>Ga0187807_1000522_pt1 | contig 12164 bp, 11 predicted proteins | sample NC_wetland_sal_i_4_FD_132432 | JGI IMG/M metagenome (GOLD analysis project Ga0187807, IMG submission 132432) | Wetland sediment microbial communities from Neuse River Estuary, North Carolina, USA - ASW_2 | ecosystem: Environmental > Aquatic > Freshwater > Wetlands > Sediment | place: USA: North...
GCTGGCGTGCCACCTTGACCTGCTTGGCCTTGGCTCGGCCGCGCCCCATTGGCTCGACCCCCTCTAACGTACGGAACCCGACGGGTCCCTGGTCACCGCACTTAGTCGTTGCTCGTTACCACGCCAGTGCTGGCGGTTTCGCGCGCACAAAAGGCTAACCCGCCGCCGCTCCACCAGCCGGAGTGCGCCGCGCGCTCGCCTTGACGTACAAGTACAACCGTACCTGCTTTGGGCGCCGAGCGCCTCTGCAGATTCCGGCGAACCGATCACCGGGCAAGGTAAATGCCCCGGAGGCGGCCGACCTCGGCGATCCGGCGCTCGGCCAACCGGTCGGCGGCGACCGCCGGGGGGACCCCGTCCGCTTCGGCCGAGGCCAGGATCTGCCGCGTCGTGGGCAGGATCTGTGCCGCCTTGGCCTTGGCCCGCTCGAAGCTGAAGCCGTGCAACTCGTCGGCCACCTGGATCACACCGCCCGCGTTGACCAGGTAATCGGGGGCATAAACGATCCCGAGGTCGGCCAGCAGCTTCTCAACGCCGGGATGGGCCAGCTGGTTGTTGGCGCCGCCGCAGATCACCTTCGCGTTGAGCGCCCTCGCTGTGTCGTCGTCAACCGCGCCGCCCAGCGCGCACGGTGAAAATACGTCGAGCGGGCTCGCGATGAGTTCGGCCCGGCTGGTCGCGACCGACACCGCCGGGTGCTGAGCCTGTACTCGCTCGGTGGCGGCACGGCTGGTGTCGAAGATCACGACCTTGGCCCCGTCTGCGATCACATGGTCAACGAGCCGGTGACCCACTTTGCCCACACCCTCGATGCCCACCGTCTTGCCGTCGAGGCTCGCGGCGCCCCAGACGTGCTCGGCGCACGCTCGCATTCCCTGGAATACGCCGAACGCGGTCAGCACTGACGAATCGCCGGCGCCGCCGTTTGGCACTGTGCGGCCCGTTACGAACCGGCACTCTCGCGCGATGACGTCCATGTCTTCGCTGTAGGTCCCGATGTCGCAGGCGGTTATGTACCTGCCGTTCAGTGACTCGACGAAGCGCCCGTAGGCGCGCAGCAGCGCCTCCGTCTTGATCTTGTCTGGGTCGCCGATGATGACGGCCTTCCCGCCGCCGAGGTCAAGCCCGGCGAGGGCATTCTTGTAGGCCATGGCCCTCGCCAGGTTGAGGACATCGGCCAGTGCCGCGCCCTCGTCGGGATAGGGGTAAAAGCGGGTGCCGCCCAGGCCAGGCCCGAGGGCCGTGGAATAGATGGCGATGATGGCGCGCAGGCCCGAGGGCTCGTCCTGACAGAAGACGACTTGCTCATGGCCACCCAGACCGCCGGTGCGACTCGCGCTGTCGGCATCGCCGGTGCCAGCAAGATCGGCACCAAAGATTGTGGTCACGTCCGTGGGCTCCAGGCTCTGTCCCGCGTCCTCGTTGACGCGCGATCGGGGTCCAGCCTATAGCGGCCCGGGCCGCCGCCCTCGATGCGCTGACGATACTTACTTCTGCGTAAGCCTTTCCCAGGACGGATGGGGCATGTCACGATTAGTCATGCTGCCCAATGCGCGACAAGTGACAGGGTTTCTGACACTTTCTGGGCTGCTGCGGCGAGGCGACCTGCCGAAGCAGCTCCGAGTGTCGCAGCCCGCTCAATCACTGCCGATGCACTTGGCTGCCGGGCGCTCGCAGGCGCAAAAAGCCCGGAAGCAGATTATCTGGCAGCAGTTCAGGGGATTAATGCAGCAGTTCGGCCGGTTGGCATGGAAACACGGATACCGTATCCGGCCATTCGGCAACCCGGTCACGTAGGGCAGTGGGGGACTGACCGACCGGCGAGCGGCACTGGCGTCGTGCAGCGGCGCCGCTGGGGAGGGAGGATTCCGGGCATCAGGCCCGGGAGAGCCAGCGTCGGCTACGGGCCTGACCTGCGCATTTGACCTAAGCCGACCTGGAGGAGATCGGTGGCTGGCTCGATGCGCATGGACCATGGCGGCAATCGAGCTATGTATCTGATGAGAGGCGCGGATGACTTTTCCGAATCTGCCCGTTGCGACGCTGCGTGTCGCTAGAATCACGCAGCGTGACAGATCGCAGCGGGGGGGATGGCCGCGACTCGCAGCAGTTCTTTGCTCCCGGTTGTCGACGTGTCACCGCTGGTGATGGCAATATGGCATCAGCGGGCTATATGGGACATCCAGTGCAGGCTTCGCTAGGAGCCACGAACAGCAAGAAGAAGTAAGGATCGTAGTACCGGTCCAGGAGGAGAGGCCGTCAACATGTCAGCACGCACACCAGAGGCCGAGCCGCTACTTACGCCGGCGGAGGTCGCGACGATGTTCCGGGTTGACCCGAAGACAGTTACCAGGTGGGCAAAGGCAGGAAAGCTCACGTCTATCCGGACGCTCGGCGGCCACCGCCGGTACCGGGAGACCGAGGTCCGCGCCCTCCTGGCGGGTATCCCGCAGCAGCGCTCGGAGTGAGGGATGGCCGCGACCTGGCGCTGCGGCGCTAGGACAGCGGGCGCGCAGAGTCGCGCCGTCCGTCAGCGGCCACGTACAACAGCAGGTTGGGGGGGTCGACCCCGGCGCCAGCCTCCGCATCGGGGGGCGCTCAGCGTTCGATGCGATGAGGAACCATCGGCGGCGATGTTGCCGGGGTCGATCCGACCTCCTCGACGGGATTGCCCGGAGGTCGGCGCGTTGTCAGGACAACAGCGCCAGGAAGATCGAATCTCTTAAAACCGCAGCGTAGCGGCCCGGCAGCTGGGCGGGTTGCTGGCAGTTGCCCGGAATCTCCGGGCGCTCGCCGGGGTGGCGCGGGCCGTCGCGCGACTTGACACTGAACCGGACCCGGGCCCTCTCGTCGTTCCTGCTAGTAACTCTAAGTAGTCACATAACAACTTTTCGTAATCGCACTTGCCGGCGGCGAGTCACCGCGATACTGAGGCCCATGCCGTCGGCAGGCCGGCGCACGGCGCCGCAGTCGCCGTCCGCGCATCGGGGGCTGGGAGATCGTGCGCGAGGTGAAGAACGTGGCGTCGCGGGACCTCGCTCCCGGGCGGTGGCGCGGCGCACCTGGATGGGAGGGTACTGATAATGCGTGAGCCGGACTTAGTACAGCGCGCTGAGCGCGCGTCTATCGTGCTGGAGCAGGCATGGGAACGCTGGCGAGCGATGCACGGCCTAGGTGCCGAGCCGCTTCCGCCGGTGTCGAGCTACGTCGGCTACTCGCTGGAAGAGCCCTGGGGCCAGCCGCGTGTGGTGTTCGGGCTGCGCGCCGACGAGGCAGAGCTGCTGGCTGCGCAGCTTGACGGTCACGAGTGCGCAGGCCCGCTGTATGCCGAGGTCAGTGTCAGGGCCGACTGGCGGCGTTCGGTCAACGGCCCGGCTTCGCTGCCGAGGAGTCCCTACGGCGATCCGTACCGCGTGCCGGCCCAGGCGCGGCCGCCAGAGGCCGACCTGATCCCGCCGGAGAGCGTCACGGACTACGCCGACGAGCTGCGGATAGAGCGCGTGCACCGCGAGTCCGCAGTGGCAGAGTCCGCCACGACACGCCGTCGGGCCACGACGAGCGCTGGCGCCGAAGGCCAGGTTCCGCCGGCACCAGCCGAGGAATCAGAGGTCGCGGACGAGGCTGACTGGCCGGGCCCGGCAAGCGACTCCGGCGGGCAGAGCGAGGTGCGTGGCACGCAGGCCAGCATGGCCAACTCGCCACCGCTCGCGCCGCTGCCCCCGGTCGTCGACTTCCGGCCGCGGCCCGAGCCGCCCTCCGAGCTGGTCGAGCCCAAGACGACGTCGGCGTCGTCGCCGAACGCGGGGCGGGCGACAGGACATGCGCAGGGTCCTGGCTACCGCGGGCCGCGCTACCGCGGATTCCCGCCGCGCTATCAGGCGGGCTCCGAGCCGGAGACGACGGGAGCAGAGGTCGCCGAAGCCGATGCGGCTAACGCGGCTGAGCCTGCCGACCGCAGGCCCCAGCACGTGGCGAAGGTGACCCGGCCACCGCGCAAGCGCACGAAATCAGTGCGTCCGGCCGATCCCGCTGACCCACCGGCCGAGCAGTCGGCCGCGGACCAGGCTCGCTAGCGAGCGCGCCGCGCCGGTGATCTGCGCACTGGCGCGGCGCCGCCGGATGTCGGCCTGCTGGCGCAGACTCTGGGTGTGCGGATTGCGCTGGTATCCGGACCTGGCTCGGCGGGACTGCTGCGGCGGCTCCGCGATGACGGGACGCCGGACGGTCCGTCCGAGCGCGTTCCCGAGCTCGCCGTCGCTGTGGCCGCGCAGGAGGCGGCTGGCCCGGTCAGGTGGGTGTGGCGATCGGGCCGCGCGCTGTACCCGGAGCTGCTGCGGGCGGGCACCCGAGTCGGCCGCTGCCATGATGTAGAGCTGACGGCGTCGCTCCTGCTAGCTCGCGATGGCCCGGCCGAGACGCCAGCCGACACCGCGCCGGCGTCGCAGCCGCGGCCGGCTGAGGCCGCTCGGGAGCGGCCTCAGCTGCCATTCGACTCGCCACAGGCGGCGCCAGACCCGCATGACGAGCTCACCGCCCTGATTGCGGCGCACGCAGATCAGCAGGCTCGGATCAGGGCCGACGCCGACCCGGTCAGATTCGGGCTGCTCGCGGCCGCCGAGTCAGCGGGTGGCCTGGCCGCGGCCGAGATGACCGCGACCGGCCTGCCGTGGCACGCCGACGTACACGATGCGCTGCTCACCAGCATGCTCGGCCCGCGCCCGCCGACGACGGCAGGACCGCCGTTGCGGCCCGCCCGGCTCGGCGAGCTGGCCATGCAGATATCGGCTGCTCTCGGGTTCGCGCGGCCGGTCAATCCAGATTCGCCGGCCCAGTTGCTGCGCTCTCTGGCGGCTGGCGGCATCCGCGTACCGTCGACCAGGTCGTCGGTGCTGCGCACGATAGATCATCCGGTGATCCCGCTGCTGCTCGAGTACAAGGAACTGGCCAGGCTGCACACCGCCAATGGCTGGTCCTGGCTAGACAGCTGGGTAGCGGGCGGCCGATTCCGGCCCGAATATGTCGTGGGTGGTGTCGTCTCGGGGCGGTGGGCGTCGCGGGGCGGCGGCGCGCTGCAGATACCCAAAGTGCTTCGCAAGGCGGTCATCGCCGATCCCGGCTGGACGCTGGTGGTCGCCGACGCGGCCCAGCTTGAGCCGCGCGTCCTCGCAGCGCTCGCCGGTGACCAGGCGTTCGCCCAAGCTGCGAGCGCAGGTGACCTGTACGCCGCGGTCGCCGCCGCCATTGGTGGCGAGCGCGCTACGGCCAAGGTGGCTCTGCTGTCGGCGATGTACGGCGGTACCGGCGGCGATCGCGGTCAGTCACTCGCGCTGCTGCGGCGCCGGTTCCCCCAGGCGTCAGCGTTCGTCGAGGGCGCAGCCAGGGCAGGCGAAGAAGGCCGGGTGGTCAGGTCCGTTCTCGGGCGGGCCTGCCCGCCGCCGTCCGCGGACTGGCGGGCGCTGACTCGCGAGTCCGCCGATCCCGACGTGCAACGCGACCCGTCGTCAGGCGCGGCTGCGCGCGCTCGCGGCCGGTTCACCCGGAACTTCGTCGTCCAGGCGAGCGCTGCTGACTGGGCGCTTGTCCTGCTGGCCCTGCTGCGCGCCCGGCTGGCGACCGCGACGTCATCGGCCAGCGTTCCCATATCTCGCTGGCCTGTATCTCGTCGGCCTGAGCTTGTGTTCTTCCAGCACGACGAGGTCATCGTGCACTGTCCGAACGATCTTGCGGCCGAGGTCGCCGCGGCCGTGCAGGCAGCCGCGGCGGGAGCGACCAGACTGGTATTCGGCGCAACCGAGGTCAGCTTCCCGATGACGACGGCCGTCGTCGGCTGTTACGCCGACGCCAAGTGAGCTAACCCGCCGGCGGGTAGTAGATCGTGACAACGATGGCGCCTGGGTTGACCGTGGCCGTGTTGTCGTACGGCGGCTTCGGCGACGGGCTGGCCGGCACGGTGATCTTGACTGTTATGACCTGTTGCTGACCGGCCTTCAAGGTCCCGCTGGCGGGTGTGAGAGTCAGGTAACCCTTCTCGGCCGTCGGCACCGAGATCGAGTACGTCACGGGGCCGCCGGCGGCCTTCAGCGTGAACGTCCCCGTATATATGCTCGGGCTGGCTGACGGGCTCGGGCTGGGCTTCACTGGGGTCGCCGACACTTGCAGTGTGCCGGGCGACACACTTGGGGTCGGGCTGGCGCTCGGGGTTGGGCTCGCGCTAGGGGTCGGACTGGATGTGACGATCACCGGCACTGTTGTCGGGCTGGCGGAGGTCGAGCTTGCCGTCGGCGTGGGCTGGGTGGCACTCGCCGCCGGTTTGGCCGGCACGGTTATGGTCACGGTGACCGCGGCCGGGTGTCGGTCGGCCGCGGTGCTGTTGTGCTTCAGGGCGTATGCGGCGGAGCCGCCGCCCGCGAGGACGATGATGGCGGCCGCGACCGCGTACGGTACCGGATGACTGCGGATGCTGCGCCTTCGATCACGGCCGGCGGGGCTGAGCTGGACCGGGAATCCCGACGGGCGGAACCGGCCGGCCCTGCTGACGATGAGTGCGCGATACGTGACCGCATCCGATGACCTGTCCGACACCAGCCGTAGCACCTGCTGGCGCAGGCCTGGCGGCAGCCCGACCAGGGGCAGGACGCTGAAGAGAGCCGCCGGGCTGAGTTCGCGCCGCTTGCGCTCGCTGCAGACCTCACACGCCTCGATGTGTCTGCTGACGCGCTTGCGCAGCAAGATGGTCAGGGTTCCGTCCCAGTCCGCGAGGATGGCGTCCAGCTCGGCGCACTCTCGCCGCCCGGTGCGGGCGACAAGTAGCGCACCGAGGGAACGATCAAGCTGGCCGCGTGCCCGCGATGCCAGCGCGTGCGCCTGATTCAGCGGCACACCGAGGGCCTCGGCCAGGTCGGGCCCTTCCACCTCGTGCCGCAGGTTCAGCTCGATGACCTCGCGGTCGCCCGGATTCAGGCCTGCCAGCGCGGCCGTGACGAGTTCTCTCAGCTCAGCGGCGCCAGCTCCCGAAGTCGCGTCGGCGGTCATGTCGGGCACTTCGACGGCCTCGTCGAGCGCGGTGAGCCGGGTCCGTCCGCGCAGCCGCCGGTAGCACTCGTTCCGCGCGACCGCGTAGAGCCACGGCCGCAGCTTGTCCGCATCGAGCAGGCCGCCCACCTTCGCGGCGGCAATGACGAACGTGTCCTGGACCGCGTCGGCGGCGTCGGCGGGCTCGGCCAGCAATGACCTGCAGTAGGCGTGCAGGGCCGCGGCATAGCTGTCGTAGGCCGCCGCAAGCCCGGTCGGCTCGCCAGCGACGATGGCCGCGACGATCTCGCGATCACGCATGGGCCAACCGTAGGGGGGCGAGAGCCGAGGTGAACAGTCACAATGCCAACTAATGGCCGCGGATGTCCGATGTCGCATGCCGAACACCGGGCCCGGCCCAGCTGGGCCAGGCCCGGCGGCCTGCGCGGGGTCACGAACAGAAGCTGTTGATAGGGATCTGGCTCGACCAGTGCCCGGACGCGACGTCCAAGGCCGTCACGTAGTAGCCCGCCGGGTTTGGCGGTTCCTGAACCGGGGTCTGGGCATAGAAGGCTCCGCCGGGGAGGCCGGCAATGGCAATCGCGGTGACCTGCCCCGACCAGAGCACCGCGCCGTCGCTGCTGCGGCGCACCTCCAGGAGTACTGGGCCGAAGTTAAACGAGTTGCCGCCGATCTCGATGTTCTGGCCGATCACGCACAGGTTGAGCAGAGCGACTCGGTTGCGTGCCTGCGAGTTGTCGTAGGCGGCCTGGGACCGTACCACCGGGAGGACGCAGGTGTAGTCGTCGGGCACGACCTGCCGCCAGACGTAGCCCTGGAGGCAGGTGTACGGTCCGTAAGCGCCGCCGCCTTGCTGGATCCGGCTGATGGCCGCCGCGTCGTCGGCCACGGCCTGGGCGTGAATCGCGGGCGTGACGCACACGTAGTCACCGGCGTAGGCCTGGCGCCACGTATACCCAATGAGGCACGGCGCGTTCGGATAGCCGATCGTTCCGGTCGGGCTCGGCAGCGTGGTGCCGGTGCCAGATCCTGACCCAGACCCGGATCCAGAGCCTGATCCCGAGCCCGAACCTGATCCCGAGCCCGAACCTGATCCCGAGCCCGAGCCGTTCGATGACCCGGAGCCTGACCCGGATCCGCCCGAGCCGCTTGCTGACCCTGATCCGGTCCCGCCCGACCCGGCCGAGCTGGTTGAACCGCTGGTGCCACCGGGCGACGGTTGCGCACTGGGCCCGCCGGTAGCCGTTGTGCTGACGGCTCCGGCGCTCAGTCCAGATGTGGCCGCGCTGACTGGCGTGGTGTGATGCACCGGCACGACCAACGCCGCCGTGATCGCGGCTGCTGACGCGAGACCGCCGGCGACAATGGCTGCCGCGCGGGCAAGTGTGTTCATCGGATCTCCTCCCGGTGCGCCCCTGCCCACCACGGTGGGCGCGGGCATCTGTTCGTTACACCGGTAGGAGCGGCGAGGCCCCCGCTGGCCAACAACTTTTCTTACGGCGCTCCTCAGCGCAAGAACAGGGCCAGGTCAGCGCCGTGCGTAGTCACTCGGGTGCGAGGTAGCCGTGCCGATGGCGGCGCGCTGTGGTCGGCCCATCCGCCGCTGGGGCCGGAGCGGGAACCGGCGGCACCGCACTGGTGCAGTACATGCAGCGCTTGGCAGCTATCGGGATAGTGCTCGTGCACTCGGGGCACTGCCGATCAGTGGCGACTTTGTTCCGGTTCGCCAGCGCGGTCACCTTCGCGGTGGGCGCGACGATGAGCCAGTAGATCACGGCGGCTATCACGAGGAAGGAGACCGCGGCGTTGATGACGGCACCGTAGGTGAAGGTCGCGTTGTGTACCTTGAAGGACAGGCTGTTGAAGTCGATGCGATCACCGATGATGGCGCTGATCAGCGGCGTGATCATGTCCTTGACGAGCGCCTGAACGATCGCGTTGAACGCCACGCCGATGACGACCGCCACCGCGAGATCCATAATGTTGCCCCGCATCAGGAACTTCCGGAAACCGCTCATGCTCACTCTCCAGCCGCCGTCGTCAGCCACGCCGATTAGCCCGGCAAGCGGCGACATTACCAAAGGCGGGCGGCGATTTGACCGGTTGAGTGCGGCCCGGCAGATCGGGGTGAGAACTTCGCTCAGGCGCTGTGGTAGGCAGGCAGCGTGAGGGAGAAGCAGCGGCCGCGAGCGGGCACCGTCATGAACGCAAAGACGCTGTCGTGAGCCTGGCGGTGACGGTGCGCGGCATCACCATCCCGGCCGAGGAGCTCTCCTGGCGGTTCTCCCGGTCCCAGGGTCCCGGCGGGCAGTCCGTCAACACCACCGACAGCCAGGCCGAGCTCTCCTTCGATCTGGCCGGGTCGGCAGCTTTGCCGCCGGCGCTCAAGGACCGGGCGCTGGCGGCGCTGGCCGGGCGCCTATCTGGTGGCGTGCTCACCGTTACCGCTAGCGAGCACCGGTCTCAGCTGCGCAACCGCGAAGCCGCGGTGGCGCGGCTGAGCGCCCTCCTAACCGAGGCAACCGCGCCGCCACGGCCGCGCCGCCGCCCTACCCGGCCGACCCGTAGCTCGGTTGAGCGCCGGCTCGCGGAAAAGCGGCGGCACTCTCAGCTCAAACGGTTGCGCGGGCCAGAAGGCGACGCATGAGGCATCCGTTGACGGCGTGCTGCCGTCGCGAGCCGGGGCGGCGCTGCGGGGGCCGGGGCGACATCGCACCCTCGTGAGGCGCCAGCCGGTGATCGCTACCCTGGACCGGTGAGCAGCACGGCTGGCCATGATCGTGGCGGCCCGGCTAGCCGGGCGTCCCGTGGTGGAGCACCCCGCGGCAGTTCGTCCGCCGCCAGTGCGTCCCGCGGCGGGCCGGCGCTGACCCGGCGAGCCAGGAATGCCCGTCCGGCTCCTGCGGCCGACCAGGCCCGGCAGGCCGGCACCGGCGGCGGTCATAGCCCGGCCGACCGCCGTCGCCGGGAGCTGTCGCAGAACTATCTGCGCAACCCGGAGGCTGTTCGCCGGTTCCTGCGGTCGGTCCGGCCGCAGCCGGACGGTCTGTGCCTTGAGGTTGGCGCCGGTGAGGGCGTCCTCACCGCGCGGCTCGCCGCCATGTTCGGCGAGGTCATCGCCTACGAGGTCGATGCGAACCTAGCGGGGCGGCTGACGGCGAGGGTCAGCGACCGCGGGAACGTCCAGGTTGTGCTCAGTGACTTCCTGGCCGCCCGCCCGCCGGCCCGGCCGTTTCAGGTTGTTGGCAATGCGCCGTTCTCGGTCACCTCAGCCATCGTCGACTGGTGCCTGCGGGCTCCGCGGCTGATCGCGGCAACGCTGATCACGCAGCGCGAGTACGCGCGCAAGCGGACCGGCAGCTACGGGCGGTGGACCCAGCTGACGGTCAGCACCTGGCCGCGATTCACGTGGGAACTGAAGGGAACGATCGCGAGAACTGAGTTCCGCCCGGTGCCGCGGGTGGACGCCGCCATCCTCCGGCTGGAACGCCGGGCCCAGCCGCTCATCAGCCCGGCGCGGCAGGCGTCCTACCGGCGGCTGGTGCAGGCGGGATTCAGCGGGATCGGCGGGTCGGTCCAGGCGTCGCTGCGGCGGTCGTACCCGCCGGAGCAGGTGGCGGCCGCCTGTGCGAGCGCGGGCGTCGACCGGCGTGCCGTGGTCGCCTATGTCAGCCCGGACCAGTGGGTGCAGATCTTCCTGGCGCTGGACAGCGGATCCCGCCAGCAGCCGCGCCGCGAGGCTCAACGGCGCGGCACCGTTACGGCGCGGTAGTGCCCGTCCGGCCGTACTTGTCCTCCAGCCTGACCACGTCCTCGCGCCAGCCGGGCTGGGCTGTCGATGCCTCAGCGAAGGTCAGGTCCGTGATGGCCGTGATGCGGTGGATCGTTCCGGGCGGAAGGTGAATGGTGTCACCGGGCCCGAAGTGCTGGCTCGCGAGCGCGTCGGCCGACGCGCCGTGCTCGATCAGCGCCGCCCCGGAGAGCACGCTGATCGTCTCCTCCTTGAGCCGGTGGTACTGCAGGCTCAGCGCGTGGCCGGCCGTGACGTAAATGATCTTCCCGGCATACTTGCCGTCCAGGCCAGCGAAGATCACCTCGTGGCCCCACGGCTTCTCCTGGCGAGGGGCCTGGTAGACGTCGGCGACTGGCTCCGATACCGCCGGACTGCGGTCTGGCGCAGTTGTCACAGTTGGCACTCCCGTCACGGCGACGCATGTCCCAGAGCGTGCTCGGACGGCTTGTCCCGCAGCGCGCTGGACGACCATCCTAATAAGCCGCCATCCGCTGGCCGTGCCGCGGCCGCACTACCGGTGCCGGGCGCTCCGCAGCCCGCCCAGTCGGCTGGCGGCGTCGGCCAGTACCTCGTCCCGCTTGCAGAAAGCGAACCGTACCTGACTCCGCCCGGCCTCGCGGTCGTCGTAGAAGACCACATTAGGCACCGCGACCACACCGCAGCGGTACGGCAGGCTCCGGCAAAACGCCAGGCCGTCGGGCTCGCCGAGCCCGGCGATGTCGGTCGTGATGAAGTATGTGCCCTGCGGCACGAAAACCTCGAAGCCCGCGGTCCGCAGCCCGGCCGCCAGCAGGTCGCGCTTGTGGTGCAGGCCGGCCGTGAAGTCTGCGTAGAACGAATCGGGCAGCGCGAGGCCCGCCGCGATGGCGTACTGGAATGGCCCGCCGCTGACATAGGTGAGAAACTGCTTCGCCGTCCTGACCGCCGTCACCAGCTCGGGCGTACCTGTCACCCACCCGATCTTCCAGCCGGTGAAGGAGAACGTCTTGCCGCCCGAGCTGATGGTGACGGTGCGCTCCCGCATCCCCGGCAGGGTGACGATCGGGATGTGCTCGCCGTCGAAAACTAGATGCTCGTATACCTCGTCGGTGACGACCAGCAGGTTGTGCCGGATCGCGAGGTCGGCGATAGCGGTGAGCTCGTCCCTGGTGGCGACCATGCCCGTCGGGTTGTGCGGCGAGTTCAGCAGGATGAGCCTCGTCCGGCTGGTGACGGCGTCCCGGAGTGCATCGAGGTCAGGCCGGAACCGCGGCGCGCGCAGCGTAACCGGCACTCTCCGCGCGCCGGCCAGGGCAATGCAGGCGGCGTAGGAGTCGTAGTACGGCTCGAGCGCGATCAC
>Ga0187807_1000523_pt1 | contig 12135 bp, 12 predicted proteins | sample NC_wetland_sal_i_4_FD_132432 | JGI IMG/M metagenome (GOLD analysis project Ga0187807, IMG submission 132432) | Wetland sediment microbial communities from Neuse River Estuary, North Carolina, USA - ASW_2 | ecosystem: Environmental > Aquatic > Freshwater > Wetlands > Sediment | place: USA: North...
AGGCCAAGCAGGATGTGCTCAGTGCCAATGTAGTTGTGATTGAGCATCCTGGCTTCTTCTTGCGCCAGGACAACAACCCGCCGCGCCCGGTCAGTGAACCTCTCGAACATGTCGTCGCTCTCCTCACAGCGGGGATCCGGCAGGCTCCGGCGTGCCTGCCTGCTCCGCATGGTAGCCGCGTGCCCGACCCAGTACTTAACGCGATTATGCGCCAACTACAGGAGAAGTTCCCCGGGCACTACGCCTTCACCCCATCCAACAGCGCGAACTGGCAACGATGTTCCAAGTACGCCGGAAGCGAACGCGCCGGGTGACGAGAGCCGAACCCCGCGGACCACCCCTCCGCGGGCCGGGCACGCTGCGTCTGGACTGAGGAGCGAGGAAGAAACTGAGGAACCTGTGCCCCACGAACCCACCGCGAGCCGAAGGGCGCGCCAGTGTCTGGACTGAGGAGCGACGAACGAAGTGAGGAGCGACGAGGGAAGACATCGGGCTCAAAGCGCCCGGAGGCGAGCGGGACCAGCACTGCGCGGAAGGGTACTCCCTTCCTAGTGGGCGTCCTCGTAGGCGGCCACGATGTTGGCCGGAATGCGCCCGCGTTCATTGACCTTGTGGCCGTGCAACTTTGCCCACTCACGGATTCGCGCACTCTGCTCGCGGCCTGCCCCGCTACGCGCGCGACGACGCCGTGCCGGGGCGTTCGCTTTGCGAGCATGTTCCACATACTGGGCAAGCTCATTGCGCAGCCTGCCCGCGTTGCCGGAACTGAGGTCTATCTCATAGGAGACTCCGTCGAGACCAAAGGTCACGGTCTCGGTCGCCTCGCTCCCATCGAGATCGTCGACGAGAAGCACCTGCACCTTCTGTGCCATGGATTCAGCCCTTCCGCGGAGCAACTATTTCGGATGCCAAAGATATACCCACTTCTTCCCGCACACAATTCAGCTCAGTGCAGTTTCTCCACGGGCATCTTGCGGTGCCTTGTCTTGCGAACCGTTGCCGCCACGCTACGTAATCAGGCATTAGGTGCACAGTTAGCATTACGCCCAGCGCGCCTTGCCGGGTGCGCAAACTTCGGGCTGCTCGCATCTCACGCACTTGCGTGATCACAAGACGAGATAATCACGCCGTTGCACGAAATATCAGCTTTCGCTTCCTTCGTCGCCGTCAAGCGTCCGGCGCTCACCGGGACTGTCATCGGCGTTGACCCGGGCACGCCGCTTCGGCGCCATCTCGTGGCGCAGGAGCATGCCCGCGCCTATGAGGAAAGCAGCGCAGACAATCGCCGACGGCGCAAGCGCGGCGAGATCCTGCCCCATAACGGTCACCTCCACCCCGTGATCGGCTGCGTCCTACCAGGCACTGTAGCGCGCGCCTGGCGACTTGGAAAACGACGCGGCCGGACAAAGGCGGCGCGCACCGTGGCCAGATCGCGGCGAATTGAGGCGGCTCAGAGCCGCAGCAGCATGCGCGTGTTACCCAAGGTGTTCGGCTTGACCCTGTCCAGATCGAGAAACTCGGCGACCCCGGCGTCGTATGAGCGCAGCAACTCCGTGTACACCTCTGGCGCTACTGGCGTGCCGCTGATTTCGGCGAATCCGTGCCGGGCGAAGAACGAAACGGCGAAGGTCAGCACGAATACGCGCGCCACTCCCAACTGCCTGGCACGGTCAAGCAACTCGTTGACGAGCAGGTGGCCGATGCCCTCGCCGCGCCAGCTCTCGTCAACCGCCAGCGTGCGGATCTCGGCCAGATCCTCCCACATTACGTGCAGCGCCCCGCATCCGGCCACTACGCCGTCAGCAGAACTCTCGGCAACGCAGAACTCCTGGATGTCCTCGTAGAGATTCACGGTGGGCTTGTCGAGCAACCGGCCTGAGTCGACGTTCCGGTCGATCAGGGCACGGATTACCTGTACGTCCCTGGTACGCGCTTGCCTGACTATGTACCTCATCCCGGCATCACTGTAGTCCCCTATTTCAATGGCACGGCCGCGCACTTGTGTGCGGACGAAGAAGCAAACTGTTTCGGCACGCAATCAGCCCATCACGATCCGGCATCGGCGCCCGGCTCCCATACCACACCACGCGAATCGATGCGAGGAGAACGAGCGGACCGTCAGAAAGGCAAAACTTCCAGCGAGTCGGTCGCCAGCGAGCGGCAGATCCAATATCGTGCATCGATGTGCACACAGTAAGGGGAGTTGCGTCGCTGGCGGCGATGGCCGCCGCGATCGCCGTCCTCCTTCCGGGAGGTCCGAGCGACGCGGCCACGGCCCAGCCCCGGCCGTCTCTCACTGCCCTGGTCGCGGAGGCCAGGCAGCTCTCTAACGAGGTGGACTCGCTCAGCCAGCAGTATGACGGGCTGCAGATCCAGATCTCGCACGCGCGAGCGGAAGAGAAGCTTGCGCGGCTTGCCGCGGCCCGCGCCACGAAGGCGCTGGCCGGCAGCCAGCTAGCCGTCGCGCAGCTTGCCGCCATCGGATACATGGACGAGGGGCAAGACCCCACGCTGCAGATGCTCACCAGCGGCAACCCAGAACAGTTCCTGAACCAGGCCGCAACCGTGCAGGAGCTCGACAATCAAGCAGGCGAGCGGCTCAGCACGCTGCAGCGGGACCAGCTCGCGGCCGCGCGGGCGCAGGTTGCCGCGAAGCAACAAGTCGCCACCGTCAACGAGCTGCAAAAAGAGATCAACAGCAAGGTCACCGCCATTCAGTCCAAGCTGGACATCCTGAACAGCGCGGCGATGAACCAGGCCATGCAGATCTTCCAGCAAACCGGCTCGTACCCGGACGTGGTGCTGCCCGAGGCCACAACGGTAGGAACGGTGGCGCTGCGCTGGGCGCTGAGCAAGCGCGGCGACTGGTACCAGTGGGGCGCGGCCGGCCCGAACACGTTCGACTGCTCAGGGCTAGTGGTCTGGGCGTTCGCGCAGGAGGGCATCTCGCTGCCGCATTACACCGGATGGCTGTGGAACTCGGGCATGCATGTCTCGCGTGCCGACCTTGAGCCAGGCGACCTGGTGTTCTTCTTCGCGGACATCAGCCACGTGGGCATCTACATCGGCAACGGCCTGATGGTGGACGCGCCGAGCACGGGCCAGCAGGTACAGGTACAGCCGGTCTTCTGGGACGCGTACGTGGGCGCGGTACGGATCGCGTAAGCCCTAAGCGAACCCCGGGTCAGGCCTGTCCCGTATTACGGTCCCATACCAGGCGCAGCCCGATCAGCGTGAGCCACGGCTCGTGCGCGTCGATGAGCGGCACCTCGTCGATCACCAGCGGCGCGAGCCCGCCGGTGGCGATCACCGTGACCGCGCTCGGGTCGTCCGGGGAAAGCTCGGCCGCCATCCGGCGCGCGATCCCCTCCACCTGCCCGGCGAAGCCGTACACGATCCCGGACTGCAGTGCCTCCACGGTGTTCTTGCCGATCACCCGCGGCGGCCTGGTCAGCTCGACCTTGAGCAGCTGCGCGGCGCGGCGGGACAGCGCGTCGACCGAGATCTCGATTCCGGGCGCGAGCGCCCCGCCGACGAACTCGCCCTTTGCGCTCACCGCGTCGAAGTTCGTCGAGGTGCCGAAGTCGACCACGATCGCCGGGCCGCCGTACAGGTGGACGGCGGCCAGCGAGTTCATGATCCGGTCGCTGCCGACCTCCTTGGGGTTGTCCATCCGGATCGGCACCCCGGTCTTGACCCCCGGCTCCACGATCACCGCGGGCACGTCGGGGTAGTACCTGCGGCACATCTCGCGCATCTCGTGCAGCACGGAGGGAACCGTCGAGCACAGCGAGATCCCGTGCAGGTCGGACTCCTTGAAGGCGCCGGACTGCGCGAGCAGGCCGTGCAGCACGACCGCGAGCTCGTCGGCGGTCCTGTCGGGCACCGTGGCGATCCGCCAGTGCTCGACGATCGCCTCCCCGTCGAACACGCCGAGCACCGTATTGGTGTTCCCGATGTCAATCGTCAGCAGCATCGCGTTCCGTCCCGAATCCTACTATTACGTTGTCGATTAGCCGGGTGCCACCGAGCCGCGCGGCAAGAGCGAGCACGGCCGCGCCCTCAAATGCGTCATCCTGAACGGGGCGGTAGGTTCCCCTCTCGACGAGAGCCAGATAGTCCAGGCTGAGCGCGGCGCCAGCGGTGTCAAGGACCTGTTGAGCCGCGTCAAGCACCGCGCGCGGGCCATCGCCGGCGGCCGCGGCGCCCGCGGCGAGCGCGTTGTGCAGGACAGACGCCACGCTCCGCTGCGACGAAGAAAGGTACTTGTTCCTGCTCGACAGGGCCAGGCCGTCAGCGGCCCGTACGGTGGGAACCGCCTCGATTTCGATGCCGAGCGCGAAGTCGGAGACCATCTGGCGCACCAGGGTCAGCTGCTGCGCGTCCTTCTGGCCGAAGACGGCGACGTCCGGCCGGACAAGGCTGAACAGCTTGAGCACCACGGTGAGCACGCCGCGGAAGAACCCAGGGCGGAACTCGCCTTCCAGGATCTCGCCGGCCGGTCCCGGATCGACCATGATGAGCTGCCGGTCCGGGTACATCTCGCGGGCGCTTGGCGCGAACACCAGGTCGACGTGCTCGGCCGCGCAGACCTTCAGGTCCTCTGACAACGTGCGCGGATAGCGGTCCAGGTCCTCGTTCGGGCCGAACTGCAGCGGGTTCACGAAGATCGATACCGCGACCGTCCCGGTCTGGCCGGCCAGTTCACGGGCCCGCCGCAGCAGAGCGCGGTGCCCGTCGTGCAGCGCGCCCATGGTGGGCACCAGGACGACCGGACCCGGCACGGTGGCGCGGGCCGCCCTGAGCTCCGCGCGGGACCCCGCTACGATCACCGGTCCCCCAGCACGTCGAGCAGGCGTTCGGCGTCTTCGGTGCTGAGCAGTCCCGCCGCGAGCGCCCTGTCGGCGGTCAGCCGTGCCAGCGCCAGGTAGGCGCTGAGCGCGCCGGGTTCCGCCTTCTGGATGGCGGCCACGTGGGCGGCCACAGTGCCGTCGTCGCCGCGTGCCACGGGTCCGGTAAGGCCGGCGTCACCGAACCGCAGCGCGTTGTCAAGGGCGGCTCCGAGCAGTGGTCCGAGCATCCTCTCCGGGTTCTCCGCGCCGGCCTTCCTGAGCATGTCCGCGGCCTGCGCGACGAGGGTGACGATGTGGTTGGCGGCGAAGGCGAGCGCGGCGTGGTACAGGCCCCTGTCCTGCTCCGCGATGAACACGGGTTCGCCACCCATCTCGATGACCAGCGCCTCGGCGGCGGCCCTGAGCTGATCGGGGGCGGTAACGCCGAAGCACACGCCCTTGATCCGGTCCACGTCGTCGTCCCGGCCGGTGAACGTCATCACCGGGTGCAGTGCCATCGGCAGCGCGCCGCTGCGGGTCGCCGGGTCGAGCACCCTGACGCCGTGGGCGCCGCTCGCGTGCGCGAGCAGCCGGCCCGCGTACGGCGCACCGGTGCTTGCGAGCCCCGCGACGAGGCCGGGCAGCACGTCGTCGGGGACGGTCAGCAGCACGAGGTCCGCTTCCTCGATGACGCTCACCGGATCCGTGACCCGCGCGCGCGGGAAGTAGTCGCGCACGCGCGCCTTGGACCGCTCGGAAACGGCAGCGGCCGCGACCACCTCATGCCCGGCCCGGGCGAGCGCCCTCGCCAGCGCCGTTCCAGCCCGCCCAGGACCGATCACGCCAACCTTCAGCCGCGCGGGATGCTCGTTAGTTCCAGTGTCCACCGGTCCGGACAGCCCCCTTCACTCACCAACGCGGTGACAAGAATAGCTACCCCGCCGGCTCTAGTTGTGGAAGGGCGACGGAGGGGGCGGTGCGGGCTCGTCATCGCGGTCCCGGTCCGGGTTCCTGGGCACGCGGCAGCAGTACTCGAGATACAGGGCCGCAGCCAGGAGCACCAGCGACGCGCCGAACGACACGCTCGCCGTGACCATGTCGTTGCGCGGGGTCGTCGCGTCCAGCATCCCAGACAGGTAGATGGCGAAGCCTGCGGACACCCCCCCGAGCAGCGCGGCCGCCAGTGAGCTTGCCTTGGCGAGCGCGACCATCCGCGCAACGAACAGCGGCGGCGCCGGCTTGGCGCCTGGCCGCCCCTGAATGCGCGCCCGCAGGTCGCGGCCGATCACGGCCTCCGCACCCGCCGCGATGAGCAGCGCGGGCACGCCGGTCCAAGTCAGCGGCGGCAGCTTGGAGTACAGGGGGATAAGCAGCGCCCACGTCACCGCGGCGGCTACCACGCCGACGAGGAGCAGCGTCCGTACGTTGGTCGGCTTCACGCGTCCTCCGGCAAGGACAGCGACATCGCCGAACGCCTGACGCCTGACCCGTCTACGGTCGTGAAGAGGGCGGCGACGGGGCCGTGGCCAGGGAGCACGGCGTCCGGGTCTACGTCGTGCCACGGCGCGAGCACGAACGCTCGCTCGTGGGCGCGCGGATGCGGGAGCATAAGCTCCGGGTCGCTGCTCGCCTCGCCATCGACGGTGATGATGTCGATGTCGAGCGTGCGCGGGCCCCAGCGCACCTCGCGCACCCGGCTGAACGCGGCCTCGACCTCGTGCAGCAGGTCAAGCAGGGCGCGGGAGGGCAAAGTGGTGCGCGCGAGCAGCACGGCGTTGAGGTAATCCGGCTGCGGCGGCCCGCCGACTGGGACCGTCTCGTAGACCGGCGACACCGCCATCAGCTGCACCCCCGGGATCCCGGCGATGGCATCCACGCTGCCCTGCAAGATGTCCCGCCTGTCTCCGAGATTACTGCCCAGGGCGAGCACGACCGACCGGGCCGGCGGCCTCACGGTCGCGGCGCGCCGGGCCTGGTGGCCGCGGCCCGCCAGGCGGCGGCCACCCGGACCGCGTCGGCGTTAGCCGGGACCTGATGGACGCGAACGCACCAGGCGCCGGCCGCGGCGGCCAGCGCGGTCACCGCGACCGTCGCGTTGTCGCTTTCGGCGAACGGCCGCGGGCTGCCGTCCGGCGCGGCGAGCAGCCTGCCGAGGAACCGCTTGCGCGAGGCGCCGACAAGCACCGGGAAGTCGCGGCCGCCGATCCTGGCCACTTCTGGCAGCCTGGTCAGCAACTCCCAGTTGTGGGCGTCCGGCCCTTGCCAGTCGGGAAGCTTGCTGAAGCCGAGCCCGGGGTCAAGCACGATCATGGACGGGTCGACACCCTCCGCCGTCACCGCGTCGATCCGCTGCGCCAGCTCGTCGCGCACCTCCCGGACCACGTCCTTGAAGACGGCACGGGACTGCATGTCATGGCTGTGTCCCCGCCAGTGCATGACCACGTAGGGCACGCTGGCCTTCGCCACCAGCCGCGGCACGTACGGGTCCGCGAGCCCGCCGCTCACGTCGTTGACCAGGCTGACACCGGCCTCGAGCGCGAACTCGGCCACCTGGGCGCGCATCGTGTCCACGCTGACCACCACGCCGGCCTTGACCAGTTCGGTGATGACCGGCCTTATCCGGCGCAGTTCCTCCTCGGCCGAGACCCGCTGCGCTCCTGGCCGGGTGGACTCGCCCCCGACGTCGACGATGTCGGCGCCGGCGGCCACCAGGTCAAGGCCGTGCTTGATCGCCGCGCTGGCGCCGTACCACTGGCCGCCGTCGGAGAACGAGTCAGGCGTCACGTTGACCACGCCCATCACAAGGCAGCGGTCGGTAGGTGACGAACCGGGCAGGCCCGGCAAGCCGGTCATGTCGGTCAGCCTTGCGCCACGGACGGCGGGGACCGCCGGACCGCGGCGCGCGCCCTGCGGTTGAGCTTGCCCAGTCCCAGCTTGCGCGCGGCCCGCCTGGCGTACCGCTTGACCTCAAGCTTGGGCCAGACCAGGAACGCCTCCGCCTCGAGCGCCGCGAACGCGATGCGGGGCGCGTCCCGGCCGCCCGGATACACGAAGAACCGGGGCTCCCAGACCGGGCAGAACTTGGCGTTGAACTTGTACAGCGACTCGATCTGGAACCAGCGGGACATGAAGAGCAGTAGCGACCGCCAGGCCTTCAGCACCGGTCCGGCACCGATTCGCTCGCCGCGCTCGAGCGCCGCGCGGAACATGGCGAAGTTCAGCGAGATTCGCTTGATGCCAAGCGCGGGCGCGGCCTTGATGGCCTCCACGATCAGGAAGTCGTTCAGGCCCGGCTGCGCGGCCCGGTCACGTCGCATCAGGTCTAGCGACAGCCCATCGGTGCCCCAGGGCACGAAGTGCAGCACGGCACGGAGCACGCCGTTCTCCATCGCGGTCACCACGACGCAGTCGCCGTCACGCTCGGCGCCCAGCCGGCCGAGCGCCATGGAAAAGCCCCGCTCCGTGTGGCTGCCCCGCCAGGAGTCGGCCACCGCCACCATCCGGTCGAGTTCCGCGCGCGGGATGTCCCGTACCCGCCGGACCTGCGCGGTGTAGCCGTTCTTGGCCACCCGGTTGACCATCTGCCTGACGTTGCGCATCTGCCGGCCGGCAAGGCTGAATTCCGGCACGCTGACGATCGCCTCGTCGCCGAGTTCGAGCGCGGTGAGGTCGCCTTCCCGGCACCACACCTCCGCGCCGAGTTCGCTGCACCCCATCACCGCCGGGCGCCAGGCATGCCGCGCAGCCACGGAAAGGAACTCCGCGATGGCGCCCGGCCACGCCTCCGGGTCCCCCAGCGGGTCGCCCGCCGCGAGCATCACGCCGGATACGACCCGGTAGCACACGCACGACTTGCCCGACGGCGACCAGATCACGCTCTTGTCATCGCGCAGCGCGAAGTAGCCAAGCGAGTCCCTGTCGCCCTGCCTGGCGAGGAGTTCCCTGATCTTGGCCGCGTCGGCCGCGCCGAGCCGGGCGCGCGGCTGGGCCGGGCGCAGGAACAGGTACACGGTGACGATGAGCGTGAACAGGCCGAGCGCGCTTGTCAGCAGGTGATACAGGTCGCCGCGGGCGTCGGAGGCCCACACGACCGGCCCGTAGATCCCCACGAGCTCGTACACCACGTCCTTTACTCGTTCGGCGAACGAGTAGTTGTCGGCCAGCGGTCCGACCGCGAGGTAGCCGAGCCCGATCGCCAGATCCGCCACCACGAGCATCGCGAAGACGCGCAGCGCGTTCCACCGGGTACGCGGGTCGCCGACCGCGTAGAAGTCTTCGTGGAAGTACAGCAGCACGGCGAGCAGCACGATGGCCACCACCGCCGAGTAGACGCGCGGCCCGTGCACGAAGTGGATAACGATGTCGAAGACGAGCAGGGCGATGACCGCCTGCCAGGCGCGCCGCTTGCGCCGCCGTAGCCCGTGCGAAAGCAGCACTAGCATCAGGCCGATGATCACGTCCGCGCTGCGCGTGACGTTCGTCAGCGTGCCCGGCACGAAGGGCTTGAGCTGGTGCAATTTCGCGTCCCAGCCCGGCCTCAAGACCGCCAGCACGTCGGAAAGGCCGATCAGCAGGCAGAGCAACGAGGCAATGCCGGGAATCCAGGCCCGGCGCCGTCGGCTGCCGCGTCCCGATTCCGGACCGGTCTTGCCCCACCGGTCCTGACTGACGGCTGAGTTGGTCTCGGTCATCTCAAATCTCTTGTCAGGCCCCGGATCACGGAGTAGCGGCGTACTCATGACAGGCCCGCCATGTGCCGCGACCGTGATCTGCTGAAGATTCTCATACCCCCGCGGTAACCGCCACGCACTCCGCACTTGGCGGCGGATCCCGCCGCCGCCACACGTCCCCTAGACACGGTACCTCCAACCGCAAGCCGGCGGCCTAACGACTTAGTAAACACAAGCCGGCCAATTTGTTAGACGCACGCGCGGGCCGTTTCGGGTAAGGGAATTTCAATCGTTTTCCGCTTCCCCTGCAAAAGAAGTTGAAACCAGTAACTCCGCTGGGCCGTGGCTAGCTTCAGCGATGGCCGAAGAGCAGGCTCATGGCCTCCGCGCGGGTCCGCGCCTGGTCGCGGAATACGCCGCGGACCGCCGAGGTGACAGTCTTCGCACCCGGCTTGCGCACGCCGCGCATGGACATGCACAGGTGCTCGGCCTCAAGCACAACGATCACGCCCCTGGGCTCGAGGATGCGCATCAGCGCGTCCGCGACCTGGCAGGTCATCCGCTCCTGGACCTGCGGCCGCCTGGCGTATACATCGATAAGCCGGGCGAGCTTGGACAAACCGGTGATCTCGCCCTTGTCGTTCGGGATGTAGCCGATGTGCGCCTTGCCGAAGAACGGCACCAGGTGGTGTTCGCACATGCTGTACATCTCGATGTCCCGCACCAGCACGATTTCGTCGTGCTCGGAGTCGAAGACGGTGGTGAGCACGTCCTCGGGCCGCTGCCGCAGGCCGGCGAACTGCTCGGCGTACATCCTGGCGACCCGGGCCGGGGTGTCAAGCAGCCCGTCCCGATCCGGGTTCTCGCCGACGGCGAGCAGGATCTCGCGCACGGCGCGCTCGATGCGCGCCTGGTCGACCGGTGGCGGGCCGATCGGCTCGCCGAGAACGCCGTCGTCCGGGTCGCTCAGGACAGGCCGCTCACTGGGACGGGTATCAGGAATCGCCATCGCTGCCCGAGGTCCCGCTGTCCGTGCCGAAGCCGATCGCCTGCCCGTTGGCGCCGTTCGCGAGGTCGGTGGCAAGCGGAGAGCTGGCAGCGAGCGCGAGTTCCTTGGGTGACAGCACCGGCGGACGGTCGGACGGCAGCCGCTTGCCGTACCCGGTGTAGGTGCCGCGGGTCGAGCGCTTCTGCACCGGGGCGAAGATCTCGAGGACCTCCTTGCGCGCCACGGTCTCCTTGTCGAGCAGCCTGAGCACCAGTGCGTCGAGTACGTCGCGGTACTCCACCAGTACTTCCCACGCCTCGTCGTGCGCGGCCTCGATCATCCGCCGGATCTCCTCGTCGATCGCGGACGCGATCTCCTCGGAGTAGTCGCGGCTGTGTGACCTGTCCATGCCGAGGAACGGCTCCGCATCGCCGCTGCCGAACTTGCGCGCGCCGAGCCGCTCGCTCATGCCGTACTCGGTGACCATCGCGCGCGCGATCTGGGTGGCCTTGTCGATGTCGTTGGCCGCGCCGCTGGTGGGCTCGTGGAAGATCAGTTCCTCGGCCGTCCGGCCGCCGAGCAGCATGGCAAGCTGGTCCTGCATCTCGGCGCGGGTGGTGAGGAACTTGTCCTCGGTGGGCAGCGCCTGGGTATAGCCGAGCGCCCGGCCGCGCGGGATGATCGTCACCTTGTGCACCGGATCGGCGTGCGGCATGGCGTGCCCCACGAGGGCGTGACCGCCCTCGTGGTATGCGATCAGCTTCCGCTCCGCCTCGGACAGCAGCACGCTCTTGCGCTCGGGCCCGGCCATCACCCGGTCGATGGCCTCTTCGAGCGCGGCCATGTGGATCTGCTTGCCGTTGTGCCGCGCGGTCAGCAGCGCCGCCTCGTTGATCACGTTGGCAAGGTCCGCGCCGGTGAATCCGGGCGTCCGCCGCGCGATCACGTCCAGGTCGGCGTCCGGCGCGATCGGCTTGCCGCGCGCGTGCACCTTGAGGATGCCCCTGCGGCCCACCAGGTCGGGCTGTGCGACGACGATCTGCCGGTCGAACCGGCCCGGCCGCAGCAGTGCGGGGTCGAGGATGTCTGGCCTGTTGGTGGCGGCGATCACGATGACGCCGCCCTTGATGTCGAAGCCGTCGAGCTCGACGAGCATCTGGTTGAGCGTCTGCTCGCGCTCGTCGTGCCCGCCGCCGAGCCCGGCACCGCGGTGCCGGCCGACCGCGTCGATCTCGTCGACGAACACGATCGCCGGCGCGTTCGCCTTGGCCTGCTCGAACAGGTCGCGCACCCGGGAGGCGCCGACGCCGACGAACATCTCGACGAAGTCCGAACCCGAGATGGAGTAGAACGGCACACCCGCCTCGCCGGCCACCGCGCGGGCCAGCAGGGTCTTACCGGTACCAGGCGGCCCGTAAAGCAGCACGCCCTTGGGGATCTTGGCGCCGATCGCCTGGAACTTCGCCGGGTTCTGCAGGAACTCCTTGATCTCCTGCAGCTCCTCGATGGCCTCGTCGGCGCCCGCCACGTCGGCGAACGTGGTCTTCGGCGTGTCCTTGGTGATCAGCTTGGCGCGCGACTTGCCGAAATTCATCACGCGCGACCCGCCGCCCTGCATCTGGGTCAGCAGGAAGAAGAAGAACAG
>Ga0187807_1000527_pt1 | contig 12106 bp, 12 predicted proteins | sample NC_wetland_sal_i_4_FD_132432 | JGI IMG/M metagenome (GOLD analysis project Ga0187807, IMG submission 132432) | Wetland sediment microbial communities from Neuse River Estuary, North Carolina, USA - ASW_2 | ecosystem: Environmental > Aquatic > Freshwater > Wetlands > Sediment | place: USA: North...
AAGGCCGAGGGCGGCCGGGATGGCGTCCAGGAGCCAGGCCGCGCCGGGACCCCAGGCGTGCGCTCGCACGCCGGTGGTGCCCGGCTCCGCCGCAGAGGCCAGCACCCGGATCGTTCCGGGGCCGTCGGGAGTCAGCGAGGTTCGCCAGACCGCCCCCGCCTGGTCGATCCGGAACGTGGGATCGCCGCCGCCACGGCCGTGGACCGACAGCGTCAGGCGGACATTGACCGGGAACGGCGCCTGCCAGTCGCGGAGCAGCGCGGCCTCAGCCATGGCAAGCCCCGCGGCCGAAGTCGGGGATCAGTCCCTGGGGAACCACGATTCCCAATGCTAGGGGCCAGCCCTGACATTCAGCCGGAGCGCCAGGGCAGACAAAGAGCGCGCTGATACCGGCAGGGGGGCGTTAGGCGTCGGAGGAGAAGCGGACCGAGGTCGGCTCGAGGCGGACGCCGGGCCAGACGCGGATGCCCCGGGCCAGTTCGTTGCCGGGGCCGACGAACGCGCCGTCGCCGATCACCACCCCGTCGAGCACCGCGCCCTCGGAAATCGTGGCGCCCCGGCCGACGATGCTGTCGCGGACCACAGCGCCGCCGCCGATGGCGGCGTCGTCGAAGACGACGCTGCCGTGCACCAGCGCGTCAGGTCCGACGACGGAGCGCGCGCCCGCCACCGAGCCTCCGGTGAGCCGCGCGCCGTCCGCCACGGTGGCGCCGTCAAGCAGCAGCGACTCACCGCGGGAGCCGGGAACCGCCGGCGAGGGCATGAGCCCGAGCACGAGGTCGCACGAGCCGCGCACGAACGCTTCGGGGGTGCCGACATCCAGCCAGTACGCGGACTCGGGGTAGCCCATCACCACCGCGCCGGCCTCGATCAGCCCGGGGAACGTCTCGCGTTCCACCGACACCACCCGGTTCGCCGGTATCTGGTCGATAACCGACCGGCGGAACACGTAGCAGCCCGCGTTGATCCGGTTGGTGACCGGGTGGGGGGTCTTCTCGAGGAAGGCGGTGACCCGCCCGGCGGGGTCGGTCGGCACGCAGCCGTACCGGCTCGGATCGTCCACCTCGACCAGGTGCAGTGTCACCGCGGCTTCGGCCTTGCGGTGCAGGTCCACCTGGGCCGGCACGTCGTGGGCGGACAGGATGTCGCCGTTGAGCACCACGATCGGGTCGTCGGGACCGCCGCGCAGCAGCGACGCCGCGTTGCGGATCCCGCCCCCGGTGCCAAGCGGCTCGGCCTCGTGGACGTAGTCGATGGACAGCCCGAACCCCGCGCCATCGCCGAAGGCCTCGGTGAACATCTCGGCCCGGTAAGAGGTCGCGAGCACGACGTGCGTGATGCCGCACTCCGCGGCGCGCGCGAGCTGGTGGGCGAGGAACGGCACGCCCGCGGTCGGCAGCAGCGGCTTGGGCGCCGACAAGGTGAGCGGACGCAACCGGGTGCCCTTGCCGCCGACAAGCATGATCGCTTCAAGGGTCTCGCGCGGCATCTGCATTCTCACCTTTGAGCCGTTGACGTCATGGGCAGTCACCGGGCTGCACCGGCGACTCACGCAGCATACTCACGGCGCCTGACGGCGCACCCGCAAACCCGGCGGACGCAAGTCTGTCGCGTCAGTCACAGGGTAGTGTTCGCGCGAACCACATCTACCCGGCGCGCGTGTCCGGGGCCTGCTGGTCGGCGGCCCGCTTGTAGCTGGCCAGGTGCGCCGCCGCCGACGTGGCCCAGCTGAACTCCTGGGAACGGATGTAGCCGGCGTCGCCGAGCGCGGCCCGCCGGTCCGCGTCGTCGATCAGCTCGCGCAGCGCGACCTTGATCGAGTCAGCATCCGGCTCGGTGTACGCGACCGCGTCGCCGCCCACCTCGGGCAGCGACGTGCAGTGCGAGGTGAGCACCGGGGCGCCGCAGGCCATCGCCTCGAGGACCGGCAGCCCGAACCCCTCGCCGCGCGACGGGAACGCCACCACGAGCGCGCCGCCCAGGAAACCCGGCAGATCGGCGAACGGCAGGTAACCAGGCCGGCACAGCCGCAGGTGCGGCGGCACCGAGGCGACGGCCGCGTCCATCTCGTCGCTCCAGCCCCCGCCGCCGCCGAGCACAAGCGCGGGCGGGTCCGCGAGGTCGCCGACGGCGCCTACCCAGCCGCGGATCAGCGCGGCCACGTTCTTGCGCGGCTCGAGCGAGCCGAGGAACGCGATGTACGGCTTGCCGTGCAGCCCGAGCCGCGCGGAGACCTGGGCCACCTGGCGCGGTTCCGGGCGGTGGAACAGCCGGTGATCCACCCCGTGGTAGGCGACGTCGATCTTGGCCGGGTCCATGCCGAGCAGCCGCACCAGCTCGTCGCGGGTCGCGTTCGATGGCACGATCAGCCTGGTCGCGCGCCGCGTCGCGGTGCGGATCGCCGACTTGAAGAACACGCTGCTCACCGCGCCGTGCTGCTCCGGCTCGGTGAAGTAGGTGACATCGTGCACGGTGACGACAGTCGGCCGGCCCGGCCGCAGCGGCATCGAAAAGTGCGGCATGTGGATCACGTCCGCGCTCACCTGCTGCGCCACGACAGGCAGCCCGCTCTGCTCCCAGGCCAGCCGGGCGGGACGGTGCCCGAGGGCCGCCGGCCCCGCCACGATACGGGCACCCGGCGCCAGCCTGCCGTACCGTTCCTCGTCGGCACGCTGGCACACCACCGCCAGGTCAGCCCCGGCGGCGGCGAGCGCACCGATCAGCCCATCTACGTACCGGCCGAGCGCGCCGCGGTCAGTCGGCACGTCGGTCGCATCGACGAGTACCCGAAGTGCCACGGCCCCATCCGCTCCCTTCGAAGTCCTGTCAGCTCGAAGCCTACGCCCTGGCTAGGTGACGCACGAGCAGGGCCACGCAAGTGTCAGCAGTACGTCAGCAGGACGGGGGGCGCTTGCCGGCCTTGATCAGCTCAAGGTCGGTAATGGCCTGCGACAGCGTGCTCACCTTCACGAGCTGCAGCCCGGCGGGCACCGCGCCCGCCGTGTCCGCGCAGTTCGAGGCCGGAGTCAGGAAGATCGTGGCGCCCGCGTCCCGCGCCCCGACCATCTTCTGCTGAATGCCGCCGATCGGCAGCACCTGTCCCGACGCGGTGATCTCCCCGGTGCCGGCGATGAACTTGCCGCCGGTCAGGTTAAACGGGGTGAGCATGTCGACGATCCCGAGCGCGAACATCATTCCCGCGCTCGGCCCGCCGATGTCGCCGACGCTGAACTTCACCGTGAACGGGAACTTGTACTCCTCCTGAACCTCCACCCCGATGACCGGCGTGCCGCCTGACTCCTTGCTCGCGACGTCGATCTGCGTGGTCTTGCCACCGCGCAGCACGGTCAGGTGCAGCACCGTCCCGGCCGGCTTGGCGGTGATCAGCGAGCTCAGGCCCGACTGGCCGGTCACTGGCTTGCCGTCCACCGCAACGATCACGTCCCCTGGCTTGAGCACCGCGCTAGCGGGAAAGCCTGGCACCGTCTGCATTACCACGACCTGCGTCTGGTAGGAGATGTGCAGCACGGTCAGCGCGGCCGCGGTGGCGGTCTCCTGCGAGGAAGCCATCTGCTCGGTGTCTTGCGCCTGGGTCTGCTGCGCGGTCTGGCCGGGCGGGAAAAGCTCGCTCTCGGGGACCACCGCCTCGGACGGGTCGAGCCACGCGCGCAGCGCCTGGAAGATGTTCAGGGTCACGCCCGGTCCGCCCTGGTAACTGACGGTCACCATGTTGAGGTGGCCGTCGGTCAGGTAGGTCTTCGGCCCGACGATCGTGATCAGCGGCTGCCCCGAGCCGTCCTTGCCGAGCGTGTTCAGCGTCGGCCCGGGCCCGAGAATGACGTAAGGCACGGGGACCAGGACGGCCACCGCGATCGCGACCAGGGTCGCGAGCGCAGCGATGACGAGCGTCAGCGAGCGTCGGGACATGGTGCGAAGACTACGCGCTTCCGACCCACTCGGCGGAACCGTCGGTGAACGACTGGTGCTTCCAGATCGGCATCGACGCCTTGAGCTCGTCGATCAGCGCGTGGCAGGCGGTGAACGCCTCGGCGCGGTGCCCGCAGGACACCCCGACGACGACCGCGAGGTCGCCGATCGCGAGGTCGCCGACGCGGTGCACCGCGGCCAGGCCGATCACGTCCTCATACTTCGCCGCGATCTCCTCGGCGACCCGCCGCAGTTCCGCCTCCGCGGAGGGATGCGCGCTATAGGAAAGCGCGGTAACACCGCGATCGGAATCGTTGTCCCGCACCGCGCCGGCGAACAGCACGATGCCGCCCGCCGTGGGGTCCGCGACCGCCGCCCGGACCTCGTCCAGGGACAGCGCGGCGTCCCTGATGGCGATCAGCCTGATTTGGCTCACCTGCCCACGGTACCGCGCCTGGCGAAGGCCGGCGCCGGCCGGGACCGCGCAGCGGCGGAACGGACCGCAGGAAGCCGCGATCGTTCGGGATGATAACTACTTGTTCCTGCGGCGGGCGGCACGGACGATCGCGGCGGTACCAATGACGGCGGCGGTCCCGGCGGCGGCGGTGATCGCGGCCTCCTTGCGGGCGATCCGGCGGCCGGCCACCGCGCGGTGCCCGGCGCGGGCGGCGAGCAGCAGCGACAGGGCCTCGGCGTTGCCGTACGAGGGCTGCCACCCGGCCGTCCGGAGCGCCGCGCAGTCCACCACCCAGGGGTAGACCACGTACCGCAGGTCAGCGGCCGGCGCCGGCGTCAGGCCCATCCGGTGCAGCCGCTGCGCGGTGCCGAACGTCAGCCGCGCGGGCAGTTCGAACGACTTCATGCCGCTGAGCTCCTCCACTTCCGGCTGCTCGAGCCAGCCGTCGCAGCCGACCGCGAAGTCGCCGCTGACCACGCCGACCGCCGCGAGCTCAAGCGCCGACACCAGGTCATCGACGTGGCAGAACTGCCAGCGCGGCGCGCAGCCCCGCACCGCGAGCAGCCTGGGCGCCTCGAAATGCCTGGTCAGCAGCGTGTCAACGCCGTCACCGACGAGGGCCGCCGGCCGCACCACCGTCACCGCGGTGCCAGGGTTGACCCGGCGTGAGCGCCGCGCGAGCTCCTCGATCTCGAGCAGGTCCGCCGCCACGCTGCCGTCCGCGTCCGCGAGGAGCGGCGCGTCCTCGGGCAGCGGCACCGGATTGTCCGGCCGCGCCCCGTAGACCATCGCGCTCGTCACGAGCACCACCCGGCCGACGCGCTCGGCGGCCGCCGCGGTCAGCACGGTCTGCGCGCCGCGCACGTTGAAGGCGCGGCGCTGCCTCGCGTCCGCGGCGGCCGAAGTGTCCACGTCCGCGTGCACCACCGCGTCCACCCCCGCGAGCCGCGCGGCCATCGCCGGGTCACGGACGTCGGCGACCCGCCAGGTCACCCCGGCCGCGTCGCCCCTGTGGTCGTCTATTGCCACGACGCGGCCGACCATCGGCGACTCCGCCAGCCGGACCGCAAGCGCGTGGCCGATGCCGCGGGCCGCGCCGGTGACCGCCACGACGGGCAGCGTGGGCGCGGTGCTACGCTCACGGCGAACGCTTCGCTCAAGGCGAACCTGCCGTCTCGAGTTTCTCAAAATCGGCTGCTCCCGAATAGCGTGGCGACTATGACCCTTCTATCCTGCCCGAACAACTGACAGCTGAGGGGGCGCACCATGCCTGACCGTCCTCCCTTCGGCTTCGGCCCGCCAAGCCGACCCGGCGACGACGACCCGAAGCCGGGTGACCAGGGGCCGTTCGGACCGCCCGGCGGACCGTTCGGCGGCCTGGGCGGCGCGGGCGGCACGAACCAGTTCGCCGACGCGCTCAGGCAGTTCGCCGACCTGCTGTCCTATAGCGGCGGCCCGGTGAACTGGGAGCTGGCCAAGAACCTGGCCAGGCACGCGATCGCGGCCAAGGGTGATCCCAGCGTGCTGGCGAACGAGCGCGCCGCCGTCACCGACGCGGTGCGGCTCGCCGACCTGTGGCTCGATGACGTCACCGCGTTCCCATCCGGCATCAGGAAGATCGAGGCATGGAGCCAGTCCGAATGGCTGGAGGCCACCTTCCCGGTCTGGTCGTCGCTATGCGAGCCGATCGCGGTCAAGGGCGTCGACGCGATGAGCTCGATGGTGAACATCGACCCCTCGCAGCTTGGCGAGGACATGCCCGAAGAGATGCGGGCGATGCTCGGCGGCCTGGGCGGGCTCGGCGGCCTGCAAGGCCTGGCTCCGATGCTCCGGCAGCTCGGCGGTGCCATGATCGGCGGACAGACCGGCGCCGCGGTGGGTGAACTGGCCGGCGAGATGGTCAGCTCCACCGACGTCGGCCTGCCCCTTGGCCCGGAGGGAACCGCGGCGCTGCTGCCGTCGGGGGTCGCCGCCTTCGGCGCCGGGCTGTCCGTGGACATCGGCGAGGTGCGGCTGTTCCTCGCGCTGCGCGAGGCGGCGCACCAGCGGCTGTTCGCGCACGTGCCGTGGCTGCGCCAGCACCTGTTCGGCGCTGTCGAGGCATACGCGAACGGGATCACCGTGGACATGGGCCGGCTGCGCGAGGCCATGCCGGACATCGACATGAGCAACCCGGAGGCACTGCGCGAGGCGCTGGCCGGCGAGACGCTGTTCATGCCCGAGGACACCCCGCAGCAGAAGGCGGCGCTCGCCCGGCTCGAGACCGCGCTCGCGCTGGTGGAAGGGTGGGTGGCGACCGTCGTGGCGGCGGCGGCGGGACCGCGTCTGACACATGCCGACGCGCTCGCCGAGGCCATCCGCCGTCGCCGGGCTACCGGAGGTCCATCAGAACGGACCTTCGCGACTCTGGTCGGCCTCGAGCTCCGCCCGCGCATGCTGCGCGAGGCCGCGGTGCTCTGGGCCGGTCTCGGCTCGGCCCGTGGCATCGAGGGGCGCGACGCGCTGTGGGCCCACCCGGACCTGCTGCCGACCGCGGAGGACCTCGAGGACCCGGACGCGTTCGTGCGCGGCCAGGATCAGCTGGACATTTCGGACCTGGAGGACAATCAGGACAGCAGTCCTGACGGTGATCCTGGCGGTGATCCTGACAGCGAGTGACGCCGGAATGTCAGTGGGTGGTGTCACGCTGTCCGCATGAGACCAGCACTGAAGGCCGGGTTGCGGCCGCTGTGGCGGGACCGCGACACGCTGCAGGTCGGCGTGGATCCCCGGCGCGCCGCCGCGCTCACCGGGCTTGGCAAGGCCGCGGCGATCGTGTCGCTGCTCGACGGGTCGCGGGACGCGGCCGAGGTGGTGCGCACCGCGGCCGCGTACGGCATCGCCCCCGACGCGGCGAACCGGGTGCTCGGCCTGCTCGCCTCGGCCGGCGTCCTCGACGACTTCCCGGCGCACCTGCACAAGACGCTGCCCGACTACCTGCGGGCGCGGCTCGTCCCCGAGCTCGCCTGCGCCTCGCTCGCGTACGGCCACGGCGACGGCGGCGCCCGGGTGATCGCGCGCCGCAGGGCGGCGTTCGTCCGGGTGTACGGCGCGGGCCGGGTCGGCGCGTGCGTCGCCACGTTTCTCGCCGCCTCGGGCGTCGCCTGGGTCAGCTGCCGGGACCGCGGCACGGCGGCTCCCGCGGACATCACGCCCGCCGGCCTTGAGGCCGGCGACGTGGGCACTAACCGGGCCGCCGGGGTCGCCCGCGCGATCCGCCGTGTCGCGCCTGAGACTCGCACCGCGGACGACGCCACGCGGTTGCCGGACCTCGCGGTGTTCGCCGGGCGGCCGGACCCGGTCGAAGTCGCCGAGCTCATGCGCAACCGGGTGCCGCACCTCGCGGTCCTCGCCGACGAGGCGATCGGCGTCGTCGGACCGCTGGTGGAGCCGGGACGTTCGGCGTGCCTGCGCTGCGTCGACCTGCGCAAGGCGCAGCGCGACCGCGCCTGGCCGGTGATCCTCGCGCAGGCCGGCGGCGCTCTCGCCGCGGACGTGTCACCGCGCGCGTGCGACACCGCGCTTGCCGCCGCGACCGCGGCGCTCGCGGTCGCGCAGTCGCTCACGTTCATCGACCGTGCCGGGCCGCGCCCGCCGGTCACGGCGAACGGGACGCTCGAGGTGGTGCTTCCCGACTGGCAGTGGCGCCGCCGGAGCTGGCTGCCGCACGCCGCGTGCACATGCGGCGCGACCCAGATCACGGCCGTCACGGGAATCGGCGCCGGGCGCGGCACGCTGTAGAGGGACTGTAGACATGCTGCGGACCAGCTCGGCGGCTGCCGCGAGAGCCACAGCTGTCACATAAATGGCAACGATTACTAGGCATAAAAGGCCGCCAGTTGACGGACAATGCAAGTGTGAACGATGTCCCGCGGAACGCCGTTAGCCGGACCGCCAAGCTCGCCGGGCTCCCACTTGGGTTCGCCGGCCGCACGGCGCTCGGCCTCGGCAAGCGGATCGGGGGCAGGTCCGCAGAACTCGTCGCCCATGAAATCCAGCAGCGCACCGCCGACCAGATCTTCCGGGTACTCGGGGAGCTCAAAGGCGGCGCGATGAAGCTGGGCCAGGCGCTGTCCATCTTCGAGGCAGCGCTGCCACCCGAACTCGCCGAGCCATACCGGGCGACGCTGACTAAGCTGCAGGAATCCGCGCCGCCGCTGCCCGCGAGCAGCGTGCACCGCGTCCTCGCCGCCGACCTCGGCGAGGACTGGCGGTCTGAGTTCGACTCCTTCGACGACCACCCCGCCGCGGCCGCGTCCATCGGCCAGGTGCACCGCGCCGTCTGGAAGGACGGCAGGCAGGTCGCGGTGAAGATCCAGTACCCGGGCGCCGGGCGGGCGCTGATCAGCGACTTCACGCAGCTCAGCAGGACCGGATGGCTGTTCAACATGCTGATGCCTGGCCTGGACGCGAAGCCGCTGCTCGAAGAGCTGCGGAACCGGGTCGCCGAGGAGCTTGACTACCGCATGGAAGCGGAGTCACAGCAGGCGTTCGCGCTGGCGTACGCCGACGACCCGGACATCTACGTGCCGCCCGTGGTGGCTTACACCGATCACGTGCTGGTGACCGAGTGGATGGACGGCACGCCGCTTTCGAAGATCATCAGCGCCGGATCGCAGGCGGACCGGGACCGCACGGGCATTCTGCTGACCCGGTTCCTGTTCTCCGGGCCAACCCGGGCCGGGCTACTGCACGCCGACCCGCATCCGGGCAACTTCCGGCTGCTCCCCGACGGGCGCCTTGGCGTGCTCGACTTCGGGGCGGTGGACCGGCTGCCGGACGGGCTGCCGCCGTTCTTCGGACGGCTGCTGCGGATCATGCACACCGACGACCCCAACCTCGACGAGGTCGAGCGCGAACTGCGCGTCAACGGGTTCTTGCGGCCGGGCATCTCGGTGGACCTGGAGGGGCTCAGCGCCTTCCTGGCGCCGCTCGCCGAGCCGTCGTCGGTGGAGACGTTCAAGTTCAGCAGGGAATGGATGCGCTGGGAGGCGGCGCGCGTCACCGACCTGAGCGCGTCCAACGTCACCCGCAAGTTCAACGTCCCGCCCTCGTATGTGCTCATCCACCGGGTGTCCACGTCCGGGATCGGCGTGCTGTGCCAGCTGGGATGCGAGGGCCCGTTCCGCGCCGAGGTGCTCCGCTGGGTGCCCGGCTACGCCGACGATCCGCTCGCCGAGGCGGAGGCGATCCCCACGGCCTCGTGACATGAGGCGACCCGGGATGGCCCACGCGCATCCCGGGTCGCAACGGGGGTGACCTAGCCGGCTGTCTCGATCGTCATGCGGAGTTCGTCCGCGCGCTGCCAGGCGCGCAGCAGCTTGCGCTCGGCGCGCTGCCTGATCCGCTCCAGTCGGCGCAGTTCGGCCGCCTGCCGCGCGATCCTGATCTCCTGTGCCTGCTCAAGACGGTCGAGATGTCGGTCCTTGGCCAGGGTTTCTGACATGTACATTTTTTACCTCTGGATTGTGTCGCTTGTGTCACTGGTTTCGCATCGTGTGCTCGCCAGAGCCGGCGGCACCCGGCCTACTGGGTGAGGCCGGGGCCGCCGCGCTCCCGTGTACTTGCCGGATCTGGTGGTGCCGCGGTGCCGGCTCAGGCCGCCTGCTCGTCGGCCTTGGCTATCGCTGCGTCTTCCTTCCGCGGGCGGCCACGCGGCCGCTTGCGCGGAACGATCGTGCCGCGCAGGAACAGTTCCCCGCCCCAGACGCCCCACGGCTCCCGCCGCTCGAGCGCGCCTTCGAGGCAGGCGATCCGCACCCGGCAGCCCTGGCAAAGGGCCTTCGCCTGCTCCACGTCTCCGGGAGACTCGGCGAAGAATAGTTCCGGGTCTTCCGTGCAGGGAAGGTCCAGGCCGCTCGGCGCGCCGGCGACGTTGAAGAGCGTCGCGACGGTGCTCGCGGACGTCTCCTGCTCAATCACGCCGACCGCTTCGAACCCCGGCGCCCCAGACGGTCTTGCCTCGAACCCCGCCGCGCCCGCCGCGCTTACGGTGGCATCGGGCCACTGCATCGGTGCCATCCCCTCTCGCTCGCTGGTCCTGTTGTCCTGTTCGAGGGACCGAGCCTGCGAAATAACTAGGCCGCGGACCCTGTGGGTCCGCGGCCTGAAGGGGATCTTGGCCGGCCTTTCTTAGGCCGGTTCCCGTTCTGGATGCGGACCCGATGCGCCATCGCCACCAGCGTTGACGCGGGTCTTGTGCACGTACTGCTTACGGATGTCGATCGGCAGCCCATTAGCCATAACGGTGAGCGACTGCGCCATGACCGCGGCCCGCCGCGGCGTGACGAAGTCCGGCACCGTCGTGACGACGACCGGGCTAAAGTTCTGCGGCAGGGCAGAGTGCGCCCCTGCGCCGGACGGCTGGGCCCACGGCGTGACGACACCAGGAAGAACGGCGCCGCACCTGGCAACCGAAGCACTGAGCGTGTTGATCGTCACGATGGGCACCTCCTTCCAGAAGGGTCGACACTGTGGCCCACGGACATGTCGCAAGCCTACGTAACCGCTCACGACGTGGCAACGTATTTTTGACCTGCAATTTCCGCTGCCGGTGAACCGGACCACCGCCCAGTCCACCCGTTCACCCGGCCGTAGCCGCGCACCTGGATGAACGGTGACCTGGGCGGTCAGGTTCCAGGATCGGCAGGCCTTGTGCGGATCAGGCCTTCCTGGACGACCGATACCACGAGATCGCCGCCTGCCGTGAACACCTCTCCCCTGGCTAGCCCGCGGGCTCCGTAAGCGATCGGCGACTCCTGCGCGTACAGCAGCCACTGGTCGGCGCGGAACGGCCGGTGGAACCACATCGCGTGATCCAGGCTCGCCCCCGACGTCCGGCCGTCGTACCAGGACACCCCGTGCCCGAGCAGCACCGTGTCGAGCAGCGTCAGGTCGGAGACATAGGTCATCAGGCAGACGTGCAGCAGCGGGTCGTCGGGCAGGTTCCCGTCGACTCGCAGCCAGACGAGGTTCCGCGTGGTGCGCAGCGAGGGGTCGCGCTCGGCCTCCACGCTGAGCGGCCCGACCGACCGCACGTCGATCGGGCTGTCCCTGTAGTGCGCGGGCAGCGGGACGCGCAGCACGTCCTCCAGGCGCTCGGCATTGCGCCGCACGTCCTCGGGCGGCGGCACCTGGGGCATCGGCGTGGTGTGCTCGAGGCCCGGCTCAGGCCGGTGGAATGATGCGGAAAGCGTGAAGATCGTGCGGCCGTGCTGCACGGCGGCCACCCGGCGCGTTGTGAACGAGCGCCCGTCGCGGACCCGGTCCACCGAGTACACCAGCGGTACCGCCGGGTCGCCAGGCCGGATGAAGTAGGCGTGCAGCGAGTGCACCGGCCGGTCATCCGGCACCGTCCGCCCGGCGGCGACCAGCGCCTGCCCCGCCACCTGGCCGCCGAACACCCGTTGCACTGTCTCATCCGGGCTGCGTCCGCGAAAGATGTTGACCTCGATCTGCTCGAGGTCCAGCAGGTCGAGGAGCTTGTCCAGGGCGTCACTCACTGGCAGCCTCGCGAACGGGGACGGCCGGGAACATGGCAGCGAGGAACCGCGACCGCTGGCGCGCCCGCTCCGCGCCGGGGGCGCGGGCCGGCGCCCAGGACAGGTGCAGGTGCCGTCGCGCCCTGGTGACGCCCACGTAGAGCAGCCGCCGCTCTTCCTCGACCGCCTCGGCCGTTCGCGC
>Ga0187807_1000528_pt1 | contig 12098 bp, 11 predicted proteins | sample NC_wetland_sal_i_4_FD_132432 | JGI IMG/M metagenome (GOLD analysis project Ga0187807, IMG submission 132432) | Wetland sediment microbial communities from Neuse River Estuary, North Carolina, USA - ASW_2 | ecosystem: Environmental > Aquatic > Freshwater > Wetlands > Sediment | place: USA: North...
GCGGTCAGCATGAGGATGCGGGCCCGCTGCTCATTGCGGCGCATCCAGCGGACCACGTCCAGGCCTGACATTCCCGGCATTCTCCAGTCCAGCACCGCGACCTCGTACTCGTAACTGCGCAGGAACCGCACCGCGTCCTCGCCGTTGCCGACGGCGTCCACCACGTAATCATGCTCTTGCAGGCCGCGGGCCAGCACGCTGCGCAGCCCGGCATCGTCCTCGGCGATCAGTACACGCATCTGCCTGTGTTGTTACCCTGCCTAGTTGCGGAGCCGCCGCCACAATGGCCGCGGCACCACGCGCATGACGATGGCGAGTAGCCCGACCACGGGTGGCACCCACACGACGCCTGACGACTTAGCCAGGCCCGCGGCGACGGCAGCGCCGACCTGCTCCGGTGTGCTGGCCAGCGGCGCCGACCGAAGGCCCGCCGTCATCCGGCCGATGACGAATCCGGGCCGCACCAGCAGCACCCGGACGCCGGAGGAGTGCAGCGAGTCGGCCAAGCCCCGGCCGAACGCGTCGAGGCCGGCCTTGGCAGCCCCGTAGACGAAGTTCGCCTTTCGTGGCCGCACCGCCGCGACCGAGGACAGGATCACGATGGTGCCGCGGCCTGCCCGCCGCAACTGCGCCGCCACCGCGAGCAGCGCAGTCACGTGACTGGTGAAATTCGTCTCGACCAGCAGGCCGGCCTGGCTCGGCGCGGCGTCCAGCTGAGCCTGCGGGATGAGCAGGCCGGCCGCGGAGATTACCAGGTCCACCGGCCCGTCGGCGAACGCGGCCGCCACCAGGCCCGCGTGCGCGTCCGGTTCGGTCGCGTCGTAGTGCAGCACTCGCACCCGCCCGGGCAGCGCGGCGCCCGCCAGCCGGATCCGCTCGGCGTCCCGGCCCGCGAGCAGCACCTCGGTGTGGGGCTGCAGCGGCAGCGCGGCCAGGATGGCGAGCCCGATCTCGCTGGTGCCGCCGATCAGCAATATCCGGCGGGGCCAGCCAGCGGGCGTGGCGACGGCTCTGGATGCTGGCCGGACCCTGGTGCGGGAGCGCAGTGTCACCATAGGCCGACCCTACGTCCGAGGCCGCGGTGGCCAGGCCGGGCTGCGGCTCTCGTCGCTGGGCTCATCTACAGCCCGGCCAGGAATAGCGCGAGCCAGCTGAGCTCGGAGCCGATCATCACCAGGTCCTTGGCGATCAGGTCCTCGACCGGGCGGCCATCAGCGCGCTCGGTCAGCCGGTCGAACCGGATCAGCGCCGCCGTCAGCGGCACCAGGCTAGCCAGATGCCAGCCGCGCATCCACGCGGTGTGGCCGGACAGCGCCCAGAACAGGTAGGCGGCGAGCAGCCCGGCGGCTGCGGCACGCTGCAGCGCGCGCAGCAGCGCCGCACGGTACCAGCGCATTACCGGCCGGTGCGCGACGGCGCGGGCGCCGAGCGCGGCCAGCTCGGTGTAGCGCTTTCCGGCGGCGACCATGAGCGCGCCGAGGGAGCAGACGGTCAGGAACCAGCCGGACGGCGGGACGTGCGTCGCGACGGCGCCACCGAGGGCGCGCAGCACGAAACCGCCCGCGACGAACCCCAGTTCAACCCACGGCACATGCTTGAGGACAGAGCTGTACAGCAGCGACAGCGCGACGTAGCCGCCGATCAAGGCGGACAGCAGTGGCTCGCGGATCGCCAGTCCGGCCCCGACGGCCAGGGCGAGGGCGATCGCGGCCAGAGTCAGGGCGACGCGCTCGGGCAGGCGGCCGGCCGCCACCGGGCGCAGTCGCTTTGTCGGGTGCAGCCGGTCCCGCTCGACGTCGCGCACATCGTTGATCAGGTAGACGGCCGACGACGCCGCTGTGAACGCGGCGAAGGCGACGAGCGCGTACAGGAAACCGTCATCCCGGCCGAGCGTCGCACCGGCCAGCGGCGCGGCGAAGACGAGCAGGTTCTTCGGCCACTGACGGGGCCGCGCGGCCTGGATTGCAGCGCCCGCCAGGCCCGGGAACGTGCCCGTGCCAGCTGCGGGCCTGGCAGCGGCGGCAGCCGGCCGCCGGTCAGCGGTATCCCTGGGCCGGGTCGTCATCGGGCGAAGACCGCGGTGAAGTCCCGGCTGACCGGCGAATAGTAGCGGTCAGCGGGCTGAACCTGGTTGGGTAGCAGGTTCACCGGCGTCGGGTCGCCGGCTGCGTTCGGCAGGTAGTACATGAACGACATCCACTCGGGGTTGATGTCGAGTTCCATCGCCGTCACGGCGCCGGCCCGCTGCAGCAGGTTGGCCAGCTCGCGCACGTCCAGGGCCGGGCCGTAGACGAAGATCACCCGGCCGTCAGCGGTGATGCCGATGCCTGAACGCCAGACGTAATAGCCGCCGCCCAGCGTCGCGCCCCAGCTCGATTCGACGTTGTAGTCGACCGACGACGGGACGACGCCGTTCTCGACGATCAGGTGCAGGTTCTGCCGGACGCCCACAACCTCCGGCGTCATTGACACCGTCTGGTCCCAGTTCCCGATGGCGATGTGACCGTCGGAGTAGTACACGACGGATGCCTCGCCAGGCGTGAGCGTTCCGGCAGTGGCACCGTTCAGGTAGAACCCCCCGCCCGAGGATGCGATCTTGAAACCGCTGTTGAAGGTCGCGAGCAGGCCACTTCTCGTGCCCGCCACGATGTAGGGATCGGCGTGCCAGTTACCCGGCCCCGGGTCTTCGGTGCCGGGTCGCAGCTGGAACTGCACCAGGTTCTGGTTGATCGACGCGATGCCCGCCACGTAGGAGGTGTACACGCTGCTCGGCCGCAACTCGGTGCCGTAGATGGCGGGCTGCCCGGTCACGGTGGCCAGGACGCGCCACTGGCCTTCGCCGGGGAGCGGGGGGGACACGATCGGCTGCAGCGGTGGCGGCGGCGGGGCCACGCTCGGCGCAGCCGACTTCGGGTGGTGTAGCTCGGCGGCTGGGCCGGTCAGCGCGAACGACGGCTTGCCGCCCACCTTGGGCGGCTGATAGGTGATCCATTCGCCGAGCGTGACGACCGGGCCCAGGTAGTGATCGCGCGCCCATTCCGCGAGGCGTTCAGACACCGAGCCGCCGCCGGGCATGGTTAGCGCGTGCCCGATCGACCAGCTGATGGGTATCAGGGCGGCGATCACCACCGTGAGCGTGATCCTCGACCAGCGACGCACCGGCAGGTGCGGCGCCCAGTGGCGGCGCCGCCGCGGAGACTCGTGGCGGCCGCCGCGATCGGGAGGGGCCCCGGTCGTGCTGGTGAGTCCGCGTGAGCCGGCTGTCGGTGGCGTGGGCAATTGGGGCTCCCTATCACGAATCACAGGCATTGTCGCCGGAGCACGTCCGGCGACAGGTCTACCCAGGCAACATGAAGGGCGCATGACGAAACGTGAAACCACATGCCCGGCTACGGTGCCGCGGCATCCACCAGCGCCAGAAGTTCGCGCTGGCGCGTGAGCAGCAGATCGCGCTCGGCGCCTGGCGTCGCCCGCTGCGCGAGCCGTCGCCGGCGACGCCTGCTGATCACGGCGGCGGCCTCGGCCGGAGTTATGGCGCCCGCGGTCTCGAGCCCGGTCAGCAGCTTTTGGGCCCTGCTCGCGTAACCGCGGCGTAGCGCCAGGTAGAGGGTGCCGGCGCTGACCAGGTTGACGGCGACCTTGACCGCGAGAGCAACGTAGGGCGCGTCGAACAGCAGGTGCATGCCCATCGCGCCGAGCAGGCACCCGGCAGCCGGCAGCACGCCGTCCTGGCCGCGGCGCACCAGATAGCCGACGCCCGCGCCGGCAACGGCCGTCAGGGTCCAGTGTGAGCCGAGGCCGCCCGTGCTGACCCGGTACAGCATCGAGTTCCACACCGCGCGGCCCGGGTCGGTAGCACCGGACAATGCGACCGCATTGAGGCCATAGGTGACATTCTCGGCCGCCTGGAAGCCCAGCCCGGTGATCGCGCCGATGATCATGCCGTCGAGCGGCCCGCGGATCACCTGCGGTGCGGCCAGCAGGACCATGACCACGCCGCACACCTTCAGGATCTCCTCGTTCAGCGGGGCGGACAGCGCGGCTGACCAGTTCGACGCGAACGACGGGCCGGCCGCCTTGGCCCACAGGCCGCCGAGGCCCTGGTTGGCTAGCAGCGCGCAGCCCGCCGCGGCGGTCCCGCCGAAAATGAGCGCCGCCGCCGACCACGCCAGATCCGGCGGCCGGACCGGCCGCAGCCGCCGCAGCACGGAGAACCCGATGGCCAGCAGCGGCAGTTCGGCCGCGACGGCCTGGACCGCCGCGGCGGGCAGCACGACGAGATAGCGGAAGAACGCCACGGCCAGCACCACGGCGCCGAACGCACACACCGCCCCGGCCGTCACGCGCACGACGAGGATGCTGACATCCGCCGTCATCGCGCCGCCGGAAAGAGTAGCGACCGGACCAGCCGGCTCTCGGCGCCGCGGCTCGCCAACTTATCGCGGGGTGGCCCGAGCACCAGCACCTGGATCGCGAACTGCCGCGACGGCGCCGGGACGATCGCGACGATGCCGGTCACGCCGCGGCCCGACACGACGCCGGTGATGCCGTGCCGCCCCTGCGCCGTTATGACCGGCCGCGGCTGGCCCAGCGTGACCCCGGGATTGGACAACCGCAGGACAGTGTGCAGGCCGGCCAACAGCTGAGGCTCCTGTCCGGCGCTGATCAAGGCCACGTAGCGGATGGACAGCCGGACCGGGCCGCGGGCAAGCGCGTAGCCCTGATGCGGGTTGCTGCTAGCCCGGAGCATCGACCAGCCGGGGCCGACAGTGAACCGCGCGGCGCTGAGGCGGTTCGGACCCAGCGTGAGCCGCGAGCCCGCAGCCAGCGGCCGAGGATTGTGCACCAGTGAGCTGGCCAGCGGCCAGCCTGCCGTCAGGGCGGCCATCAGCGCGACCACGACGAGGAGCCAGCGCAGCCGGATAGCCGCGCTGGACGTAGAGCGCCCGGACGGTACGGGCTCAGCCGACCGGATTGTGCCAGGCCTCCCCGCCTGGTACGAGAGCGTCCGCGTGGGCGGGACCCCAGCTGCCGCGGGCGTAGTGCTCCACCGGAACGATGTCGCGGAGCACCGGCTGAACGACCCGCCAGGCTGCCTCCACCGTATCCTCGCGGGCGAAGAGGTACCGGTCGCCAGCCAGGGCCGCACCGATGAGCCGGTCATACGGCCGCATCATCTGCTCCGCGACCTGGCCCGAATAGGCGAGTTCGCGCAGCTGGGGCGCCATATCTAGGCCTGGTTTCTTGCCCACAATCGTCACGCTCACCTGATCGTCGGGGTAGATACGCAACCGCAGCTGGTTCGCGCTGGACTGGTGGCCAACGCCGAACACGTCGTGCGGTGGCTTGCGGAACCGGAAGCACACCTCGGTCGCCGTCACCGGCAGGCACTTGCCAGCCCGGATGAGGATGGGCACTCCGGCCCACCGCGCCCATAGCGGCTGCCATGCCCATATAGGTGGCGGGATCGCCGAGATCGCCGTCGACGTAGCGAAGCAGGCCGAGCATCTTCGTCGCTGCCTGGCTCGCCGGGTCGATGTCATTGAGTTTCAGCGACTCCACGGCGTAGGTCCGGAACTGGTCCAGGCCCCAGCCGCTGTTGGCGACGCCGATGACCGGGACGCCCAGCACGCCGCGCTCGACAAGCCCGACCAGGGCCGGGAACGTCTCGAGCTTGGCGAGATCCCCGGTGGCGCCGAAGATGACCAGCGCGTCCACGCGGTCAGCCGCCATGGCCGCTCCCTTCGAGTCGCGTGCCGCTAGCAGCAGCCTCGCACGTTAGGCTCGCGTCCGATGATCGTGGTGGTAGCCGGCGTGGCCGGAAGTGGCAAATCCACCGTCGGCCAGCTGCTAGCCAGACGGCTCGGCTGGATGTTCGCCGACGGTGACTGGTTCCATCCGGCTGCGAACGTGGCCAAGATGCGGGCCGGGCTGCCGCTCACCGATGCCGACCGCAAGCCGTGGCTGGCCGCGATCACGTCCTGGATGGATGACGTCATCGCCAGCGGCCAGTCGGCCGTGCTCGCCGCCTCTGCGCTGAAACGCAGCTATCGCGACGAGCTGCTTGGCGGGCGTGACGAGGCGGTCCTGGTGTTCCTCGCCATCAACCAGGAGCAGTGCGAAGCGAGAATGCTGGCGCGGAAGGGTCACTTCTTCCGTGCGCCGCTCGTTGCGAGTCAGTTCGCGGCGCTGGAGCCGCCAGGTCCAGACGAGCGCCGGGTATACGAGGTCCCAACCTCGGACCAGCAGGCCGGACAGCTCGCGGCGGACATCATCGCGAGGCTCGGGCTCCGCGCCAGCTAGCCCGGGGCGCGTGGCACAATCAGCGGATGCGGGCGCCAGACGCTGCGGCGCGGGGGGACGCCGGTTCTCGGGCGGCAGCCAGGGACCTTGCGGCGTCGCTCGGGCTCGTTGTTCTCGCGACGGTCGCGTACTTCCTGCTGCCGGTGCCTGGCCGGATGCACGAGGGCTCGTGGGCGGTGCTGTTCGGCTGCGGCGCGGGCGTGCTGGCGGCGCTGATCGTGCTGGCGATTCGCAAGCTGCTGGGCGCGACCGAGGGGGCCCGGGTGCGCGGGCTCGTCCTGCTACTGGTGCTGACCGTGCTGTTTTTTTCGTGGTGTGACGCGTCCGTCGCGGAGCTGCCTGGCCAGTTCGTAGGCCTTCATAACAAGACTGACGCGCTGTACTTTAACGTCAGCACGCTGGCGACGGTCGGCTTCGGGGACGTGCACGCCCAAGGCCAGCTTGCGCGCGCGGCGGTGACACTGCAGATCGTGTTCAACCTGGTCTTCCTCGGCGCCGCGGCCGGCGTCATCTCGGGTTTCATGCGGAATCGGGCAAGGAACCGGGCGAGTCAGCGAGCCCCGTCCCGTGACGACGGGGACGGGGCTCGCTGATCGGTGCCAGGCGAGGCTGGCGGCTCGTGATCGGTGCTGTCACATCCGCCGCGGCTGCCCGCCGGCGCGCTCGTACTCGTAATCGCGGCGGTCGCGCTCCTGGCGCTCAACGTCGGCGCCATGCGCGAGGCCCCACACCGACGCGATGCCCAACGCGACGATGATGATGCCCCACAGCGGATAGAACGCCAGCACCATGAAGCCCGCGACGATCGTCAGCACGCCCAGCACGATGCCGAGCGGCCTGGACATCGGGATGCCGAGCAGGTGGCTGGCCCCGACCGCGAACGTCACGATGCCGAGCCCGAACAGGACCCAGCCCCAGGACGTGATGCTCCAGTTGTAGGCGTAACCGGACAGGCTGTGGTAGAAGCTGTGCCGCACCACGAAGGCGAGCCCAGCGAGGAAGGTCAGCAGCCCGGCTATCGTCAGGAACAGGCCGCCGTGATACGTGCTCTTCGCGGCCTCCATCCGTGCGTAACCGGCCGGCTGCTGCCGTCCGTAGCCCGCTGGCTCTTGCGTGCCGCGCTCGCGGGTCTCCGCGGCCGTGGTCGTGGTGTACGGAGCCTCGGTCCCGCCCGTTGCCTGGGCGCCCGCGCTGGTGCCGGGGCCGGTCCCGGTCGCGCTCGGCTGCTGGCCGGCCCGGCCGACGTCGCTGTCTCTCCTCATAACGGTGCCACTCCCCTCTGACCTGGCCCGCCTGCAGGCAGTCAACTGGCCTGGGCAGCGCAGCGACCCCCGCGTGCTGACCGGTTGCCCGGGTTCTTCTAGGGACGCTACGGACGGCGACGCGGCCGGGCATCACCCGTCGGGGGTGAACCCGGCCCGCCGTCCGAACACCGTTCCGCGCGGCGCATTACCGGCATATCAGGTCGCTCTGATTGATGGCCGGGCTGCGCGGGTATGCCGGTTGCCGGGCGTTGAGCTGCATTTTCACCGCGGCGGGTGACGCCGGGAGTGGCCGGTACTACGACTGGGCCAGCTGCTCCGGGCGTTCCGCTTCGCGGGTAAGTCGGGGGGGCGATGACGAGCGTCGTCAGCGGTCCGGCCACGTCCCTTAGCCGGCCGTTCGTCACCGGAGCGAGCACGACGGGCCCGCTCCTTGCGGACAAGCTGCGCATCCCGCAGCCAGGTGTGAGCGTGCTGCCCAGACGCCGCATCGGCGGGCTGCTTGACACCGCCGTGAGCCGCCCGGTAACGCTGGTTACCGGGCCGCCAGGCGCGGGAAAGACGGTCGCGGTGGCGCAGTGGGCAGCATCCCGTCCGGTCAGCCGGCGCCCTGCCTGGGTCACGCTCGACGGCGCGGACGCGGATCCGCCCCGGTTCTGGCAGTATGTGCTCGCCGCGCTCGCCGATGCTGGTGCGCTGGCTCCGCCGGACGGCCTGCGGCCTGCCGACGTCCCGAGATTCCTGACCACGGCGGCGCGCGCGGAAGCGCCGCCGGTCGTGCTGGTGCTCGACGACATCCAGTTGATCGCGGGGAGCGCGGCGCTCGCCGGGCTCGACGAGCTGATCCGGCATGAGCCAGCCGGGCTACGGCTGCTACTGGTTGGCCGGTCGGCGGCTGGTCTGGCGCTCGCCAGGCTGCGGCTGTCTGGCGACCTGGCCGAGATCGGCCCGGCCGAGCTGGCCTGCACGAGCGAGGAAATCGGCGCCTACTTCAGCATGCTCGGGACGCCGTTGCGCCTGGCCGAGCGCGACGACGTGGCCCGCCGCACCGAGGGCTGGCTGGCCGGGCTGCGACTGGTCGCGCTCGGCGCGCAGGCAAGCCCGGCAGCTTGGCAGGCGATGACGGATGACTACGTGCAGGACGAGGTGCTGGCCCGGCTTCCGGATAGCGTGCGCGCGTTCCTGCTGCGCACCAGCCTGACCGCGACGGTGCCTGCCGACCTGGCCCGCGACCTCACTGGCGACGCCGCGGCCGCCCGGCTGCTTGAGCAGCTCAGCCGGGACAACAATCTGGTCCAGCCGGTGCCGCCCGCGGGGGGAGCCGCGGGTCGGCCGCACGCGCTCGGGCCGGGCACCGGGGAGTACCGCTACCACCCGATGCTGCGCGACGTGCTGACCGCCTGCCTGCGCCGGGAACTGCCGGACGAACTGCCGGAACTGCAGCGCCGGGTGGCGCGGTGGCACGCCACCAGGGGAGACGTGGCAGCCGCAGTGCAGGCCGCGGCTGATATCGGGGACTGGGATTTCGGCACCCAGGTGCTGCGGCGGTCCGGGCCTTCGGTGATGCTGTCGCCGGTCGGCACGGCGCTGGAAGCGACCCTGACCGCCGCGCCTGCGGACCGGGTTGGCACGGACCCGGTGCTGGCCATGTCGCTCGCCGCGGCGCGGCTCTGGCAGGGTGACGCCGACGGGGCGCTGCCACACCTGGAGAGCGCGCAGTACGCGCTCGGCGGGCTGAGCGGCGTCCAGCGCGCCCAGGCTGAGCTGTGGGTCGCGGCGCTGCGGGTACTGCAGCGCACTGCCGCGGGCGCCATGAGTACCGAATCGCTGGCGGGCGAGCGTGCGCTCGCTGTCCAGGCACACGACGATCCGCGCGGTTCTGAGCATCAGGCGCTCGGCGTGCTCTGGCTTGCGCTCGGCTTCGCCGCGCTGCGGGAGTTCGACATCCGCCAGGCGAGGTCGGCGCTCCTGCACGCGGGCTCGCAGCTGTCCGCGGGCGGGCTGGTTGGGCTACGGGAACGCGGCAAGTCGTGGGAAGCGGTCGCGGCCGGGCTCTACGGCGACCTCGGGGCCGCGTCCCGGCTGGCGGCGAGCGTGGCCGACGGGCCGCACGGCCGTGACGATGAGCTGGCGCCGGTGCTCGCGCTGGCGGGCGCGGCGGTAAGCCTGGACCGCGACGAACTGGACGAGGCGGGATCGCTGCTGGACTTGGCCGATCTGGCGGCGATGACACCCAGACCGGCCGGTGAGCCGTCCATCGCGGTGCTGAGCGGGCTGCTGCGCACCCGGCTGGCCGTCGCCGATGGCAACCTGGCCGGCGCGCGCGGACTTGTCCGCTGGCTGTCCGACGCCGCGGCAGGGCCGGCCGTGGCCGACGCACTGGCGGATGCTGGCGGGCCGGACGGCCCGAGCGGCGCCGTGGCCATGGTGGCGATGCTGGATGCCGAGATCAGTCTCGCCCGGGGTGAGCGGGAACGAGCGAGAGCGACTCTCGCTGACGTTGCCGGGCGCCGCCACCTGGCTACGGGCGCTGATCCCGCCGTGCGCGCCGAAGCGGCGGTCTGCCAGGCCAAGCTTCTGATCGCCGACGAGGACGATAAGGGGGCCCTGAAGCTGGTCGAACCGCTCCTCGCCGATCCGCCCGGCAGTTGCTCGAGCACTGACCGGATAAAGGCGCTCCTCACCGCGGCGGTCGCGCACCGCAGGCTCAGCCAGCAAGGCGAGGCTGCCGAGTTGCTGTCCGAGGCGCTGGCGCTGGCCGAGCCGGAGGACGCCTGCGGTCCGTTCCTCGCGGCCGGCCCTGCGGTCCGGTCAGCGCTGACGGTGCTCATCTCACCGTCCAACCGGTGCGCGGGGTTCGCCGGGCGGATCCTTGACCGGTTCGATGGCCGACTGTCCCGCCCGGCCGCGAATCAAACCGCCGCCCTGCTCACTGATAGTGAGCTGGCCGTGCTCCGGTTCCTGCCGTCGCATATGACGAACCAGGAGATCGCCGAGTCGCTGTTCCTGTCCATCAACACCATCAAGACGCACCTCAGCTCCGTGTACCGGAAACTGGGCGTCGCGAACCGCCGGCAGGCCATCGCCCAGGGCCGGCGGCTCGAGTTGCTGTTATCGCGGCACTCCTGGCTGCGCACCGCCGGGGGGGTCCGGCGGGTCGTCCCCCCGGGTTGCACCGCTAGCCTGCGGTGGTAGCGAGCGTGCCAGTCCGAACCGGACCGGCCGAAGCTGACTTTCCTAGCCTGCGGAGCCCGAAGGCGAGCATCGCCAGCATGATGCCGTAGAAGATCAGCCAGGCAGCGACGATTGTCAGCAGCAGAACCACCGTGATGGCCGGCCATACCACCATGATGATCCCGGCGGCGAGGCTGAAGATTCCGAGCGCCGCCCGGAGGCCCCGGCTCGGCACTCGCCCCGACAGCGCCACGCCGATGTCGGATACTCCGTGCACGATGAAGTACACGCCAACCAGGAACGCGACGAGGAACAGGCTCAGCGCGTGGTGCCGCAGGCAGTACAGCCCGGCGAGCACGGCCACCAGACCGACCACCACATACGCCGTGCGCATGCCGCCGCTCTCCTGCCTGGCAGCGAAGCCCTCGTAGAGCTTGACCAGCCCTGATACCACGATCGCCGCCCCGATCAGGATGGCCACTACGGTCAGGGATGCATGCGGCCAGACCAGGAGTATGACGCCGAGCGCGATCATCCCGAGCGCACCGAGCAGAACCACCGGCCAGGACTGTCTCGCTGCGGCGGCGAGCACGGTGTCGGCGCGCGCGGCCCCGGCTCCGCCGGCGATCTCGGCCTGAGGCCCAGACTGCTGCGGTTCATACTGCTGTGGCACCGCTCTTGGCGGTGCGGTCGCGTGGGTACTGGCGCCGCTGCTGCTGCCTCCCGGCGCGCTCGGGCCTGGCGGGCCGGTCCGCGGCTCGGTCATCTCGCCTCCCGGACAACTCGACGTGGCTGGCGCGGGCTTGGTCGTCCCCGGCACCAGCACGAACATCCTGCGTTCGGTGAGTTCCCGTGATCATCACCCGTGGCGGGTGAAGACCTAGCGGCTGTCCTAGACTTGGCGCGCAGTAGCCGCGGGCGGCGAGCGCGTGCCAGCGGCATCAACCCGTTCCCAGGAAAGCGACCCCAGGTGAAGACCGACGTCGAAGAGCTGAGCCCGACCAGAGTCAGGCTGACCATCGAGGTGCCGTTCGAGGAGCTCAAGCCGAACCTGGACAAGGCGTACCGGGAGGTGGCACGCCAGGTCAGGGTGCCCGGATTCCGGCCCGGTCACGTTCCGCCGCGGGTGATCGACGTCCGCATCGGCCGCGGTGCGGTGTTGGAGCAAGCCGTTAACGACGCCGTGCCTGAGCTGTACAACAGGGCCGTCGCCGAGCACGATGTCGTCCCGCTGAGCCAGCCCGAAGTGGAGATCACCAAGCTCGATGATGGTAAGGAGCTTGCGTTCACGGCCGAGGTCGACGTCCGGCCGAGCTTCGACCTGCCAGACCTGGACGCCCTCTCGGTGACCGTCGACAA
>Ga0187807_1000529_pt1 | contig 12092 bp, 10 predicted proteins | sample NC_wetland_sal_i_4_FD_132432 | JGI IMG/M metagenome (GOLD analysis project Ga0187807, IMG submission 132432) | Wetland sediment microbial communities from Neuse River Estuary, North Carolina, USA - ASW_2 | ecosystem: Environmental > Aquatic > Freshwater > Wetlands > Sediment | place: USA: North...
CAGCCGGTTCGGGTCGGCCGGCGAGCCCTTCATGTGGTAAACCTCCCAGCCGCCGAAGTGCGGCCCGCTCACGGACCACTTGTCCCGCTTGCCGTCCGAGGTCAAGACGAACGCGCCCTTGCGGGTACCCGCGAGCACACGAACCTGAGTCATGGCGTCACCTTCCCGAGTCGCTCTGTGCTATGTAGCTCTGCGCTGCTTCCGAACTCCTGTTCCATGTTATCCTGCTATCGAACTGATATTCCAGGCCTGGAGTCAAGTGTTCAGCCGATATGACTGCCCATGCCGGCGAAACTCATCGCGAGTCGCGGCCCGGCCACGTCACCACTGTGTCACAGCAGGAAGGGGCGCGGCGCTCAAGGAGTGTGGCAGGATAGCGGACCAGACACGATGCCCGCCTTTTATCCAACCCGATGGATGAACCACCCCCCACGGAGAAGACGTTGGCCGGTCAGCAGCAAGACCCTTGGCAGTCGTACTCCCCCCCGGCTGCCGACAAGCAGGACACGTTCGCCTACCCGCAGTCCGGCGCCCAGGGCGCCCAGGGCGCGCCGGGTCACGATCAGGCATTCGCCCGGCCCGCGCCGGGCTACCCGGGCCCCAGCTACGGCATCCAGGACGAGCCCGCCCCGGGCCAGACGGTCCACGACTACGGCTACCCGGGACCGCAGGGCCTGCCGCCGCAGTGGCAGGATGCCCCTGGCATGCCCGCCGCATCGGTGGCCAGTGGCGACGGTGAAGCCAAGGGGTTCTTCGCCGCGCTCTTCGACTTCGGCTTCACCTCGTTCGTGACCCCGAAGATCATCAAGGCGCTGTACGTCCTCTTCACGTTCTGGACCTTGTTCTGGGCGCTGATCTTCATGCGGATCGGCTTCAAGTACGGCGGCGCGGCCGGCGGGATCTTCACGATTCTCATCGTCGACCCCATCTTCCTGCTGCTGACGCTCGGCGTGTCCCGCGTGGTCCTCGAGTTCTTCATGGTCACGCACCGCATTCACGACGAGCTGAAGGCGATCCGCGACCGGGCCGACGAGCGGGCCGACGAGCGCGGCTGACCGGGGAGTGACCGGGCTGGCCACGGTTGACCCGCGGCCGGCAAGATTCTTTTCCGCCGCCGCCGTCCACAGCCTCGCCGGGACCTCCACAGCACGCAGCACGAGGCCGCGCGGGCTGCGCTCGCTCAAAGTCCACAGCCGGTGCCCCGTCAACAGGCCCGGGATCCACAGGTTAGGCAGGCTTGTGCACGGCTTGTGCACATGGCGATCCACAGGGTGGCAGGAGTACGTTACCTGTCCCAGGACGCGCACGCCGCGGTCCTGAACCCCCGGGGAAACACGATGGCGAGCCGAGCAGGACATTCAGCCATGACCAGAGCCCTCACGCAGCCGCCGGCCGCAGACGCGGCCAGGCATAGCCGCCATTTCCAGTTGATCGTCGACGTCCACCTGCTGTTGCTCCGCGACGGCGACGTCCTGCTTGGCAGGCGCGCCAATACCGGGTACGGCGACGGCGCCTACGAGCCGCCGTCCGGCCGCCTGGCCGAGCGCGAGACGCTCGTGGAGGCGGCGGTCCGGGTCGCGGCGGCGCAGGTCGGGATCGCGCTCGACCCGGCGCGGGTGTCCCTCGCGCACGTCATGCACGACGTCTCGGGCGCGGGCCGGATGGCGTTCTTCCTCACCGCCGACGGCTGGGAGGGCGACGCGGGGGCGACGACGAAGAGCTACAGCGACCTCGCCTGGTTCCCGCTGTCCGAACTCCCCGCGAACATGATCGACCGCGCCCGGGTGGCCGTCCGTAACTTCGCGGCAGGTGCGCGCTTCTCGACGTACCCGGCGTTCGGCATGTTAGGGGTGCCCCCCTTCATTTATCCCCTGGGGGGAATGTGGGGACTGGTCCCCCAATCCGGGGGTCCCCGGGGGGTCGGCCCCCCGGGGGGGAAGCAGAGTCCGGGTGACGAAGTGCAGTCCTTCGCCCGCGGCCAGCGAGAACCCTTCGGGCGACCCCGGCTCTACGTCGAGCACGAGCTGGCCGGGGTGCCACGCCTCGTACTGCCGGGTGTCCATGTAGAACGGACAGTCGGCAATTGTTCCCAGTAGCAGGTCGCCTGGCCCGGTCTGGTACTCGCCCCCCGGGAAGCACATCGGCGCGCTGCCACCGCAGCACCCGGCGGACTGGACGAACATCAGCGGGCCGCGGGCGGCCCGGAGGCGGATGACCGCCTCCCGGGCTGCCTCGGTCGCGATGACGCGCTGTTCGGCGAGGCGACGGCCGCCGCGCGCCGCCAGCTGGCGGTCGCCGCGCTTTGCCACCTCACGACTAGCCATCGCGAGCTCCTTCCTCCTGGAAGCAGGCTTCTCTCCTAAACCACCCCTCCCCTAGAAGAACCCGAGCGGCTTCTGGTCGTAGCTGACGAGCAGGTTCTTCGTCTGGCTGTAGTGCTCGAGCATCATCTTGTGCGTCTCCCGCCCGATGCCCGACACCTTGTACCCGCCGAACGCCGCGCCCGCCGGGTACTGGTGGTAGCAGTTCACCCAGACGCGGCCGGCCTGGATACCGCGGGCCACGCGGAACGCGCGGCTGCCGTCCCGGGTCCAGACGCCGCCGCCGAGCCCGTACAGGGTGTCATTGGCGATCTCCAGCGCCTCGGCCTCGTCCCTGAACGACGTAACCGCGAGCACAGGCCCGAAGATCTCCTCCTGGAACACCCGCATCTTGTTGTTGCCGTAGAGCACCGTCGGCTCGAAGAAGTACCCGTCGGCGAACTCCCCGCCCACCTGCGCGCGGTGCCCGCCGGCCATCAGCTTCGCGCCCTCTGCCAGGCCGACGTCGACGTAGGAGGCGATCTTGGCAAGCTGCTGCGCGGAGTTCTGCGGCCCCATCATCGTCTCGGTGTCCAGCGGGTTGCCGACCTTGATCTTCGCGATCCTGGCCAGCGCGCGCTCCATGAAGTCGTCGAAGATGTCCTCCTGCACCAGGGCCCTGGACGGGCAGGTGCACACCTCGCCCTTGTTGAACGCGTAGAGCACGAGCCCTTCGACCGCCTTGTCCAGGAAGTCGTCGTACTCCGCCATGACGTCGGAGAAGAAGACGTTCGGCGACTTGCCGCCGAGCTCCAGCGTCACCGGGATGATGTTCTGCGCCGCGTACTGCATGATCAGCCGCCCGGTGACGGTCTCACCGGTGAAGGCGATCTTGGCGATCCGCGGGTTCGCGGCGAGCGCCTTGCCGATCTCGCCGCCTGGGCCGGTGACGATGTTGAGCACGCCAGGCGGGACCAGGTGGCCGATCACCTCGGCCAGCTTGAGGATCGACCACGGCGTGGCCGACGCGGGTTTGATGACGGTGCAGTTGCCCGCCGCCAGCGCCGGTGCCAGCTTCCAGGCCGCCATCAGCAGTGGGAAGTTGAACGGGATGATCTGCCCGACGACGCCGAGCGGCTCGCGGAAGTGGTAGGCGATGGTCTTGGAGTCGATCTCGGTGATCTGGGTCTCCTCGGCACGGATCGCCGCCGCGAAGTACCGGAAGTGGTCGGCGGCGAGCGGGATGTCGGCGGCCAGCGTCTCCCGCACCGGCTTGCCGTTTTCCCAGCTCTCGGCGACCGCGAGCACCTCACGGTGCGCGTCGATCGCGTCCGCGATCGCGTTGAGTACCTTCGCCCGCTCGGCGGGCGAAGTCTGGCCCCACTCGTCCTTGGCGTGGTGTGCCGCGTCGAGCGCGACCTCGATGTCCTCCGGTGTGGACCGCGGCACTTCACAGATCGGCTTGGCGGTGGCCGGGGCGAGGTTGACCATGTACTGCCCCTTGACCGGCGAGACCCACTTGCCGTCGATGAAGTTCTCGTAGCGTGACGATACGTGCACGATGCTGTCTGGCTGACCGGGCTGTGCGTACTTCACTTGGACCTCCTCGATGCTCTTTGATTCCGGCCTAGCGCTGTGGCTGAGGGCAGCACAGGGGAGGAGGTCCCCGGTGGGCGGGTCGTGAGCCCCTACGCGATCCGGGCGGCAGGGTGCCGGACGACCGGCGAGTCCGCGGATAGACTCGGCTACCGATGCGACTGGTTAAGACCCACGGGTCACTCAACGAGATCTTCGCGGCCGACGCGGTGCCGTCGGCGTGGGCGTCCGACGCCGAACTGCGCGATTTCGTCGGCCGGGTCTGCGACAGGGACGCGTGGACCGGTGGCAGCGACGGGATCTACTTCTTCGACGCCAGCGCGCCGGTGACGCGGGCATGGTTCTTCAACCCGGACGGCTCGCCCGCCGAGTTCTGCGGCAACGGCATGCGGGGCCTTGGCAGGCTGATTCTCGACCTGCGGGGGACCGACGCCGAGGTGGTCGCGAGCGGCGGCCGCGACTACACGATCCGCCGCGCACCGTCGACACCCGAGGGCGTCCGCCAGGTGCTGCTCGAGCTTCCCGAGGTGCACTTCGCCGCGCCGCCCCCCGCGCCGTTCGCCGGCTTCACCGCGGTGACGGTGCCGAACCCGCACGTGGTCGCCGTCGTCGCCGAATACCGCGAACCCGACCTGATCGACGCGGGCAAGCGCGCCGCCGAAGTATTCGCCGAAGGCGCCAACGTCTCGTTCCTGCTACCGCTCACCCAGGCCGCCGCAACCGCGCCGACCTCGCAACCCGCCGCCTCAGGCACCTCAGATGCCCCCGAAGTATTCGTCCGCACCTTCGAGCGGGGCGCTGGCCTCACCCCGTCCTGCGGTTCCGGCGTCGTCGCGTCCCGCGCGGTGTACTCGCGGGTGACCGGCCTCGACCCCGGGCAGCGGCTCGTCGTCAGGAACGCGGGTGGCGTGTCGGCGGCCTCGATCCGGGTCAGCGATGGCGGCTGGTTCCCGATCCTGGAGGGCAACGCCACGGTCGTCTACACCGCCGAGGTCGACGGCGCGGGCGGGCAGGAAGGCCCGCTGGAATGGGCCGCGGAAGAGAACACCGCCTACGCCGTCCTTGACGAGCGCAACATCACGTTCCTCAAGGCGAACGGCGTCACCACGGCACACCCCTAAACGCCAAGTCCGCGGGCTCGCCAGCAAGCTGGCGAGCCCGCGGACCAAGGACTAACGCGCTGCTATGCCAGCCGCGTCCAGCTCGTGCCGCCGTGGCAGAACCACAGGTGGGTGTTCTTGTCGACGAACAGGTCGCCCTTCAGGCCCGAGGCCGGGTGCAATGTCGGCTGGGCGGGAAGCTGGAGGTTCGCCAGCGGGCCAGAGAAGACGCCGCCGCGCCTGCCCCTGCCGGTCACGCCCGCGCCCTTCACGCTGGTCCCCGCCACGCCGGCATTCGAGCTGCTATTGCCGGTCACGCCCGCGCCGGCCACGCTGCTCCCCGCCACGCCAGTGTTCGAGGTGCTCCTGCCAGTCACACCCGGGCCGGACGTGCTGGCCGCGGCCACGCCTATGCCCTTGTCGCTTGACGCGTCGATCGCGTTCGCGCCGTTCGAGCCGGAGGCGGCGAGCGCGAGCCCGACCGTGCCCGAGGGGCCCGTGGCGGCCGACGCGATGATCCCGGTGCCGCCGGCGTTCCCGTTCACCTGCAGCGCGATGCCGCGAATCGCTCCGGGCCCGTCAACGATCATGGTGGTGGACGTCCCGCTGAGCTGCGCCCCGTTAACCCGGAAGAGCGGGTTCAGGGTAGTGCCATTGGTTGTGACGCTCAGTTCGGTTGTGGCGTTCGCGTTGTTGTTGGTGTTAACGCCGAGAATGAGGGCGTCGCCGTTCGCCGCTTCCGCGCGGCGCTGGTCCAGCAGGGTCAGGCCTGCCACGGTCGCCGCGGCCACGACACCACCGCGGCGGAGCATGTTCCTGCGGGCCGTGGCGTTCTGTGCGCTCTGCCGCAAGGCGCCCGAAGTGCCGCCATTCGCGGGCGCCGGGCCCGGCTCATTTTGACTATCGTTCATGACTGTTTCTTTTACCTCCCGTTGAGGCTGATGCGGCAGCTTATCGCCGGAATAGTCGCGATGTCACCAACCCGGAAGTTCGTACTCGATTAGGCCCTTCGTGCCGTCGTGTACGCGCAGCGATTCGGGCGGCGGCGGGCAGCGATAGCTGCCGGGAAAACGGCGCATCAGCTCGAAATGCGTGTCCCGGACGACCGGCCAGACCTCCGCGTGGATGTCGCCGCTCCACCGCTCCGCCTCGAAGCTGCGAATCGGCCGCAGGCCGCTGACCTGCCCGTCCTCGGCGACCCCGATGACGGGCCGCGGCTCGCCGATAATGGCCGCGTGGCTCAGGCTCAGGATCCCCGGATCGAGGTCCGCCGCGGGGAAGCCGTGCTTGTCCAGGGCCGCGGTCAGATCGGTGAGGGTTTCTTCCGGCTGCTGCGCCAGGGCGTCGTAGCCGACCGCGATCACCCGTTCCGCGGGCAGATAGAGCATCTGACCGCACAGGGTGGCCCACAGCCGCGCCGAGTCCGCCCACGTGTCACCGCCCCAGGGGAAACGGTGCAGGCTGAGGATATTGCCCGCGTAATGCCTGAGCATCAGCACGAAGAGCGCGTCGGGCACGTCCGCGGATAGCCGCGCCGCCACCTCCAGGTTCCACGGCGTGTGATCCAGATACCACGCGCACCCGCTGTCCCGCGCTTTCCGCTCGGCAAACGTTCGGGCATGATCGCGCAATTCGGCTAGATATGCGTCGTGATGGTAACCAGGAATTCGTTCGATTACGTTCGGAGCGATCGAATGGGCGACGTAGAACCCGCCATACTCGGCGAGATTCTCAACTGCCGGCGCGGAGCCGAGGTAATTGCCGATGAGCGTGGTGCCCGAGCGCGGCACGCCGAGCACGAAAACGGCACGCGGCCTGGTCCCTGTCATCGCGGCGCGCCCGTCACTGGCCCGCTGCCGCGGGCGCGATCCGGCTTAGCGCCTCGGCGGCCAGCCGCTGCACCCAGAGCCGGGTCCGCAGCACCGCGGGCTCGAGGACCAGCGGGTACACGTCGTCGAGCGGGACCTCGAGCAACTCCCCTGTCGTGGTCTCCCGGATCGCTACCGGCAGGATGTCGCCGGGCTGCCTGGACACCAGCGCCACGAACTCCAGGTCCGCGGCGCCGGCCGCGGGGGTTGCTCCGGGTGGGACCGTGGCCCGCACGGCGGCGCGGATGACGGTCTGTCCCTCGGCGAACCGGTAGGCCGCCTCGGCGTGCCCGGCGGGCAGGGTCCGGCTCGCGGTGATGGCGATCCGGACGCCGCGCGGCGGTGAGAACAGCGCCTCCCGCAACTCGATCGCCAGTGTCTCGATCAGCGCCCGGGCCGCCTCGTCGCGGGCCGCCTCCTCGACCGCTGTCCTCGCGTCGCCCGGCCCTGTCATCCGCGCCAGCAGGTCCGCCGCCAGGGCGCCTGCCGCGGGCCGGGCCACCAGGTTCGCGGCCAGATCCATCACGGACATCGCGGCGACGCAGATGAAGTCAGCAAGCGCCTGGCCGTCGCCGTCCTGCGTGGCGAGCCTGAGCGCCTGGTAGTAGGCGGGCCACTGCTCGGCGAAGACGACCAGCGGCACGCCAGCGGCGCGCATCAAAAAGATCGACGCCACCGTGCGAGCCAGGCGCCCGTTGCCGTCGGCGAACGGGTGGATCGCGGTCAGCGCGTAGTGCGCGTACGCCGCCTGCACGGCGGGATGCAGCGCGCCGAACGCCGCCGATCCGAGTTCGCCGTCCAGCCGTGCCATCTCCGCCGCCACCACGGCAGCCGGCGCGAACACCGCGAGCCCGCCGCCCGGCATCGGCAGGTAGTTGGAGACCGGCTTGTACCGCCGCCGCGGCAGCTCGACCTCGACCACCTCGCCCCGGTCGGTGCTCACCGTATAGGTGGCCTGCGCCTCGGTGATGACGTCCTGCAGGACCGCCATCAAGTTCGGATCGACGCCGCGCCCGCCCGCGGCCGCCTCGCCGGCCAGCACGAGCGCCCGCCGGTGGCACTCCACGACGAGCTCGACCGGGTCGTCGATGGCGGACGGCTCGCTGATCGCGCCGCCCAGCACCGTCGCGGTCAGCTCCGGGTTGGCCGGGAACAGCCCGTCGAGCGCGGACGAGTCGAGCGCGGCAGCCCGGAGCAGCCGGTCATACGTATCCGCCCACGCGTCGGCCCCGGCCTCGGCCCGCCGGCGTGACAGCAGGTGCGCGAACCTGTCCCATCGCGGCGCGTCGACGTGCATGCCGTTCCAGGCGCCCGCGCCATCGAACGGCCGGTAGCTGGCTTCTAGCGCGGCGAGTTCCTCGGCCGTCCGCGGCACGCGCGCGAAGACCGCACCCGCTTCGGCGCTCACCGTCGGCTGTCAGGGGAGAACATGAGCAAAGCATAGGAGCGCGCTGACCGCGAATTTCGGCATTGTCACCGATAGGCCCTCATGGCCCGCTGCCAGGCGGTGCGGGCGTGTCCTCCAGTTGTGCCCGCTTGGTCAGCCAGTGCTCGCGGTGGGTGCTGTCTCGGGCACAGTCGGCCCGGCACACAGCCGGTCCGCGGGGTTTGTGACCTAGCCGGCGTCGCAACGACCCCTTCGGCAGGACAAGACGAAAGGTCCTGCATCCTGGGGGCCGCACGATCCTTCGCCCTATCGATGCTGCCCGGAATGGGGGCACAGCGGTTGTGCTGGCGACCGGCGGGGCGCCCGCGCCGCCGGGCCTTTCGCCGGTCCTGGCGATGCCCCGCGCACCGGTACCGCACAGCACGCGGCCTTCCGCTATGGGGGGGTTTGTCCTGCCGCTTGCGCGGGCAATCGGGCTTACTCGCGGGCGTCTGGGCGCCGCAGGCGGTCGAGAACCTGGCGGGCCTTGCGCTCGGCGATTTCGGCCCGGCGGGCGCGCAGCCTGGTTTCCGCCAGGTCGGCCCTCGCCTGGGTGAGACGCGCCTCGAAATCGCGGACCTCGGCTTCGAGCCGGTCCTCCAGCGCCACCGCGTCGGCCGCCGCCGCCGCGGCAGACGCCACCGCCCGTTCCGCATCCTCAAAGATCTCCTGGCGCCGGTCCGCGGCCCTTGCAGCTTCCTCGGCCGCCTGCTCGGCCAGCCGTGCCGCCCGCTCCGCGGCCAGCCGCTCGCGCCGCCTTTCCGCATCGCCGGCCAGCCGGACGGCCCCTTCCTCGGCCGGCTCTTCGGGCCTCGCGCTCCCACTTCCGGCCAGCCGCAGCGGCCTTTCCCCGGCCGGCTGCCCGCGCCGCCCGCTTCCCTTCCCGGCTAGCCGCAGCGGCCCTGCCTCGGCCAGTCCGTCTTGTTCTCCGCTCTCGGTCGGCGGCGCCGTCTCCTCCTCGGTCGTCCGTCCGCTCTCTGTCGCCGCTAGCGCCTGCGCCCTTCCGTCCTCGCGCATTCCTCTGCCTTGCCTCAGCGGCACCGGGCGGGCGGCAGGTTCGGCGGTCGCGAAAGGTTCGGTGTCGTCGGCGTCGGCGCCAGACATGGCCAAGCCGAAGCCGGCCCATTCGGCGGCGCGGGTCAGCGTGCCGGCCGTGAACGCGGCGGCCACCTCGGGATCGGCGAGCGCGGCGGTGAGCGTCGCGGCGACCTCGTCGCGCAGGCCGGCAGGCGGATCCGCGACCCCGGCGGCAGCCAGCGCCTGGCCGGTGAGGGTGTCGATGAGCGGCCCGCGCGCGGCCGACAGTTCGCGCAGCCTCGGGCCGTCCTTGGCCTGTTCCGCGCCGCGCAGCGCGGCCGCCAGGCTGGCCAGCCGGTCAGCCGCGCCTGGGTCGGCGCGCGCCAGGCTGTTGACTACCCACGCCGCGCGAGTGGGCTTGCGCAGCGCGGCGATCTGCCTGGCCGCCGCTGTGTCGCCCGCGGCCTTGGCAGCGGCACTCAGCGCCTTGCGGCGATCGGTGAACTCTTGCGGATCGGTGCCGTACAGCTCCGCGACTGCCTCGGCCACCAGGCCAGCGCCGGCGCCGGAAGGACCGGCGCCGGCCGCGTCATCGCCGCGCGTGGCGTCCGGAGCGCTGCTGCCCACCTATCGGCTATGCCCCGTCGCGCAGCCCCGCGAACAAATCGGTCTCCGGAACCGGCGCGCCGGTTGTGTCGACTGACCGGATGAAGTACTCATAGCCGAAGGCGGCCTCGGTGACATCGTGCGGGATCTTGCTGAACCAGGAGTCGTCGATCTGGCTGCCGTGCGCGAACAGGGCTTCGCGCTTGCGCGCGAGAACCGGGCGGATGTCGATCGTCGTGGTGACCCGTTCCTCGGACGCCGCCGCCCTGCGGACGCGGTCCTCGTCGACCTCCCAGTTCGGCACCTCCTCCCCGGCGGCGCGCAGTGCATCCCAGATCTTCCGCCAGGAGCTGCTGCGCATCGTGGACAGGTAGACCTTGGCGGGGACGCCGGTCGCGGCCGCCGCGGCCTGCGCCGCCAGGCTGGCGTGCACGTGGTCCGGATGCTGGTAGGCGCCCTGGTCGTCGTAGGTGACGAGCACCTGCGGGCGGTACTTGGTGATCAGTTCGCCGATCCGGTCCGCGACAATCTCGAGCGGGACATTGCAGAAGGCTTCGGTGTGGTTCCGGTACTCCCAGTCCGGCATGCCCGAGTCGCGGTAGCCGAGCGTCTCCAGGTCGCTGACGCCGAGGATACGGGCTGACTCCCGGAGTTCGGCGAGCCGCAGCTGCGCCACTTCCTCTTCGTCGTGGCCGTCCTGGCCGGGTTTGATGCCACCAGGAGCGTCGCCGAACTCGCCGTTGGTGCAGGTGACCACGATTGTTCTGACGCCCTCGTCGGAGTAGGCGGCGAGAATGCCGCCGCCTGACGCCTCATCGTCGGGGTGGGCGTGTACTGCCATCAAGGTAAGAGGCTCTGCCATGCTTTAAGCCTGCCCTAAGCGGGGGAGTGGTCCGCTCGCCGCGTATGCCGCTGGTGCGGTTGCCTGGCTGGCATGCGTACCCGGAGCGCGGCCGGCCGCACCTCGACCGTGAGCGTCCGGCCATGCGCGACGACCTCCCCGTCGATTTCGCGGGGGAGCGGGGAGTGCGCGGTGATCTCGACCTTGCGTGCCTGGAATCGTTCGAGGTTCCGGTCCTGATGGGGGCTGTGGGTCAGCACACGGGTGGCTACCCGGGGCCAGCCGAACGGGCCGTGCGGCGCCAGCACGCCGACGTCGAGCAGGCCGTCGTCGATGCGCGCGTCGGGCAGCAGGGTGAACCCGCCCGGCAGCAGTCCCGAGTTGCCGACCACCACGGACCTAGCCTCGCGCTCGACCGGCGCCCCGTCGTCCATCCGGATGGTGAACTGGATCGGCGGCAGCGCGAGGTGGACCGCGCCGGCCATCGCGTAGGCGAGCCAGCCGAGGCGGTGCTTGAGCCTGGTCGCGGCCACCACCGCGGCGTCGAGGCCTATGCCCGCCATGGCGGTGAACGGTATCCCGTCCGCGGTAGCCAGGTCGATCGAGTGCACCTCGGTCGCCGCCTCTTCGCCGAGGGCGACGTTCAGCGCCGCCTTCGGGTGACCTGGTATGCGCAGCGTCCGGGCCAGCAGGTTGCCGGTGCCAAGCGGGACGATCCCGAGCGGGACGTCGGTGCCCGCCAGGCCTTCCGCGCAGCCACGGACGGTCCCGTCGCCGCCGGCGGCGACCACGAGGTCCGCGCCCGCCGCCGCGGCCTCACGCGCCGCGAGCGTGCCGACGTCAGCCTTCTGGGTGACGACGAACTCCGGCTGCCAGCCTGCCTGCTGGGTCGCCGCCTCGCACAACGACAAAAACCGGCCGCCAGCGTGCGCCAGCGAGCCGTTGATGACGAACGTGACGGCAGGCATAACCCGTTGAGAGTACCCGCCGCGCCGGGCCGCCCGGTCCGTTGCGCGGGCGGCCCGCTGCGTCCGGATATGGGCGGCTAGCTGCCCGGCGTGCCGTGCCGGGGCGGCGACCGGTGCACCGCGACGTCCGCCTTGAGGTCGGCACGGGCTGTAGTACTGGATACATGCATCGCGACAGCGCGGCCCCCACGATTCGCGGCGACGGCGTGCTCCTGACCGGGCACCGCCCGGAGGACGCTGCGGTCCACGTGGCGGGCGAGGACGAGGAGACGGCACGCCGGTTCGGCTGGTGGCCGAAGCGTTCGACCGTCGAGGGGGCTCTGTCGGCCTACCGAGCCTGGGCCGAGCAGTGGGCCACCGACGGCACGAC
>Ga0187807_1000530_pt1 | contig 12085 bp, 10 predicted proteins | sample NC_wetland_sal_i_4_FD_132432 | JGI IMG/M metagenome (GOLD analysis project Ga0187807, IMG submission 132432) | Wetland sediment microbial communities from Neuse River Estuary, North Carolina, USA - ASW_2 | ecosystem: Environmental > Aquatic > Freshwater > Wetlands > Sediment | place: USA: North...
ACGCCCAGGCACCGCGCCACGCCCGCCCCCACCGCGACACCGCCCCTGGGCAGCGCAGTCAGCACCGTACGTTCAGGATAAAAATCTCGGATCGCGAACCTGAGCTTGACGCCAAGGAGCAGCCCGGCGGTAGCGCGGTCCGGGAAACGCAGGGGGCCGGCCGCGCGGCGTCCTGGGAACGCGCTGGCCATCTCGGACGCCTTATACCCCTCGCGGCGGCACAATAAAGAGCATGATCTGCGTTCCGTGCCGCCAGCGGCACCACCAGGACTGCCCCGGCGGCACCTGGTGCGACTGCCAGCACCTGCCTGCGCAGGATGCTCGGCCGGACGCGGCGGAGTCGCCGTTGAGCTGGGTGCGGCAGGGGTTACAACTTTAACCGCGCGAGCCGGAATACCCGCCGCGCGGCAGAAGTGACCGCGACGTGACTCACCTCGAGTGGACAGACCGCCAGCAAATGTGTGATCCTGCATAGGTGAGTGTTACGGACCCCATGCTCGTCGTGCGCAGGCACGTCGACCTCCTGCGCGTCCGTAGCGCCATGTGTCGCCCCGCACGCTGATCGCCGCCCTATTTGTAACTCACGTAAAACGCTGAGTACCTTGGGCGCGCGCCGGCCATAGCGAGGCGGCTTTTTTATTTGCGCCGTTGCGGCCGGGCGCGTGCTCGCGCCAGCCCCGACGACGTTAGTGAGGAAGCCGCCGCATGTCTCCCGCCTCCGGAGCAACTGCGACCAAGGACAAGGACGCGACCAGGCCCAGGGCCCAGCCGCCCCGGGCAACCCAGGCCCGCCGCAAGCGCGGTGAGGGGCAATGGGCGCTCGGTTACCGCGAGCCGCTGAACAAGAACGAGGAAAACAAGAAGTTCGACGACGGGCTGAACGTCCGGCAGCGGATCATCGACATCTACTCCAAGCGCGGCTTCGACTCGATCGACCCGGCTGACCTGCGGGGAAGGTTCCGCTGGTACGGGCTGTACACGCAGCGCAGGCCCGGGATCGACGGCGGGAAGACCGCCATCCTCGAGCCAGAGGAACTCGACGACCGCTACTTCATGCTGCGGGTGCGGATCGACGGGGGGCAGCTGAGCAGCGAGCAGCTGCGCACGATCGCGGACATCTCCAACAAGTACGCGCGCGGCACCGCCGACGTCACCGACCGGCAGAACATCCAGCTCCACTGGATCGAGATCGAGGATGTCCCGGCGATCTGGGAGGCGCTTGAGGGCGTCGGCCTGGACACCACCGAGGCCTGCGGCGACACCCCGCGGGTCATCCTCGGCTGTCCGCTGGCCGGCCTGGACGCCGACGAGCTGATCGACGCCACGCCGGAGATCACGGCGGTGCACGACACCTACATCGGCGACCCGGCGTTCGCCAACCTGCCGCGCAAGTTCAAGTCCTCGATCAGCGGCTGCGCCGCCCAGTGCACGCACCACGAGATCAACGACGTCGCCTTCGCCGCGGTCACGCACCCGGCGACCGGCGAGACCGGCTACGACCTGTGGGTCGGCGGCGGGCTCTCCACCAACCCGATGATCGCCCAGCGGCTCGGCGCGTTCGTCCGCCCCGGCCAGGTGCCCGAGGTCTGGGCGGCCGTCACGGCACTGTTCCGCGACTACGGCTACCGGCGGCTGCGGCACCGGGCGCGGATCAAGTTCCTCGTCGCGGACTGGGGGCCGGAGCGGTTCCGCGAGGTGCTGGAGAAGGAGTACCTCGGCTACGCACTGCCCGACGGGCCGGCCCCGGTCAACGTCGCCAGCGGAGGGCGCGACCACGTGGGCGTGCACCCGCAGCGCGACGGGCTGAACTACGTCGGGTTCGCGCCGAAGGTCGGCCGGCTCAACGGCGACGCGCTGCACGCCATCGCCGCGCTGGCCGACGAGTACGGCAGCGGCCGGGTGCGGACCACGACCGAGCAGAAGATGGTGATCCTGGACGTGCCGCCGTCGCGCACCGGCGAACTCGTCGCCGAGCTCGAGGCGGCGGGACTGCCAGCCGCGCCGAGTGTGTTCCGGCGGCACATGATGGCGTGCACCGGGATCGAGTTCTGCAAGCTGGCGATCGTGGAGACCAAGGCCCGCGCCGCGAGCCTGATCGACGAGCTGGAGCGGCGGCTGCCGGACTTCGACACCCCGGTGACGATCAACGTCAACGGCTGCCCGAACTCCTGCGCCCGCATCCAGACCGCCGACATCGGCCTCAAGGGGTCGCTGGTCACCGACGCCGCCGGCCAGCAGGTGGAAGGATTCCAGATCCACCTCGGCGGGACGCTGCTCGGCGGCGACGCGGCCGGCTCCGGGTTCGGCCGGAAGGTGCGCGGCCTGAAGGCGACCGCGGACGAACTGCCGGACTACGTGGAGCGCGTGCTGCGGCGGTTCACAGCGAACCGTAAGCCAGGCGAGACATTCTCGCAGTGGACCCTGCGCGCGACGGACGAGGAGCTCTCATGACCAGCCCAAGCCGCGCGGTGCCGTTTTACTGCCCGTACTGCGGAGAGGAAGACCTGGAGCCCCAGGGCGCGGCGGACGGAGAGTGGCACTGCCGCAGCTGCACCAGGAGTTTCCAGCTACGCTTTGCCGGGATAGGGGCCGCGCTGTGACCAGTGCTGAGCTTGCTCCTGGCGGTCTTGACTCTGTGGAGGACCCGGAGCACATGCGAAGTCTCGCCGAACAGGGAGCGGAGCAGCTTGAGGAGGCGTCCGCCGAAGACGTCATCCGCTGGGCGACCGACACCTTCGGCGACCGCATCTGCGTCACCTCCTCGATGACCGACGCGGTCATCATCCACCTGGCCTCCGCGGTCCGCCCGGGCATCGACGTGGTGTTCCTCGACACCGGCTACCACTTTCCCGAGACGATCGGCACCCGCGACGCGGTGTCCGCCGTGTACCCGGTGAACCTGGTCAACGTCGTGCCGTCGCGCACGGTGGAGGAGCAGGACGCCGAACTCGGCCCGCGGCTGTACGGGCGCAACCCGGACCTGTGCTGCTACCTGCGCAAGGTCGAGCCGCTCGAGCGGGCCCTCGCGAACTACGACGCGTGGATCACCGGCGTCCGCCGCGAGGAGACCACCTCCCGGCGGTCGACGCGGGTCGTGCAGTGGGACGACAAGCGCGAGATGGTCAAGGTCAACCCCATCGTGACCTGGACCGGCAAGCAGGTCGACGACTACATCGCCACCAACGGCGTGCTGGTGAACCCGCTGGTGTACGACGGGTACCCGTCGATTGGCTGCCGCACCTGCACGCTGCGGGTGGAGCCGGGCGCCGACCCGCGCAGCGGCCGGTGGGCGGGAACGGGCAAGACCGAATGCGGCATCCACGTCTGAGCGCGGGCGGGCTGGCGGGCCTGCCGCCGCTCGTCGCGGTGGCGCACGGGTCGAAGGATCCGCGCGCCGCCGCGACGATCAGCCAGCTGCTCACGCTGGTGCGATCACGCGCGCTCGCGCGCGGCCCGGCGGGGCCTGACGTTCATGCGGCGTTCCTCGATCACTGCGCGCCGTCGCTGCCGCAGGTGCTCTCCGCGGTCGCGGATGCGGGCGAGTGTCTCGTCGCGCCGCTGCTGCTGACGGCCGCGTACCACAGCAAGACGGACATCCCGGCGCGAATCGCGGCCGGCTGCGCCCCCGCCGGGCTGGCCGTGCGGTACGCGGACCCGCTCGGGCCGCATCCGCTGCTGCTCAACGCCCTGGAGCGGCGGCTGGCCGAGGCCGGCGTCGCCGTCAGCGACCCGGCGGTCCGCGCCCGCACCGGCGTCGTGCTCGCCGCGGCCGGGTCGAGCGATCCCGCGGCCAACGCCACGATCGCCGCGCTCGCCGCCCGCTGGCAGGCGGACCGCGGCTGGCGCGCGGTCGTGCCCGGGTACGCGTCCGCCGCCGGCCCGCGGCCGGACGAGGCCGTCCGCGCGCTGCGCGCCGGCGTGCCGGGCGGCCCCGTGGTCGTCGCCACGTACCTGCTGGCGCCGGGCTACTTCGCCGACAAGATCGCCGCCGCGGCCCGAGCCGCCGGGGCCGCCGCCGTCTCGGCCGCCCTCGGCGCCGCGCCGGAGGTCGCCCGCGTCATCCTCGACCGCTACGCCGCGGCCCTCCGCGGGTCTGCCCCGCTGCCGGCGTGTGCGGCACTTTCCGGCCGCATTGTGGCCAGGGCATAGTTATACGGAACGTAACGTGGCGACTCCCCAGTTACTAACCCACTCCGCCCGGGGACTACCTTCCTAGGACATGGGCGCTGCGGCCGCGCCCCGAATAACCTGACGCGGTAAGCTCATGCGCTTGGGCGGTGAGCCGCTGAGGGAGGCGAATGCACATCTGGCCGGGAGCCGCGTACCCGCTGGGCGCGACGTGGGACGGGTGGGGGACGAACTTCGCCCTGTTCTCCGAGGTCGCTGAGCGCGTCGACTTGTGCCTGTTCGACGAGTCGGGCGCCGAGCGCCGTATCCCGCTGACCGAGGTGGACGGCTTCGTCTGGCACGGTTACCTGCCCGCCATCAGCCCCGGCCAGCGGTACGGCTACCGCGTGCACGGCCCGTACGATCCACGGCGGGGCTCCCGCTGCGCCCCGTCCAAGCTGCTGCTCGATCCCTACGCCAAGGCCGTCGAGGGCGAGCTGACCTGGGACGAGTCGCTGTTCGACTACCAGTGGAGCGACCCGCGGCGGCGCAACACCGCCGACAGCGCGCCGTTCATGCCGAAGAACGTTGTCATCAACCCGTTCTTCGACTGGGGGAACGACCGGCCGCCGCGCATCCCGTACCACGAGACGGTGATCTACGAGGCGCACGTCCGGGGCCTGACGCTGCGCCATCCCGAGGTGCCGCTGCAGCAGCGCGGCACCTACGCGGGCCTGGCGCATCCGGCGGTGATCGAGCACCTGCGGCGGATCGGCGTGACCGCGGTGGAACTGCTGCCGGTGCACCAGTTCCTCGCCGAGCAGGCGCTCGTCCAGCGCGGGCTGACGAACTACTGGGGCTATAACACGATCGGCTTCCTCGCCCCGCACAACGGGTACTCGAGCGCCGGCCAGCGCGGCGAGCAGGTCGGCGAGTTCAAGACCATGGTGAGGGCGCTGCACTCGGCGGGCATCGAGGTCATTCTCGACGTCGTCTACAACCACACCGCCGAGGGCGACCACCGGGGGCCGACGCTGTGCTTCCGCGGGATCGACAACGAGGCGTACTACCGGATCGACGACAGCGAGCCGTGGCGGTACATCGACTACACGGGCTGCGGCAACAGCCTGAACGTCCGGCACCCGCACTCGCTGCAGCTGATCATGGACTCGCTGCGGTACTGGGTCCTGGAGATGCACGTCGACGGGTTCCGGTTCGACCTCGCCTCGGCGCTGGCCCGTGAACTGCACGACGTGGACCGGCTGTCCACGTTCTTCGACCTGGTGCAGCAGGACCCGGTGGTGTCCCAGGCGAAGCTGATCGCCGAGCCGTGGGACGTCGGCGAGGGCGGCTACCAGGTCGGCAACTTCCCGCCCCTGTGGACCGAATGGAACGGCAAGTACCGCGACACCGTGCGCGACTTCTGGCGCGGCCAGCCGGCCACGCTGCCGGAATTCGCCTCCCGGCTGACGGGCTCTTCCGACCTGTACGCGACGAGCGGCCGGCGGCCCGTCGCCTCGATCAACTTCGTCACCTGCCACGACGGGTTCACGCTCGGCGACCTCGTCAGCTACAACGACAAGCACAACGAGGCCAACGGCGAGGAGAACGGGGACGGCAGCGACGACAACCGGTCCTGGAACTGCGGGGTCGAGGGCCCGGCCGAGGACCCGGAGATCCTCGAGCTGCGCGGCAGGCAGCAGCGGAACTTCCTGACCACCCTGTTCCTGTCCCAGGGCATCCCGATGATGCTGGCCGGGGATGAGATCGGCCGCACCCAGGGCGGCAACAACAACGCCTACTGCCAGGACAACGAGATCTCCTGGGTGGACTGGTCCCGGGCCGCCGCCGAACGGGACCTGCTCGTCTTCACCCAGAAGCTGGCCCGGCTGCGCCGCCACCATCCGGTGTTCCGCCGCCGCCGGTTCTTCAGGGGCGCGTACAAGGCCCGGGGCGGCAAGGTGGGGGCGGACATCTCGTGGCTGACCCCGGCGGGCGACGAGATGACCGAGGATGACTGGCAGGCCAGCTACGCCAAGTCGGTGGCGGTCTTCCTCAACGGGGCGGCGATCAACGAGCCGGACCCGCGCGGCGACCCGGTCACGGACATGAAGTTCCTGCTGCTGTTCAACGCCGGCGCTGAGGCGATCACGTTCACCCTGCCGGAGGCGAAGCTGAGCGGCGACTGGGAGGTCGTGGTCGACACCGTCGACCCGCGCGGCGACCCGGTGGACGCGATCGGGTTCCTGCCCAGGACGAAGGTGGAGGTCGCCGGGCGGGCCGTCGTGGTGCTGCGGTCCAGGTCGTGAGGGTGCTGGCTGCCTCCGGCGAGGGGGACCTCGACGACGCGGGCGTGGCCGGGCTTTACGCCTACCCCCAGCCGCACTGGCTGCGCGCCAACATGGTCGCGAGCGCCGACGGCGCGGGCTCCCTCGACGGGCGGTCGACTGGCCTGTCCTCGCCCGCCGACAAGCGGCTGTTCGGCCTGCTGCGCGTGCTGACGGACGTGGTCCTCGTCGGCGCGGGCACCGCGCGCACCGAGCAGTACAAGCCGGCCCGCCGCCGGCCCGCGCTGGCCGGACTGCGGGCGGCCAGCGTGGGCCAAGACCGCCCGGCCGCGCCGCCGATCGCCCTGGTCAGCAAGAACCTCGACCTGGACTTGACGACCCCGCTGTTCACGCAGGCACCGCCGGACGCGCGGACGATCGTGATCACGTGCGCCGGGTCGCCGGACGACCGGCGCGCCGCGGCGGCGCGGGTCGCCGACGTGATCGTGGCCGGCGACCTTGTCGTGGACCTGAACCAGGCGGTGGCCGCGCTGCGCGACCGCGGCCTCGGCCGGGTGCTGTGCGAGGGCGGCCCGCACCTGCTCGGCCAGATCGGGGCGGCCGGCCTGCTCGACGAGTTCTGCCTCACCGTCAGCCCGCTGCTGGCCGGCCCCGGCCCGGCCCGGGTCATCGCCGGCTCGCCGTTCCCGGCGCGGCCGATGACACTGGCGCATGTGCTGGAGGAGGACGGCTTCCTGTTCTGCCGATACCTCGCAGCCAACCATTTACCGGGGAAAAGCTAATACCCTCAGAGAATGGCCGCCGATAACGAGCTGACGCGGGAGGAGATCTCCGCGCTCGCGGAGGCATTTCCGGTCGGCGCGCCGGCGCGGACGCTGCTGCGGATGGCGCAGTTTCCGCCGGCGGCAATTCCGCCGGACCACGGCCTGAGCACGCTCGAATTCTGGACCGAGGTCGGTGTGCGAGTCGCCGGGGGCGCGCTGCCTGACGGGCGGAGAAAACTGCTCGCCGCGGCGCGCAGGAAATACCCGTACAGCACGAAGTTCGCCGCCCCGGCCGCCGGGGCTTCCGCGCCTGTGGTCCCGGCCGCGCCGCTGCGGGTGCTCGTGATCGGCGCCAGCCCGGACGACCCGGATCTGCCGCACGTGCGCGCCGACCGCGAGTCGCACGTGATCGGCAAGGTGGCGGTGCCCGGCCGGCTCGAGGTCGAGGCGGTGCTCGGCGCCGAGGCCACCGATCTGGCGAAAGTGGGCGAGTTCCGGCCGGATATCGTGCATTTCGTGTGCCACGGCGAAGGCGAATTCCTGGTATTCAGCGACACGCGCGGGGAGGCCGACTTCGTGACCGCCACCCGTGTCGCGGATATGCTCGATTATTACCGCGAGACCAGCGGCGTAAGGCTGCGCGGAATCGTGCTGGCCGCGTGCGAGGGAAACACCCTGGCGCCCTTTTTCACCGGCGTGGGGGACACGGTCATCGCGCACCGCGGCAAACTCGATGACCAGTGCGGGGTCGCGTTCGCCGAGCAGCTTTACCGCCGCCTGAATGACGCCGCCGACCTGGCCGCCGCGGCCCGCGAGGCCGCGCGGCTGACCGCCCAGTTCTCCGCCAGCTGCCTGCCGGTGACCAGCAGCCTGATCGTGCTCCCGGACGGCCGCTGAGGTGTTCCGCGACGTCGGCTCGGTGCTCGTGCCGCCCGGGCAGCCCGACTACCGGTACCGGCGGCTGTTCGTGGCGGGCCCGGACGGTCAGTCGTTCCTGTTCAGCGACGTCCCCGCCGCGTCGACGGCCGCCGACGTGGCCGGCGAGCTGGCCGCTCGGTACCAGGCGGGCATGCCGGGCGAGAGCCAGTTCGCGGTGGTCGACCACGTTGGCGACGGCGGCACCGGGCGGCGGCTTGACCCGGACAGCACCCTGCACGACGAGAGTGTGTGCGAGGGGAGCACGCTGCGGGTCGGGTTCCGGCGCGAGGCGGCGGCTGTCGATCCGGTCATCGAGGTCTTCCGCGGCGAGGACTACCTACCGGATGGCGACATCCCGCTGGTGCCGGTCCTTGGCGACGTGTTCGCCGAGGTCGCGGGGCCAGATCTGGATGGCGTCACGTTCGGCCTGCTCTTCTACGAGCTCACGGATCACTCCGAGGATCATGGCAAGCCCTCGCTGGTGAACCTGCGGGGCAGCCACGGGTTCGTCCAGGTACGGATCTGGCGGGACGGCGAGCTGCTCCACTCCGGCCGCCACTTCGTCCGCGAGCTGATCGGTGAGCCGCTGCGTGACCTGCTCCGCACCCGCGACCCGGACGTCGCGCACTGGGGATACGGCGTCAGGGCCGCTGGCCTGGAGGGTGTCGCGATCACCCGGCCAGCGCCCCGGGTCATCCACGAGATCCGCGTGGAACCCGCGTTGCGCCACCCGGCGGTGTTCAGCGTCGAACGGGTGCCCGAGCCGGAGCCGGCTGGCCGCAGCCTCGCCGCCCTCGGCGTGCCCTCGGCCGTCGATATGTCGATTCCCGCGGTCGGGGTCGTCATTCCGGCCGGACTCGAGACCTCGTTGATGCGGAAATACCCGTTCTCCGAGCAGATGGAAGACGGCGGCTTCCTCGTCGGCACGGTGTACAGGAACGCCGACCGCGCGGACGGCTACGTGCTGCACGTGACCGCGATCATCCCGGCCGAGCGGACCGGCGCGTCCGAGATCGGCTTCACGTTCACCGGCGAGAGCTTCCTGCGTGTCGCCGAGGAGTTGGCTACGCGCGGTGGCGGCGAGACACTGCTCGGCTGGTACCACACCCACCTGTTCCCGGCCTCCCCCCGGCCGGGCCTGTCGTCCATAGACGTGGACCTGCACCGCTCGACCTTCCGCCGCCCCTGGCAGGTCGCCGCCCTCATAACGATCAACGGCGACGGCCGCGAGCTGACCTTCTACCGCACGGACGACATCGGCGACGTGACACAGACGCCATACCGGGTTAGCAAAGAGTAACCACTAGGTAAGCACTCCCGGGCAGCCGGAAGTCCATATTCGCTATAGAATTCGAGTGTATCAAGACTTGTTCATCGCACCCGAAACGGGAGCATCCATGACGCAGCTGCCAGCCCCCGATCGCGGACCAGCCGGCGAGCCGGCCCGCGACCCGCGGCTGGCCGGGTTCGCCGAAGGCGGCGGCCATGACACCCGCCCGCCCAGCGCCGCCCTCGCCGTCCTGGTCGAGGACATGTCCGGGTCGGGCTGGCGCTGCCCGGGCGCTGATGATGATGAGCTGACCGGGCTGCTGGGCCGGTGGGAAGCCCTCGGGGCGTGGGCTGAGGCGGGCAAGCTGGGCGTGGTGCGGGAGCTGATCCGCCGCCGCGCCCGCCCCGGCACCGGCGGGCACCTGCCGATGCACGGCGACCTGCCCGACCAGTGGCACCAGGGCACCGCGCATGAGGTCAGCGGCGCGCTCGGCATCTCCATCCGGTCCGCCGACAGCCTCATCGCTCTGGCCTGGGACCTGCAAGCCCGCCTCCCCGCCACCGGCGCCGCGCTCGCGGCCGGGCTGCTCAGCCCGTTCAAGGCCAAGCTCATCTCCGAGGAACTCAAGGTCCTGCCCGACGACCTCGCCGCCGCGGCCGAGAAGCTGATCCTGGACCAGGTCACCGGGCTGACCACCCCCGGGCAGCTGGGCAAGCTGGCTGCCCAGGTGGTCTGCACGGTGGACCCGGACGGCGCGGCGAAACGACGTGAGCGCGCGGAGCGGGAACAGGCCCGGGTGGCGTTCTGGCGGGACAACGGCGGCGCGTGCGCGCTGGCCGCGTTCGGGCTGCCCACCGATCAGGCCCTCGCGGCCAACGACGCGATCGACACCCGCGCCCGGCAGTACAAGGCGGCCAAGACCCGCCCGGAGGCGCGGCTGGATCAGCTGCGGGTGCTGGCGTTCCTGGACATCCTCAACGGCATCACCCTAGACGCTCGCCTCGCCCTGGACCGCGCCGCCCGAGCCGCCCAGGCCCAGGACGGCACCCACGGCGCGGACCGCGGCGACGCCGGCGATCGCGCCAACCGCGACCAACGCCGCCCGTCCAGCCAACCGGGCGCCACCGGGCCAGACGGAGACGGCAGCGGCGGTGACGGCACCACCGACAGCGGCGGTCATCCGCGCGGCACGCACGGCAACGGGCCCGGCCGCGGCGGCCAGGACACCGCGGACGCCAACGGCGACGAGGGCACCGGCAACAGTGCCGGCAACCCGGGCACTCCCGGCGGGAACGGCGGGCCCCCGCCCGCACCCGCCACCGCGCTGACCGCCCGCGTCAACCTCACCATCCCGCTGGCCACCCTGCTTGGCCTGGCCGAACGGCCCGGCGCCGCGCACGGCCTCGGACCCCTCGACCCGGCCCTCACGCGCGACCTCGCCGCGGCCGCCGCGAACAGCGCGCACAGCCAATGGTGCATGACCATCACCGACACCAACGGAGTCGCCATCGGCCATGGCTGCGCCAAACTCGCGCGGACCACGAAGACACACCGGGGAAAGGCCCCGCCCCCCAGCCGCGACGGACCCCAATGGGACTTCACCCAACGCGATGAACCAGGACCACCCAGCGGGTACGGCACCTGGACACTCAGCCTGCCCGGTGGCAGACACCTCACCGTCAAACTCGCCCCGATCCCGGTCAGCGACTGCGACCACCGGCACCAGACCAGCGCGTACCAGCCCGGCGATACTCTCCGCCACCTGGTCCAGATCCGCGACGGCACCTGCACGTTCCCGACCTGCACGCGTCATGCCCGCGAATCGGACTTCGAGCACACCACCCCCTACGACAAGGGCGGCCAAACCTGCGCCTGCAACGGCGCCGCGCGCAGCCGGCGCTGCCACGGTGTCAAGCAATCAGAAGGCTGGACCGTCACCCAGCCCCAACCCGGACGCCACCAGTGGACCACCCCCAGCGGCCGCACCTACACCCAAGGACCCATGCACTATCCCGCATGACCTAGCAGCCGCTGGTCCTCAGCCAGAGACAACTGTATCGGGATCAAGCGCGCGGATCGCTAAGCCACCACTTATCAGTTTAGACTGAGCATATGAACGAAGCGCCCGCGGTCAACGAGACTGCCGTGACGGATGACTATGACGTGGCGGCGGCGCTGCAGGTAGCCATCGGCCTGCTGTTCCGCAGGATGCGCCAGGCGCAGCTGCCTGGCGAGCTGACGCTGGCCGAGACCTGGGCGCTCAAGCGCCTCGACCACGGCGGCCCCGCCACCGGCAGCGAGCTGGCCAAGCAGGACCGGATCAGCCCGCAGTCGATGGGAGCGACGCTGGCCGTCCTCGAGCAGCGCGGCCTGATCGAGCGGCGCCGCGACCCCGCGGACGGCAGGCGGGTCGTGCTGTCGGTCACCGCGGCCGGGCACCAGCTGGTGAACGACCGGCGCGGCGCGCGCACCGAGCAGTTCGCCGCCGCGCTGCGCGCCGCGTTCACCGCGGCCGAACGTGACCAGCTCCTCGCCGCGGCGCCGCTCCTCGAGCGGCTGGCGGAGAAGCTGTGACGGCGGGCGCGGAGCCGGCGCGGCCGCAACCCGTCAAGACCGACAGGTACGCGTGGATAGCCCTCGCCAACACGACGGCGGCCATCTTCATGGCCGCGCTGGACGGCTCGATCGTCATCATCGCGCTGCCGGCGATCTTCCGCGGCATCCACCTGGACCCGCTG
>Ga0187807_1000531_pt1 | contig 12077 bp, 5 predicted proteins | sample NC_wetland_sal_i_4_FD_132432 | JGI IMG/M metagenome (GOLD analysis project Ga0187807, IMG submission 132432) | Wetland sediment microbial communities from Neuse River Estuary, North Carolina, USA - ASW_2 | ecosystem: Environmental > Aquatic > Freshwater > Wetlands > Sediment | place: USA: North...
ATCTGGTGCTCGGCACCCTGCGCGCGGTCAACGGCGCCTACAACGCCGATGACCTGGTCGTGGAACCGGACGGCGACACCGTCCAGGCACTCGAGCAGGCACTGGGCCGTATCGCCTCGGCGGCCGCGTCCCGCGCGCTCACCTGGACCCCGGGACCGGCGGCCGGGACGAGCGCCGCCGCGCCGCTGCCCGGCCCCCGGTCCGCGCACCCGGACGGATACCTGCAAGCGCAGGCCGACGGGACATTCACGCAGCTAGGCGGGGGCCAGGTGTACCCCTTCCCGGTACCGGACAGCCAGGGCGCCGAGCTGCGGCAGCTCCTCGGGCTGCGCGATGCGGTGACCGGGCTGCTCGAAGCCGAGGCCGCGTCACTGGACGACAGCCCTGAACTGGAACGCATGCGGCGCGACCTGAACGCCCGCTATGACTCCTATCTACGCGCCCACGGCCCGATCGGCAGGTTCTCCTGGCGGCGCACCGGGCGGACAGACCCCGAGACCGGCGAGGAGAAACTCGCCCGCATCCGGCCGCCGCAAGGCGGCTTCCGGTCAGACCCGTACGCGCCCCTTGTGCAGGCGCTGGAATACTTCGATCCGGTCAGCCAGACCGCGGTGAAGGCCGCCATCTTCACCGGGCGCGTCGTCGCTCCCCGCAACCCCCGCCTGGGCGCCGACACCCCGGCCGACGCGCTGGCGATCTGCCTGGACGTCTGCGGCGAGGTGCAGCTGGAAGGGATCGCCCGGCTGCTCGGCATCAGCGAGGAACAGGCCCGCCGCGAACTCGGCACCCTGGTCTTCGATGACCCGGGAACCGGCCGCCTCGTCCCGGCCGCGGAATACCTGTCCGGCCGGGTGCGCGACAAGCTCGAAGCCGCCGAGCGGGCTGCCGCCGATGACCCGCGTTACGACATTAACGTCACCGAGCTGCGCAAGGTCATCCCCGCCGGGCTGACACCGGGAGAGATCAGCGCCCGGCTGGGAGCCGCCTGGATCGACGCCTCCTACGTGCGGGACTTCCTGCGCGAGATCCTCGGCGACGACACGGTGCGGGTCGAGCATCCCGGCGGCCAGGTCTGGACCGTCCGCGGGAACCGGCACACGGTGCTCGCCACCTCCACCTGGGGCACCAGCCGCTACCCGGCCCCCGCGCTCACCCAGGCCGTCCTGGAGCAGCGCCGCATCGAGGTCCGCGACAAGGTCGGCGACGACACCTGGGTCCTGAACATCGACGACACCCTCGCCGCGCAGGAAAAAGCCGCCGAGCTAGCCGGGCGGTTCGGCGACTGGGCATGGGAGAACCCGGCCCGCGCCACCGAGCTGTCAGACGCCTACAACCGGCTGTTCAACGACATCGTGCTCCGCTCGTACGACGACGCGCAGCTCTCGCTGCCCGGCCTGGCGATCGGGTTCGAGCCGTACCCGCATCAGGTCGCCGCGGTGGCCCGGATCATCCACGAACCCGCCGTCCTGCTGGCGCACGAAGTCGGGGCCGGCAAGACAGCCGAGATGACCATGGGCGCGATGGAACTGCGCCGCCTCGGCCTGGTGAACAAGCCCTGCATCGTCGTGCCCAACCACATGCTGGAGCAGTTCAGCCGCGAGTTCCTCCAGCTCTACCCGCAAGCCCGCATCCTGGTGATGCAGCGCGAAGACCTCCAGGCCGACCGGCGCCGCCAGTTCGCCGGCCGCTGCGTGACCGGCGACTGGGACGCGGTCATCATGTCCCGCATCGGCTTCGAGCGGATCCCGATGAGCGCAGAGGCGCAAGGCGACTACATGCAGGCCGAGCTGGAACGGATGCGGGACTTCATCCAGATATCCAAAGAAGGCGACGGCCTGACCGTCAAGCGGCTGGAAGCCGCGCTGCTGCGCGCCGAGGAACGGCTCAAGGCCAAGCTGGACTCGGTAAAGGACCCGGGTATCACCTTCGAGGCGACCGGAATCGATTATTTGTTCCTAGATGAAGCACACGGGTACAAGAACCTCCGCACCCCCTCCAACATCCCCGACGCCGCCATCGACGGGTCACAGCGCGCCAGCGACCTGGACATGAAGATCAGCTACCTGCGCAGGCGCAACGGCACCCGCGTGGTGTGCTTCGCGACTGCGACCCCGATCGCCAACAGCATGACCGAGGCGTACGTGATGCAGCACTACCTGCGCCCGGACCTGCTGGAGTCAGCGGGGATGACCGACTTCGACACCTGGGCCGCCACCTTCGGCGAGACGGTCACGCAACTGGAGATGCCACCCGAAGGCGGTAACGTCCCCCGGCAGAAATCCCGGTTCGCCCGGTTCTTCAACGTCCCGGAACTGCTCCGCCGATGGCACGTCTCAGCCGACATCAAAACCGCCGAAGACCTCAACCTGCCCGTCCCCGCGCTAGCCCCGCGCGCCGCCGACGGGCAGCGCGCACCCGAAACCGTCGTCGTCCAGCCATCTGAGGAACTCCTGGAGTTCATGGCCGAACTGGCCGGGCGGGCCGAGGACATCCGCAACCGCCGGGTCCACCCCAAACAAGACAACATGCTCAAGGTCAGCGGCGACGGCCGCGCCGCCGCCCTCGACCTGCGGCTAGCACTGGACGAGGACCTATGGCAGGCCATCGGCGAGGACCTGGTGCTCGCAACCGCAGCCGGCATGGCCCTGGAGATCCCCGGCAAGATCAGCGTGGCCGCTGACCGGATCCACGCCATCTGGGACGCGCACCGCGACGATCTCTACCTCGCGCCCGACGGCAGCGAATCGCCGGTCAGAGGAAGCTTGCAGCTGGTTTTCTGCGACATCGGGACGCCGTCTGACCACTGGAACGTCTACGAGGAACTGCGGGACCAGCTCGCTGCCCGCGGCATGCCGCCGGGCATGATCAGGTTCGTCCACGAAGCCAAGACCGACCGCGACAAAGGCGAGCTGTTCGCGGCCTGCCGTGCCGGGGGCGTCGCCGTCCTGCTCGGGAGCACTGAGAAGATGGGGGTCGGCACCAACGTCCAGGACCGCACGATCGCCCTGCACCACCTGGACTGCCCCTGGCGCCCGGCCGACGTGGCCCAGCGCGAGGGCCGCATCCTGCGGCCCGGCAACCTGAACCGCAAGCTCGGGCGCGACGTCCACATCATCCGCTACGTCACCGAGCGCTCCTTCGACGCCTACATGTGGCAGACCGTCGAACGGAAAGCCAAGTTCATCGCCCAGGTCATGCGGGGCCGCCTCGACATGCGGGAGATGGAGGACATCGGCGACGCCGCCCTGTCCTACAACGAAGTCAAGGCCCTGGCCACCGGTAACCCGCTGCTGCTGGAAAAAGCCGAAGCAGAAGCCGAGCTGACCCGCCTGGAACGCGCCGAACGCGCCTTCCACCGCAACCAGGACGCGCTGCGGCACCGGGTCACCCAGGCCGGCCAGCGGATCACCGCCCTCACCGCCCTCGTGGACGACATCGGCACCGCGATCACCCTGCGCCGTGACACCCGCGGGGACGCCTTCGCCATGACCGCCGGCGGCTTCACCTACACCAAACGGGCAGACGCCGGGCGGCGCCTCCAGCAGATCACCGCCCAGATGGAAGACACCCTCCTGAAGTCCGAACACCGCCGGCTCCTCGAACGGCCCGGCGAGCTGGGCGGCTTCCCCGTCACCGTCACCGTCGAACGTGTCCTGGGCTCCATGAACGTGATCCTGGCCCTCGACCGCGCCCCCGGCACCGAGATCAGGATGAGCCCGGCCGAGATCAAGGCCGCTGACCCCGCCAAGCTGGTCATCCGCCTGGAGAACCGGCTCAGCGGCCTGGAATCCCTCAAGACCAGGACCCTCACCGAGATCGACCAGCTCACCGCCGAAACCGCCCACGGCCAGGACGACCTCGCCCGCACCTTCACCCAAGCCGGCCAGCTCGACGCCGCCCGCGACCGCGTCGCCCGGCTGAACAAGCAACTCGGCCAGGCTGCCGCGCCTCAGTATGCCGCGACACCGCAGCCTCCCGCCGATGACGGCGAAGACTGGCTCGTTAAGGCCGCAATGCACGACGCGGGAGTGATGGGCAGGATTCCCGGCTCATCCGTCATGGTGATCAGCCACCATGACAGCGAGCCCGAATCCGCGGTGCAGGCATCCCGCTACGACTTCCCCTCAGATAACCCCCTCGCCGGAGCCGCAAGCGAATCCGGCCCCGCATCACCCGCCCGCCCCGCCTACCCGGACGAAGCGCCAGCCCGAGCCCGTGAACGCGCCGTCTAACAGCTGACCATCTGAGGGGACGCCAACCGGCCAGCCTGCGAACGTCCAATTCCGGCTGACTGATGCCAGCACGGGATCGGCCGTTATCGAGCCGAGCCAGCCTGGTGACCAGGGTTGCCTCGGGGACAGGTGGGATCCGGCGGTAGATTTCCGCTGAGATGGCTAGGTACCCAGAAGCACCTTTGGCCTGAACGGATGTGTCGGGACGTTCCTCCGATGTCACAGACCTTGGACTATTCAGTCAGATGGCGCCAGGCCGGGCCGCCTCGCCGACCTCGAATTCCTCGATCGGCGGCCGGGCATCGCCGGCGGTCCGCCCTCCGGCGGCCCGGCCGCGCCGCGGCGCGCCGACCGGGGTCGTAACCGCCCGCGGCCTCCCCGGCGACACCCCGAGCCGCATTGACCAGCGGCGACGGCAAGGCGGCGTCCAGGAGCCGGGCTGCCAGCGTCAGCGCTCATGACTCACGAATACTATGCGCCGGGACCCGGCTGGCCCGGCGAACCGCCGGTGACAGGCCGCGGGGCCCGCGACGACCTGGGCGTTACGGCCGAGCGAGGCCGACGGTGCCGGCTCCTGCCTCTCGATTCCCTGGCGCTGCTACCCGAGCCCGATCAGGCCGCCTGGCCCGGCGGGCTGACTAGTCCAAGGGCTCGGCTATGGACGCGGCGGCTGTGTCGTGCTCGACGGTGATTTCCGACCACCATGTCCGGCGGTACGCGTCAAGGTGGCGATAGATGCCCGGCTACGTCGATACCATCCGCGGTCCGGACCTCGAGCCATTGCCACCCGGAGCGCGGCCGCAGCGGCGGGGTCACCACAACCTCTCCGTCCAGCCCAGCAAAAAACCCAGGCCAGGCGCAAAATCAGTGACCGAACAGTCCGTAACTTCGGACTAAACAGTCCTACTAACTGCCCTGCGGTTCCCGCGCGACGGGGCCCTCGGGGGCGTTCCCGGGGCGGCAGAGTCACCTCGACGCGGCGGTGCGCAGGGCCGCCTCTCGGGCGATGTCTATTCGTGACTTGACATCCAGCTTCTTCAGGATGTGCGAGACGTGGGTCGCGATGGTCCGCCGGGATAGCAGCAGCTTGGCGGCGATCTCCGGGTTGGACAACCCCTCCCCCACGAATGCGGCGATCTTGATCTCGGTCGGCGTGAGGCTGTCCCAGCCGCTGGTCGCCCTCCGGTGCTTGGAGTGCGGCCCGCGCCGGATGCCGTGAGCGCGGAACGTGGCCTGCAATCGGGCGACGTCTGCGGCGGCGCCCAGGGAGGCATATACCTCAATCGCAGTGGTGAACGCGGTCCGCGCCTGGCCGCGGTCGTCGGCGTCGACAAAGTATCCCGCGGCCGCCTCCATCGCCTTCGCCCTCAGCAGTGGCCGGCCGGCGTCGTCGTAACGCTCCGCGGCCGCGAGCAGCCGGGAGGCGTCGTGGTCCAGCAGGCCACGGCAGTACAGCGCGTTCGCCTGCCGGTGCGGGATCTCTGATCCGGCAGCCAGCGCGGCGGCGCGGCCCGCGAATGCCTTCGCAGTGTCCAGGTCACCGGTCGCGGAGGCGAGCCGGACCGCGTCGGCCAGCAGATCCTCGATCTCCTCGAGTTGTTCGGTGTTGCCGCCGACCGCCTCGGTCAGCGCGGCGAGCGCCTCCGGCAGCGCGCCGTCTTGCTCGCGGTCCAGGCTGCGGGCGAGTGCCAGTCGGCCGATAAGCCGGTGTCCGATCCGCTCGGCGTGCGGGCCCGCGGCGGCCAGGTGGCGGCGCGCCGCGCCGGTCTCGCCGCGATGGAAGCCGATCACGGCGGCGATGCCAAGATCGATGCAGGCCACGGCGGGTACCTTCAGATTCTCAGGCAGGATCGCCACCTCGGCCAGCGCGTCATCCCATCGGCCCGTTTCGAATAGCAACTGGCCAAGGGCGCCGTGCGCCTGCGCCAGCCGGATCGCTGTGCCGACCTGGCCCGCGAGGTACCTGGCTTGCCCGGCGACGGCCAGTGCCTCCTTGTACCGGTCGAGATCGCCCAGCGTGACCGCCTTGTTGATCTGCAGCAGCAGCCGCAGGTCGGTCAGGGCCGGATCGGACTCGGTCACCGCGAGCGCCCGGTCAAACAGCGGGAGCGCATCACTCATGTGTCCTTGCACCCCGGTAACCAGCGCCAGCACGTGCAGCGCCCAGCCCATGGCCCAGTCGTCGCCAGCCTCTGCCGCCGCCGCCAGCGCACTGTCGGCGACCCGGGCGGCTTTCTCAGCCTCGCCGAGGTAGCTGTGCGCCCGCGCGGCGAGCACGAGCAGCCGGGCCCGGTGCCGGGCCGTAATGCCGGGCGAGGCCAGCGCCCGGTCCAGTGTGGCCAGGGATTCCGCGGACTCACCGGCCAGCATGCGGCATTGCGCCAGCGTCCAGTGCAGGTCCACGACCAGATCGGGCTCGGTCGCGTGCTCCAGCGCGCGGTTCGCCACCTGCTCGGCGGCTGCCCGGTCACCGGTACGGTACAGGGCGTCGGCGAGGCGGCTGGCCAGCCAGCCGTGCCGTGCCGAGTGGGCCGCGGACCCGGCGATCGCCCGGGTGAGGAGTTCGGCCGCCACCCCGGGCGCCTGGCCGACCAGCTGGTCCGCGGTGCGGGCCAGCCAGTCCAGCATCCACTTGTCCACCGGCTCGGCCGCGCCGCCGGGTCCGCCGGTGGCCCGCAGCATCTGCCGGGCTACCTGGTCTGCGGGCGCGCCCGCCGCCGCGAGGGCGCGCCCGGCATCGCGGTGCCAGGCGGCGCGCACCGGCGCCGGCATCTTCTCGTATAGCGCCTCCCGGATCAGCGGATGCCGGAACCCCAGGCCGTGGCCGGACTCGGCCAGCATGCCGACCGCACAGGCCTCGTCGACCACCGGGACCAGATCCGCCACGTTACGGCCCAGCACGATTGCCAGGTCAGCGACTGCGAAATCCGTGCCGAGCAGCGCCGCCGCCCACAGCGCCTCGCGCACCGGGCCGACCACGAAGTCAAGCCGGTCCGCGATGGCGGCGGACAGCGAGCCCGGCGCGGAACCGCCTGCCAGCACGGCGATTCCCGCCTCGGTGACGGTCAGCCTGGAGCTGCGGGCCAGCGCGGCGACCAGCTCAGTGAGGTAGAGCGGGTTGCCGGCTGCCCCGTCGGCGAGCCGCTGCAGGCCGCCATCTGGTTCACCGCCGGCCAGGCTGGCCACCAAGTCAGCCACCGCCGCCGCGGGCAGCCCGCCCAGCTGGAGCCGGGCATCGTCGTCAGCTGCCCGCCGTAGCGCCAGCAGGTTATCCTGCTGCGACACCGGGCGCATCATCCCGATCAGCAGCAGCGGCACCTGCCGCGCCGAGCGGGCCAGGCGAGCCCACAAGGTAATGCTGGCCTGGTCGGCCCACTGCAGGTCGTCCACGACCAGAATGGTCGGCCGCGCCGCGCACTGCTCGGCTACCAGCGCCAGCAACTGTTCCGCCAGCACCGCCGGTACGTCCGTCCCGCGGTCGGCGGCGACTTCGCCGCGCAGCAGTCCTACGATGGCCTTCCGCCGCGGATTCGCCGACGGCTCCCGGACCCGCAGCGCGTCCAGGAACGGCAGCAGCGGCAGCGTCTGGCCCAGTTCGTCTCCGGCGCCCCAGAACACCTCACAGCCGACCTCCGGCGCCCCTGCCACCGCCGCCCGCACCAGCGCGGACTTGCCGATGCCCGACTCGCCTTCAATGAGCACCGCGCCGCCGCGTCCCCGCGCCGCCTCTTTCATCAGCTCCGCCAGCAGCGCCATCTCGCTATCGCGCCCGATCAGCGCGCCAGTCGGGATCACCGGATGCATAACGTGACTTTACTACCACGACATTTGCCGAACAAGCCGACTTTTCGGACCTTAATTCGTGTCAGTACCTTCTGGTGGACGGCCGTCGCAGCTCTCCCTTGTCCCGCATGCAATTTCACCGCACCTTTCACCGAATCATTTACTGACATTTCCCCTGCTTCCCAGGAAGAAGATTGCAAGTAAAAGGCGCTGCAAGGGATGATGCATATTTTGGTATTTGAAAAGGTGTAGTCAGGCGATTACGCTAGTGCATGTAATAGCCGAAAACTGGCAACAACCCCACATGACTCACATTAGCCCGGGCGGGTCGGTGGAAGTCAGCACCAGGCTGCTGGCCTCTGTAGACGCCATGGAGGAATCATGCGCATCAGCCGGACCGTCATCATTCCCGCTATCCTAGCACTCAGTGCGGCCGGATCAATCCTGGCCGGCTCGACGGTACCTTCCGCGGCCGCCCAGACGCCCGCCGCCCACGTGCTGGCAGCCGCCTCCCACTCTTACTATCACGAGTAAGCCAGCCTGTACCTGACTAACGGCCTGTCGCTGATTCACCAATTCACGGTAAGCCCAAGCGTGCGATTACCCGCGAATCGCGGCAAGCTATTGACGCTAAGGCATGACTGACAAGTCGGAACCCGGCGCGCCGGAGCCTGGTAACGGCCTCCGGCACAATGGGCGACTCTTGACTCATTTCTTCACTGCCGCCCCTTCGCCATATCACCATACGGTCAGCCTGTCGGCCGCCTCGGAGAACGCGCTGGGACTCCAACGGATCTCCAGAGCGTCGGCCGGTACGGTGAACGGGAGCCCAGGCCAGCGCTCGAGTTCGCCCCGCCCGGCCTCGCCGGCGTCCCGGCCCGGCGCACCGCCGTCGCCGCCATCAGGAGAGCGGCCCCAGCCTGCGGATAACGTAAATCCCCGCGATGGTGCTACTGGGGATCCCGGCCTACTGTCGGCTGCCCGGGACTCTGGGCTGGCCTGATTGCGTGTAGTCATGCGCGATCGCCAGGCCGGCGTCCTTGAGGGTTGCCCACTCGCCGTTCTTGGCGGCCAGGTCGCCTTCAGCGGGAAGAATGCACCGGATCTTGTAATTCCTGTCGGCCGGGTCGCCGGGATAAGCGGCCCAGCTCTCCGCGCCACGGTGGGAGCGTGAGACGTACCCCGCGCAGGCGCCACCAGGCGCGGTCACCTGCCAGGCCCCCTCGTCATGGTCCGCAAAGGTCTGTGTCAGGTACCAGCCCGGTCCTGCCGCGGCCAGCGGCGCCTGGCCGAACACGGTGGCGCGGCGCTGGGCGCGGCCGGAGTTGGCTGCCTGGGCTCGCAGTGTCTTCATGGACTCGTCACGCGGATGCTCGGCATCCGCGTTGATGTTATGTTAGCGGCCATCCCGTCCGCGCGCCTCCTCAGCCCGGTCGTGACTCTTGGGCCTCTGCGTCACGCTGCCGCGTCCCGCGCCTAACGGCCGTTGTCACGGTCAGCATAACCGTTGGTACCGGACCGTTGGTGCCGGCTGCGCAAGAACCCCGTAGATCGGCACCCGCCACGTCGCCTGCCCTCGACGGCCAGCAGCGCAGTACGCGGACCACTCCCCTGCAGTTGGGCCTCTAGCTGCGGGGGCGGCTGCGCTCGGGCCCTTGCCGCTCTAACCTCGATTCCCGGAGAGTTCCCTGAGCCCGCGCTGGCGCGCCTTCGGCGTGGCTGACCAGGGCGGATCTTCGGACCTCAACGGATCTTCTGGAATGAGCCCAGGCGGCCGCAAACCGTATCCGGGGCCCGCAGGCGCGCGGCGGCTGCGACCCGGTAATTCCTGGCGGGGGCCTGGTGATACGGCGCCTTGTGCCGGTTGAGTTTTTTTGTGTCCTGCCGAGTAGCCGCCAGGCATCTGCCCAGGTCGCGGCTGTAAGCGCCGCTCGCCGGAAGGCTCGGCCTCAACTGGATTAGCGCCCGGGGAATCGAGGCTAACGTCGCGGCCGCTGCTCGATGATCTTTGCGTGCAGGAGCGTGCCGGCGAACTCGATGCGGAGACGGGAATCGGCAGCGTCGTCCTTGGAGTGGAGCTTGAGCTTCGAGTAGGTGCAGGTGAGCCCGTCGGTGTCGATCACGATGCCCGGCGAGCTGACAATGAACAGCTTGCCGTGCACCATGTCCGCGTCGATGCGCAGGGCGCGCGAGGTGATCACCGCATCGGTGAAGTCGAGGGTGACCCGGCATTCTCGCGTGCGAAGCGCGATGCGCGCAGGCACCAGCCAGCGTCCCTCCCGTACGTACTTGCCGCCGTGCTGCTCGACCACCAGGACGTCCTTGGGTGCGGGCGCGCTCCGCAGGTCGGCGGTGAGCTCGGCCAGCTCGCCGAGCGTCCGGGCTGAAAGCGCACTCTCCAGCCGGGCCTCAAGCTCCTCGGCGGTGAGCCGGCCATCACCGCCGGCCACCCGCAGCGCGTCCACCACGCGGTCGCGATCCTCGTGCGATGCCCGTAGGCCGGGCAGATCATGCGGCATGGCAACCACGCTAACAAGGTAAGCCGTCCCCGTAGACATTGGTCGGGGTGGGTGGCTTCCGGCGGCGGCGGATGGATCAGCCGTCTTCACCCGGGGCGCTGCGCCGCCGGGCTTCGTCGCGAGAGGTTACGGCGATGAGGTCAGTGATCGCCCGGCGGGCTTCCGGGCTAAGCCCGAGGATCGCGCGGAGCTGCACGGCGTCGACGCGCGCATCGCGGATCATGGCCAGCAGTTCCACCTGCTCTTGCAGCAGGCCGGCCTGCTTCTCATCGAACTCGGGGAAGAAGAAGGCGGCCGGCACGCCGAAGGTCTTGGCCATCGCCTCGATCAGGCGCATCTGCGGGTTCTGCGCCTGGCCATTGCGCAGTTTCCAGATCTGGGTGTAGGAGATCTGCTCGCCGGTGGTCTTCTCGATCAGGTCGGCCACCTCGTTGTTGGTATAGGGACCCCGGCCGGCCGGGTGCGCCCGGTCGATCAGCCAGTTCACCTTGTCCGCCAGAGTGCACAGAACGGGCGTGCTCTCTGCGCCACCCGCTGCCTCACCCGGCATCACTGCACCTCCCTGCACCGCACTAGGCATCATCTTATATCAAACGACACCCCTTCTTGTCTCGTACTCAAGTTGACAGTCCTTCGTTCCCGGGACCTATAGTGGAATCAATCTGAGTTGATATCAGTATCAGGATCGGTCAACTTGAAGGTGGTGGACGGTGGCGGCAGGCGGCAGAGCCCGCGGCTGCTGCGGCAGGCCGCGAGGGGACAAGCCCGGCAGCGCGGCCCGGGAGGGCATCGGCCCTCCTGGCGGAGCTGAGCGGCGCAGTCGCCGCCGGATACGTCCCGGGCATATGCCCCTCCTGAGAGGCTGACGCGTGACGGGCCAGCACTCGCGTGCACGGGAGACGGTAGCGTCCGCGGCCCAGTATGTGCTGCTCGGCGGATTCGCGTCGACTGCGGCCGGCATCTCCGCGCAGGGCCTGGTGGGTTTCGCCCGCTCGAACATGGGTCTTCGCGGGCCTTGGCCTTATCTGCTGTTCTTCGCGCTGGATGGCGCGGCGGGAGTCTGCGCGGTGCTGCTGGTGCGCCGGGCAGCGCGGGCCGAGCCGGGCCTGGCGCCCCGGCTGGCCGTGTGGGGCCTGGTCGCCTCCAGCAGCTTCTTCAACTGGACGCACGCACCCCGCCGTCCTGCCGCGCCCGAGGCATTCGGGCTGATGCCGGTCATCGCCGCGCTGCTGTTCGAGTTCTGCCTACGGGAAATGCGGCTGCGCACGGCTAACCGGGCAGACCGCACGCTCGGCGCGCTGCGGTGGCTCCGCCCGGCCGAGCGCTTCCGGGTCCAGCTGTGCATGGCCGCCGACCAGCAGGTGCCGGCGGAGGAAGCTACCAGCCGGGTCCGGATCGACGCCGCCGCCAGGCGGGTGTACCACCTCCGCGCGCTGCTCCGCGCCGTAGGCGCGGCGCTCGGCCCGCCGGATGCGGCGCGCGGTGAGCATGCCAGGGCGGGCTGCCTGCACGTCGGCGCGGAGCAGCGCGCGGAGGTGGTACA
>Ga0187807_1000532_pt1 | contig 12072 bp, 21 predicted proteins | sample NC_wetland_sal_i_4_FD_132432 | JGI IMG/M metagenome (GOLD analysis project Ga0187807, IMG submission 132432) | Wetland sediment microbial communities from Neuse River Estuary, North Carolina, USA - ASW_2 | ecosystem: Environmental > Aquatic > Freshwater > Wetlands > Sediment | place: USA: North...
AGGTGCGAACTGCACTCCGGGGTGATCGCGTCGAGCGTGACAGCCGTCCTTTCCCCCACAACCCCATTGACAGTTCTCAAGGCTGTCTGAGCCACCATGTGCGCTCGCGACCAAATGGACAAGCTCGCCGTGTCGGAATCCGGACCACGGGGCATAACGATTGCAGCGCTTGCCGTTCCATTCGATTTCACATCGTCCTCCTGCTCTGGCGTAGACCTGGCACCGAAGTTCGATTTTGTCCTGGCCTTTGAGGATCACGCGGCCGGTACGCCACAGGACGCGAGAGCGCGGATCGCGGAAGTCGCTCATGCTGGCACCTGAATTTTTGTCGCGGGGAATTCGCGCACGCGCAGCGCCTCTGGCCACTCGGCAGGATCTCCACCTTTGCGGTCGCGCAGGTGCATCCTGCCCGGTTCAACGTCGAGCATGCCGTCGCTGTCGAGAAAAACGGCCAAGCGGTTAATGTATGGCTGGCTCCCTAGTTGCTTGCAAAAGAAAGGCACGCCGGCAGCGTGGCACTGCGCGAGCAGCGACTCGGCCCACGCGAGATTAAACGGACGCGCGCCGGGGCCTGACTCACCGCCACAGATCACCCACTGCACTGCCTCGGTCCCATAGAGCGCGTCACGATAGACGTTCTCTTTCCATGGAATACGGGTTAGACATATCGCTTCAAGTTGCGGCTCGACGCTGAGAAAGCGCACCGCGGCTGGCGTTGCGAGCACCTCGGGCACACGCTCGTCGGCGCGCTTCTGATCTTCGACGGAGACACCGAGCCACACATGCGGCAGCGGGAGTAAGCCGCGGTAGCGTTGCGGGGCTGTATCGGCTGCTTCCGTGAGTATGGCGCGCATGCGCGCTGCGCGCTTCGTCAAGACCTGAAAAGTGTGTTGCTGGCACTGCTCCATGACGGCAAAGACTTCGCCGATCAAATCGTCTGGAATTGCTTCGTGGAAGAGATCGAACATGTCGCCCACGAAGATGCGTGCCGGCTTCTTCCGCTGCAGCGGCTCGGCGAGGATCTTCTCGTCGAGAAAGAACTCGACGCGCTCGAGGTTGGGCACAATGTACTCGAGACCGTTGCCGAATCTGCGATTGATCACGGAGGCGTAGCAATTGGTGCAGCCTGGCGAGATCCGGGTGCAGAACGTGCCGGAGTGTGGCCGCGGTGCGTGCGGGCCTTTGAGATTTGCACGGATCGGGTTCCATGTGAGATCGGTCCACTCGATGCTGGTTTTGTTCATGTACAAGAATCCTTTCCGGGGTGGCGATCGCTGCCTGATCCGTTCTCCTGAAATACACTCCTCGGGGCTAGCTCGTCACCCCGGAAACTCAGTTCACTGTGAGGGCGGTCTGATTTGAGGGGCCGCTCTGTCCGTGCGGTCCGGTCGCGGTCACGACACAATAGTGCGTGCCCTTGGTGAAAGTCGTGAGTGAAACGCCGACGGCCGGCTTGGATATGTTCACAACGTCGGTCAGTGGTCCGGTTGCTGTCGGCCGGCAGTAAAGCTGATTTGTGTTCACGGCGCCTTTCGATTGCACCCACGTGAACTGTTCGGTTTCTACACCGTGCAACGTGGCAACGGTCGCGCCTAGTCCGGTTGGCGGTGGCGGTGGGATCTGGATATTCGAATCCACGTTCGACAATCCACTCTCCACCGTGCCAGCGAGCGCCGTCGCGGCATAGCAGTAACCTCCCTGTGGCGGATTGCTGTCGGTGTAGCTCGTGGCGGTGAACGGCGTCGTGTTCAGTTTGGTGAATGCTCCGCAGCTGGTGGTGTAGGGCGCGCGGTACATGTTGTATCCGGTTACGGTGCCCGTCGATGCGGTGAAGGCGAGAGCAACCGAATAGGGATAGGCCGGGCCTTGTGCATGTACGGCGGTGACAGCGAGCAGCGAGAGAAAGAAAACTGCGAGTGTGTTTTTCATAAGGCGTACGTGTCCTTTCGGGCGGGGATCTCGATTCGCTGATTCCCGATCTTGAGTTCAATAGGTGGAGCCGGCAGCGGGAGTGTCGGCTGCATCGCCGGTGCCGGCTGAGATTTTGGGGGCACGAGTCCGATCGTCGAGGTGCCACTCGCTGCCCAGCGAAGTGCCTCGGTGAAGGGCCGCCCGCGGGACAAATCGGCAAGCTTGCTCACGTGGTGCGTGGTGAGCAGGTATCCCGACACCTCGTCTTGTGATTTGCCGGTGCTGCGGCAGGCGTCGTTAAAGGCGCGGATCTGATTCCGGGTGACGGGCTTTTCTGATTGTGGGTACGGGGCGCCGGCGTCGCGCATCTCTTGAGCTGGATCAGCTTGCGGTTCGACGCGGCCGTCGAATTCCGGATCGTCATCTTCTTCCGCCATGAGCCCGAATCGCTTGAGGAGCGCTTTCTGCGCGCCGGTCTGCGCTTTATAGAGGGCTTTGTCCTCCACGTCTCGGCCGACTCCGTTGATCGTCATCGGCTTCAATTCGGCGGTGGCGTCTTGGAAGGTGTAGGTCACGGCGAGATTGCACTCCGTGATTGCTTCGCCTCCGATCGACTGCGCGACATTGCGCTCGTACTCCGGCTTGCCTTCGTTGATGTGGATCAGCACGCCGCGGCTCAAGAGATCGGCGCGCACGGCGGCGAGCACGTCGGTCGCTCGGGTCCACTTATAGCCGCGCGTCGTGTTGGTCCCGCGGCGCTGCAGCTTCTCCACTGCGGCGAAGGCCTGGGCTATCTTGTCCACCAGGGGCAGATTCCGTTTTGGTCGTCCCATGCGCGCACCTCGCGAACTCCTGAATTTGTTGCCACAACTCCGGCCGCTCTTGGCGAATGCGGGTGAGCAGCTTCACGGCTTGGCCGGCACGGCTCACGCTTGCACGTCCATTCCCTTGAACGTCAACGGCGCGACCTCGCTCTCGCAAAGCTTCTTCGCTGTGCCATCGCCGAAAATCGGGAGCACGAGCTGGCCGGCTGCTTCGCGCTGTATCCGTTTCAATCCGGCTGCCTGCGCGCGAATTTGTTTGCGCCTTTGGTCATACCATTCCGGCGTTCGGTCAGTGGGGTAGCCGTCGCTCATGTCCTTCAACTTCGTGCAGTACGCCTGCCACTGAGTGAGCATCGCTCGCATCTGTGGCGCGCCTTCCACAACTTCCACAGGCGACGCATCGCACAGAGCCTCCGGTTTCTCGGCTCTGTACTCCCCTGTTGAAACGTGAATTTCTTTTCCACTTGATCGCTGCATTCCCGGTCGCGCAGCGCGGAACTCATCGACGGTCATCGTTCCTTTCAGCGTGTTACAGCGAAAGCAGGCGGGCACGATGTTCCAAATGAAATCACTCCCACCTCTGGAAATCGGCAGCTGATGATCCTTGGTCACCTCACCATCCGGATCGACGGAGTTCTTGCAGACAGGGCGTGCACAGTAAAAGCACCGCCATTTCCACTGACGGATCAGAGCCGACCATTCGGTATCTGTGTGGCTGCCGACGATGCTGTTGTTGAGCGCTCCGAACGTCATCGGATCTCCTTTGCACGGTCGAGCAGCTTCACTACGGGCTGCGGTTTGCCTTGCAGGAATTCGACAGGTGGTGCACTCATTGGTACCGGCTTGAGATCATCGTGCAGCTCTGCCTCTTTCAGTTCCTGGGCGCGGCGCAGCAACCACGACAACTCACCGACGGTGAGATCTCGGGCTTTGATCTGCGCGCTGCGCTTGAGCGCGAACTCCTCGAGCGCCTGGCGAAAGTACTTGGTGTCCATGGGTCTATGTGCCCTTTCTTGCGTCGGCCCGCTCCCTCACCAACGCTCGTACTGTTCGAGCGAGCATTCTGTAACCTTCCTCAAAGGCGATTTCATCTAGCAGATTGAGATCACGTTCTGATACGGGAGCGGTGTGGGTCATCCAGTACAACAATGCCGTTTCCACCAATCGGGCGTGTGGCCCCTTGAAAAACTTCTCATGCTTGATGCGCGCCATCAGTTGCCCATCCTTGCGAGTTCTATCCAGATCACGAAGGCGAGTGCACCGCCGAGCAATCCGAGACAAACGGCGGCGACGATCTTGAGAGCGGCGACGATGTTCATCGACGCCTCCAGGCGTTACTGACAACGGCACCGTCGGCGTGTATCCCGATCGAGGCGAGGGCGAGCGCGTTTGCTAGCCTAGCGTGCCCGTGGTTTCGCATGCGGTGCTCTACCCAGACTTCGCCGGCGAAGGTGATGGCGGTGAAAGCTACATAGGTCGGGGTGTTTTTGGTGAAGGGGCGCACCAGCGGATCGTGCTCACGAAAGACGGAGCGCGACATGTTCCAGTGCGTGAAGTAGGCATCTGCGGCATGAGAGGCAGTTTGCGCAGCGATCAGGGTTCGCTCGGTGGAGAGTTTAGGGGCATCGGGCACCTGGCCCCATGCCCACGACGAGACGACGAGAGTAAGTGCGAAAACGAGTGCTGATTTCATCGAATTCTCCGGGCGAGCAAGCGAAGCAGGGCGCACAGTGGGCACCACCAGTGCGCGCCGTTGTTGAGTTGCACGCAGATGAAGGCGGAGACGAGCGCGTATGCGACAAGGCCAGCGAGCGCGAGGGTGGTGGTCATGCGCGCGGACCTCTGGCTGTAATCGAGTGTTCTTGTTTGAGTGCCTCGAGTAGCTCGTGACAGCGCGTGAAAACTTTCGAAACGAGCGCGAAGTCTCCGCCGGTGAATTGTGCCGCCTCGCTGAAATTCAAGCTGCCATACGAGCTCCGACTCGCATCCGTCGGCTCGGCGTCAATGTGGACTTCGATTCGGAGAATCATGCGCGCACTCCCACGACGTTGAGGTACTTCCCGTTTTTCACCACGTAGAGCGTCGCGGTCGCTTCTTTGCTCTGCGCGGCGATCCACGGGAAAAGTTTTTCATCGAAGCAGTTGGCGTCACCGAAACCTTTACTGATACTCGGTGATTGCCACGCCACTTTCAGTCGCGGTCTGCCGTCGCTCAAATCTTTGCGCTCTTGCTTCCAGATGCGCACGGTGAGCGCTTCGCAGCCTTCCGGGTTGGGCACTTCGTTGCCTTTGCGGTCCCTGGCCCAGCGGTCGCGCAGTTCGATGGGGGCTCGAGTGGGTTGCGACTGCGCGGCCGCCGGGGGCGACAGGATCGCCCGCGCGAGATCCGTGCCTGATGCCGGATCTGTGGGGCGAGCAGGGGGAACTTGATCGAGACGGGTCTGCGCTTGCACGGCGGCGATCGCGCCATCGATTTGCACCGGGGCATTGAGCAGCTTGGTCACGAGCCCGCCGAGTACTTTCGCGAATGCGGCGCGCTCGGTCTCGGTGAGAGTAAATGAGTAAGTCGGCTCGCTCATGCGGCCTTCTTTCTAGGGGCAGGGAAGTGAATAACCGCGGGCGCTGCAACTCCCGCGGGTGGATCGTCATGCCCAAACTCCGGATGTGTGAATCCGTCGTGCCTTCGCGCTTGGGTCTCCGTCCTGCAGCTTGACCCGGTACTGAAGCGACACTCCCGCTCGCTAGCAGAGCGTGAGCTCGTATTTTCAGCAGCCCCATATGCGCACGTCTTTTGGGGAGCATCACCGTCGCGACTCACAGCCATGGGCTTTCTGTTTGTTTGTGGTATGGATTCAGGTCCGAGCAGAGCCTCGCGCCGGGCGAGGATGGCGGGCCAAACTTTGGAAGGATGCAGACCGAGCACGCGATAAGTCGCGTCAACGATCGGCTGCGGGTTGCCTTGTGAGGCGTAGAGGGTGGCGATCCACGCGATGCGTATGTCGTCGCGCAGCCACGGGTCAATCTCTCGCTGTTCGGCTTGCTCAAGGCGAGCGAGCACGCGCTCGGCGAGCGTCACGCAGCGCTCCTGGGGAAGCGCTTCTGTGCTTATACCGCGGAGGACCTCAACGCGGAATGAGTAGAAAGTGGTGGCCCAGGTGGGCAGCGGGAAGATGGTCGAAACAAAGACCCAGATGAGCAGGCGCGCCGTCAGGCAGGATGTGACACGACGTGCAACGTCCGATAACAGATATCGTGTCTGGTGGTGGGCGTTGAAAAGCATGGGGTTAGGCGATGGCTCCCTGTGATTCTCGGTAGGTGGTAATGAATTCCCTGGTGCGCGTGACTCCCAGCTTGCGGCACAATTTCGCACCGATCTGACGGTTGCCACGGTAAACATCGGACAGGTACGGGGCCGATACTCCGAGCGCTTCTGCGAACTCGCGCAGACTGCGCTCTCCTTGCAATTCCTTCAGCCGGCGGATCAGTTCATCGTGTGTTAGCTGAGTCTGCTTACGCATGGCATACACTGTAAGCGCGTGCGGCTAACGTGTCAACGATTTTTTAAGTGGATGTCGAAACTTCAGTTTGCAGCGATTTCCACAGAGGCGCAGAGAATCACATCTGAAATCCTCATGCCGTCTTGCGAGCGGGTGGTTTGCGGGTCGCACGGAGCGGGTGGCGACGCACGCGCTGCGCGTGCTTATTCTGCTCGCAAAAGCGCAGCACCCACTCGACGTGAGTCTCGTTCGCGCGCCGGGGTACTCGTCGGACCATGATCCTAGTTTGATGCGGTTTGCAGTGCGCGGGAGTCGGATGCAGTGACGGAAGTAACGGTTACCAGGGTAACCTCGTCTTGCACCGCATGCGCCACGATCTCAGTCACGCACGCCATGGTCATCAACTCACTGGCAAGCTTTTCCAGTTCACGACAGCCGCGCGAAACTTCTGCGATCTGCAGGACTGCGCTGCGCACCTTGGCATGCGCGAAGAACAATTCCGCGACCTGTTGCGGGTCGGGCATTGCGATTGATTCTATACCCTGCTCCAAGCTTCGAAGAGCTGCTGCAGCCCGGCGAGATTGTCGAGGCTGCAGATGATCTCGTTGAGTCCGGTCGAGACCTGGCCGACGAGCACGAGGTCCTCGGTCTCATCTTCTCGCAGCAGGATGTCGCGCAGCAGATCGCGCGCGCGTAGAATCTCCGCGCTAGCGGCGCTGGCTGTCTGTGCGCTTTTTGGCGCGACAGGATTTGCAGCGCTTCGGACGGTGCTCGAGTCGTTTTCTGGCGAAATACTCCTGCTCGCCTGCGGTCCAAACAAAGTCGGTCCCGCACTCCGCGCACCGAATCGTCTGATCGGCGTAACGGCCATCGCTCCTCGCAACTGCACCCACGGGCCTAGTTGGGCTTGCGCTCATTCGCTTCGGCTTCCTTGTCCTCGCGGTGCAGTCGTAAAAATGCGCGTATGAACTCGAGCAGGCGCGGCATATTGGCCGTCGCCGGCTTCAGTATGGCACGGGTTTGAAACAGTTGCGAGAGGCCGGTCTCGCCGTAGGCAACGAGCTGCTCGACGGCTTTCGGTTCCGTGAGGGTGAGAAAGTCGAGCACCTTCTCCGCGGCTTCCTCGGTTGAGATCGGCTCACGCAAAAATTCCATGATGCGCGTCTCGAGAAATTCAAGCGATGGGGCGGGCACGGTGGTGGCTCCTCCGTTCGCGGGATTCGGCGCCGGGGCCGTCTGGGCCGGTAGAGCTGGCGACGAGACTCCGGGCCGTGGACCTGGTGCGGCGACAACGCCGCGGGAGATCGCGACGGTATCGCGCTGCGCTTCCATGCCGGCGCGCCATTCGCGAAGGCCTTCGACGGCGGTCATAGCGACTTGAGGCAGCTGGCGCACGAGTTCGGCACTTGCGCTCACGGGTGGACCGGAGGGCACTGGATTCACGAAGCGATCGAGGGCCGTCGTGAGAATTCGGTCGACGATTGGCGCGGCTGCACCTCCACCACCTGTACCACCTCCACCGCCGAGTTCGCGGGTCACGGTGAGCAACTTGACGAGCGTGTCGATCGGATCGGGCGGTGGCGCCATCATGCGCGCGATCATCGCCTGCATGAATTGGCGGGTGAGATCGTCACCTCCGCTGCTACCTGGTGCGGCAAAGCGCTGCATCACGTTTGCTGCCGTCTCCATCGCACGGAAACCGATCTCGGCGGATTGGCGCTCCTGATTGCTGAGGGCGTGCATGGCCTGGCCGGCGACGTACGCGGTCGAGCCTGCCTCGCTCATCGGGTAGGGGTTCACCTGGGCGCCGTTGCCGTTTGTGTTTTCGGCCGGCGGACTTAAGGGCTTTGGCGGGGCATCGATCAGGACGTGCGTCTCGGTGATGCGCTCGGATCCGCGTTTCACGATAAAGCGGAAATCGCGGCCGCCAAAGCGGCGGGCGAGTGAGAATTCGATCTCCTCACGATCGGAGAGCGGCACCTGGGTACCGTCGGGCATCGCCATGTACCTGCAGCACTTGTCGACCGGCGTCGACGGCTTCGGGTCGCAACGGTAGACGTACACCATGTGGCGATCCCATTCGTTCTGATCCGGGTTGCGATCGAGCGCGAGAAGATATTCCCAGTACTCCGGGGTGGTGCGGGTTCCTGTAGGAACATTTTCGGCGGGAATGACGCGGGTGCGCTTGGTTTCTTCGATGATCGAGCCGTTGGTGGGGGCTATCGGTGCAGTTTTCACGCAAAAACCTGCCTTCCAGCATCCCACGCAAGACGCCTAGCCGATGATTCTGGCAGTTTTCCACAGGCGAGGCAAGGGTTTTCGGCAAAAGTGCTGTCCGGTGGGGGTTGGTGCACTCGGTTGGCGAGCGAGTGTGCCAACTGGTGCAGCACTTTAGCGCTTTGAAATCTTTTCCACAGGCCGCACTGTGGAAAACGGCATCGGGAGAATCTGCTGCGGTGATTCGCGAACCAGCTATCGCGATCACGCACACCGCGGCAGCTTCTTCCTTCCCGTCCCACGAAAGGCTTGCGTGCCGATCTTCGTCGAACAACCTACCTCGCTCGGCCTGGCCTATCGCGCTCCTCTGCTGAATGGCGAGGCAGGCACCGATCAGACGATCCAGCTCATGCGGCGACTGGTCGACGAAGCGCTCGCCGATGCGAGTTTCGTGCGCAAAGCGGTCGAAATTGTACGCGCGGTGCCTGCCTACGATGAACTCGGGGAACTTTCCGCACTCTACGACTGGGTTAAGGGGTCAATTCGGTTCACAAAAGACCCACTTACGAAGGAAAAACTGTACCCACCGCAGGAGCTGCTCAAGATCCGCGCCGGCGACTGTGACGATATTTCGATGCTGCTCGGGGCGTTTGCCCTGGCGCTCGGCTATCCGGCACGACTGATCACGATCGGGGCGAATCCGGAGTCTCCGGGTGAGTTCTCGCACGTCTACGTCGAGGCTGAGGCGCCGGTGGGATCGGGGAACTGGGTGCCGCTCGATGCGGCTCGAGCCGATTCACAATTCGACGTCGCACCTCCGGTGTACTTCCGCAAAAAGGCCTGGTCGCTCACCGATGACAGTTCGCAGGAGTTGAGCGGCGCCCCGCGCCGGCGCGGGCTCGGTTCTTACGGGTACGTGCACCTGGGCGACGACACTGGTCCTGGCCTGATCTCGCAGTCGATTGCGGAAATTCCCTCGATCATTGCGGCAGCTTCGGGCAGCGGATCGGCGACGAGCCCCTACGGCAGCTTCACCACGCCGTACTCCCCGGGCTATGGTCTGCCGCAAGCGGGCTACCTGGCGCCGGGCTCGCCGGGTTATCCGGGATATCCGGCTGTCACTGGTGGCGGGCTTGCGATGTCGGGAATCATGCCGTGGCTTTTGATCGGTGGCATCGCGCTGCTCTTTATGTCGAGGCACCGATGAGACGGCCGGCGCGAGTCTCGGATGGTCTCGGCGCATTCGTGGCAGCTCCTCCGCTCGCGTGGTCCGGATGGCGTCTGGGAATTCCGGGCGGGCCGGATGGCGGACAGTATCACGGATTCATCGCAGCCGACTCGAGGGGCTTCCGCACTTCAGATCTGCAAGAGATTGGGCCGAGTGCGCCGGCGGGTAAAGCTGGCCCACCGCCGGGGCCGAGCTCGGGGCCGTGGTCTCCATGGTGGGGTGGCACGCCACTCGGCGAGGGCGACACGGTTTCCGATTACGTCTATCGCAGCTCGGCGGAACTCAGGCCGCGGCCAAATGCTTCCGGTGGAACAAACACAGTGCGCGCGCTGCAGGAAGAGCGCACCGCCGGCTACGCTGAAGCGCCGGGCAATTACCGCGCACTCGGGGCAGTGATGGCACCGGCACCGGTGCACGCAAGTGTTCCGCTGGCACCTCAGCATATCGAGCCGGCCCATGGCGTGATCTGTCCCGCATGGGGTTGCGGCGAGCCGTCGCTCCGTCCAGTTTCTACAATGCCGACGGGTCGCGGTGTTTTTAAGGAACCCATCTCCTCCGACTTTGTGCGGCCGATTCTTGGAGTTAAGCAGGTGGTGGCGCAGCCTCCACCGCCGGTGACTCCCGTCGTTGGTCCGGTCACGAGTCCGCAGCAACTTTGTCCCACCGGCTACGCGCAAGACGCAGCGGGCAACTGCGTTTTTGATGAGCGCAACCCCTACTCGCTGTATCTCCCGTCGTCGGATTCTTCTTCGCCGGCACCGGCGCCGACGGTGGCGGCAAGCACCTGCCCCACCGGTTACACGCAAGACCCGACAACGGGCAACTGCTATGCACCTGGGCAGGCACCGTCAACCACTGGAATCACGGCCTGGCTTGGAGCGAGTACCACGATCGGCGGAATTGCAATTCCGAACGCACTGCTGGCTGCGGCGGGCGCACTCTTTGCGTTCAAGATGATGCGTAAATGAGAACCTACACGCCATCGCCGACCGTGGTTGCTCCGAGCATCCCGCTCTATCAGATGGGATTTCTGGATGCGGAGGCGCGGCGAGCGGGCTCGCGGCGCCGCACCTATGCGCCGGGTCCGTTTCTTTCAGCTCCGCGCGTACCGCTCTATTTGCAGGGCTGGCACCTCGGGGCCGATGTGGCAACTACAGCCGTGAGTTCCGGTGGTGCCATCGCTTCGGCCGTGGTGCCTAGCTCGTTGGTCTCGAGCGGCGCGATCGCCGCGGGCTCGCTGGCGGTTCCGCTGATCGGGGCAGGCATCGCTATCGTGACGGCGCTCATCGCTGGGCTCTGGTCCGCACATGAAGCGCGCGCGGCTGGGGCGAAAACCGAGAACGCGCAGGTTTCTTCCGCGGTGCAGGCCTTTGATGGTGGCATGCGGGCGATCTTTCAGGCTGCCAACTCGAGCGATCCATCACAGAACATTACCGCAGCGCAGGCCGCGCAGATGGTGCAGCAACTCTACGCGCAATTCTGGGCGAGCTGCTGCAAGTTCACGCAGGGGCCGGGGCGCGCGGACACTTCCGGCTGTGGCGCGAACTGCGGCGGGCCGACGTCGACGAGCGCACCGTGCGCCGGTATGCCCTATGGGCACAAGTGTGACAAGAGCTGCACGGTCTCGTGCTGCGTGGGCTGTCAGGACATCAAGCCATCGGCCGACATGGCTGTTTCAGTTTTTCAGGCGGGCGGGGGCACGGTGCAGGTGTGCGCGATCGCGGGCGACAAGTACGGCCTGGCCTCGCGCGGCAGTTACTCACTCACCTACACGGCGCCGACGATTGCGGGCTCGAGTTCAATTGTGAATTCGGTCACGCAGGGCGCGTCGAGTTTGCTTTCTAGTTTGACTGGGGGAAGTACAAGCGTGGGCGGTGGCAGCTCTATCCTGCCACTGCTCGCACTCGCTGCGGTTGCGTTTCTGGCTTTGAGGTGAACTATGTACCACCGAGCACTCGGTGACGACACGTCGATTTACGACATTCAGTACGGTGGCGGCGATGGCACGGGCGCTGATCCGTTTGCTGGGCCAGCGTACACACCGCCGGATGTTGCGGGCGGGCCGTCGATCTACGACATTCAGTACGGTGCGCCGGGCGTGGCGCCGACGGCGGGCACGTACGAACAGCAAGCCGGAGTCCAGGCGGGCAACATCGCGCCGACGATTGCGCCGACGAGTTTACTGCAATCGCTCATGCAGGCGGGCACGCAGGTTGCTGGCAAAGCGCTCGCGCCTGGGCCAGCTCCGCGCGTGAATGCACCGACGAGCGCGATGCCGAGCTCATTGCTCACAAGTCTCTCCTCTTCGCTTCCTAGTATCGCGATCGTGGCGGTGCTTGCAGTGGTGGGCATTTCTCTAGTGAGCGGCGGTGGCGGCCGGCGACGCTGAAAGGTTA
>Ga0187807_1000533_pt1 | contig 12044 bp, 11 predicted proteins | sample NC_wetland_sal_i_4_FD_132432 | JGI IMG/M metagenome (GOLD analysis project Ga0187807, IMG submission 132432) | Wetland sediment microbial communities from Neuse River Estuary, North Carolina, USA - ASW_2 | ecosystem: Environmental > Aquatic > Freshwater > Wetlands > Sediment | place: USA: North...
AGACCTAACTGAGCTTCAGGTTCAGTTAATGCCGTTAGTATTGCCTTGGAACCGGCAGGCAATAGCACTATTGTACCTTTCTCTGTTTTTACTGATATTTGACTCACTATCCCCGTGTTCAGTTGTCCGGAAGCTGCTTCGGCAGCACCCATTATTGTTGAACAAAGGGCAGAAAATATTCTTGCATCAACATCTGGCGGTGTCCTTGAATCAATGAGTAAACCTTCCTTGGATACAACTCCGCAGGCCTTTATTTGGCCAACCTGCATAATTCCCGCGAGAACTTTGTCTAATAATTCTTTCTTAGTTTTGGCCATTAGAATACACCTTTAAAAATAAAAAAAGATTGGTAATTTTATTTGATTACCATAAGAGTTTGTCCTGCAGTAACTGTGTCTCCTTCCTGGACGTAAATATCTTCAACAGTTCCTGATTCAGGTGCATGAACATCGTTTTCCATTTTCATAGCTTCAAGCACGGCCACAATATCTCCTTCGTTGACTTTGTCTCCAGTGGCAACTTTGAGTTTGAGTATCATTCCCTGCATGCTCGAAGAAACTCCTCCCTCGACTGGCCCATTTGGTGCTTTATTGCTGGATTCTATTTCCATGTAACCGGTTGGAACAACCTTCACATCGAACAGTTCTCCATCAACTTCCACATTGTACTCTGTAGGAAGTGAAGCTTGTGATGAACTTTCTGCTTCTTTTGGTTTTTCTAGTGGTTCTTCAACCACTTCTCCCCTTAAAAATTTAGGTGCTACAGCAGGATAGAGGGCATATGTCAATACATCCTCTTCTTTCTTGATGATTCCAAGTTTTTCTCCCTCAGATCTGAATTTTTCGAGTTCATACTCCAAAAGATCTCCTGGTCTACTGTCAATAACCTCTGCGTCCCCTATGATGAGTTCAGCAACTTCGGGATTAACAGGAGACGGTGGTCTACCATAATATCCTTTTACGTAGTCCTTAACTTCTTTTGAAACATTTTTATACCTTTCTCCACCTATAACGTTCATTACTGCCTGTATTCCAACGATCTGACTGGTTGGAGTCACGAGTGGAGGATATCCAAGATCAGCACGAACCTTTGGCACTTCTTTGAGCACGTCTTCGTACTTGTCAAGAGCATTTTGTTCTTTAAGCTGTGAGACAAAGTTTGAAAGCATTCCTCCAGGTATTTGATAAAGTAGAACATCTGTATCGACTTTCTCAGATATTGGGTCTATAAGGCTGCTGTATTTCTTTCTTATTCCCTCGAAGTATTTCTTTATTTCACTCAAAGTTTTAAGATCAAGACCTGTTGAGTAAGGAGTTCCTTCAAGGGCTGCCACTACACTTTCTGTAGGTGGCTGGGAAGCCCCCCATGAAAGTGGAGATATGGCTGTATCAAGAAGGTCCACCCCTGCCTGACAAGCTGCGTAGTAACTCATTGGTGTCATTCCACTTGTGCAGTGGCAGTGCAGGTTTACTAACAGATCAGTTTCTTCCTTCAAGCTTGTAACTAATTCGAATGTATCATGTGGAGTAATTAATCCTGCCATATCTTTGATTGTGACTGAATCACAGCCAACAGTTTCAAGTTCTTTGGCAATTTCCACATATTTTTCAATGGTATGAAATGGACTAGTTGTGTAACTGATTGTTCCCTGAACATGTGCTCCTTGTTCCTTTGCAACTTTGATGGAAAGTTCCATGTTTCTTATGTCGTTTAGAGCATCAAATATTCTGAAAACATCTATTCCATTTTCATATGATTTCTCAACGAAGCTTCTTACAACGTCATCTGGGTAATGTTTATATCCAACGAGGTTCTGTCCTCGAAGTAACATCTGTAGTGGAGTTTTTTTAACAACTTCTTTGAGCTGTGTAAGGCGTTCCCATGGATCCTCGTTTAAGTATCGTATACACGAATCAAAGGTAGCACCTCCCCATGCTTCCAAAGAGAAAAACCCCATACTATCCATTTTTTCAGCAATGGGTAGCATATCTCGGGTTCTCATCCTTGTGGCAAGGAGTGATTGATGCGCATCTCGAAATGCTGTTTCAATGATCTTTATCTTTTTCATTTTGACCCTCACAATAAGCTTGGATTTGTTCAAATGTCTTAATATAAATAGTCCTAACTTCCTTATATATTTGGCAATAAAATTCCTTGATCTTGTGTTATCTCACACTATACTTTCAATTTTTTTTGATTCAATACAATGAAAATAAATATTGTTCATACATTGCAGTTTAAATTTCAACTTTCTTGTTTTTGACAGACTATAAAATCTTTATTTTCATAAACCACTTTAAAATAACTTGGCTGGGTTAAGTTTAAATCATTATAATACTTTTGATTGTAATAGAATAAAGGATACAATTCTGTTGTAACTTTGGATTTATTTAAGGTTGCATTTTCATTTGGAAGCACCAGTCTCTTATCATACACAATATAACCAACATTTCCAATGTCAAAAAATGACCTTGGGGTGCTTGAGTTTAAATATTCGAACCCGAAATTGATGGGCATTCCAGTTTGCTCTGCAATGAAAATTCCTGTGTAAATATTCTGTATCAGAATGGACTGATTTTTGTTTCCATTAGTTTTAAACCAGTTAGCAAGTTCAACTTCGGATTCTGATGGCGGCGCAATTTGGACAGAGCCAAACTCTGTCTTCGCTGAAAAAGTTCCCATATTGGGATTGGCAGCTGTCAGAACTCCAAATACAATGGAAAGTGAGAAAACAGCTAATAAAAATATGGTTCTAAATTTCTCAGACGAAAAGCGTTTGGTATTCCTAAGCCTATTACATACTTTTTCAACACCAAATCCACCAAGAATCGACAATGGAATCACAATATAAATAAGAAGACGAGGAGCTAGTACATTTATACCTATTAAATAAGCGTAGCTAAGTAACAGCAGTGAAATTATCCAGGTAAATATGTAAATATCTTTCCTTCTTCTTAATTTTATAGCGTAATATGCTCCTGTTACAGCAAATGCAGTGACTAACACTCCGAAGTACTGTAAATACTTCAATGGACTCAGTTGAATGGTGTAATTAATAGATGTGCTGTATCCTAATGTTGCACTAATTCCCTGATTTAAAATGCTATGGAACAGATCAGGTTTAAATAGAGCCAGTGCTAAAACACCTGCTACGACCAAAAGTAACATGGCCGAAAGGAAAGCACCATAATTCTTGAAAATCACCAGTTTACGATACACCAGGACTTCTACAAATGTGAAAGCACTTATAATTACAAATAAACATAATAACGCTGCTTGATGAGTTGCAGCTATTACTAACATTAGAATTCCCGCAACAAAGGCATATCTGATATTTTTAGTTTGAACTGAGTTGTAGTAAAAGTAAACAGCTAATGGTAAAAATATGAGTGCCAGATTTTCTGGCACAGGTAACATTATTCTGTAGACTATGTAACTCGAGATCATTAAAAATCCCGCTGAAATACCTGCTAAATTACCGTAGAATTTTTTTCCAACGTAACTAACTGATAATATCACGAAAAATGCAAGAAAAGGCTGCAGCACCCTAGCAATCAACATGTATCCCTGATGAGTTACAGTTCCAAGGAATGCAATTAGGAAATGAAAGAGAGGAGGATATGCTATTTTTTGTCCTACTGGTGATCCTAGAAGTGGGTTAACCAGGACAAAACCATAGTGTGTGTAAACTTCTGCATACAAAACATGGTAAATAACATCCCAGCTCAGTGGCCATTTATGGGTTAATGTAGGAATAAGGGTGATCAAGAATATTGCAATGGCAGGGATGAGAATTTGAAGTTTCATTAAATCAGTATTGGTTTGTTTCATTGATCTACCACCCTTATTTTGAAATTTTTCAGGTTAAAAAAAAGATGTAAAAAAATTTTAGTAAAATTAAAAAAAATATTTGAAAAGATGTTTTTTATCTTTCCCTTTTCCCTTCAATGAATTCATCGACCATTTCCTTTGCCAGATCATCTGTAAACTGTTCTGGTGGATGTTTCATTGTGTAAGCTGAAATAGATTTGAGCTGTCCTCCCACACCCCTTTCAAGTGCAAGTTTACAACATCGCACAGCATCAATAACACAGCCCGCAGAATTTGGGGAATCCTCAACACTCAACCTGAGTTCGATATTCATTGGAACATCACCAAATGTTTTCCCTTCCATTCTGAGAAAGCATAGTTTGTTATCTTTCTGCCATGTTACATAATCACTTGGGCCAATATGAATGTTTTCGTCTTCTAATCTTTCATCAAGTACTGATTGAACAGCTTCAGTTTTTGATTCCTTCTTAGAATCAAGCCTGCTTCTATTCAACATGTTAAGGAAGTCAGTGTTGCCCCCTGTGTTGAGCTGGTAGGTCCCTCGAGCTTCACACCCCTATCACGAAACAGGTTTGCCAGGGTCCTGTGGGTGATTGTTGCACCTATCTGTGCTTTAATATCATCCCCAACAATTGGAATTCCTTTTGCTTCAAATTTAGCTGCCCATTCGGGGTTGCTTACTATAAATACTGGCATGTTATTTATGAATGCTACTCCAGCATCAAGGGCACACTCAGCATAAAATCTTGTAGCTTCTTCAGAACCTACTGGTAAGTAGTTAAGCAGAACTTCAGCACCACTATCCTTTATGATCTTTACAACTTCTTCCTTTTCATTTTCCTTTGCATCTGCTACAACAAATGTGAATTCATTTTTATGGTCTGCCATGTGCGGTGCTACACCATCTAAAATTTTCCCCATTGAAACTTCTACTCCAGCCTCAGGGATATCACTACAGAAAATTTGGGTACAGTTGGGTTTTGCAAAAATAGCTTCACTAACATCTTTGCCTACTTTTCTACAATCAATGTCAAAGGCAGCTACAACTTCTATGTCAGAAGGTTTGTAACCTCCTATGTCCCAGTGCATGAGCCCAATGGCTTCATCAGGATTCTTATCTTCATAATAATGAATTCCTTGGATTAGTGAGCTTGCACAATTACCAATACCGACTATCGCAACTTTTATCTTCTCCAATTAAAACACCTTTTAAAATATCGTTAATATAACGTGAATTGTGCCATGTTAATTATTCTAAAATCAATACATTTCCAATTTCATGACCTATTATTATCTTTAAAGAAAGTTTGCTTATAATACTATTAAATGTTTCGATCAAATCAAATTAAATCATTCTAGATAGACAAACTTATTCTGAAGGTTTAATACGATAAATATTGTTTAATTTAGATTCAAACGTTATAAAACAAAAAACTCCAATACACCCCATCGGGATCTTGAGACCTTTTATATTATTAATGGAATACTATCTGTTTGTTAAGGAGTCTAAATTCATTATGCCATAAAATCCAACCAAAGTTAACATAATGCTCCAAATAATTATTCCAACGGACATCCAAATTAACAATCGGTTTTTAGGAGCTCCAAGTCCCACACCAATTGCTGCTCCCAATGGGGCTCCGAATAAGAGTGGAGAGATAAGTCCTAAACCAATAATACCGTATTTTTTCCAGATATCATATATCCTTCCATGTTCAATTGATCGAGATCCATACCTCCATTTTATGAACCATTTCCTTACTCCTTCACCTAGTGTAACAACTAAAAATGCAGATACGATAGAGCCTGCTGCCGCTGCAATAATGATTAGTATTGGATTTAGTTTAAAAACCAGTCCAAGGGGTATTGAGAGCCACAATTCCAATACACTGGCAAGAAATACAAGTAAGATTGATGCAAAAATGTTCAAAACAACTCACCTTTAGTCAATAAACTTTCAGCATATCTATTACCATTTACTAAAATTTAAATTTATGTCTCTTGAGCTAAAAATCGACCACTACAATTGAAAGGCTAAAAAAAACAAAGGGAAATATTTTTATGAGTTTTAGTTCACGGCTATTGAAACATAGACAAACAACCACCATAGAACTACAAGCAGAGTCGTACTAAAGATTGGTAATTTAGATAGTTCAATATTTGTCATTTTTTTTTACTGTTGTACCAACTCAACAGCACGATGATAATAAATATCAAACTGTTCACTATTCCCTCAATGTTTGAAGGATTCTTGAACACCACGTAGAACCAGAGAATTGCTGTAATTAAAATTCCTATCCAGATGATAGGTTTAAGTAGGGCATGGACGTTTTTGGTTAACTGTGTTATTTCGTATGTTTTCTGGCCATAATGAGCATGAAGAAGAGTGCTATTATGGATCCAGGGCAGGTATCAACCCAATGAATTCAATGAATAATTTAGTAACTGGTTTTCCGAAGAACTGTTCTTGAGTAGTGGTATGGTAAAGAGAGCTTTCAGAGACTCATCTGCTGGAAATGATTCTATATCACCAACTGCTATGTTGTATTTTCCCTGATTTTCTGCATTGAATATTTTTATGTAGTAATTCCTTCAGGCAGTTGTTCTGAGACTTCAGGTCCTTTAAGATAATAATCACCACCAAACTCTTCGAAGTAGGGGGTCCATGTGGAATTAGTTCCGTTCAGGGTTAAAAGAATGTTTCCATTTGCATCTAGAACTTGGGCTGAAACAAAATCTCCATGGATTCCGGGACTTTGTGGAACCAGAAGACCGAGATAAAATTTAAATGGAACATTTGAATTAATTTTGTAGTAATCAGGACTACCATGCAGGTGGGTAAAATGCCTGTGAGATTTCAGGGTTCTCAATGATGATGGAGTTGTTGAATGAGACGTTGTTAGCTGTTTCCAGTCTGGGCTGATGTGCTGACACTTCAATTGAAATAAATAAAAAAGCTAGTTACAATCAATATACTTTAATGTATTTTCCAGATTTCATAATAATATATTTGGTCTTAAATATTTAAAAAAAGATAAAAAAGATAAAAAAATGTTTGAATAACAGTTTTTCCTAGTTGATTTTTAAGGTTTGTAGTAAATTGTTGTAGGCCTGTTCAGTCTGGTTCAATGCGAATCTGGGGCAAATGTAAGTTATCAGGTAATAATTATTGTCCTTGTCAATTATGGTGTACTTACTTCCTATGTTGGTTCCAACACTACCGACCTGTGATGCTGTTATATTATTTACAGTTGTTGAAGCTACTGATGAATTTGTCGTGTTTAGAAGTATATTGTTGGTAGTCGGAAGGTTCAGCGAACCAGTTGCCTTCTCCTGCATCTGCACTACTATGTAAGCAGGCTGTGTTTTACCATTTGAATCTGCGTAGTTAGTTGTTAAAGTAACAGATGAATATATTGAACTATTACTGAAATTACCAACTAAACTTTCTTGTGACCAAGAGTTAGGATATTGGAATGATACAGTTCCGGTATTAAATGTGTTGTTACCAGAAACACTCAATGCTAAAATTAATGCTATAATTACCACCAGAACAATTATTGCAGGTAGTAGATATTGATTTCTTTCCACGATCTATGACCCCCTTTATTATTATTGTTGTTATTATTTTGTACCTCTGGAATTATATGTTTTTCCTAATAATCAACTCCAAAAAGGGCGGATAATGAATCAACTTCATGATGACGTTAACATTTTTTGCAAGATAACGGGATCAGCAAAGTGAATTGCGTATCTAAATTGGAATTTCAGATTTAATCAACTGTTTCTTGGATCTAAAATTATTATCTTTGGAATTTTTGGTACCAACAACCATTATATGAAAGTGATTCTAAAATTACTGATCATAAATTCGGGGTGTTTAACTTTGAAAAAACGAAAACATATCTTTCTCGATGATAAATCAAAAATTTCTAGACTCGAGAAAAAAATCAACAAGTACGAAAGGTACAAACCGTACCATGCAAAGACTGCAGAAGAAGATTTTCGTTTGAATGAAAAGCTGGCTTTACTTAGCATAGTCGCAAGCAATTTTATGATGACGGGCCACAGTCCTACATTAGTAATGACCAAAAGGGAAGAGGGTGATGAAGTTTTATTGCCTGTAGGTGGTGGACAAAAGGATAGAGCTCGCGAAATAATATCCAAGGTAGATTTTAGGAAGCTATATCGAGGGGGAAAGGGCAGAAAAATAGATCCACTCATGATAATAACAGCCATCTGCATGTACGTTATGAGGAAAGATAATCCTCGAAGGGGAGATATTAGGTATTCTAACGATTTTATTAGGAATTCTGGTTTAACTAAGGAAATTTATGATCATATCAGTGGAAAGCTTGATGGATATGGGTTATTGTGATTTCTGATGGGTCGCTCTATATAGTGATAGCAAAAATTTGGATGAGTTTACTAGCTTTTTTTTATTGAAATTAAAAATAAAAATTTATATCATACATTCTTGTAAATTATAAGAATACATTTTAAGCCTTGTTTTGTACCTTTTTAGTTCAAGAAGTTATTTTACTTTATTTTATAATGTTTTAATGAATTCGATGATGTAGTTCACTGTTTGGTTCTGCTGTTCTTCTCTTGTTATTGTGCTGTTATTATCTCCAGCTTGCACACCATAGTCACCAAAATTGTAATGATTTCCCCCATTAATTGTGATGAAGGTTGTGTTCTTAGGAAATTTATCAAGATTTTTATTTATCTGATCTTGTGTTGCCAGCCCATCAAGGGATCCTCGAATTGATAAAGCTTTAAAAGTTGCATTAGATGCATTACTATTGGGATAGGATGCCAGATAAATAACTCCTTTAATTTTATCCTGATGGTTTACTGCAAAGTCTGATGCAAACACACCTCCAAGGGAATGACCTCCAATAACCCAAGTTTTAATTTCACTATGCTGACTGATTACATCATTTGCTTTATCAACACCAAATATTGCTAAATTAAACGGCATTTTTACTATAACTGTTGTGTAACCTTTTTGAGCCAATTTTGATGCCATGACAGAGTAGGCTTCTGGTTGTACCTTGGCTCCGGGATAAAATATAATTCCTGTGGTTGATTTGTTGTTTGTTGGGGTGAAAGTAATTGAATTTGAATTATTAGAGACAGTATATCCGTTATTTGGAGAAAGAGCATCAATTGCTTTGGAATCAGCATGGTAATAATCAGACACATAGTAACTGAATCCAGCTACAGCTACTACTATAACTATGAGTAATATCAGCAAAATTAATCTTTTCTTGGATGTGATATATTTCATTTAATCTCTATAATTAAAATTCGTCAATTTCATATTTATATTTAGTTCCAAAAAAACCAAGTGCCATGAATTTTTGTTAAAAATTTTGTAATTTAAATCAAAATTAAAAAGGGATAATAAGAAATGGTTAATTAATAGCATAAAATGTATTAGAAGGCATTACATTAGCCTTCTTACATCAACAACTTCTATACTTGCTATTTCAGTTATTTTAGACAGATTTTCTTCTACCTGTTCAGTTCCACCCTCACCATCATCAACAATGACCATGAGGTTTAAAGCAACGAGTCCGAAAGCTATTGGTTCTTCCTCAATGCTGTGTAATTCTGCATTTTCTGGTATTGAAGTTGTGATCTCTGATTTAACCTTTTCAAGGTCAATTTCAGGACTCTCTGGCATTAATTTTATAGTAGCTACTACTTCTCCCATAGTGTTACCTCCAAAAATGATTATAGAAATTTTTTGTATTAAATCTCAATTTAAATTAATGTTTGTGAGATTCAATTATGGTCCTTTAAATCCACATTCACATTTGTATAAATGTCCGAATGTTCTGCATTTTTCACATCTGTATAAAATTTTCTCACATTCTGGGCATGGAAACTTTACGTAATTTTCCACTGGTGATATTTCCTGTTTACAGGAAGTACATTCTATTTTCTTCATTTAATTTCCTCCAATGAGTGTATATTTAGAGCTTTTACCTTTAATAATCGATAGAATCCTCTCTGGGTATTTTCCATTTGCAATGTAGCATTCCGATTGATATCTGATTAAAAGCTCAGGTAAAAATTCATCAACCGATGTTTCACCAAAATTTAGTAGTTTTTTTGCACTTATAGTATCTATAAGTTTCGCACCATCGTTGATAGGATCATGCGTGTATATACCATCTACATCTGTTGCTATTAATAGTTTGGCCTTGAGCCGATTTGAAATGTAAAGTGCTATTGAATCCGAAGTGACCCTCCAAGAATGTTCAAGTGGGTCATGATCTTCCATCAATGCATATGAATTCAACACAGGAATTTTCTCAGATTTAGAGATTTTCAATGCATCTTCGAGAGTATTCACTGTTTTTAATCCTTCCACTTTATCTGCAAGTAAGGTTCCAATTATGTCCATGCACATAATTGCAGATCTGTGGTTTGCAGTGTTTGAAAAACCAAGTAAATCATTGTAATCCCTCACTTTATTTGCAAATTCTCCTCCACCACAGACAATTAGGATTTTAGCACTTAAATCAGTTTGATTAATAATAAATTCACAAAGATCAATGGCTTTTTCTGGAAATAAGCTACCACCAATCTTTAAAACCCAGTCCATTTCCACCACCATTCATTTCAGGAGCTTCAGTTCCTGAGTGATCTTATCAATTTTTTCGTCTTCATCAGGACCAATGCCAAGACAAGTAACTGTTGATCTAGGTATTTCAGTATGGCCGGCATCATGCACTAAATAAATCGGAATGTCGGTAACTTTGGCTAATTCATAGACTTCAAAAAGTTCCTCAAGACTGTTTACTTTTAAAACTACCTTTTTTTCTCCTTCAGATTCCCATTTCTTTAATGTTCGATCATCAGCTTTTTTATATGCGCCTAAACTAGCATGGCACGCTTGAGCAGCTATTTTACCCCTACTCATATTGAGATCTGCCCTCATAACAACGATTTGTTTCATATTAAATCCTCAAATGTTCCATAAAAAAATTATCAGTCAATTCAAATTTACTGTTTGAGCCGGTTACCTGATCTATTGACATCAACAGAGAAAAGTTCCATTCCTGGAATCAAAACTCTTGCAACAGGGATCTGAATTTCGGGTTTAGTAAGATCAACGTATAGAATGTCTTCAAAACCATGTTTGGCTAGAATTTTTTGGGATGTTTCGATGTCTTCTTTGAATGATTTCCCAGAATAATTTCTAATTTCGTTCAGATCAACTTCATGTTCAGATTTTCCAAACCAGTGCTTGTTTATACGCTTCATTCTTTCGTAGCCGGCTTTCCTCATGAAAACAGCGCGAACAGTATCTTCCCTTGTTCCATGAATCTGGGTAGCTCTGCTCTGTGCAACCTCAGTCAATGCCCTTATAACTGCTACTTCCGGATCAAGGTGAGTTCCAACTCCAAGGGTTAGAAGAGCAGGATCTTTAAGAACAGTATCATCTGATACTGCTGCAATGGTGGTTATTTCAACGTCTGCAGTTAAATTTACCATTTTCACATCTATTCCTGCTTTTTTGAACAGGTGGAGAATGTTATTTATTAATGGATTCTCAATAGTTTCAAGGTTTATTTCAGGTTTTGCTTTATGATTAGCTTCAAAAATACTCCATGCATCCCTCTCTACAATTTCCATCATACCGTGGAAAATAGCCTCTTCAATTAAATTTCCAGAAGCCAAACCATTGGTGTTTGATTGGAAAAGTTTGGAAATATTATCCGAGTCGTATGGATGATAAACAGCATTTGCAGGCACAAGAACAGTTTCATCGTTGACAATATTAACTGCTTTTACCCATTCTAAACCTTCCTTTTTAGAATCAAATCTTAGTTTGGGTAAGATCAATTTATCAGGATCCAAGTAGTTGTAAAGATCTGATTCTCCATAAATGCCATTTATGAAGTTTTTTCTGTCTAAAACTGTGATCTCAGCTGAAAATCTTTCAAAGGATTCCATCATAGCAGATGCTTTTGCCTGGGATTTTGTGGCACCCTTACCTGCATATATGCTTACAGCACCTTCGGCGGCACCTGGCCGGATAGCAGAATATACAGGAACTCCGATCCTATCAAGGTGGGTAATTTCAGCCACACGTGTGACACCAGCAGCCCTGAGTTTGGGCTCAACATTTTCAATTGTTTTCTCTGGAGCCATGGCTCTGTGAGTACATCCAAAATATTTAACTGGGACTTCTC
>Ga0187807_1000537_pt1 | contig 11975 bp, 9 predicted proteins | sample NC_wetland_sal_i_4_FD_132432 | JGI IMG/M metagenome (GOLD analysis project Ga0187807, IMG submission 132432) | Wetland sediment microbial communities from Neuse River Estuary, North Carolina, USA - ASW_2 | ecosystem: Environmental > Aquatic > Freshwater > Wetlands > Sediment | place: USA: North...
CGCGCCCAGCCGAACGCGCCGCCCTGCTCGCCCCGGTCGACGGCCGCACCGAGGTGTGGGCGGCCGGCGTCACCTACGAGCGGTCCCGGACGGCGCGGATGGCGGAAAGCGAGAATTCCGCCGACATCTACGACCGCGTGTACGCCGCGCAGCGGCCCGAGCTGTTCTTCAAGTCGGCCGCGTGGCGGGTCAGCGGGCCGGGCGCGCCGGTATCGGTGCGCGCCGATTCGGCCATCAACGTCCCCGAGCCGGAACTGGCCGCGGTGCTCAACTTCGCCGGCGACGTGGTGGGCTACACGATCTGCAACGACATGAGCTCGCGCTCCATCGAGGGCGAGAACCCGCTGTACCTGCCGCAGGCCAAGGTCTACCTCGGCGGCTGCGCGGTCGGCCCGTGGATTCGCCCCGCGTGGGAAATCGATGACCCGTACGCGCTGACCATCGAGATGACGATCAGCCGCGGCGGTGAGGCGGTCTGGGCGGGCACCTCGAGCACGTCCGGCTTGCGCCGCCGGATCGACGAGCTGGCCGGCTACCTATTCGCCGAGGACGACTTCCCGGCCGGCGTGGTGCTGTCCACCGGCACCAGCCTGGTCCCCGACCTGCCGTTCACCCTGCAGCCCGGCGACGAGATCCGCATCGCGATCTCCGAGGTGGGGGAGCTGGTCAATCAGGTCGTGCGCGGCAAGGCCGCCGTGCAAAGACCGGCCGCGCCGCGACAGTAACTGCCCATTCTTATCCCGAACGAAGCCGCGCGCCTCTCAGCCGCCAGCGCCGCTGCTCAGATCGGTGCGACCGACGCCCGGATGACGAGCCGTGGCTCCACCACCGGAGAGACGCCGGCCAGCCCGTCCAGTGCCAGCGGATCGTCGGACCGGTCGATCGCGTCCGTCAGCATGGTCACGCACCGCACGCCGAGCGCGCTGAAATCCTGGCGCACGGTGGTCAGCGGCGGCCAGAAGTGCGCGGACTCCGGGATGTCGTCGAAACCCACGATGCTGACGTCGCGCGGCACGTCGAGCCCGGCGGCGCGAAAGGCGTGGATGAGCCCGAGCGCCATCTGGTCATTGGACGAGAACACCGCGCTGAACGGCAGCCCGGGGCGGCCATCCGCCCCGATGTCCCTGACGAGGGCGCGGCCGATCTCGTAACCGGAGTCAGCGGTCCAGTCCCCGTACAGCGGGGGCCACCAGGCCAGGCCGGCCGCCTGCAGTTCCGCCTTGTACGCGCGGAGCCTGGACTGCGCGTCGTTCCAGTCCGGCGGGCCGGCCACGTGCAGAATGCGCTGGTGTCCCTGCCCGATCAGGTAGCCGAGCACCATCCGGACGCCTGCCGCCTGGTCGACCGATACGACCGGGATCCCGCCCGCGCCGCGCTGCTCGCCCTGCGCGGCCACGATCGGCACGTCCACCGGCAGGTCGGCCAGCCGGGACAGCACCGAGGTCCGCGGCGCGACGATGACGATTCCCTCGACATCCTGGCTCAGCAGGTCCTCGATCGCCGCCGATATGGCGCTGGGGGCGACGGACGCCAGGTGCGCGACGGTCGCGTAGTAGCCGCGCTCACGCGCCGCGTCCTCGACCGCGCTCACGCTGCTCGCCGGGCCGTAGTGCGAGCCGACCGCCGCGGCCAGCACCCCGATCGTGTGCGACCGCCGCATCGACAGCATGCGGGCGGCCCTGCTCGGCCGGAACCTGAGTTCGTCCATCGCGGCGAGCACCCGGGACTTGGTGACGTCGCGAATGCTCGGGTGCCCGTTCAGCACCCGCGAGACCGTCTGGTGCGACACCCCGGCGAGCCGAGCGACGTCGCGGATGCTCGCCGAACGCGGCCGGGACCCGCGTTTCTCGGTCGCCTCTCGCACAGATCGAGGATCGCACATCCGGCCGGTAATCGCCGCGAGCTCGCATGTTGACCGCCTCCGGTCGCGGCGCGGGCGTGCTCTGACGGTGGCAAACCGTGATCATGTTGTGATCAGCATCTGTTGACGGAGCGCCGCGTCGAAAGCCACTATCGGCGTCACGTTAGCGGTCACATTTGGGGCGATCCGGTTTGCGCGCTCGGATGTTACCGGTAACAACCCACCGGTGAATGACCGGGAGGCAGGAGGCCAACGGTGGCTGACGACGCTAACGGCGACGCCAACGACGCGGACTCCGGTATTGCGCGCACGCCGGCGTCCCCGCCGGGCATGGGCGCGGTCTTCGAAGCCCGCGGTGTCACGAAAAGCTTCGGTGGCGTTACCGTGCTTCGCGATGTGAGCGTTAACTTCAGTCCGGGCGAGGTTCATTCGCTGATCGGCGAGAACGGGGCGGGCAAGTCGACCCTGCTCAAGATCATGGCCGGGATGTACCCGAGCGACGAGGGCACCCTGGTGCTAGGCGGCAACACCTTGCCGCCGCTCACCCCGAGCGACGCGCAGCGGCACGGCATCTACCTCGTGCCGCAGGAACCGCGGCTGATGCCCGACCTGTCCGTCGCGGAGAACCTCTATCTCGGCACGCAGCTGGCCCGGCGGCCCGGCCGTGTGGCGTGGCGGCAGATGAACGCCGCCACGGAGGCGCTGATATCGGCTGTCGGCCTGCATGCCAGTCCGCGAGTGCCCGCCGGCCGGCTGTCCCTCGCGCAGCAGCAGCTGCTTGACTGCGCCCGGGCGCTGTCGCGCGGCTGCGAGATCATCTTCTTCGACGAGCCGACCTCACCGCTGACGGCGCACGACGCCGAGCCGCTGTTCGACCTCATGAGCCAGCTGCGGGCGCGCGGGCTGACCCTGGGCTTCATCAGCCACCGGCTGGATGAGATCGAGGCGATCAGCGACCGGGTAACGGTGCTGCGCGACGGCGCCGTCGTCGCCCGGGAGGAGCGCGGCACCTGGACCCGCGACAAGCTCGTCACCGCGATGATCAGCCGGGAGCCGACGATCTCCCGCCAGGCCCGGCTCGCGCCCAGGCTGGGACCGGTCATGTTCGAGGTCGAGGACCTGTTCGCGCCGCCCGAGGTCAACGGGATGTCGCTGCGCGTACGGGCCGGCGAGATCGTCGGCCTGGCCGGACTCGTCGGCAGCGGGCGCACCGAGTTCGCCGAGACGGTGTTCGGCATCCGCGCGGCGGCCGGCGGCACGGTCCGGGTCAACTCCAGGAACATCACGGGCGCCACCCCGCGAAAATGCATCGGCTCCGGCCTGATCTATCTCGCCGAAGATCGTGGCCGCAACGGGATACTCGCCGACCTCGACATCGCGCGCAACGCCACCTCGGCCGTGGCCGGGCGGCTGCCGCGGCTGGCCGGAACGTTCATCAGGTCGCGGCAGGAGCAGGCGCTGGCACGCGGCGCCGCGCAGGAGATGGACGTGCGTGCGAGTTCGATCGTCGTGGCGATGAAGACCCTGTCCGGCGGCAATCAGCAGAGGGCGCTGCTGGCCCGCTGGCTGCTCGCCAAGCCGCTGGTGGCGATCTTCGACGAGCCGACTCGCGGCGTCGACATCGGCGCGAAGGAAAACATTCGCGAGATCATCGAGTCGCTGGCGGCGAACGGCCTGGCAGCCGTCGTGATCTCGTCCGAACTGGAGGAACTGGTCCGCCTCTGCCACCGCGTCTACTGCGTGTACGAGGGCCGGATCACCGGCGAGGTAGCCGGCGCCGCCGTCACGCTTGAGGCGCTCGGGCAGCTTGCGGTGGGCGCGTGATGACGACGGCCGGAACATCGAGACGGCCCCCGCGGCCCAGCAGCCGGGTGAGCCAGTCGTTGCGCGCCGCCCGGGCCGCGGCCGAGACCTGGGCGGCGGGCGCGAGGAGGTCGAACCCGTGGAAGCCGCCGGCCCAGATGTGCAGCTCGGCCTGCCCGCCCGCCGCCCAGATCGCCGTGGCGTAGGCGACGTCCTCGTCGCGGAACACCTCGGCGCTTCCCGCGTCGATGTACGCGGTCGGCAGCCCGGAAAGGTCGCTGGCCAGCGACGGTGACACGAACAAGATGACATCGCAGCCGTGCATGACGCGGGCGTTGCAGACGTACGCCGGCCAGGCTAGGTGCCTGGTGCTGTCCGGGCGCCCCTTTTGCACCTCGGCGATCACGGCGACCTTGCGGCCCATGCCCTGGAAGACGATGACATTGTCGGAGATGAGGGTCGACGGGTCGCGAGCGGACAGGTTGCTGTCGGCCATGACCGGGGTAGCTCCGGACGGCAGGGCGAGAACACGCGCCCAGGCGTCGTCCCTGCCGAGCCACTGCCCAGGCGGGGCGTCCCGGTGGTAGAACTCCGGCCCGACAGCCAGGTAACCGGCCGAAGCGAGGTCGCGGGTCACGCCGAGGATGTCGTCGGTCACGCCGAACAGTTCGTGCGCCACGATCACCCCAGTAGCCGCCGGTACGCCAGCGGGGCGCGCGACGTGGGCGGTGAGCACTGAGCCATCGGCGACTGGGAGACGGACCGCATCGTTCGGAATAGTCATATTGACCGGCCTTGCAGCAGCAGGTAGCGGTAACCAGAGCAGGCTCTTACTGGTAATGCCATCACTATGCTTGGCCTTATGGCGGACGGCGCGGACCCCGTTGCGCTCGGCCAGCTGCTGCGGTCACGGCGCGAGCGGCTCGTGCCCGCCGACGTCGGCTTGCCCGCGGGCAGCCGGCGGCGAGCGATCGGGCTGCGCCGCGAGGAGGTGGCGCTGCTCGCGAACGTGTCCACCACGTACTACACGTTCCTCGAGCAAGGCCGCCCGGTCCGGCCGTCGCCGCAGGTTCTCGACGCCCTCGGTACCGCGCTGCGCATGTCGGCCGCCGAACGCCGGTACCTGCAGATCCTGGCCTACGGACCGGGCGGGCCGGATTCGGTAACCGACACGCCGAGGCCCCAGGAACACGTGGACAGCCGCGTCGTCGACCTGGTCCAGCGACTCGACCCGTTCCCCACCTACCTCAAGGGTCGGCGCTGGGACGTGCTGGCCGCCAACGCCGCCGCGCGGGAGTTGTTCACCGACTGGGACGCGCTGCCCGCTGCCGAGCGCAACCTGGTGAGCTGGATGTTCACCTCGGCTCGCGCGCGCGAGGTGTACCTGGACTGGGAGCCAGAAGCGCGGGCGATGCTCGGCCGGTTCCGGCTGGCCGCCGCCGCCCATCCGGACGACCCTGACTTCACCGCGCTCATCGCGCGCCTGCTGCGGGAGAGCGCGCACGTCAGGGACTGGTGGCCGCGGCATGACGTGACCGGCCAGGCCAGCGGGTCGAAGAAGCTGCTGCATCCCAGGCTCGGCCCGGTCGACTACTCGCATGTCGTGCTGCAGGTCGCCGACAACCCGGATCAGACGCTGGTGACCTTCTCCCCGGCGCCGCAGTAGCCCCGGCGCCGGCGTAGCTCATCCGCCGAGGAACTCGCTGATCACCGCCCACGTGCGCGCGGGCTGGTCCACCTGCACGGCATGCCCGCAGTCGTCGAGAACCTCCACCCGGCTGCCCGCGATCCGGTCGCCGAACTCGCGTGCGTACGCCACAGGGACGAGCGCGTCCTGGCGGCCCCAGACGACGAGCGTCGGAACGGCGATCCGGTGCAGCCGGCGGCCGAGGCCGTGGTCGGCGATCGGCCAGGCGAACTTGGTCGTGCAGCCGGTGTTCCACGCCTGCTGCGCGATCGCCGCCGGGATCAGGTCCGGGTCTTCCGGCAGCGCCATGGCCGCCCGCGCCGCCGCGCTGTCCGGATGCGCGAACAGGTACCCGGGCAGGTCCTCAGGCGGCCCGGCCACCATCTCCATGAGCGGGATCGGCGCGTCGTCGCGCCACAGGCCGATCGGCGCGAGCAGCACGAGCCCGGAAAACAGCGAAGGGAACGTAGCCGCCAGGTCTGCCGCGACCATTCCGCCGAACGACTGGCCGATCGCCACCGGCCGGTCAAGCCCGAGCGCGCGCACCGCTTCCTCGTAGCTGAGCAGCAGCTCGGTGAACGTCTGCACCTGCTCGATCGCCCGCGGGTCGCCTGGAGAGGTGCCGGGATGTTCCGGCGCGTAGACCGTGTGCCGCTGCGCGATCTCGTCAAGCAGCGGCTGCCAGGCCAGCCCGGGCAGCGGGTGGAAGAACAGCAGCGGCGGCCCGTCGCCCGCGACCTTGACCCGCAGCTTCACCCGGCCGTCCCAGACCTCGACAGTCTCTTCCCGGACGGCCGCCGCATGTGTCGTCATCACGCCTCCCTGCCGGACGCCGCACCCGCGACAGCCTCAGCGACAGCACCGGCACCGGCCCCGGCGCCCTGCCCGCGCGGCCACCAGTGATTGACCCAGCCCTCGTCGTCCCAGATCGGCCGCAGCCGCGGCAGCACCTGCTCGGCGAACAGCGAGATGTTCTTCTCGGTCAGGTCGCGTGGCATCGACCCGTTCTGCAGCATGACCAGCAGGTTGCCGATCCGGAACTCGCGCACGAACGCCTCGATCTGGTCCGCGACCGTCGCCGGGCTGCCGACGATGGCGACCTGGCTGTCCACGATCTCCTTGAAGGTGGCCGTCTTCATCCGGCCGAGCATGCCCTCAGGGCCGGAACCGCGCAACATGGCCTCGATGGCGGCGGGCTCGGCATACCCCGGCAACGCGAACGCCGAGCCGGGGATCGCGCCCAGGCCGGACCGGTAGTGCGCCTGCAGGTGCTGCGCGTACTCCTTCTCGGCCCGCTCGTCGGTCTCAGACACGGCGACCACCTGCAGGAACGCGAGCCGGTACGGGTTGAGGTCGCGGCCCATCTCCTCGGCGAGCGCCCAGTACCTGTCGAACACCTGGCGCCCGGTGAGCTTGGGCCCGTCCCAGCTCAGGTACACGAACTCGTAGTCGTTCGCCAGGATGTCCCGCAGCGTGCCCGGCGAGCCGGTCCCCGGAATCCAGACCGGCGGGCGCGGCTGCTGCACCGGCCGCGGCCAGATGTTGACCTGGCCGTACTTCTCGAAGCGGCCGTTCCAGGGGAACGGGTCCGGCTCCGACCAGGCGCGCAGGATCAGCTCGCGGTGCTCGCGGTAGCGCTCCCGCGTCTCGACCGCGGGGATCGAGGCGTTGAGGTTCGCGTCGTAGCTGAGCCCGACCGGGAAGCCGGCGATCAGCCGGCCGCCGCTGAGGCAGTCCAGCAGCGCGTACTCTTCGGCGATCTTGAGCGGCTCGCGCGTCTTCCCCAGCGACCGGCCGAGCACGCAGATCGCCACGTCCAGGTTCTCCGCCCGCGCCGCGCAGGCGACCGCCGAGGCGAGCAGCGTGGGGTTGGGCGAGATGTCGTACGACGACTGGCTGTGCTCGGTTACGCACACGCCGTCGAAGCCGGCCCGCGCGGCGTGCACAAGCTCCGCGTACGCGGAAAAGAGCGACTCGGTCATCCGCGCGGGTTCCACGACCCCGTACGGCGCCGTCACGACGGAGCTGTGGTGATTCTCGAAGCCCTCGGGCATGTAACGGTAGGGCACTTGCTCGAACATGCTGACCTTCACACTGGCCTCCTTCGGCACAGGCGATGGCGTTTGCTCACAGCCGACCATGGCTTTGAGGTCCGTGCAAGAGCTCTTTATTTATCCCGAACGGATCCGTGGCGTCTCCACAACCTCAGCGGTTGTTCACTGGTAGGAGATCATGACCGGCGTCGGAGTCTCCGCCATCGTCGCCTGGGGGCTGATCATCGGGTGGTCCTTGACGAGGAAGTTCTTCCACCCGAAGAACACCTTCGGCGGCGCCGCCGCCGTGACGGCGTCCCACGTCTGCTGCTTCTCTCCCGGCGTGCCCTGCCCGTCCATGTGGATGATGATCGCCAGGTCGTCGTTGCTTGTGTCGAGCTGGCTCTCGTCCACGATGCTCGACAGCCGGAACTGGTGCAGCACGAGCAGCTTCTGCGGCAGATGGTGGCGCGCGGTGAGCGCGGCCAGCCAGTCGACGACACTGTTGACCTCGGTGATGCTGACGCTGCCGATCTGGCGCAGCGGCAGCTGGCCCGGCTGCAGCTTCCACTCCGGGTCGAGCGCCAGCCCGACGTCCGGCAGGGTCAGCAGCGACTGGTAGACCTTCGCCTGGTCCAGCAGGTTAGCCCGCCCTGGCTGCAGGTCGAGGATGACGTACATCCCCGCGGCGTTCGCCGCGTGCACCCACGGCGCGATGTCGGCGACCGGCTCCTCGTAGGAGTACATCCCGTCGTAGCCGGGACTGCCCTGCGCCACGGTGGCGAGGATCTCGAAGGTGGGGATGACGGGCACCTTGCTGAGCGGCCGGTACAAGTCGGCGGTCGCCCTGGCGCGCGCGATGCTCGCCGTCAGGTCCTGATCGCCGAGCACGCCCAGTGCTGGCGTGCCGGGGGAGCCGTACAGCGCCACCAGCCGGTGCCCGGGGAAGAGCCGCTGCCCGCCGCCTGGCAGCTGGATGCCGGTTTCCGCGACGGCCACCCGGGCGGCCAGCCGGCTCGCGGGCCCGAACCCGCTCCCGATCGCCACCACCTCGCGCGGCCGGGCCTTGGCCAGCGCCTCGATCGCGCTGGGATCGGCACGCGGGTCGTAGCCGTTGACGGTGACGACCGTCGCGCCCGCCACCCGCGCGGTGGCCGTCAACGCGGCGACGGCCTCTTTCCCGGCGGTCTTGGCGCGGTCAACGAGCACCGCCACCGCGGACAGTGGCGCCGCTGGCCCGGTCGCCGGGAGCAGGGCGGCCTGGGTGACGACATTCACTCCCGGCAGCCGTGCCGCCAGCGTCGCGGGCGCCACGCCGACGGCGAGGACGGCGCGCGGGCGGAGATCCTTGATCTCCGTGAGCAGCGGAGCACTCAGCGTAACAGTGCTCGCCGTCGTGTGGGCGCCCGCTGTCGCGGCGCCGCTCGTGGCGGTGGTGAGCAGCAGCGGCGCGTGCGCGCTCATGGCGGCCTTCTCCGCCGCGGACACCGCGGTAGCGTTGTCAGCGGCCACGACCACGACCGGCGCGGAGCCGAACAGCCGTGCCGCGAACGCCGCCGTCAGCGCGTCTGGCGCGGTGCTGGCCAGCACGGAGATCGCGGGCGCGGGCATCCTGGTGCTCGCGGCGGGCGAGCCCCCGCCCGCCCCGGCTTGCCATGGACCCGATGCCTCCATGGCCTTGGGAAGCGCCGTGCAGGCGGTCAGGGCGGTCGACGCGGCACAGATAAGGATGCCCGCGGCGGCGATGCGCCGCGGCCGGCGCATCGCTCGGGCAACCCGCCGGACAGTGCTCAAGACTGTCACATTCGAGGCCTTCCGTGTCAACGTGACCCCCTTCACGCTCAGTAAGGACGGTAACTCTACGCAGCAGACCATAGCCGTTTCTGCAGCTCCGGGTACTACGAATACGCAGACGACACAGGTGATGTTTTGGTTGCGGGCGATGATCTCGGCCACCCTGCGTCGTCTTTTAGGGGTAAATACGATTCACGAAAGGAGCTACCGATGACCGAGCCGAAGACCGACACCCTCCCTGTGCCGGGTGCCGTGCTGTATTACGACGTCCGGGCCGCCGACTCGAGTACCCGTCCGGTTCTGCTGCTCATCGGATCTCCGATGGGCGCCGCCGGATTCGTCACCCTGGCCGGGCATTTCACCGACCGCACGGTCGTCACCTACGACCCCCGTTCGTCCGGGCGCAGCCAGCGAACTGACGGCGCCCTGGAGACCACGCCGGACGAGCACGCCGATGACCTGCACCGGCTGATCTCCGCGCTGGGGGCCGGACCAGTCGACATCTTCGCCTCCAGCGGCGGCGCGGTCAACGCGCTGGCCCTGGCCGCCAAGCACCCGGAACAGGTGCGGACGCTCGTGGCGCACGAGCCGCCCGCCTTCCGGGAACTGCCGGACAGTGGTCCCGTGCTGGCGGCGTGCGTAGACATCAAGGAGACCTACCAGCGCAGCGGATTCGGCCCGGCCATGGCGAAGTTCATCGCGATCGCCAGCCAGCAGGGCCCGATCGCGGCCGACTACGCGGACCGGCCCGCTCCCGACCCCGCCGCCTTCGGCCTGCCGACGGAAGACGACGGCTCGCGCACCGACCCGCTCGTCGGGCAGAACATGCCGTCCTGCCCGAACTACGAGCACGACTTCGACGCGCTCCGGGCGGCACCGGCCCGCATAGTCATCGGCGTCGGAGAGGAGTCCGGGCAGACGGTGGCCAGCCGCGCCGGCGTGGCGGTCGCCGAACGCCTGGGGGCGGCGCCCGTCATCTTCCCCGGCGGCCACGACGGATTCCTCGGCGGCGAATACGGCGCCATGGGCAAGCCGGACGCCTTCGCTGCCACCCTCCGTGGGGTCCTCGACGACGCCTAGGCTGCGTGTATGGGGCAGATCCGGGTGGGCACCGCGTCCTGGACCGACAAGACGCTGATCGACTCTGGCTGGTACCCCTCGGATGCCGGCACGCCAGAGAAGCGGCTGAGGTTCTACGCGCGCCAGTTTCCGCTGGTGGAGGTGGACTCCAGCTACTACGCGCTGCCCGCTGCTTCGACCGCAGGCATGTGGGCTGAGCGGACCCCGGCCGGATTCAGCTTCAACGTCAAGGCGTTCAGCCTGTTCACCCAGCATCCGACCCCGGTCAAGGCGCTGCCCGCCGATTTGCGCGAGGCCGCGGGTAAGAGCGGTAAGGCACGGGTCTACCTCAAGGACGTCGACCCTGACGTGACCGGCCAGGCGTGGGACCGGTTCCTCGCCGCGCTCGAGCCGCTGCGCGAAGCGGGCAAGCTCGGCGCGATCCTGCTGCAGTTTCCGCCGTGGTTCCCGATCTCCCGTGCGAACAAGGACTACATCGTCGCGTGCGCGGAGCGGGCCGCGCCGCGGCGGGTGTGCGTGGAGTTCCGCAACCGCACCTGGATGAGTTCCGATAATCAGAAGGAGACCCTGGACTTCCTTTCCTCACGCAACCTGCCGTACGTGTGCGTGGACATGCCGCAGGGCTATCCGAGTTCCATCCCGCCGGTGGTCGCGGCCACCAGCGACCTCGCGGTCGTCCGCCTGCACGGCCACTCGGAGAAGTGGGAGAGCAAGGACATCTACGAGCGGTTCGGCTACCGCTACACCGACGAGGAGCTGGACGAGTGGGCCGCGAAGGTCCGCGACCTCGCCGCGGACGCCGAGATGACCCACGTGCTGTTCAACAACTGCTATCGCAACTACGCCCAGGTCAACGCCCAGCAGCTAACCGAAAGGCTCAGTGACTAGCGAGCCGACGGGTCAGCCGGCCCTGAGGGTCGGTGGCGCGTGGCTGCGCAGGATCTGCCCGTGCGGGCCGCGTGCTTCGGTGCTGCCGTCGGGGTGCAGGATGATCTGCCAGCCCCACCGGTGGATGCAGACATCGTGGTGAAACTGACAAAGTAGAACACAATCGCTAACGCTAGTCTTGCCGCCGTCTTTCTTGTGCTTGATGTGGTGCACGTCGCAGTATGCAGCGGCCCGGCCGCAGCGCGGCCAGGCGCACCGCTTGTCGCGCAGCAGGACGGCCCGCCTGATGTGCGCGGGGATGTTTTCTGAGTAGCCGATGTCCAGCGGCAGGCTGGGGGTGTTGTACGGGGCGTCCAGCAGCTTGGAGCGCAGCACCGAGCCGAGCCCGTCCGGGCCGGACAGGAAGTCGACGGCCAGCCGGGCCATCGAATACCGCAGCGCCGCGTACGCCTCATCGGAGAATCCGGTCGGCCTGCCGCCGCCTGTTTCGCCGGTGACCGGGTCGCCATCTGTGCTGCCGTTGTCATGGCCGCTGTCGCGACCAGTGCCGCGGAGGTCGGCCTGGCCGCCCCGGTCGCCGCTGCTGCCCGCATGGTGGGCGTAGGCGACGGCGAGGTCGATCATGCGGTCGATGACGGTCATGTCGGCGTTGCCGGTGACGGCGGGGATGATGAGCGCGTCGCACGCGGCGGCCTGGGCGCCGGTGCCGGTGAGGTAGCCGGGTTCGCCGAGCCGGGCGGCGATCCAGGCGTCTTCGAGCGGCGAGGCGCCGGGCATCTGGCGGAGCTGGGACAGCGGGATGTGCACGGTGACGTGGGTGTCGGCGCCG
>Ga0187807_1000538_pt1 | contig 11966 bp, 9 predicted proteins | sample NC_wetland_sal_i_4_FD_132432 | JGI IMG/M metagenome (GOLD analysis project Ga0187807, IMG submission 132432) | Wetland sediment microbial communities from Neuse River Estuary, North Carolina, USA - ASW_2 | ecosystem: Environmental > Aquatic > Freshwater > Wetlands > Sediment | place: USA: North...
GCCGCTCGGCAGCCGCTCTATGTGACCCTTGCTAGTGGTGGCCATGGCGGCAAGATAACCCCGGACGGGCTACTCAGGCCACGAACCGGTCCACGCCCGCCTGTTGTTCGAAAAAGGGGAACTGACCTGGAGCCCCGTTACGGAATCGAACCGTAGACCTTCTCCTTACCATGGAGACGCTCTGCCGACTGAGCTAACGGGGCCTGCCGTGCGTAGAGAGCATAGCGCACTTGGACGGTGCCGTTGTCTCCGGCCATCAGCCACCGGCTGCTCCCCTGGCTGATCCTGTGCGCGCACGTCGCCGCGCCGAGAGAAGTGCGTGTACGGCGACACGACCGACCCGGCGCTCACCGTCGCCCTGGCCGGCGACTCGGTCGCCGGTAACTGGTTCCCCGCCCTGTAGAAGATCGCCTCAAGCCACGGCTGCTGGCCAGCAGCGCCGCTTTCCAGAGCTGACGCCTACAGTTCGGGCACCCTGGGCTCGGCCGTGGGCTCGGCGCGCTGGACGCGGGCTCGCTGCGCGGCCGGCCGGAACGGGTAGATCAGCATCTTCTGGTAACCGAGCCGGTAGGCGTACGCGAGGTAGAGGTGGAGCTCGTTCAGTGCCTCGGTCTCCAGCCGGCGAGCCAGGCGCGGCAGATCCTCATCGGTGTATCCGCGGATGTGCTGCGTCGAAGGATGGATCTGAAGCGCCGCCTGGAGCCGGGCCGGGGTGGTGTCCAGGCTGATCATCCGCTCAATTTTGATCTTGTGGGTGATGGAATTCCGCCAGTGTTCCAGGTCTCCCAGGGCCTTTTCGTCTATGCGGCGGGCCGCCACCTGGTTGTGGTAGTAAATCACCGCGTCCGATATCCACTCCGGCCGTGGCGACACGGCCCTGAGCCTCACGTCGCACCAGTCCTGCATGTCGTCGCCCATCCGGTCATACAGGTGGCTGAACGGCAGCGTCAGCAGGCCAGACATCGTTCTGGGGAGCAGGTCACGGTCGCGTTGCGGGGGCAATTTCCTGAACCATAGCCCGGCGGGCACGATGACGCCGACAAAGTTGGACGGGTCATGGTGGCTGGCGGCGACAAGGATCAGCCCCACGCCGGTAGACACGATGGCCGTGGTCAGCACAACGAAAAAGGCCCAGTACCGGGCGTGCGGCCCGAACGGGGTACCGATCCTCCGGCAGCGCAGCCGCAACAACCAGTAAGCCAGGATGAGCGAAAGGACAAATGTCCCGACAGCACTCACCACCGTGCTAGGCATGCGAAGCCCCCTAGCCCTGCGCCCGTGCCACCACAGGCGACCAGCACCCGAGAAATATGGTTGCAGGCAATTAGTAATCTATCTAGGCTTTATTCTCACCTAGGTCAATAAGCGGCAACGAGAATCTTTCACGACAGTCACAATGGCATCATGCAGCGCAGAGTACCCCGCAATCGCACTGTTGGTTGGGCTGGCATGCGGGCAGACGCTAAGATAACATTTTGATAACGATGGACTGTCAGAGGCCGGCCGGCCCTAGCGCGGGACTTTAGCTATAGCTATACGTTTAGGTATAGCTAAGTACGGAAGCTAACCACCACCGTCCGGGCGCACCAGGGTCTGGCCGTTAACACGTGGAGGCTCTGATGGGCATTGGACTAGGCGTTTCGCCGGATCAGCGGGCCACGGAGACGCAGATCGACGAGGAGCTGCTCGCCCTCGTCACGCGCCTGACGAACGAGATCACGTGGTACATGCGTGAACGCGGCATCAGCCGGGCCGACCTCGCGAGCCGCATGGGCGTCTCCCCTGGACGGGTCAGCCAGATCCTCAGCGGCGGCGAGAACCTCACGCTACGGACGCTGGCCGCGCTATCGACGGCCCTGGACGCGCGCTTCGGCATCGAACTCACCGCGCTCAAGGGCGACGACGCGTATCGAAGCCGCGCAGCGGCAGAGGCCGCGGAATAACCGTTTCGACGGAGCGAGCGGCGCCCGGGAGGGCGCCGAGTGCCGCCGTCGGCGACGGCGGCACTCGGACCGGACCCTGGTGTTACGACTCGAAGCCCGGGTTCGCCGTCGTGATGTCGTAGCTGTTGCCCCAGTACCACTGGGTGGCGTTGGAGCCCGGCACGACGTGGTTGACCCCGGTGGGGTCGGCGATCCAGTACCGGACCTTGGCCTGCATCCAGGACGGGAGGCCGGCCACGTTGTCCTTGACCGCCTGCCACTCCGACAGCATCGTGTACACGATGGCTACCCCATTCGGCTGGCCGCTCAGCTTCTGATCGACCCACTGCGCGGCGCCGGCGGGTGTGGCGTCGCCGGGCTCCACATCAAGGACGCTAGCCCTGGGGTCGCTGCCGTTCGTGTCGATCCACAGCACGGAGCCGCGCCCGGTCACGGCGGAGCCCGAAGCCGCGTACCCGCCGTCGGCGTACGTAGCGATCTGGTGCCCCCACGGGATCGCGGCCGGCGTCACCGAGTCATAGATGAGGTACGGCTGGACCGGCGCCGCGGGTGCCGGGTGAGCTGCCGCCGGATGAGCCGGTGCCGGACGAGCCGGTGCCGCTTGGGGGCGCGCTGCGCGGGCCGGCGCCGCCTGGCCCTTGGCCGCCGCTGGGTGCGCCGCATCGGCCCGCGCCGCATTACCGAGATGCGCCGGCGTCTGTGGCCTGAGCCCGTGAGCCGCCGGTGCCTGCGCCACCAGCACCCGGGCTTTGGGCGCCTGGGCCTCGGCTCCCCGCGCATGGGCCAGTGCGATGTTGAGCGCCTGCAGTGCCTGCGCCGCCGTGACCTGCGCCGCCGGGACGCGCACCGCCGCGACGTCAGCCGGGACTCGCGCCGCGAGATCCTGAGCGTGAGCGACGGTCTTGGCGCTGGCGTCGCCAGCCGCGACGGCGTGCAATGCCGCTGCCGCCCAGTCCGCCGCGTGAACGTCCTGCGCTCCGATCTGCCTGACGGTGAGCGCCGCCGGATGAGCCCCCGCCGCAACGGGGTTCAGCCCGGTAATGGAATCCAGCGTGTGACCCGCGGAGGTTCCCGGAGCGACCTGCGTGGACGCCGCGACAGCGCCGAAGGCTGCCGTGCCAAGCGCGCCCGCACCGAGCGCGGCGGCCGCGATGAGCGACAGTAGCGCATGCTTGCGCCTGGAGCGATGGGGCTTCCGGTGCGAGGAGTATTTGGAGTGACTGGTGTTGCGATCCGGGGGGTATGGAGACAGTGTTGAGTTGAAAGGGGGGTTCACGAACTAACCTTGAGTCGGCGCCTGTAACTTCTTGAGGCGCTCGCCTTTCACCCTCGGCGCTGCCGGCCAGTGCGACGCACCGTAGCGACGGCAGGGGCGTGGACGTTGACGCGGGTCAAGGCGACGTGTTGCTGGTGAGCAACCATCACACACCTGGGTGCTATCTGGGAAACCAGTTAACTACGGATAGTCGCGGCTTATGTCCGGAACACGATAAATCGCCGGGTGACATAGATCACGCAGAGTAACAATCCCCGGTGTCATCGGGGTTTTCGTGACGCGCGGTGGTCGCCAGATCGTTCGGGTTGGTCCGATCAGTTTGCTCCGTGGTGGGTAGGAGTTAAATAACACCGGGCATCATCGGTGGGTGTCCAAGTGTGGGCGTACTGCACAAGCACTCGTTCCGTTGCCGCAACGAACAGCACGGGCAGGGCCTCTCATGCGTATCACGCACGTACAACCGGTGATGGCTGGCTTCGTGACCGGAGGCGTCCTGGCCGCGGCGGCCACCGGCTTCTCGCTAGCAGCGTCGGCGCCTCAGCCCGCCGACATGACGCTCGCAGCCGTCACGTCCAGCGGGACCGTGCAACAGTGCGAACCACTGCAAGCCGCCACATCGTCGCCAAGCGCGACCCCGACACCGAGCCCAACGACACCGAGCCCAACGCCGACCGTGTCCGGTTCCACCAGCTCAGCAAGCACGTCGGCGAGCCCGAACGCCTCCACGAGCGCCCCTTCCACCAGCGACCCGTCCACGACACACAGCTCCGCGTCCCCCACCCCGACTAAAGATCCATCCCCCTCGGCCAAGGCATCCTCCACATCGGCCAAGGCATCGGCCACATCTGCCAAGGCATCCTCCACGTCGGCTAAGGCGACACCCGGCGCCAGCACCAGCAGCGCCAAGGCGAAGCCCACGGCGAGTACGTCAGCGAAGTCAACCGCCCCGGCCACCACAACGCCCGCTACCACGACCACGGACTCCCTCAAGGCGTCGGCCAGCTCCACCCCGTCCAAGACGGCGACAACGACGCCGTCCAAGACGCCCACCGCGTCCCCGACGCCCACGACGTCAGGGACGGCAACCCCGTCGGCGAGCGCCGACCCGCCGAGCGCGAGCCCGGCCGCCTTGACCAGTTCGGCGACCAGCCCGGCGACCAGTTCGGCCGCACCCATCAGCCTCTGCGTCTCGGTGCAGGCCGCGCAGGCCAGCGTTCAGCGCGGTCAGGCCGCCCTGTGGACCGTCACCGCCTGGGCGACCGGCGGCAACGTCGCCGACGCGACCATCCGGTTGTCGGCCGCGCCCGCGAGCCTCAAGCCGGCGTTCAGCTTTGGCTGCGGCAGCAGCGACGGAACCGCGTCGTGCGATCTGGGCGCGCTTGACGCCAGTTCGGCCCAGCGCCAGCTGCAGGCGAAGGTCACCGTCCCCGCTTCCGCGACCACGGTGACGTCGGTTCGGCTGACAGCGGCCGGCAGCGCGACGGACCTGTCCAAGGATCCGCAGGCGTCGGTGACCACGACCGTCACCGCTGTTCCCGCCAGCTCCGCCGCCTCCGCTGGCGCGACCGGCGCCGCCGGCGCCGCCGGCTCGCCCCTACCGGTAACGAGCACTTCCCCGCTGTCGGTCGGCAACCTGCCCGACCTGCCCAGTGCCAGCCCGGCGCTCAGCCCTGGCGGCAACGCGGCGGCCCTGTTCCCGTCGCTCACCCCCTCGGGAGATACGCAGGCCAAAACGGGACCGCAGAAGGCCAGCACGCGGACGGTCGCGAACTCCTCCACGCTCCCGCTCGGAGCGCCGGTCATCGGCGCTCAGCTGGCCGGGCTCGGCGTGCTCGCCCTCGCGTTCGTGCTGGCGGTCGCCAGGCTGTCGATCCGCAGGCGCCCGGCAGCCGCCCAGAGCGGACCAGGGTCAACCGCGCCGCCGGCGCCGGGCACCGGCCCCAGCGAGCCCGCCGGATCAGAGAAGCCGGCTACCGGGCCAGCGGCACCGGACAGCGCGAGCGCACAGCAGGACCCCGCCAGCGACGACGACGCGCCGGAAGCCTGACGCCGCCGGGTTACTGCTTCGCGTAGAGCTCGAGGCCCGGTCGCACCTGGTCCAGCGTCGTGGCGAGCTTCGCGGTGGTCATCGTCGGCGACACGAGCGCGCCGAACGTGTCGTTGTCGAACCACACGCACATCGCCACGCCCTCGCCGTTCAACGTCCTTTCGGCGCAGACCGCCTCACCGCCAAGCGACCCGGCGGGCACGACCTTCGCCCCCGGATAATCCTGCTCGAAGCTGGCGACGGATGCGGACGGCGAGGCGCCGGCCAGCTTCCCGCCGACGAACATGAAGATCTGCGCGTTGGCCCCGGACGACGCGTTGCCCTGCTCGTACACCGCGGGAACCAGGTTCGACACCTGCCCGGAGCTTTGCTGCATGACGCTCTGGGCGAGCGAGTCGACCTTCATCTGCTTTTCGAGGTTCGGCATGCGGGTGAAGCTGTCCACTTCATTCGGCGCCACGACCGTGTGCGCGGGCCCGCTCGGCCCCGAAAAGACGTACTTCATCAGCACGCCGCCGATCGCGCCGGCCGCGACGACCGCGATGGCGCCGAGCGCCATCCACTGGCGCCGGTCACCACTGCGGCCGCGGCGGCGGCCGACCGCGCGCCGCGTCGCGGTGTCATCGGGACGCTCGGGGCGCTCGGTGGTGCGGACGAATGCCGCCGGCGCCCGCACGGGCTCGTCGTCGAGCTCGCCGAAATCCCGGAAGTCGTCGAACGAAGTCTCCTCGGCCCAGCCCGCCGGCCGGCCCGCCGGCGGCGCGAGCAGGCCGGCCGCGGACGGCCGCGGCGCGAGCGCGCGCATGTTGTCGATGCGCGTCTCGTCGTAGACCGGGACGTCGAACCTGGTCTGGTCCATGCGCGGTCCGGTGCCCAGGTCAAGCCGCGTCTCGTCGGATCGTCCGCTGCTAAAGGCGTCGAAATCTGGATATCCGGAACGTACGCGGGTGTCTCCGCCGAACCCATCGCTGCCATATCCGACCGGATCGTCGTGCCGGACGTCCTCGTCGGACAGCCACAGGCTGTCAAGGCGGGTCTCGTCGAACCGCGGCACGTCGAACCGTGTCTCGTCGGACCGTCCCGCGCCCAGCGCCCTGAGGTCCATCCGCGTCTCGTCCATGCGGGGACCGCCGCCGGGACCGCCCCGGTGCCCGGCACCGCCGTCCCCGGGCGCGTCGTAGTAGCCGGAACCCCGGTCCCGCGGCGCGTCGTCGTAGCGCGGGTCGTCATAGGAAAGCCGGTCGTAGCTCGGCTCGTCGTAGCCGAACGCCTCGAAGTCGCCGGTGCCGATGATGCCCGACAGGTCGTAGCCCGGGCCGTCGATGCCCGGACGGGAGTAGGCGGAGCCGTTGTAGTCCGCCGGGTCGTAGCCCGGGCCGTCGATGCCAGGCCTGGAGTAGGGGGAGCCGTTGTGGTCCGCGTTGTCGTAGACGGGAGCGGCGTGGTAGCCGCCCGGCCCGTAGCCGTCGTGGTTCCGGTAATCGTCCTGCTGGTCGTATCCGCCGGGCTGCCGGTAGCCGTCAGGCTGGCCGTGGCTCTCCCGCGCCGGGTAAGCCTGCTCGTCTTCGCCGTCGTAGCGGAGCGGCTGGTCGTAGTCCCACGCCTGCCAGCGCGGGTCCGGGCCGGGCGCCGGGTAGGCCAGTTCGATCTGGCCGGGGTCGTAGCCAGGCCGCTGGTAGCCGGCGTCCTGGGCGGCCGGGCCCTCATAACCAGGGTCACGGTAACCGTCGTCGCCGTAGCCGGCCGCCGAGAAGGCGGCGTAGGGGTGCTCGCCCTGCGCCGCGGGCGGCTCGGCCGCCGCGGAAGCGGGATAGCGGTAGGCGCCCTCGCGGTACTCCAGGTCGGAGTACCCCGTCGGCCATGAGACGTCCGGGCCAAACGGCCCGCGCCGCCGGTCCGCCGGAACGCTCCCATGATCAGCCTGGGTATGCGGCCATCCGCTCCTCATCGTGGCGATCACCTCGTGTCTGAAGTACCTGCTGTCTGGGGCAAGGTCACAACATCATCTCGGCAAACACTCATCTTTGCTACCTGAACGGGCATATCGGCGTGTCGTGTCGCAATAAAACCGGATGAACCATCCTTAACAGGAACATTTCCCTGCCGCGATAAGGCCTGTCCGTGTCTCAACGTAGCGCTACGGGGCGGCCGATGAGGGGATGTTCAGGGTCTCGGCCAATGACCCTAGCCGATGTCGCGGTGGCGGAGGGCGGCCAGGCCCGTCACGGCGAGAGCGACGGCGAGCGCCGACAGCCACAGCAGCGGGGCCGCGGACACCGTGCCGCCTGGCAGCCGCGGCACGTGGGTAAACGGGGAAACGTCGAGCACCCAGTGGGACATCTGGAGCACCTGGCCGAAGATATTGACCACGACCACGAGGCCCAGCACGGTCCAGCCAACTGCTTCGGACACCTGCGGCAGCAAGCCGAACACGGCGACGGCGACCCCCGCGACCACTAGCGCCGCCGGCAGTTCGGCCATCGCGGCACCGAGCATGCGGTTCACCTCGGCGCCGGTGCCGCCCGCGCGCAGGCCGTAACCGAGGCCGGTGGCGACGCCGGCGACCGCCAGCAGCACCGCGGTGCCGGTGACTGCCACGACGACGTGGCTGAGCCCCCAGCGCACCCGCCCCGACGCGGCCGCGAGCACGGGTTCGGCGCGGCCCTCGGTTTCCTCGGACCGCAGCCGCAGCACGCCGGACACGGCGTAGGCGGCCGCGATCAGGCCGGCCAGCAACATCAGCGAGGCGAGGTACGCGTTCACGAGCGCGGACTGGCCGCCGAGCCTGGTGAATTCCTTTTCCAGCGCGCTGCTAGTGCCGAACAGCTGCCCGATCCCCTTCGCCGCCGCGCCGCAGACCGCGAACATGACCGCGTAGCCGGCCACCCAGCCGCCGAGCGCTCCCCACTGCAGCCGCCAGGCCAGCGAGAACGGGCCGCGCAGCAGCGCCGACGCCGTGGCCCTGCCCGGCCGGTCGGGCAGCAGGCCCGCGCCGTAGTCCCGGTGCGCGGCGACCGCGAACGCGACCCAGACGCCGCCGGCGAACACCGCGAGCGGCAGCGCGAGCACCCACCACCGCTCGCCGGCGAACGGCCGGAGCGTCTCCGTCCAGCCGAGCGGCAGCACCCAGGTCAGCCAGGCAGGCCCGCCGACCCCGGCCGAGTCACCGACCGCCCGGGCGAGGAACGCGGCGCCGAGCACCCCGATGGCCAGCCCGCGGGCGGCCCTGGCGCCCGCGGTGAGCTGCGCGGCCACCGCGCTGATCCCCGTGAACGCCAGCCCGCAGGTGCCGATCGCCAGCGCCATCGCCGCCGACCCCGCGGCCGGCAGCCCGACCAGCGGCAGCACCGCGCACAGCACCGCCGTGAGCACCGCGTTGGCGACGGCCGCGACCGCGAGCGCCGAGACCAGCGGCGCCTGCCGTCCCACCCGCGCCGAGCCGATCAGCTCCAGGCGCCCGGCCTCCTCGTCGGCCCTCGTGTGCCTGATCACGATGAAGATGCTCATCAAGACGGCGAACAGGGCGCCCCAGACGCCGTACCGCCAGGCGGTGAGCGCGCCTATCGAGGTCCCGTTCAGCCGGCCGTAGAGGAACAGCAGCGCCGGGTTGCCCTCACCGGACGTGACGAGCGCCGCGCGCGAAGAGGCCGTCTTGTACAGCTTGCCGAAAGTGTAGGCGGTCGAGGCGACGCCGATCAGGACCACGTACACCCAGGCGGGCAGCATGATCCTGTCCCGGCGCAGCGCCAGCTTCACCAGGGCGGTCGTGCCGGTCAGGGCGGTGGTGGTCACCGGACAGTCGCCACCGTACGTTCCGAATAATGCCGCAGGAACAACTCCTCGAGAGTCGGCGGACGGCACGTGAGGGTCCGCACGCCGACCGCTGACAGGCGGCTCAGGATCTCGTTCAGCGCGGCGTTGTCCACCTCGCAGCGCAGCCGCACGCCGCCGTCCGAGCGGTTGGTCACCGCGTCGTGTACGCCGGGCAGACCGTCGAGGGCGATCGGGCCGTTGAGCTCGGCGTCGACCGTGGTCCTGGTGAGGTGCCGCATGTCGGCGAGCGTGCCGGTCTCCACCGTGCGGCCTGCCCTGATGATCGTCACCCGGTCGGCGAGCGCCTCGGCCTCGGCCAGGATGTGGCTTGACAGCAACACGGTGCGGCCACCATGGCGCTCGGCGTTGACGCAGTCGCGGAAGGTCGCCTCCATCAGCGGGTCGAGGCCGGCCGTAGGCTCATCGAGGAGGAGCAGGTCGGCGTCGCTGGCGAGGGCGGCGATCAGCGCGACCTTCTGCCTGTTGCCCTTGGAGTAGGCGCGGGCCTTCTTCGACGGGTCGAGGTCGAACAGCTCGATCAGCTCCTGGCGCCGCTTGGGGTCGTGCTGCCCGCCCCGGAGCCGGGCGAGCAGGTCGATGATCTCGCCGCCGGTCAGCGCGGGCCACAGCGTCACGTCGCCGGGCACGTAAGCGAGCCTGCCGTGCAGCGTGGTCGCGTCCCGCCACGGATCGCCGCCGAGCAGCGAGACGTCCCCGCCGTCCTTGCGCAGCAGCCCGAGCAGGATGCGGATCGTGGTGGTTTTGCCCGCGCCGTTCGGGCCGAGGAAGGCGTGCACCTCGCCGGCGCGCACGGTCAGGTCGAGGCCGTCGAGCGCCGTCACCTGGCCGAAGCTCTTGCGCAGGCCGCTCGCCTCAATAGCGTTCGCCATGTCACGCACTCTACCGAATATTCAGAACCTTGTGAATTTTCCAAACGACAGTCACGCGAGCTGGTCTCACCTCCGTCCATGGTCGCGCCGGATTCCAGCGAAGATAAGGGAAGAAGGTCCCCTCCGGCCTGGACCGGTTCATGATCACGAAGAGTTCGTGCAGTTATACGATGCGGAGTCTTCGTGATCACGGAATTTCAGCCCGCGGGCAGCAGGACCGCCGCGGTGCGGCGGGCGCCGTCGCGGGTGAGCCTGGACAGATGCTCGCTGAGCAGCTCACGGAGGGCGACAGACTCCCCAAGGTCACCAAACACCTCATGGACACCAAGCAGCGCCGTAACCACCGCCTCAGGGGTGGCCGCCGCGGCGAGCCGGGAGCGGAACACCCCAGCCATCGGGTCGTCGACCGGGAACGGCCGCCCGTCGTCGGTGCGCTCGGCCCAGACGTGCCGCATCCAGGCGGCCACGGCCAGGCCCGCCCACACCGGCGCTTCCCCGGCGCTGAGACGGTCCGCGACCGTGCCGAGCAGGCGCTGCGGCAGCTTCTGGCTGCCGTCCATAGCGACCTGCGCGCACCGGTGCCGCAGCGCGGTGTTGCCGAACCGGCGGAGCACCTGCTCCGCATACTCGGCCAGGTCCATCCCCGGCGGCGCGTCCAGCGTGGGAGCGGCGTCGGCGAGCATCAGCAGGCGGACGCAGCCGGCGAGCGCGTCGTCGGCGAGCGCACCGGCGATGAACTCATGCCCGGCGAGCCCGCCGAGGTAGGCGAGCGCGGAGTGCGCGCCATTAAGCATCCGCAGCTTCACCTTCTCGTACGGCGCGACGTCGGAAACCAGTTGCGCCCCCGCCTTCTCCCACGCGGGCCGGGGGGCGGCGAAGCTGTCCTCGATGACCCACTGGGTGAAGGGCTCGGTCACCACGGCGGCCTCGTCCCGCACGCCGAGCAGCGCAGCCACCTCCGCCCGGTCGGCGTCGGTCGTCGCGGGCGCGATCCGGTCCACCATCGTGGCCGGAAAGGCGACACGCGCGCCGATCCAGTCAGGCAGGGCACCCGGCCACGCGTCCGCGGCCGCCCCGGCCGCGTACGCGCGAGCGTACTCGAGCACAAGGCCGCGCACCGTCGGCCCGTTGCTGGGCAGGTTGTCGCAGCACAGCACGGTGACCGGCGCGCCCCCGGCCGCCGCGCGGGCCGCCAGCCCGGCGGTGAGCTGACCGACCACGGTGCGCGGCGGGCGCCCGGCCAGGTCGGCCGCGATTTCCGGGTCCCCGAGGCGCAGCCGTCCGGTGGCCGGGTCGTGCCGGTACCCCTTTTCCGTCACGGTGAGGCTGACGACGCTCACCTCGGGGTCGGCGATCCGCGCCGCGACCGCGGCGGGGTCGCCGCCGCCGTACAGCACCTCGCGGACCGAGCCGATCACCTGCGGCCGCGCGTCCGCGCCGTCGCGCACGAGCAGCGTGTACAGGCAGTCCTGCGGCGCGAGCTGCCTGGCCACCCGCGGGCTGCGCTGCGTCACGCCGCAGCTTCCCCAGTCACCGCACTCCTCGGTGTAAAACGCCTGGTGCGCCCGGTGGAACGCGCCGATGCCCAGGTGCACCATCCGGACCCGCCGCTGCCGCGGGTCGATGACCGGCCGGTACGCGGCTGGTACCCGGGTCAGCTCGGCGAGGCTCAGCAATGGGCTGCCGTCCGTTTTCCCGAACGGGCCCGTGGTGACCGTCACAGCGCCCCGCTCCTGCCGTCCAGGCGGTAGGCGCGCTTCGGCAGCCGGTAGGCGAGGTCCCGCGCGACCTCGGCGGCCTCGCCGGCGGGCAGCCGGTCCTCGGCCACCAGCCGGGCGAGGAAACCGCAGTCGACGCGGCGCGCAACGTCGTGCCGGACGGGGATGGACGGGAACGCGCGGGTGTCGTCGGTGAACCCGACCGTGTTGTAGAACCCCGCCGTCTCGGTGGTCAGCTCGCGGTAGCGGCGCATGCCTTCCGGGCTGTCGTAGAACCAC
>Ga0187807_1000539_pt1 | contig 11963 bp, 7 predicted proteins | sample NC_wetland_sal_i_4_FD_132432 | JGI IMG/M metagenome (GOLD analysis project Ga0187807, IMG submission 132432) | Wetland sediment microbial communities from Neuse River Estuary, North Carolina, USA - ASW_2 | ecosystem: Environmental > Aquatic > Freshwater > Wetlands > Sediment | place: USA: North...
CGACCCGCGCACCGCCGTCTGCGGCGGCGTGGTGCTGGCCAGGGTTTTCGAGGAGGCCGGCTTGCCCGCAGGCCTCCTGCACGTGCTCCCGGGCGGCCCGCAGGCCGGGGAGGCGCTGATCACCGAACCTCTTGTGCGGATCGTCTCATTCACCGGATCCACCGCCGCTGGCCGCCGGGTGGGCGAGCTGGCGGCCCGCCATCTCAAGCGGGTCCACCTGGAACTGGGCGGCAACTCCGCGCTGATCATCCTCGACGACGTCGACCTTGACCGGGCGGCATCCGCGGGCGCCTGGGGATCGTTCCTGCACCAGGGCCAGATTTGCATGACCACCGGACGGCACCTCGTGCACGAGGCCGTCTACGACGACTACGTGGCCGCCCTGGCCGGCAAGGCGGCGCACCTCCCGGTGGGCGACCCGGCCACCGGCCAGGTAGCGCTCGGCCCGGTGATCGACGAACGGCAGCGGGACAAGGTCCACGCCCTGGTCACCGGCAGCACCGGCGCGGGCGCCCGGCTCGCCGCCGGCGGCACCTACGAGGGCCTGTTCTACCAGCCCACCGTCCTGGCCGACGTCACGCCGGACATGCCCGCCTACGCCAGCGAGGTCTTCGGCCCGGTCGCCCCGGTCCTGAAGTTCGCCACCCTGGACGAGGCCGCCACGCTCGCCGCCCAGAGCGAGTACGGGCTGTCGCTCGGCATCCTTACCAGGGACGTGATGCGGGGCCTGGATCTGGCCCGGCGCATCCCGACCGGCATCGTCCACATCAACGAGCAGACCGTCGACGACGAGCCGAACGTCCCCTTCGGCGGCGTCCTGGCCTCCGGAACGGGCACCCGCTTCGGCGGGACCGCCAACCTCGACGCCTTCACCGAGACCCGCTGGGTCACGATACGCGCAGACATCGCTCCTTATCCCTTCTGAACCGCACGGTAGGCACAGGCAGCGTACCCGCCTGGTCCCTGCCGCCGGGGAGCGGCCCAGTCGGCCGGACCGCTACGCTCAGGCTTTATGAACGCGCGGCCCGTGCTATCGCTGCCGGAGTGGACGGTGCTCACCGTCTTGAGCCAGCAGCCCGCGCACGGCTTCGCCGTCGCACAGCTCACCGCGCGACATGGTGAGCTGGGCCGGATCTGGCAGATCCCCCGGCCGGTCATCTACCGGGCCATCGGCCGGCTGGTCGAGGCCGGCCTGATAAAGCCCGAGAGCGTACAGCCGGGCCTCGGCCCGCAGCGAACCATCTACGCCGCCACCCCGCAGGGCCGGGAGGCCGCGGAGCGCTGGCTGGACACGCCCGTGGAACACGTCCGGGACATCCGCTCGCACCTGCTGCTCAAGCTCGCCCTCCTGGACCGGGCCGGCGCCGATCCCGCGGACCTGCTCAGACGGCAGCGTGCCGTCCTGGAACCGATCGCCCAGGCCATCGAGGCCGAACCGCCCCCGCGCGGCGGTTTCGACGCGACCCTGCTGGCCTGGCGCCGGTCAACGGCAGCGGCGGCGCTGGAATTCCTGGACGCCATTGTCCAGCGCGAACCCCAGCCTGGGCAGCGGCACGGCTGATCGGAGCGGCCCCGGTCGCCGACCGAGGCCGTGACCAGATTCGCCGTCTCACCCTGAGCCTGTGCTGCTCTTGTGCCAGCCCGCGCCCATGTTGTCTCATTGTGACTACCACAGCTGAAGGAGATGAGGCACCTCATGACTGTCACCGTCGACAGGAGCGTCGAAGAGGTCACGGCCGCCCCGCGGAAGCTGTTCATCAATGGGCAGTGGACCGACGCGGCGTCGGGCAAGACGTTCGAGACCCCGAATCCGGCCACCGGCGAGACGCTGGCCAGGGTCGCCGAGGGCGATGCCGAGGACATCAACCAGGCGGTCCGCGCCGCGCGCGCGGCGTTCGACGGACCGTGGAGCAGGATGACGCCGTCGGAGCGGGGCCGGATCATCTGGCGGATCGGGGACCTGATCCTGGCGCACACCGACGAGCTGGCGCAGCTGGAGTCGCTGGACAACGGCAAGCCGTTCGCCGTCGCTCAGGCGGCCGACGTACCGCTGGCCGCGGATCTGTTCCATTACATGGCCGGCTGGGCCACCAAGATCGAAGGCAACACGATCAACATCTCGGTGCCCTACATGCCGGGCGCCAACTTCCACTCCTACACGCTGCGCGAGCCGGTCGGCGTCGTCGGGCAGATCATCCCGTGGAACTTCCCGCTGCTGATGGCCGCGTGGAAGCTCGGCCCGGCACTGGCTACCGGCAACTGCGTCGTCCTCAAGCCCGCCGAGCAGACCCCGCTCACCGCGCTGCGGCTGGCCGAGCTGATCGCCGAGGCCGGAGTCCCGGACGGGGTGGTAAACGTGGTGACGGGCTTCGGCGAGACCGCCGGGGCGGCGCTGGCCGCGCACGACGACGTCGACAAGGTCGCGTTCACCGGGTCCACCGAGGTGGGCAGGCTGATCGTCAAGGCGGCCGCGGGCAACCTGAAGAAGGTCTCGCTTGAGCTGGGCGGCAAGAGCCCCAACATCGTGTTCGAGGACGCCGTGGACGGCGCCATCGAAGGCGCGGCCAACGCGATCTTCTTCAACCACGGCCAGTGCTGCGTCGCCGGGTCGCGCCTGTACGTGCACCAGAGCCGCTTCGACGAGGTGGTCGGCGGCGTCGCCGAGATCGCCAAGTCGATCAAGCTGGGCTCCGGGATGGAAGCTGGCACCCAGATGGGCCCGCTGGTGTCCGAGGAGCAGTTGCAGCGGGTCAGCTCCTACCTGGAGTCCGGCAAGGCCGAGGGAGCCACCGCGGTGGTCGGCGGCGGCCGGTTCGGCGACCGGGGCTTCTTCATCGAGCCGACCGTGCTGACCAACACCCACGGCCAGATGAAGGTCGTCCGCGAGGAGATCTTCGGCCCGGTCGTGGTGGCCGCGCCGTTCAGCGACCTCGACGAGATCGCGGCCCAGGCCAACGACACCGAGTACGGGCTCGGGGCCGGGATCTGGACAAAGGACATCTCCAAGGCCCACGCCCTGGCCAAGAAGATCCGTGCCGGCACGGTCTGGATCAACTGCTACAACGTCTTCGACGCCTCCCTGCCGTTCGGCGGCTACAAGCAGTCCGGCTGGGGCCGGGAGATGGGCCACGAGGTGCTCGAGGCCTACACCGAGGTCAAGGCGGTCACCACCCAGCTATGAGCTAGCCCGCCCAGCCGGGGGCGGGACGCCCTGCTCCCGGCTGGCTAACAAACCCCTGGCCGCGGTGATACGGCCGGACTCGGCCGCGGCGACCAGGGCGTGGTAGGCACGCCGGACTTGCTCGCCGTAGGCCTGGGCGAATGCCGCCATCGACTCGTCGAACCGCGTTCCAGTGCCCGTGTATCCCGCTATGGAGTCATCAGGGAAGGCACCGATACCGGGCGTAATAGGACTAGGCGGGTCCCTGCGAGCCGCTTCCACCAGCCGAACGGCGCTGCAGGTGGCGCTGGACGGAGCAGCGGCGGCGGGCGCGGCGACCCGGCTGCTGTGGGTCCGCCGAACAAGCCCGTCGGGCTGGTGGCCGCGGCGAGCGGGGTGCAGGGGGGCCGTCCGTATCGATGTCGTCGGGGTGACGAATACCGCAAATCACGTCTTCATCACCGGAGCGCTAGCGCAACAATTTCGCACAAATCATCTGTTGCAGCGGATCAATCCAGCTTCAACCGCTCCGTCATAACGTAATAATGGCCAGACGGGCTATGAGGTGGGGACATGCCGAACCTTCGCACGCGACCGCAGTTGGCTGACGATCGGTTTTCGCATTCGCGCAAGCGCACTGGCGGCCGGCGGAGCCCTACCGTAAGTCGGCCGGGCATGGCCCGAGCGCAAGAATCCGGTCACAGTACGCCGCGCGTCCTGGAGACGCCAGCCCGCCTGGTCGGCCAGGTCCGCCGGGCAGCGTAATGCGTGGACGTAAGCGAGAGTTGCAGGTCGCAGCGGAACGCCTGGGTGACGCCGAGCGTGGCCACGGCGGGGTGCTGCTTATTGACGGAGAGCCGGGCATAGGAAGGTCGGAAATCCTGGCCGAGGTGATCAACGAGGCCGTCGGCCGAAATTATTCGCTGGCTACCGCGGAGGCGGGCGAACTGGGGCGGCAGATCCCGTTCGCGCCCCTGCTCACGGCTCTGCCGGAACTGGTTGGCGGGCTGACCGGCGATGCATTCCGATCCGATGCGCCAGAGGCCTGGATTCCCGTGGTCAATCACATCCGGACGCTGCTCGAACGGCGTGCCGCGGCATCTCCGGTGCTGGTGAGCCTGGATGATCTGCAGTTCGCGGACCCGGCCACGCTGTTCGCGCTCCGTCTGCTGCCCCGGCAGTTCGCATCGTATCCGCTGGTCTGGAGCCTGTCCCGATGCACCACCCGGCCAGGCGGCGCCGGCGTGCTGTTCGACCTGCTGGGCAGCGACGGCGCCACGCGGCTTACCCTGGCCCCGCTCGCCGACGAGGCCGTGGCGGGTCTGATGGCCGATGCCCTCGGCGCTGTGCCTGATCCGGCCCTGACGGCGCTCGCCTCGGGCGCCGCGGGGAATCCGTTCCTGCTAGTCGAGCTCATCCGGGGACTGCAGGAGGAAAACGCCATCCGGATCAGTCAGGGCAGGGCGGCCCTGGTCTGCGGGCGCTTGCCGCAGCGCGTGCGTGCGCTGGCCCAGCGCCGGCTCGAAGGCTTGAGCGGAAACACCCAGTACCTGATTCAGACCGCAGCCGTGCTCGGCCTTACCTTCGGGCTTGAAGACGTAGCCGAGATGCAGGGCCAGACGCCGGCCGTCATGCTCCCGCTCGTCGACGAGGCGGTGGGAGCCGGGATACTGAGGGCAGGCGAAGAAGACCTTGCCTTCAGGCACAAGCTGGTCTGGCGGGCAATCATCGATGCTGTGCCGCCACCGGCACGGCAGGCGATGCACCGTCAGTACGGGGAGATGCTGCTCGCTCGCGGCGGCTCGGCGATGACCGCCGCCGCCCACCTGCTCAAGGGCGCCCGCCAGGGCGGCTCGGTGGTGACAGCCGGCCTCGATACCGCGGCGGAGAAGGTTCTGCGGTCATCCCCGCAGACGGCTGCCGATCTCAGCCTCCGGGCGCTCGAGCTCACCGAGGCAGCCGACCCGGCCCGGTTCCGCCGGACCGTGCGCGCCGCCGGAGCACTGACCGCGGCAGCGCGGCTGGAAGAAGCCACCAGCCTGGTAAGTGCGGCGCTCGCCCTGCCGCAGCCGACCGCGAACGACACGGAGCTTCGCAGCGTCCTGGCATCGATCCTGTGCCTGCAGGGTCGGGCCCAGCAGGCACATGCCGAGGCCGAAACCGTCCTGGGCCGGCCGCACCTGACTGGCCTGCCGCGCGACGAGGCCGTCGTCACACAGCTTCAGGCGCTGATCGCACTGGGGGAAAGCTCCGGAGCGCGCGGCCTGGCCGAGAACATCCTGGCTGCCTTCGGCGAGTACGGCGAACCAGCGCTGACCGGGGCGCTGAGCGTGCTCGCCACGACGTGCTGGGATGACGGCCGGCTTGACCAGGGACTGCATCTCGCCCGCGAGGCAGTCAGGCGGACGAGCGCGGTCTCACCCGACGCCCGGCATTTCCAGCCGCTGCTCGCGTTTGCCGCCAGGCTCATCGACATTCGCCAGCTCGGCGAGGCCGAGGCGGTCATCCACGCCGCGGCCGAGAGCTTTCATGCCTTCCGTCCGAACGTATCCGAAGCCATACCAGCCATCCTCCGGGCCCGGGTGGACCTGGCGCTGGGCAGGATGGATGACGCCCGTGCCCACGCCCAGACCGCGCTGGACATCGCCGACATGTTCGGCACCCGCCCGTACAGTTCGCTCGCGCACTCGGTTCTCGGTGTGATCGCCCTGCGCCAGGGCGATCTCCGCACCGCCGGGCTGCACGTCAGGAACCGCCCTGATGTCACTCATTACACAGACGCCTACGCCCGTACCGAGACCCTGCTGGCCCAGGCCCAGTTCGTGGAGGCCGCCGTCGGACCTGAGACGGCCGTAAAGGCGCTCAGCGGCATTTACGCCGGCCTTCCCGCCCATAGGCACGTCTTGATCGGCGAGCCAACCGTATCGGCCTGGCTGGTGCGCACCGCACTGGCGGCCGGCTGCCACGAGCTGGCGACCGGTGTCGCCCGCGTGGCTGACGAGCTTGCCCGGGACAACCCCGCGTTCGACGTCATCACGGTGGCGGCGGCGCATTGCGGCGGCATCGTCGGCCAGGATCCCGCGCGGCTGGCGCATGCGGCCGCGACGCATCCGGATCCCTGGGCTCGTGCCTCGGCAGCTGAGGATCTCGGCACTGTCCTGGCGGCGACGACCAATCCGGATGACGCCGTCGCACACCTCGACGACGCTCTTGGCGGATACGGCGACCTCGGCGCGGCCAGGGACCTGGCCCGGGTCCGGCGCCGGCTTCGCAGGCTGGGCGTACGGCGCCGGCACTGGGTGTCGGCCGGGCGTCCGGCCGCAGGCTGGGCAAGCCTCACGGAAACCGAGCGGATCACGTCGATCCTTGTCGCCCAGGGGCTGAGCAACCAGCAGGCCGCCGACCAGATGTATGTGAGCACGCATACCGTCGCGTTCCACCTCAGGCAGATCTTCCGCAAACTCGGCATCAGCTCGCGTGTCGAGCTTGTCCGCCTCATGGCCGAGCAGCCACCTGGCTGGGAGAACAGTTATCCGGTTCCCGCAAGCTATGACCCCGCGAGCTATGACCCGGCGAGCCATGACCCAGGGAACCGTGACTCCGAGCAGGCGCAGCCTCTCGGGCCAGGCGACGGCCGCGAGCAGGCCCGGTCGCGAGAACGCTGATTCCGGCCATCGCCTACCCGAACGCGCGTGATGTGGCGGCAGCGGTGCTCCCGTCCGCGGCCGGTCCGGCGTCGCCGCCCCTGCAGGTGACGCGGGAAATGCTGCGGTCAGTGTCAGGCCGTGATCCGGAGTTTCGCCAGGCGGGCTAGGCCTCCTGTGGTGCTACCGGTTCCGGTAGGCCGGAACTGTCGCTATCGATCTCCGTCCGATGATCCTGAACGGGAAAGACATGCCGCAGCATGGCTAGGTCGAGGATCCGGCGAACCGCTGCTGACGCCGCGATGAGGCTCATCGACCCGTTGCGCAGCTCGGCGCGTTGCCGGGTCAGCAGGAGCGCTCGCACTCCCGCGCAATCCATGAATGAGATCCCGGACAAATCGAGCAGGAGCCATGGGCTGTGCGCGCGCATTACCCGTAGCAAGAGGTCCTGCAGCGGGACCGCCGCGGTGACATCAACTTCTCCGCCGACCCAGACGACGGTGCCACGATCACAAGGGCGGACGGATAGCGTCAGGTCCATGACCCTCCCTGGTCACTCGTTCGATTGGCTGGCTGCCGCAGTCGGCGACACCCGGCCGATATCGCTCATTGACCTGACACTGAAGGCACACAACGCCTGCCGCATCCCCGACATGGATAGTCCTGCAAGTGTGTTTGCCAGGCACGTTGGGGGGCGCTTCCCCGCGATACAGCGATATATGTCCTGATAGTGGCAAATGTACTATTTGATGCTTCTGATCGTCTGTGGGACTCAGAGGGGCTGCATGCTCCACGGAAGGCGCACGCGGGCCGTCCGCCACCCGGTGAGTTCCGGTTTATTCATCTGGGTGGAACCCGGAACCCGTCAAGACCATCGCTAGCGACCTACAAGCGCGGGGGATGTGGCAAAAGCGCGCTCGCGTCAGGCTGAAACACGCAGAACCGGCCAGTGACGCCAGACGCTGGAACATCGCGACCGCTGTGTTTCTGCCGCCGGAAGTCATGCCGATGAAGCCTGCTCCGGCGGGCCCAGCTGTCCGTCTGGCTATAGCTGGTTGCGACGGGCCCTTGCCATCCTCACGGCGGGGCCCGTCGCTCACTTGCGACTCGTGCCGGCAGAGTTTAGCGTCGGCACCAGGTCGGCCCGCACCGGGCCGGTCCGGGCAGGACTGAGAAGCCGTCAGCCTGGGCATGATCGTTTTCGTGCCAGTATCTATTTTCGAACACAAGCCGGAGTATTGCCCGTTCGGTCATCAGCTGTGGCCCGGCCGGGCCCAGGTGAGCTGGAAGCCCTGCGTCTGCGCGGCAGCCCGGGAGGGAGCCGAACGCGGCCGCGGCATGGGTCACGTCTGGGTGTCCTGCCGTACCTGCCACGACCAGCTCAGGCAGACCACCTTCTACGAGCCGCCGCATGACATCAGGCACCACCAGGCGTGTCCCTAGGACCTCTGCTCGTGTCAAGATTTAAAACACTCAACGTCCCGAAGCCGGGGAAGAGTCAGGACCCTTACCTACTCAGGAGGAGCGTCGATGAAGACCAAGGCCGCTGTCGTCTACGAGCCCGGCAAGCGCATCGAGATCGAGGAACTGGACCTGGACGGGCCGCGGGAAGGTGAAGTCCTCATCCGCTACACCCACGCCGGCCTGTGCCACTCCGACATCCACATCGCGCACGGCGATCTCCCGGCGCGGCTGCCGATGGTGCTCGGCCATGAGGGCGCGGGGATCATCGAGGAGGTCGGGCCGGGCGTGACGCGCGTGAAGCCCGGTGACCACGCGGTCCTCTCGTTCATCCCGAACTGCGGCGTCTGCCGCTACTGCGCTACCGGCCGCCAGTCGATCTGCGACATGGGCGCGACGATCCTCGAGGGTTACCTGCCCGGTGAGCGGTTCCCCCTCACCGGGCCCCGCGGCCAGTACGGCGCCATGTGCATGATCGGGACCTTCAGCCAGTACGGCGTGATCAGCCAGACCTCGGCCGTCAAGGTCGATGACGACCTGCCGCTGGACAAGGCCGTGCTGGTCGGCTGCGGCGTGCCGACCGGGTGGGGCTCGGCCGTGAACTCCGCGAACGTCGCCCCCGGCGACACGGTCGCGGTCTACGGCATCGGCGGCATCGGCATCAACGCGGTCCAGGGCGCCCGCTACGCCGGCGCGAAGAACGTCGTGGCCATCGACCCGCTGGAGAACAAGCGCGAGAAGGCCATGGAGCTCGGCGCGACCCACGCGTTCGCCACCGCCGAGGAGGCTCAGGCCGCGATCACCGAGATGACCAGGGGACAGGGCGCCGACTCGGCCATCCTCACCGTCGATCTCATGACGGCTGAAGTCGTCGAGGCAGGGTTCAACGCGATCGGCAAGGGCGGCACAGTCGTAGTGACCGGGCTGAACAAGCTGGAGATACCGACCGTTACCCTGTCGGGGTCGATCATGACCCTGTTCCGCAAGACGGTCAAGGGCAGCCTGTTCGGCGACTGCAACCCGACCACCGACATCCCCAAGATCCTCGGGCTGTACCAGGCCGGCGACCTCAAGCTCGACGAGATCATCACCCGGACGTACACCCTGGACGAGGTCAACGAGGGCTACGACGACCTGCTGGCCGGCAAGAACGTGCGTGGCGTCATCATCCACGAGCACTGACCGGGTGGCGAAACAGGTAGTCGGGCGCCAGCGCGAGCTCGAGCTGGTGCGAGCCGCGCTCGCGTCTGGCGCCCACATCCTGCTCGAAGGACCGCCGGGCACGGGCAAGTCCACCCTGCTGCGGCAGGTCGCGGCGGCCCGGCACGCCGAGTTCGTGCTCGTCGAGGGCAGCGCCGAGCTGACGCCCGCCCGCCTCATCGGATCCTTCGACCCGGCGCTGGTGCTGGAGCAGGGGTACCGGCCGGAGAACTTCTCCGACGGGCCGCTGGTCCGGGCCATGCGCGACGGCGGGCTCCTGTACGTCGAGGAACTCAACCGGGTCCCGGAAGAGACAATCAACGTCCTGCTGACGGTCATGTCCGAAGGCGAGATCAACGTGCCGCGGCTCGGGCGCGTCGCCGCGGACGAGAGCTTCCGGCTGGTCGCGGCCATGAACCCGTACGACTCGGTGGGCACCTCCCGGCTGTCGATGGCGCTGTACGACCGGACCTGCCGGATCTCCGTCGGCTACCAGGACGCCGAGCATGAACGCCAGATCGTCCAGCTCGCGGCCGAACACGCCAAGCAGGCCCTGGTCGCCGAGGCGGTCGACCTCGCCCGTGCCACCCGTGAGCACCCTGACCTGCGCTCGGGCGCCTCAGTCCGGGGCGCCATCGATTACGCCCGGCTGGTCCCCGAGCTCGCCGAGATCCGCGCCGTCCCCGCCGACGACTGGCAAGCCGGGCTGGACGCGGCCCTGACCACCTTGTCCGGACGCGTGCGGCGGCACGAGTCCTGCCAGCGGTCGGCCGATCAGGTCATCGAGGAGATATTCCGGCGGGTGCGGGCCGCCGCGCAGGCCGGCGACCCCCCCGGAGGTGAGCAGCACCCGGGGGAATGACCAGCCCGCCGGCCGCTCCCGGAGCCGGCGGGCGCCCTCAGCGGCCGCGGCCCAAGTCGGGCCGGTCCGAGGGAAAGACGACCGGGCGGCGCGAGCTCTCGCGTCACGCCCGGTTCGCCGAGATCAGTCCCGAGGTGGGCGTCCTGGACGAGCAGGCGATGAGCCGGGCCCTCGCCGACGACCCGGCCGCGTTCGAGCTGCTGGCCGCCATGACCACGGCGACCGACGAGAACCTGCGGGCCGCTGCGATCCGGCTCAGTGCGAGCATCGTGCTCGAGCGGGCCCGGGCCGGGCGCGCCTGGATGCGCGGGATCTCCCGGCTGCGGCCAGTCCGCGGGGCGACCGACGGCGACCTGGACATCGACGCCTCGATCGAGGGTGTTTCCGCCGCCCGCACCGAGGCCCGGCCGGTGACGCCCGAGGACCTGACCACCGTGCAGTGGGCGAAGGCGCACACGGCCTTCGCGGTCGTGGTCGACCGGTCGGGTTCGATGAGCGGGGCGAGGCTGGCCGCGGCCGCGACGGTCGCCGCCGCCTGCGCGCTGCGAGCCCCGCAGGAGCACGCTGTGCTGTCCTTCGCCGGCTCGGTCGAGGTGATCCGCCCCCTGGTCAGCGACGTCGCGCCCGCCGTGGTGGCCGAGCGGCTGCTGCGGGTGCGGGGACACGGCGTGACCAGGCTGGCCGCCGCGCTCAAGGCCGCGGGGGAGCAGCTGGCGCCCGCCCGGGCCCGGCGCCGGGTAGTCATCTTGCTGTCCGACTGCCGCAGCACCGATGATGACGACACGCTGGAGACGGCCCGCGCCCTGACCGAGCTGATCATCCTGGCCCCGGCCGACGACCACGAGCAGGCCGCTCACCTGGCCGACCTGGCCGGCGCCCGCTGGGGCGCGATCGCGCATCCCCTGGACGCCGCCGCGGTCCTGGACCGCCTGCTCGAAACCCGCGCCACCGCCTGACCCGGCTCGCCCCAGAAGTTCATTTATGCCAAACGATCTGGCGTTCTCCTTCACCCGCCGGCCAGTCCGCTGGGAATGGTACGGCCCTATCGGTGGGGTATCGAGTGGTCCCAGTCGGCAAGCAGCGTGCGGAGCGCCGCCACGAGTGCGATGGGCTGGTCAAGCATGATGTGGTGGCCCGCGACCGGGATCTCGATAAGGGGGGCGACGCGGCCGAGCCGGTCGTAGATGACTTCACCCTGCTGCGGCGTGACCAGGCCGCGTTCCGCCCGGAATAGCGCGACCCGGCAGCCGAGCCTGGTCAGCAGCTCAGTGGTGAGATGGTCCCGGGCGAAGACACGCGGGTCGAACTTCCACGTCCAGCCGCCTTCGGCCGGGCGGATCGAGGTAGCGGCCACGTGCTCCGCGATATAGGCCAGCACCGGCTGATCGGGAACCGGGCGGAACCGGGACACGGCCGCCTCGCGGGTCGGGTAGACACGCAGCGGCCCGAACGCCCGGTGCTGGCGCGCCGCGCGGTCCTCGGGGGCCATGTCCCTGACGGGCGAGTCGATGGCGACGGCGCCGGCGATCCGGGCCCCGGCCAGGCTGGCCAGCCGCAGCGTGATCAGGCCGCCCATGCTGTGCCCGATGACGACGGTCGAGGCGGCGACCCCGGCGTCGGTCACGACGGCCATGAC
>Ga0187807_1000541_pt1 | contig 11947 bp, 12 predicted proteins | sample NC_wetland_sal_i_4_FD_132432 | JGI IMG/M metagenome (GOLD analysis project Ga0187807, IMG submission 132432) | Wetland sediment microbial communities from Neuse River Estuary, North Carolina, USA - ASW_2 | ecosystem: Environmental > Aquatic > Freshwater > Wetlands > Sediment | place: USA: North...
CCGCCGCAGTCGCGTCCGCCGCACCGGTCACGGCGTCCGTGGGTGTCACGCCCGCCGTCGGCTCGCCCGCCTCAGTCAGCGCCGCCGTCAGGGCGCCCGCGCCCGGCGAGCAGGCCGCACCCGGCGAGCCGCCGGCCGTGCCGGCCGGGCCCGGTGTACCCGGCGAGCCGCTGCTGGCCGCCGTGCGGGGCGGGCTGCGGCTGCTGCGGGACTCACCGGCGCTGCGCTCGGTGACCATCGCCGGCGCGATCGGCCAGTTCTTCCAGGGGCCGCTCCCGCTCGCGCTGCCGCTGCTCGCCGTCGCGCTCGGGCGCGCGACGTCGGGCGGCGGCTGGCTGCTGACCGCGCTCAGCGCCGGCGGCCTGATCGGGTCGCTGCTGAGCGACCGGCTGCTCGCCAGGCACTCGGGGCGGGCGGTGCTCGCCGGCTCGTGCTGCGTGTTTTTCGCGCTGCTCGCCGCGATGGCGGCCGCGCCGGCGTTCTGGGAGGCCGTGGTGCTCGCCGCGCTGGCCGGCCTGGCCGACGGCCCGGCGCTCGCCGCCACGCTCAGCGTCCGCCAGCGCACGGTCCCGCCGGGCCGCTACGCGCAGGCGACCGCCACCGCCGCCAGCCTCAAGACCGGCGCGTACGCACTCGGCGCGGCGTGCGCCGGACTGTGCGCCGGGGTGCTGACTCCCCGTGAGCTCATGCTGGGAATAGCCGCCGGACAGCTGCTCGCCGCGGTCCCGCTGCTGTTCTCGTACGGTCCTGTGGAGGTTATCCCGAACGAGCGGCTGGTTCCCGACTAAAAACGTTTGTCCGTCGTCGAGCCCATCGCCGGGGTCCTCGCCGCGCTGGCGGGCGGCGGTGCGGCTCTTGAGTTCGCCGTCGGCACGGGACGGATCGCGCTCGCGCTCAGAGCGCGGGGTGTTGCGCATCGGTCCCCGTTCACCGCGGACAGCACCAGACACGTCACGGTGTATGAGAAGCGGGGTGCCGGCTGACTGCGGGGGCTACAGCGGCCAGAGCCGTGCGGTTTCGTCGGTGCTCGCGGTGGCGAGCATCCGGCCGTCCGGGCTGAACGCGAGCGAGCTCACCGCCCCGGAATGCCCTTCCAGCGTCCTGACGCACTTGCCGGTGGCCGAATCCCACAGCCGGACCGTCGTATCCGAACTCGCCGTGGCGACAAGGGCGCCGTCCGGGCTGAACGCCACGACGAACGCGGAGTCGGTGTGGCCTTCGAGCGTGCGCAGCGGCGCGCCGGTCGCGGTGTCCCACAGCCGGGCGGTCGCGTCTTCGCTCGCGGCAGCCAGCACGGCTCCGTTCGGGCTGAAACTGACAGACCATACCGTGTCGGCATGGCCGCTCAGGATGCGCACGCAGTTGCCGGTGGCCGGGTCCCACAGCCGGACCGAGCCGTCGAAGCTGGCGGTGGCGATCAGCGCGCCGTCGGGGCTGAACGTCACGGCGGACACGATGCCGGTGTGCCCGGTGAGGACGTGCGAGCAGTCGCCGGTCACGGTTCGCCACAGCCGGGTGGTGCCGTCGCCGCTCGCGGTGGCGAGCACCGAGCAGTCCGGGCTGAAGGCGGCGCCGTACACGATGTCGCTATGGCCCTGCAGGGTGCGGACGCCGCTGCCGGTCGCCGTGTCCCACAGCCGGACGGTCTCGTCGTAGCTCGTGGTGGCCAGCAGCGCGCCATCCGGGCTGAACGCCACGCCGAACACCGCGACCGTGTGCCCGCTGAGCTCGTTGGTGCAGGCGCCGGTGGCGGCGTCCCACAGCCGCGGCGTCAGGTCGGCGCTGACGGTGGCCACCCGGGAGCCGTCCGGGCTGAACGGGGCGGCGAACACGGCGTCGGTGTGCCCGGCGAGCGTGTGCAGGAGATCGCCGGTCCGCGCGTTCCACAGCCGGGCCGACTTGTCCTCGCTCGCGGTGCTCAGCCGTGACCCGTCCGGGCTGAAAGCCACCGAGTTAACCGCGCCCGTGTGGCCGGCGAGCGTGCGCGCGCCCGCCGTTTCGATAACAGTCATATAACCGCCTCTGCGATCCTGCTGGCCATGCGCGGAGCAGCGATCTGTCGATGATGCGCGCCTAATTTTGCACTTTCCGCGCAGCGTCGAAGGCATTTTTCGCCCGTTCGCGCCTCGTGTTGCATCAATTCGTGACATAACGCGCGCCAGTCGCGGCCTCATAAAACCGGCTCTGGTATCCGTGAGAATGCGAACGCCGCCTATGCGTGCGGCGCTCATCACTGACATACGGCGCAAAAGCCGTGCATATACCATGACAAAACGGACACGAAAGCACCGGTTTTGCGCCTATGTGGAAGAGAGTCTTCGACGGAGCGGCGTGCCGAGGGGCGGCGCGGGCCGGCGGGTTGACTTGATTAGCTGGATGGCTAATTATTAGGCATATGGCTAAGGAAACCGTGATCTGCACGTACCGGGTGCGGGGCGACTCGGAGGAACGGTTCGCGGAGCTGCTCGGGCGGCACTGGGACACGCTGCACGAGCTGGGCTTCGTCACCGACGAGCAGGAACTCGTGTTCCGCAGCGGCGAGGGCGGCGTCACCTACGTGGAGATCTTCACGTGGGTCGAAGGCGGCTTCGAGCAGGCGCACGAGCATCCCGACGTGCTCGCGATCTGGGAACGCATGGACCCGCTGCTCGAGGACAGGGACGGACGGCCGAAGTGGGAGTTCCCGCACTTCGAGCCGGTGGCCCTAACGAGGTGAGCTCGCGGCCGAGAGGGCTCGCCGAACTCGACGACTTCGACGCGGTCTTCGCGGCCCTCGCGCACCGGTCACGGCGGACGATCCTGTCCGTGCTGCACGCCCGCGGCGGCGAGATGACGTCAGGCGCGATCGCCGACCGGTTCGACTGCTCGTGGCCTACGACGACGCAGCACCTGCGCGTCCTGGAGCAGGCGGGGCTCGTCACGATAGCCATGCGGGGGCGCGAGCGCGTCTACCGGCTGCAGGCCGACCGGCTGCGCGCGGTGGCCGGCGGGTGGCTGGACAGGTTCGGCTCGCCATGAGCGATGGCCAGTGCCCGTTGTGCGCGAGCGGCGTGCCGCTCGCCGCGGCTGGGTTACGCTTCGCGTGGAGGATGCGATGCGTCTGGAATCGGTGGGCAAGCGGTACGGACTGCGCCAGCCATGGGTGGTGCGGGACGTGAGCCTGGACGTACCCCAGGGATGGCTGATCCGGCTCGAGGGCCGGAACGGCAGCGGCAAGTCAACGCTGCTGCGCGTCGCCGCGGGAGTGTCGCTGCCGTCGAGAGGCCGGGTGACCGGGCGGCCGCACACCGGGTACGTGCCGGAGCGGTTCCCAGGCGGGCTGCCGTTCTCCGCGCGAGACTACCTGCTGCACATGGCGCGGGTGCACGGGCTGCGCGGGGCGTCTGGAGCACGGCGCGCGGACGAGTGGCTCGAGCGGCTGGGCGCGGCGAGCTATGCGGCGCAGCCGCTGCGGTCCCTGTCGAAAGGGATGTGCCAGAAGGTCGCGATCGCGCAGGCGCTGATCTCCCGCCCTGGGCTCCTGGTGCTCGACGAGGCATGGACGGGCCTCGACCAGGCCGCGCGCGGGGCGCTGGACGCTGCCGCGCTTGAGAGGGTAGCCGACGGCGGCACGGTGCTGTTCGTCGATCACGAGCAGGCGCGGCTTGCCGGGCGGATCAGCGAGCGGTGGATGTTCGACGGCACCGGACGAGTCGGCGTCGTCCCCGGCGGCGCACGCGAGGACGCGGACCCGGCGGACGTCGTGGTCATCGAGCTTGACGGGATGGAAGGCGGTTCAGTCGCCCGGATCCGGGACATGCCGGGGGTCCGGTCGTGTTCGCACATCGCGGGATCCGATACGACGCCTGCGGGCGCGGGCCGTGCCACGGTCCGGGTCACGGCGCGGGGGTCCGACGCCGTGCTGCGGCAGGTGCTGTCCTTTGACGGCGTGCATGTCGCCGCCGTGCGCACCGAGCAAGCGGGGATCGGCAACACAGCAGGCGAGAACACGCCACCTGACGGCACGGCTGATGATGAGGTGGCTGGCTGGTGATCGCGCTGCTGCGGTATCAAACGGCGATCCTGTTGCGGTCGCACCGGTGGATCTTCCCGCTCATCGCCTACGGGCTGCTGGTGGTGACAGTGGCCGCGGAGGGGTCGACGCCGCTCGCCGAGGGACTGGACTGGAACGCGGCGATGCTGGTCCCTATCGTCGCCTTCCTCACCAGGTCCATGCTGACGGCCGAGCCGGACGCCGCCCGGGCCTGCGTCGCCGCCGCGGCCGGGCCCGTGCGGGCGCAGCTAGCCGCCTTGCTCACGGCGGCGGGCGCCGGGGCCGTGCTGGCGATCGCCGGCGAGTGCTTCGGGGTGCTCCTCAGCGGGCCAGCCGTGACGCAGGTACCTACGTCGGCTGGCGAGCTCATCAAGATCACGTCGGCGGCCGGGCACCCGGGGATCCTCGTGGCTGGCCTGGTCACCGCCGCGGTGTGCCTGTTCGTCGGCTCGGCCGTCGGCGCGCTGTGCAACCCGCCGTTGCTGCGCCACCCGGGCGCCGCGATGCTGGCGACGCTTGCGCTGGGCGTTTTCGCGCTGGCCTCGGACGTCTCCCCGGCCAGCGCGGCGTTGTGGCGCCGCAGCACCACGCAGGCGGTGTCGCCGGTGGCGGTGCACTGGCCGGGCACCGCTCCGCTGCTAGCCGCCGCGTGCCTGCTCGCCGTCACCTGGACCGCCTCGACGTACGCCGCCGCCAGGCGGGAGAACCGATCGCCTGGCGCGACCTGATCGCCGAGCCGGACATGCTTGGCGGCCTGGATATCTCGATCGATGGTCGCTGAGCGTGCCTTTGGCGTCACGTCAGGTCCTGGCCCTCCCGGAGTGCCGCGGAACGTGGGTCGATATGCTGCCCGGGGGGGTTGGCCGTGCACTCGGCGGCGTCTCCTGACTTCTCGCTATCGTTTCGGGGCCGCAGTGGCCGGCCGACCACCTCGACGTGTTGGGGCAGGGATGAGATCAGGCTTGCGCGCCGGCGCCGCAGTGCTCGCCGCCGCCGGTGTCGCCATCGCGGCCGCGGCATGTACGGGAGGCGCCCCGGGTACGGCGGGCGTGCCTAGAGTGACCGGCACGCCGGGCGGGGGCGGTGCGACGGGTGCGGCGATCCCGGCGATCCCGGCGAGCCCGCGGTACCGGACGACCGCGCCGGCTGGCACCGGCGATCACAACCTGCTGATGGCGGGCTGGACCGACCCGAGCAACGGGTACAACGTCCGGCAGAACATGTGGGCGTGCCCTAACCACTGCGGCACGCAGACGCTGTGGGCGCAGTCCTCGTCGAACTGGGGCGTCGTCTCCGATCAGCCGGACGGCAACACGGCGGTGCTCAGCTACCCCGACGTGCAGTACATCTTGACGCAGGCTAACGGCGACCCGGCGCCGCTGAGCGGGTTCACGATGATCACCTCGTCCTTCAGCCAGTCCATGCCCTCGTCCGGCGACTTCGAGGCCGCCTACGACATCTGGCTGAACAACTGGAACACCGAGGTCATGATCTGGACCGACAATCACGGCCAGCAGCCCGCCGGGGCCCCCGTCCCGGCGGCGGTCCTCGACGGCCAGACGTGGACGCTATGGGCGGGTAGCGGCACGTCCGGCGGCTACCCGTCCGGGCCGTTCAGCTTCGTCCTGCAAGGCAACGAGACAGCGGGCACGGTAAACATCCTCGCCGCCCTCGACTATCTGATGTCACACGGGTACATTCCGTCCAACTCCGCCATCAACGACGTGGAGTATGGCTGGGAGATCTGCTCCACGAACGGCCAGGCCGAGGATTTCCAGATGCAAAGCTTCGTGCTGCATACGCAGGTGAAATAGCCACGGCGTGGCAGCAAACCGGAGGGACCACATGGCGGACCCGAGAGTCCTTGGCATCGTCCTCGCGGGCGGGGCAGGCACCCGCCTGGCCCCGCTGACCGACGACCGGGCGAAGCCCGCCGTGCCGTTCGGCGGCGCGTACCGCCTGGTCGACTTCGCGCTGTCCAACCTGGTGAACAGCAACATCAGGAAGATCTGCGTGCTGACCCAGTACAAGAGCCACAGCCTGGACCGGCACATCTCGACGACCTGGCGGATGAGCGACCTGCTCGGCAACTACGTGACGCCGGTACCCGCGCAGCAGCGGCTCGGCCCGCAGTGGTACACCGGCTCGGCGGACGCGATCTTCCAGTCGATGAACCTGATCAACGACGAGAACCCGGACCTAGTGGTGGTCGTGGGCGCCGACCACGTGTACCGGATGGACCCGCGGCAGATGATCGCCCAGCACCTCGAGTACGGCGCGGGCGTCACGGTCGCCTCGATCCATGTCGCGCGGCAGGACGCCAAGGCGTTCGGCATCGTCGGCGTGGGTTCCGACGGCCGGACGATCGACCGGTTCCTGGAAAAGCCCGCGGACCCGCCGCCGGTACCCGGACATCCGGGGGAGTCGTACGCGTCGATGGGCATCTACGTGTTCGACACCAAGGTGCTCAGGGACGGGCTGCGGCGCGACGCGGACAACAAGAACAGCCGCCACGATATCGGCGGCAACCTCATCCCCATGCTGGTCGGCGACGGCTGCGCGCAGGCGTACGACTTCCTGACCAACGAGGTCCCCGGCTCGACCGAACGCGACCACGCTTACTGGCGCGACGTCGGGACGATCGACGCCTACTTCGACGCGCACATGGACCTGCGCACCGTCGACCCCATGTTCAACCTCTACAACTACCGGTGGCCGATCCTCACCCACATGGACGCGCTGCCGCCGGCGAAGTTCGTGCACGACGAGGGAGACAGGGTTGGCCGCGCGATCGACAGCCTGGTCAGCAACGGCGTGATCGTATCCGGCGGACTTGTCAGGCGTTCCGTGCTGTCACCGGGCGTCCGGGTCAACAGCTGGGCGACGGTCGACCAGTCGGTGATCTTGCACAACGTCGTTGTTGGCCGGCATGCGGTGGTGCGTGACACGATCATCGACAAGAACGTGGTGGTCCCCGAGGGCGCGCAGATCGGGGTGGACAAGGAGCACGACCGTGCGCGCGGCTTCGTCGTCTCGCCCGGCGGGATCACCGTGGTCGGCAAGGGCCAGGAGGTCCCGGTGTGAGCCGCCTGAAGGTCGCGCTGCTCACCCGCGAGTACCCGCCCGACGTCTACGGCGGCGCGGGGGTGCACGTGGAGTACCTGGCCCGCGCGCTGTCCGGGCTGGTGGATCTCACCGTGCACTGCCAGGGCGGTCCGGACCGGGACGGTGCGGTCGTGGTGCACCACCCGTGGGCCGGGCTGAAGGACCAGGTGCTGCGGTTCTTCTCCGCTGACCTGTCCATGGCCGACGCGGTCGCCGGGGCGGACGTGCTGCACTCGCACACCTGGTACGCGAACCTGGCCGGCCACCTGGGGTCCCTGCTGTACGGCGTGCCGCACGTCATGACGATGCACTCGCTGGAACCGCTGCGCCCGTGGAAGGCCGAGCAGCTTGGCGGCGGCTACGCGCTGTCCTCCTGGTGCGAGCGGGTGGCTGCCACCTCAGCCGCCGCGGTGGTGGCGGTCTCGGAGGGCATGCGCGCCGATGTCCTGTCCGCTTATCCAGAGATCTCGCCCGAACGAACGCATGTCATACGTAACGGCATAGACACTTCGCAGTACGCTCCCGACCCGGATACCGGGGTGCTCATCAGGTACGGCGTCGACCCCGCGCGGCCGTACGTGATCTTCGTCGGCCGGATCACCAGGCAGAAGGGCGTCGCCGTGCTGCTGCGGGCGGCGGCGATGCTCGATCCGGCCGCGCAACTGGTGCTCTGCGCCGGGGCGGCGGACACCCCCGAGCTGCGCGATGAGGTGACGTCGCTGGTCGCGGGGTTGCATGCGTCGCGGACCGGTGTCGTGTGGATCCCCGAGATGCTGCCCAAGCAGGAGGTCATTCAGCTGCTCTCGCACGCGACCGTGTTCGCCTGCCCATCGGTGTACGAACCGCTCGGCATCGTGAACCTGGAGGCCATGGCGTGCGGGACCGCGGTGGTCGCGTCCCGGGTCGGCGGCATCCCCGAGGTGGTCGACGACGGCGTGACCGGGCTGCTCGTCCCGGCCGATGACCCGGCGCCGCTGGCGGACGCGCTCAACGCCCTGCTGCGCGACCCGGTCCGCGCGGCGGAGATGGGCCAGGTCGGCCGCGAGCGCGCCGTGGACGAATTCAGCTGGGACGCCGTCGCCGCACAGACAGCCGAGCTGTACGCCTCGCTTATCTAGCGCTTATCTAGCGCCCGTCACGGGTTGGCGCCCCACAGGAGGTCGTAGTCGGTCCCGCTGCCGACGGTGTGCGCTTCCGCCATGTTGTTGGTGCCCGGGCACTTGCCGCCGAACCCCGACCAGAACAGTCCCTGGCAAGCGCTGCACCAGGCCCAGCCGTCCTGGTAGAAGAGATCTCCTTGGAAGGGGCCGCCGAACATCATGTCGTACACGGTGCTGCTGCCTGCGACATGGTTATGCTTGCCGGCGGGAGGATTCGGGCAGTAGCTGCCCGAGTCCCCTGGTCCCCAGAACAGCACGTCGCAGTTCTTGCACCAGCTCCAGTGCTGCTGGACTCCATAGGGGTCGCTCGCCGGGTTGCCCTCTTCCGGGCCGTCATGCGGGACCCAGTACTCGGAGCTGCCGCTTAGGTCGTGCGCGCCGCCGGCTGGACAGACGCCGGTGTTCAGGCCATTGGACGACCAGAACAGCCCTGAGCACTTGCGGCACCACGCCCAGTCCCCCTGGGTCTTGTAGTCATTGCCGTTAATGTCAACCCAGATTTCCACGTCCGCCCGCGCCACGCCGGTAAACGCTGGTGCCGCGGCGGCCAGCCCGGCCGCGCCGAGGCCGATGAGCAACCCGGACCGCAGCAGGCCACGCCTGCTGAATCCGCTATCCGATTCCGACGGCATTTCCCTCATGTCTACTCATTTCATGATCATTAATGATCAGAATGCATACGTTCACTTCTAACCGGAATCGCCGTATTACGTCAAGATACCTGCCCGGGGAGTTCACCGCGTCCGGTGCCGCTGGCGGTGGCGGGCCTACAGGATCCGCACCGCGAGGAGGCAAGCGTCGTCGCCGGTGTCAGAGCCGGCGCTCGCCAGGATCCGCGCGGCGTAGCTGTCCATGTCCGGGTCGACGGGGACGGCGGCCGCGGCGAACGCGGCGAGAGCGTCGCTGATCGAGCCGGCCCGCCGCTCGATCAGCCCGTCGGTGTAGAACAGCAGCACGTCGCCGGTGCGCAGCTGAAGCGTGACCTGCTCGTACTCCGCGTCCGTGTCCACGCCGAGCAGCATCCCCTCGGGCATCGGCTGCACCACGGCGACCCCGCCGCGCACCAGGATCGGCGGCAGGTGCCCCGCTCTGGCCCAGCGGAGCACGCGGGTCCGCGGGTCGTACCGCCCGCAGATGCCGGTTCCCATGACCCCCTCCGTAAACAGGCAGGACGCGAAGTTCAGCCGGCTGAGCAGCTCATGCGGTTCCGCCCCGGTGGCGGCGAGGCCGCGCAGCGCGTTGCGGGCCGCGACCATGCCGGTCACCGCCTCGATGCCGTGCCCGACGATGTCTCCGATTACCAGCAGCAGGTCGCCCCCGGGCAGCTGGAGCGCGTCGTACCAGTCACCCGCGACCAGGTACCCGGCCTGGGCCGGCCGGTAGCGCACCGCGATGTCCACCCCGGAGGTCTCCCCCGTGTGCGTGCCCGACGGCATGATCGCGCGCTGCAGCCTCATGGCGAGCTCGTGCTCTTCCGCGGCTCGCTGCTCGCTGTCGGCGAGCTGGTCGCGGGTGGCGGCCAGCGCGACCTGGGTGTGATAGAGCGTCGAGACGTCCTGGAAGGCGCCGCGCAGCGCTACCACGTCGCCATTCTGGAGCACCGGCTCGGCGAAGGCCCGGATCTGCCGGACAGCCCCGTCCTCGGGACGCACGACGCGGAACAGCGCGGCGGCGGGCTCGCGCTGGCGCAGCAGCGCCTGCCGGAACCGGCGCAGCAGCGGGCGGTCGGCGGCTACCACGTGGTCGTGCATGTCGGACATGCGGATCGGAGCCGAATCCGCGGGTTCGAGGCCGAAGATGGCGAACGCCGCCTCCGTCCACCTGACGGTGCCCGATTTAAAGTCCTCGTCCCAGCCGCCGAGCTGGCCGAGGCGCTGCACGTGCCCGAGTAGTTCGGCGAGCCGGCTGTCCTCGCCGGCCTGCCTGCGCCGCCAGGTGAAGACGACGCACCCGGCATACAACGCGACGCGCAGGTCCGCGATCTGCGCGTGATCTTCCTTGCCCGTCAGCGGCCCGGTCCTCGGCATGCCGACCGGCCCGGTCACCCGCTGCGGCAGGCCGTCCGCGAGCACGCGCGCCGCGCGCGCGAACAGGCCGTCGTCCTCGGCGCTGTGCGGATACGCCTGCAGCAGGGTCAGCCCGGCGATATCCGCGGGAGAACGCCCCGCGGGGCAGACGTATCCAGCGCTGAGGTGCGCGATGGCGAAGTCCGTCAGGGTGCCGGAGTCCCTGATCGGGATGAGGAACAGGACCGATTCCGCCACCTGGTCGAGCAGCCCGAACAGCCCCGGGTCCGCGGCTGCCGACGCGGGGCCTGGCGGCACTGCGGCCGCCGGGACCAGGCTCGCGGGCGCTGGTCCGACGACCGGGCCAGGCAACTGATCACTGCTGGCAGTCAAACTCACCGCCTCCCCGTACCGCGGCCACTTCCCCGTCGCCGCGGATGCAAGCACGTTACCACCCGGGGGTAAAACCGACGACGCATGGTGCACAGGTAAATGAACAAACGCAACCTACCCGGCATGGGCCGGAGAATATGGATTTTCCGCGCGCGCATTTGCCTAGACCGCAATCGCGAATGAGAAATCATCCGGCGGGCGGACCCGGGCTGCCGCCTGCCACCTGCCACGAAGCGCTGGCGCCGGGACACATCAGCGGCCTGAGCGATGGCAGATGTGTCCTGAGCAGCTTCCCCGGAGCGCTGAATTCGCGCATAGGGCTTATCGGCTGGAAGCCCGGATTTCAAGCGCCGTCCAGATACCCCCCTCTGGTATACCGCAGCGGGAAGTCCATGATCCCGTAACCTTTGCGCGTTATAGTGGCTATTGCCGGGTTTGTACGTGCGGGGTCGTGGGTGTCGTGGTCGGTGCGGGGGTCCGCGAGCATGGCCGCGATGAGGGCGGGGGTCTGCTCGGTGATGGTGGCTGAGATGGTGGCCTGGTGCGGTTCGGCTCGGTAGAGCGCATGGACCTGAAACGCGGCGTAAACCCGCGTTCGCAGGTCGGCGGGTGCGCCGTCGAGCAGGCCGGGGGCGTATGGCAGTTCGTCGAGCAGGGCGGGGTCTTCGGCGGGCGGCCGGGCGGCCGTGAGGGCGTCCAGTTCGCCCTCGGCGGCCGTGCGCTCGTCTTAGCGCTGGGCGAACTGGTCGCGGATGCGGTTCCGGTAGGCAGCGGCGGCCGGGCTGGTGTCGGCACCGAGTTGCTCTAGCTGGGTCATCAGCCCGGCGATGGCGGTGCGATGCCGTTGCAGTCCATCTTTTCGTAGACCCGCCATTCGTACATGCGGGTGACCCACGGGCCGCGCTCGGGGTCGGGGACCAGCCGGGCGCGGGTCGCGCCCATCGAGGCCTTCATCGGGTTGGGGTGAACCGACCGGTCGGCGGTGTACCCGTACGGGACGGGGCCGGTGTTGTACCCGGCGATGGCGTACTGCTTGAGGCCTTCCCACATCTGGGCCTTGAGGTTGTACCGGAAGAACTCGGCCATCCCCTGCTTCATCCGCCGCACAAGGATGGTCGATGCTTCGGGGGTTTGGGCGTCGATCGGCTCATCGGTCGCGAACACGGGTATCCCGGCCTTGCGCAGCTCGCGTTCCAGGCGCAGCGCGTCGTACATGTCGCGGCCGGACCGCTCGATGTTCTCGCAGATGA
>Ga0187807_1000542_pt1 | contig 11941 bp, 10 predicted proteins | sample NC_wetland_sal_i_4_FD_132432 | JGI IMG/M metagenome (GOLD analysis project Ga0187807, IMG submission 132432) | Wetland sediment microbial communities from Neuse River Estuary, North Carolina, USA - ASW_2 | ecosystem: Environmental > Aquatic > Freshwater > Wetlands > Sediment | place: USA: North...
CCGGCTAGTTCAGCCACTTGCGCGACTTACCACGCGCTCCGCGTTTCCACGCCCGGCTGGCCTGGTCCGCGTACTCCAGCGCGTCGCGGCGTGCCCGCTCGTGCAGCACGCCGAAGCTGAACGCGTTCTCCCCAGCCAGGTGAGCGTGCACCCCGATCTCGCGAGCCGCCCGCTGGGCGTTCACCGCGTCCTGGTGGTCGCCGAGGATTGACTGGACGGCTTTCATGCGGCTGGCGAAGCGCCGGGCCTTCCGGCCGAACACCGGCTGCACCGCCTCCGCGGCGTAGCGGGCGCGTTTCGCCGCCTTCCTGGTCTCGTGCAGCGCGACATCGCGCGCCGGGCCGGCTGGTGTCCGCCGCGCCCGCGGTCACCAGGGGGTCATCGAGGAGCCCGTCAAGCTCGTCGAGCATCGCGAAGCAGCGCGGCGAGTCCAGCGCCTCGAGGACGGCGCTTCGCGCGGCGGCCTCTCGCGGTGCGTAGTGCGCCACGATCCTGGCCTGGGCGGGACCCATCACCAGGTCGGTCGGCGTGCTGGCGAGCTCGCTGCGCAAGTACTCGGTCAGAACCTCGGTATCACGGGCGTCGCCGAGCAACCCGCCGAGCCACTTCAGTTCGTCGCGAAGCCGCAGCGTCGCCGACGCCGGCAGGATGGCCGGGAACGACTGCAAGGTGCTGCGCAGCCGCCGGGTCGTCACCCGCATCTGATGGACAGCGTCGGTCTCGTCCCGGCGGACCGCCGGATCGAGTGACTTGAGCCTGGCCGCCTGCTCGTCAAGGTAGGCCAGCACCACTTCGCCCGACGGCCAGTGGCGCGTGAACCGGTGCCCGGCGCGGCGCGGCGACGGCTTGGCCGCCAGGGCGCGCTCCAGCTTGGCCGCGCGGCCGGCGGGCCGCAACCCCCCGTCGCGCAGGCGTTTGCCGGCCGCGCGGAGCAGTTCCGGGGTGCCACCGGTCAGCTCGAGCTCGATCTCGTTCCACCGGGACAAGGTGGTGGACTCGCCGAAGGTTTGCGCCGCTACCTCGTCCGCGAGGATCTCGGCGAGCGACCCGCCGCTCGTGTCCCGCAGCGTCGTCCGGCGACGGCGCGTCTCAATGAGGGCCACAGGACGCAGCCCCGCCTCACGGGTATGCACTCGGACCAGGCGCGCCAGCTCATCTGGTACCGGATCGCCGGGCCGCTGCAGCGGAAGCCGTAGCTCACGGCGCGACGCCGCGCCAGCCCGCCATGGCTTGCCGGGAAGCGTCAGGTGCCAGCCATCGTCAGTGCCGTCTTCTCGCCGTCTGAGCGTGATCCGCGCCCTGAGCAGCCGCAAGTCTTCGGTGTCGTAATACTCCGTGGTGAGCGTCTCGACTTCGGATCCGGAAACCGCGGCCACCTGCGGCAGCCCATCGAACGACGGCAACGGCACGCCGGGCCGCACCTCGTACTTCTGCTCGCTGTCGCGCGTTTCGGTAGTCATAGGCGACGCCTACCCAGCCACGCCCGATCATTCAGCGCGCCATCGACGGTCTTCATTTCGGCATTAAAACAGCGCCGCGCCGTCACGTGACCATCACGCGGGCGCGCGCCCGGAGACGGCGGTGAAGGCGATGGTCTGCGTCCACCACGAGGGATCGGCGCAGTGGGCGAGGAACGTGTCGATGGACTGGCCGTCCAGCCTTCCTGAGTCCGCCAGGCGGGGGCGCAGCTCAGCAACCGTCTGCGTCCAGTACTGAGCCCACAACGATCCCCCGTTGTAGCACGCTGTCTCCGCCGTGGCCGTGACGTCCTCGAGCCCGAGCCTGGACAGCAGGGGCGGCAGCCGGCGGCCTATGAAGTAGTCGATGCCCTGGTCGCGCGCCCAAGCAAGCCATCCCCGCCAGAACGCCCGGACCGCCGGCGGCTCGGCGACGCTGACCGGGAGGAAATCCGGCTCGATCAGCAGGACCGCCCCGCCCGGACGGGTGCTGGCGATGAGGTTCGCCGCCGCGGCCTCAGCGTCCGCGACATGATGCAGTACGGCCCGGGCCGTCACGATATCGAATTCCGCCAGCCCGACGGGCGCGGCGAGAATGTCCGCCTGACGAAGCTCCAGCCCGGGAACGGCCGCGTCGACGAGGGAAAGGTCGAGGTCCACCGCCACCGCGTGCCCGCCCGGTGCGATCTGCCCGGCAAGCCAGGCCGACACGGAGCCGTTGCCACAGCCGACTTCGAGCGTCCGCGCGCCCGGCCGCACGCCCAGCTGCGCTAGATGGCGGCGATGCAGGGGATCGAGCAGCCGTGACATCAGCGCGAGCCGCTGGCGCTCGCCCTCCTGGTGATGATCAAGGACGTACTCGGACATGCTGGCCCATCCCCCGACCGCTACCGCAGACGCGCGTACGCGTATAGCCGAATTTGCTACCACGCCATTACTCAGTGTGGTACCCACTATGCAACCAGCCAGTGAGCTGGCCTGATACGGGCCCGCCGCTGTCTGGTTATCGACACGTATATAGGGGGAAGCATGAAATCTAACCGGTTTGCCCGGCTAGCGGTCGCGCTACTGGCACCGCTGCTGGCCGTCGGCGCGCTGGTTGCGCAGGCAGGGGTGGCGTCAGCTGCGGTCAAGCACGATGGCCATCACAGGAGCCGCGTCCTGTACGTCTCCCCGGCTGCCAACCCGGGTAACAGCGATCGATCCTGCCAATCCGCCGCGTTCGCTACCATCCAGTCCGCGGTCAACGCCGCCCGCTCCGGGGGCACCGTCGTGGTATGCAGCGGGACTTATCACGAGCAGGTGGTGGTCTCCAAGCCGCTGACCCTGGCAGGCAAGCGGGCGATCATCGACGAAACAGGCGTGAGCCCGACGTTCCAGGTCACCCTGCCGGGACTCGGGACGCAGACCATCTACGCGGCCGTCGTCTTGGTCAGCTCCCGGATCACGTTTACCGGGTTCACGGTCCAGAACGCCCAGGGTGAGGGAATACTGGCCGCGGGTCTCGGCGGTACCCTGCGCGGCATCGTGATCTCCCGCAACGCCGTGGTCAACAACGATCTTGGCGGCGGCGTCCCGCCGAAGTCGCCGTACTTCCAGTGCGCCGCCGAGGGGCAGGTTCCCGGTGACTGCGGCGAGGGCGTCCACTTCGCTGGGGGTGTCGCCTACTCCACGATCCGCGACAACCTCATCTCCGGCAACTCCGGCGGGGTGCTGCTGAGCGACGACGTCGGGCCCACGCACAACAACGTGGTCGAGGATAACGTCGTCACCGGCAACGTCGACGACTGCGGGATCACCGTACCCGGGCACAACCCCAACGCGCTCAACGCCGCTGGCGTGCCGCAGCCCAAGGTCGCGGGTGTCTATGACAACGTCATCCGGGGCAACGTGGTGACCGGCAACGGGACAGTGGGTGAGGGTGCGGGAGTGCTGTTCGCGAACGCGGGCCCGGGTACGGCCTCCTACGACAACATTGTCGAAGGCAACTACATCGAAGGAAACGGGCTGTCCGGCGTGACGATGCACGCGCACACCATCGGCAGCGGTCAGTTCGAGGACCTCAGCGGCAACGTCATCGTCGGCAACGCCATCGGCAAGAACAACCTCGACGGGGACACGCTCGACGGACCGCCGGGTCCCGAGGACCTGGAGACGACCGGGGTGCTCGTGTTCTCAGGCGGCACTCCTGTCACGGTCAAGATCGCGCGCAATCTCATATTCAACAACTCAATCGGCATCTGGCTCAGCGCGCCAGTTACGGCGTCCGGGCTGAGGACGAACAGATTCCTCAATGTGACCACGCCGGTCTCGGCGAACCACTGAGCCGGCTGACCCGGATGGCGGGCCGGGCGCCCGCCATCCGGGTCACGCTGCCGCGCTCTCCTGCAATAGGACGGCGGACTCGTCGCCGCCGTACGCGTTATTCAGCATGACGCCGACGATAAGCTGATCGGCCTGAAACTGCGTGCCGTCCCATTCGGCGTGGCCTGGTCGTATGCGCCGAGCGGGATAACCGTCGAGGAATCCTGGTCCGTCATGCCTGACGAAGGTGATGCACCGCCAGGCGACGCCGGCGGCCGTGACGACCGGGCACGGGTCGCCCGGCTCCGCCAGAGCCGGCGCCGGCGAGGGTGCTGAGGCGGGTTTCGAAGCGCGAACGCCCGACGCCGTCGAGCCTCGCCGACGGGCCCGACGGGTTCGATGAGGCCGGGCTAGCGCAGGACGCGGCCGCCAGCATCGTCGTCCCCTGGCGCCGCGGTACCGGGCCACACCCGAGACTTCAGCATCAGATGACCCTCTCTTTTAATTAACCTCTTACCGCGTGCGGCTCAACATATCGGCCCTATCCTGGCTCCCGCAGGCACTTATCCGCCGCATGCTCCGCCCGCCCTGCCGCATGGCATGATTGACCGGGGAGCCCGTTTTAAGGAGGCAGAATGACCGGACCGGGCCAGCCCGGAAACGGTGTTCCCGCGGACATCCGTACGGACATCGCGCACCCGGCCCGCGTATATGACTACTGGCTGGGCGGCAAGGACAACTTCGCCGCCGACCGGGCCGCCGCCGAGCAGGTGCTGCAGGCGATGCCGGAGATCCTGGACACCGTTCGAGGCAACCGCCGGTTCCTCGCGCGCGCTGTCACGTTCCTGCGCGATGCCGGGATCCGGCAGTTTCTTGACATCGGCAGCGGGCTGCCGAGCAGTCCGAACGTGCACGAAATCGCGCAGGAGAACGACAAAGACGCTCGCGTGGTGTATGTCGACCACGACCCGGTGGTGTTCGTGCACGCGGACGCGCTGATGGCGAAGAACGACGCGACCGGCGTTGTCCTCGCCGACCTGCGCGACGTGGACGACGTGCTGGCCAAGGCCGGGGAACTGCTCGACTTCACCAAGCCGGTAGCGGTGCTGTTCGTCGGGGTGCTGCACCACATCCTGGATTCCCAGGATCCGGCCGGCATCGTGGCCCGTTACCTGGCGGCGCTGGCGCCGGGGAGCTACCTGGTCATCTCGCACTCGACCGATGAGTTCTCGCCGGAGAAGATGCGCGCGAACGCCGAGGTCGCCGATAACAGCGGCACCGTGCTCATCCCGCGGGACAAGGACGCGATCATGCTCATGTTCAACGGCCGCGAACTGGTGGACCCCGGGCTGGTCCTGGTCTCCTACTGGCGGCCGGAGGGCGGCGACGCGGGACCCAACGCCAACCGCGCCTGGGTCTACGGCGGCGTCGCGGCGGTCTAGCTCACGCGAGAAAGCGGCCCGCGAGTCTGCGCCAGCGCAGATCGCGGGCCGTTTTTCATGGGGTGGCACGTTCCGGCCCACCGGTGTTTCCGGATCTTTATGATCAGGAAACCTGTACATCTGCCAAGCCTCTGTGGCACGATGCGCATTCAGTGGGGCGTGTACTCAAATCTGCACTGCAAGGAGGCATTTCATGCAGATGAGACCATTGAAACCTCGCAAGTCCCTGACCGTGACAGCGGCGGTTGGCCTGATCGCCGCCGGGACGGCGCTCGCCGTGCCTGGCACCGCGTCCGCGTCGCCCGGGGCCGCACCGGGAAGCCAGGTCACCGGCACGCTGGCGGACGGCACCACCTGGGTAGCGAACTTCCCGACCTCCTGGAACGGCACGCTGATTCTCTACAGTCACGGCTTCGGCCCGCTGGTGGCGCAGGACGCGCCAGATCCCACGACTCAGGCAGCGCTGCTCGCCGACGGGTACGCGCTCGCGGGCTCCTCCTACGACCCGAACGGCTCGGAGTGGGCGCTGGACACCGCCGTCAGCGACCAGTTCCAGACGCTCTCGGCCGTCGAGTCCACCGTCCTGCCCCACCGGCCCGCCCACGTGCTCGCCTTCGGCACGTCGATGGGCGGGCTGGTCAGCGCCCTTGAGGCGCAGCATGGCGCGCGCAAGATCGACGGCGCGCTGACCACCTGCGGCATCGTCGGCGGCGGGGTCAACCTGAACGAGTACCAGATTGACGGCGAGTACGCGCTCGCGCAGCTCCTGCTGCCCGGCCAGAACGTGCAGCTCGTCGGGTTCGCCAACGATGGCGCGGCCCTCGGCACCGCGGCGGAGCTGACCGCGGCCGCCGCGCAGGCGCAGGCGACCCCGGCCGGACGTGCCAGGCTGGCGCTCGCGATGGCGTACCTCAACGTGACCCCGTGGGACCCATCGGCGACCGCCCCAGCCCCGGCTAGCGACCCGGCAGGGCAGGAGGCCGCCCAGTACGACGTGCTGTTCGGCGGTTCGTTCACCATCCTGGACTTCATCGAACTCGGCCGTATCTCGATCGAGCAGGCGGACGGCGGTCAGGCGACCTGGGACGTCGGGGTGAACTTCGCCGGCGCGCTCAAGCACTCGCCGTTCCGGCACGAGGTGGACGCCCTCTACAAAGCGGCCGGACTGAACCTGCGCGACGACCTCACGGATCTGACCGCGAACACCAGCACCACGGCGGACCCGGCGGCCCTGCGGTCGCTCATCCACACCTCGGTCCCGACCGGGCGGCTTGAGGTCCCCGAGCTCGACCTGCACACGATCGGGGACAACCTCGTCCCGGTCCAGAACGAGAACTACTACGCCAAGCTGGTCCAGCGCGCGGGCAGCGGCGATCTGCTGCGTCAGGCGTACACGGAGAGCTTCGGGCACTGCAACTTCAGCGCCGCGGAGCTGGTCGCGGGCGTCCAGGCGCTCATGCACCGGGTGACCACCGGCCACTGGGGCGACGCCGCGACGGCCGCAAGCCTGGAGCAAGCGGCCACCGCCCTGAACCTCGGCCCGGCCCGGTTCACCGAGTACCGCCCGGGCGACCTCACCGGCGCGGTCCGCACCCGCTAGCAGCTGCATCGGAGGGCGGCAGCCCCTGACCACATTCCCGCTGGTCAGGGGCTGTTCCGATGGTGTCTTGGAGAAGGCGATGGCGTCAGGAGTGTCAGGTGGTCGGCACTTTGCCGATGATCCAGCCGAACTCTGAGACGATCCGGACGCCGATGCCTTCGACATACAGCGGGCGCAGCGCCAGGCGCAGCGCCTCGGCGAACCGGTCATAGCCGACGTTCTGGATGGCAGGCCAGGAAGGGCCTGCGGCCGCGAGGGCCCGGACGGTCAGGTCAAGGTCTGGCAGTTCGTTAACGACCTGAGCCGTACCCCGGTCGGCGAATTCCAGGCCCGCGTCCTTGAGCATCTGCTCGGCCACGCCGGGCCGCCCGGTGTCACCCTGGTTGATGGTGGCGCCGACATGATCGGCGGGCGACAACTCGACCACAGTCGCGAAGTAGGGCAGCAGGCCGCCCAGGCGTTTGGGAGCACCCCAGAACGTGAGCCCCACTAGGCCGCCGGGCCGCACGACCCGGCGCGCTTCGATCAGCGCGCCCTCGCATCCCTTCCAGATCCCGTTGAAACTCGTGGCAACGTCGAAGCGGTCGTCGTCGAACGGCAGCGCGAACATGTCCCCGACACGGAAGTCAGCCGCTGGGGTACGGGCACGGGCTATCGCGATCAGCGCCTCAGAGGCATCCAGTCCCGACACGGTGGCTCCACGGTGAGCCGCCACGCTGGCCGCGTACCCAGAGCCGCAGGCGATGTCCAGCACCTCGGTCCCAGGCCCAACGCCGGTTCGGTCAAACAGCGCATCGTTGGCGCCCCGCGCATACGGCTCGATCAGATACGCCCAGTCGGTCGCCCGTTCACCCCAGGCCTGGCCCGATTCAGCCCAGCTCATGCGGCTCACCTCCACGCCTAGGAACTGCCAGCCCGTCCCTTGCTGTACATCCGCTGACACTCAAGTGTCAAGAGGAGGCGTCGGCCGTCCCGTCCGCCTCGATCGATCCCTAGAGGTCCTCTGCGACGACCCCAGCGCCGGATCGCTGCCGCAGGTGGTGCAGCTAAACGGCTGACTTGGCCGCGAGGTGCCCGTCGCGGATTGACCCGGCGGAGCTTAGCCCCCTGTTCGCTGCTTGTTGCTGGTGCCTGTTGTTGGCCGTTGATGGCGGTCCGGGGGCATCTCGGGTGCACGCGCTCGGTGTGCATTGGTCAAGTTCTGCCGGGCCGCGACGTTATCAGCCGCACTGGCGGTGGGTTCAAAGTTCGCCTGGGCCTGGCCGGTGACTTTCCGGCGCCCGAGCCGTCCAATCTGGTGAACCACATCAACAGACGATGGCGTGAAGGGACTGAGGATCATGATGCCCTACGACACCTACCGGCTTCACCAGATCGAGCGCGCGAAGAGCCCCGCTGAGGTCCGCCGCGCCGACGAGCAAGCAGCCCGGGTCGCCTCTGCTGTGTCATCGCTATTGCGCGGCATCACCCGTCCGGTGCGAGCCGTGTGCAGGCCATCCCCAGCCACAGTGCCGGGCTTGCCCCGCACGGCCTGACCGGTTGTCCTGTACAACTAAAGCCGCTAAAAACACCAAGCACAATCGTGCCCGCGAGCCAGACCGGGCCGGTCGCGAGCTCAGCGTCAGGCGCCGGGAGCTTGTGCCGTTCGCGCCATTTTCCGACTAGGCCGGGATCAGTATCGAGTGCGCGGGCGATCTCTGCGATGCCGTAAACCTTCATCGGAGCGTCCCTTCATTCTGTCGTTACAGCCGACAGGTTACCAGACCTGTCGGCACGCCGGACAGATTGATGGGAGCCTGTCAAGGCGCATCGCATCTTCCGCTGATGCCGCGACGAGAGCGCACGGCGCCGACAGCATGAGCCAGAACAGGACGTTCCGTGCGCGGCGCATAGTCCATCGGCACGGCTGTTGGTAGGGACAGAGTCGGCGATCCGGAACTTGTAGACGGCGCCGCCCGCTTGCACTGCGTAATCAAAGAACGCCGGCGATCGGTGGTCCAGCGGCGCGGGCATGCGTGATCTACCCCTGCGGCTGGCATGTGCCAGGGGCCAGTCAAGCAGGACATGGGCGGGTCCGGCGAGTCATCCGGTGACCACGCGGATGCCGAATCGCTCACCGATCCGGTGCCGTTCGTCGTCGGTGGACGCGCTGTTGATCTCGACGAAGTAGTCCTCGATGCCGCCCGGCGCGACGATCAGCAGCAGCCGCGCGGGCCGGGCCGGTGCCCAGAACCGGTGCGGGCGCCCGCGGGGCAGGAAGACGAAACTGCCCGCCGCCGCGTCGAAGACCTCGCCGCCGCAGTGAACAGACAGTTCGCCGTCCAGGATGTAGAAGCACTCGTCTTCGTGATCATGGACATGCAGTGGCGGCCCGGCCTCGACGCTGGTCTCAAAGACGCTCAGTACTCCGCCGGTCGACCGGCGCGACGCCTTAAGCCCTTGATCGCCCGCCAGGCCGGTGCCAGCCGGGATCACATAGCCCGTCAGGAACTCAGTCACAGTATCCATGATCACCGGGCGCAGGCGGATGCTGGCCGTCGTTTCGTAACCGCGCAGGGTGCGGAGGGCTGGACTGTCGCGTGTACCCGCCGATCTATGCAGCGAGCGCCAGGTCTCGCGATGGTTATGTGGCGCATCGAAAGGGCGCTATGAAGCCTGGGCTTGTGCAAGGGACTGAGCATGGCGATGGGCGGGCGGGCCCTTGCGACGGTCGCCGCCACAAGCGCGCCAGGCCACCGCCGGCGCAGCCCTATCATGGCCAGATGAGGCGCCCAGGGCCGGTTACCCACGCGGTCATTTCCCTTGCCCTGTGGCCGCTGATCATAATCTTCTCCCCGGCGATCGTCCTTGCCGGGGAGCCGGTCAACCGGTGGGTGATGCGGCGGATGCGCCGCAGCGCCTCCACCGCCCAGATGGCCGTCGTCCGCCATAGCGGCCGACCGGCCCGCGCGGCGGCTGCGCCGCTGCCCGTGCACGCCTCCTTGCTCGTCACCGTCATTAGCAATCCGCTGTGGATCGCCCTCACCGCGCCGGGCCGCTGGGTCAGCGACCGGTTCCGCGGGCACCCCCGCGAGCCGGCGGACCGGTGAAATCAGCGTGGCGGTGAGGCTCGGACCCGCCCATCCTTGCCCGCTATGGCCGGACGACCTGTCTTTCCGCCGTGCCAGGAAAGGACAGCCGTCCAGGCCCGCCGAGTCCGCCCGCATCTGACCCGTGCCTGGCGGGTACGTCCAGGTCTGGTTGCCCGCGACGCCGGATCCGGCCAGAGAACGACGGCCAAGCCCCAGGCTCAATGTCACTGCCCGTGAATAACCGTGCCCCTAGCACACGCGGGTGAACCGCCGTTCTGGGCGGTCCGGGCGCAGCGATCTTGTGCGCTCGCGGCCGCTCGGGACAGGCGATTCGCTGGCGGCATCCCATCGTGCCAGCCGCTGCCCATCCTGGCGCGGGCGGATCGCGGTCCGGGCGAGGCGGTCGCGGCGGCACTGATGACGTTGGTCCCTGCCGTGCGGGACCAGCGCCCGCGGAACCGCGCCGTGGCAGCGCTACGCTGAACAGTGCTCAAGGGAACGGCCACCCGGAGGGAACCCACGGGGAACCGGAACCGACAGTGGCGGCCGAAGGGCCCAAGCCGGAGATCGCCGGCCGGTGGGAAACCAGCGGAAGGCGGGCGACGGGGAGGGACCGGCGGGCAAACGGGAAACCGGAGGAAAGCCCGCTGGGGGACCCCGAGGACGTGCGGTGAGGCCCCAAACCGCCCGGTGAGAATCCGGGGATTTGGGGCCGCACGCATCTCCGCCTGCCGATCGCGGACCGCAGTCGCGTTGGCGGTCATAGCTGCTCGCGTATCCGCCCGATTTCACAGAACTGCTGGTCTGCCAGGGCATCATCCGTGGCGCGCCGACAAGGTACCTCTGTTTGCTCTCATGTGTGTGGCCAATTCGGCTCACTCGGCACCCGGACGGCGCTCGGCATGTCTGGTCAGCTCAGGCTGTCCGGGGGTGGCCCCGGAACAGGCGCGCGAACCGGTGATGCTTCGGCCGCGGCAGTGGCACGTCGCGGGTGAACTGGCCCAGCAGGTCATCCTGGGCGGGGACCGCGAGCTGGTCCATAACCTGGCCGGCCAGCTGGATCGGCGCCCCGGTGGCCGCGGCTAGCGCCAGCGCATACCCGATGCGGGCCGTCATCTGCCGTGGCCCGGCCGTGCCCGCGGCGGTGAACTCCATCCGGGCGGGGGACCCGGGTCCGTCGCGCCCATGCCGCGGCCCTGCGGTAAGCGCGGCATCCAGCTCGTCGATGTGCACGCCGGTCACCGCTACGCCGGCCGTGCGCAGCAGCTCCGCCGTGATTGCTTCGGCGGGTTCAGGATGGGAACGGCCGCCATCGCCGCGGAACAGGCCGTGGCCTTCCGGCCCGTTCAGCCATACCGGCAGGGCCCGGCCGCCGGTGTCGTCGGCAAGCACGACGAGGAAGGAGAAGACCCGGAATCCGTGCCCGCGCAGGCCCCGCTTGCCCGGCCAGGGTTCCACGTGTGCGATCCGTACCGTTGTCATGACAGGACAACGAGCAGGGCCGCGAAGAAGTGCGCGGACCCGCTCAATCCGTCAAGCGCCGATCCGGCGATCCGGTGGCACACCAGGCTCGGGAAGGATTACGTTCGGTGACATGGGCCGATCCGGACCGCGGGTTGCGGCGCGGGATCGGGTAAGGTTCCGGCATGGCTGCCTCGTCACTGATGGTGCCGCTCGGCACGCAGGCGCCCGGCTTCACTCTCCCCGGCACCAGCGGCACGATGACAGGCCTCGACGACTTCGCCGCCGCGCCCGCGCTGCTGGTCGCGTTCTTGTGCAACCACTGTCCCTATGTCCGCCACATCGAGACCGCGCTGGGCGCGCTGCTGTCGCGCTACCCTGACCTGGCCGTCGCGGGCATCTGCACCAACGACGCCGGTGCTTACCCCGACGACCGGCCGCACGAGCTTGCCCGGCAGGGCCGCCGCGCCGGCTGGAATTTCCCCTATCTGGTCGACGCCGGCCAGCAGGCCGGCCGTGATTACCACGCCACCTGCACGCCGGACTTCTTCCTCTACGACAGCGCGCGCCGGCTGGCCTACCGCGGAGCGTTCGACCAGTCGACAC
>Ga0187807_1000543_pt1 | contig 11925 bp, 11 predicted proteins | sample NC_wetland_sal_i_4_FD_132432 | JGI IMG/M metagenome (GOLD analysis project Ga0187807, IMG submission 132432) | Wetland sediment microbial communities from Neuse River Estuary, North Carolina, USA - ASW_2 | ecosystem: Environmental > Aquatic > Freshwater > Wetlands > Sediment | place: USA: North...
GGCAAGCAGGTGTCCGGCTCCTGGGGGAGCGGCACGCTGCTCCAGACCAGCCTGTTCTCGATGCTGACGACCGGCGGCGAGGTGTACATCGGCGCGGTCGAGCCGAGCGTGCTGTACGCAGCGGTGGGGCACACGTCCGGATGACCGCGACGACCGGGGCCGCGGAGCTGGCGATCTCCAGCGATGGCCTGACCAAGCGGTTCCGCGGCCAGCTGGCGGTCGACCACGCGGACCTGGCGGTCCCGCAGGGGTCGGTGTACGGCTTCCTCGGCCCGAACGGCTCGGGCAAGACCACCACGATCCGGATGCTGCTCGGCCTGGCCTACCCGAGCAGCGGCTCCGCGCGGCTGCTCGGCGTGCCGGTGCCGGACGGCGCCGTCGCTGTGCTCTCGCGGGTGGGGTCGCTGGTGGAAGGCCCCGCGTTCTACCCGTACCTGTCCGGCTGGGACAACCTGGCCAGGTACGACGCGGCCGACCGGTCGGCGCCGCCCGGCCCCGCGGCGCGGATCGGTGCGGCGCTCGACCGGGTGGGGCTGACCGCGGCGGCGCGGAAGAAGTACCGGAACTACTCACTCGGCATGAAGCAGCGGCTGGCGATCGCGGCGGGCCTGCTGCGCCCGCGCGAGCTGATCATCCTGGACGAGCCGACCAACGGGCTCGACCCGCAGGGCACCCGCGAGGTCCGGGCGCTGGTCCGGCAGATCGCCGCGGACGGGATCACCGTGTTCGTGTCCTCGCACCTGCTGGCCGAGGTCGAGCAGGTGTGCTCGCATGTCGGCGTGATGCGCGCGGGCAAGCTGGTCTTCCAGGGCTCGCTGCCCGAGCTGCGCCGTACCGGGTCGCCCCGCATCGTGGTGCGGACGGCGGACGTGGCCGTCGCGGGCAAGGTGTTCGCCAAGCTGGGCCTCGCCGACCCGGCGCCGGGCGAGGACGTGATCACCGCCGAGCTCGGCGCCGCCGAGCCGGAGCTCATCTGCGCCGAGCTCGTGCACGCCGGCGTCGGGGTCCGCGGGCTTTCCGTCGAATCCCCGAGCCTGGAAGACCTCTTCGTCGGCCTCACCGGGGAGGGCTTCGATGTCGACCATTGATCAGGCGGACCTCGCTACCGGAGCGACAGGCGCTGGGGAGCCAGCCGCTTACGTTCGGGGAAACCTGAGATTCATCCGCAACGAGATGCGGCTCGTCTTCTTCCGGCGGCGCAACCTGCTGCTGCTCGCCGTCGTGGTGCTCTTTCCCCTGCTGATCGGGATCGGGCTGAAGCTCGCGGCGCCGCAGTCCCACGGCGGGGAAGGCGGCGGGGGAGGGCCGGCTAGCGGGGGCGCGGCCTTCTTCAACCAGCTCGCGGGCAACGGCGTGTTCCTCACGTTCATCGCGCTGTCGCTGCTGCTGATCCTGGTGCTGCCAGTGGTGATCGCGGTGGTCTCAGGGGATTCCGTGGCAGGCGAGGCCGGCTACGGCACGCTGCGCTACCTGCTCGCGGTACCCGCCGGGCGGACCCGGCTGCTGGCCGTGAAGTACCTGACGATCCTGACGTGGGGGGTGGTCGCCACGTTCATCGTCTCGGCGGTCGCCCTGCTCGCCGGGGTCATCCTGTTCCCGATCGGGCCGGTCACGCTGCTGTCGGGGACGACCGTGTCGCTGGCCGCCGGGCTGGTGCGGGTGCTGTTCGTGACGCTGTACGTGTGCGCGGCGATGGCCGCGCTCGGCGCGATCGGCCTGGCGATCTCCACGTTCACCGAGCACGCGATCGGCGCCATCGCGGCCATCATGATCCTCGTCGTGGCCAGCGAGGTCGTCGACCAGATCCCGCAGTTCGCGACGGTCGCGCCGTACCTGCCGACGCACTGGTGGAACAGCTTCGACTCGCTGCTGCGCACCCCGCTTGACACCACGGCGCTGTGGCACGGGCTGTTGTCGTTCGTGGTTTACGCGGTGGTGTTCTGCGCGATCGCGTGGGCGCGGTTCACCTCAAGCGACGTCACCAGCTGAAATCCTCCTCCCAGAACTCGGTGACGCCGCGCGGCTTCTGCAGAGCTTCGTCGGCATCGCGGTCGCGCAGTTCGACGCGGCGGATCTTGCCTGAGATCGTCTTCGGCAGGTCGGCGAACTCGATCCTGCGGATCCGCTTGTAGGGCGCCACCCGCTGCCGGCAGAAGGCCATGATGTCCCGCGCCAGATCGGGGCCGGGCGTGGCGCCGGCGGCGAGCAGGATATAGGCCTTGGGCACCGCCAGCCTGACCGGGTCGGGCGAGGGCACGACCGCCGCCTCGGCGACCGCCTCGTGCTCGATCAGCACGCTCTCCAGCTCGAACGGCGAGATCCGGTAGTCGGATGCCTTGAACACGTCGTCGGTCCGCCCGACGTAGGTGATGTAGCCGTCATCATCGGAGGTGGCCACGTCACCGGTGTGGTAGTAGCCGCCGCGCATCGCCTCGGCGTCCCGGTCGGCGTCCCCGAGGTACCCGGTCATCAGCCCGAGCGGCCGCTCGCTGAGGTCCAGGCAGATCTCGCCGTCCCTGCCCGGCTGGCCGGTCAGCGGGTCGACCAGCGCGACCGGGTAGCCGGGCAGCGGCCGGCCCATGGATCCGGGCTTGACCGGCTGGCCGGGGGAGTTGCCGATCTGCGCGGTCGTCTCGGTCTGCCCGAAGCCGTCCCGCACGGTGATCCCCCAGGCCTTGCGGACCTGCTCGATCACTTCCGGGTTCAGCGGCTCGCCGGCCGCCACGCACTCTCGCAGGCTGCTCACGTTGGCGGCCGACAGATCGGCCTGGATGAGCATGCGCCAGACGGTTGGCGGCGCGCAGAACGTGGTGACGCCGCAGTCGCCGAGCGCCTTGAGCAAGCCGGCCGCGCTGAACCGGGACTGGTTGAGGATGAGGATCGTGGCCTGCGCGTTCCACGGGGCGAAAAGGTTCGACCAGGCGTGCTTGGCCCAGCCGGGAGACGAGATGTTCAGGTGCACGTCGCCCGGCTCGATGCCGATCCAGTACATCGTGGACAGGTGACCCGCCGGGTAGCTGGCGTGCGTGTGCCCGACGAGCTTGGGCTGCGAGGTCGTGCCCGACGTGAAGTAGAGCAGCAGCGGGTCGGCCGCCCTCGTCACCCCGTCGGGGGCGAAGTCCTCCGGCGCGTCGCGCGCGCTGGCGTAGGACTGCCAGCCGGCGGCTGTGTTATCAGCTACGGGGTTATCAGCCCCGGGGCCGCCCACGATCACCCGGGTCCAGTCGCCGGGAAGGGCGGCGAACTTCGGCACCTGCGCGGCCTCGGCCACCACGTGCCTGACCTCGCCGCGGGAGATCCGGTCGGCCAGGTCGGCGGGCTGCAGCAGCGCCGACGCCGGGATGACCACCGCGCCGAGCTTGATCGCCGCGAGCATGATCTCCCACAACGGCACCACGTTGCCGAGCATCAGCAGCACCCGGTCACCGCGGCGGACGCCGAGATCGCGCAGCCAGTTCGCCACCTGACTGGAACGCGCCGCCATCTGCGCGTAGCTCACCGACTCGTCGGAGCCGTCGTCGCCGACGACGCGCAGCGCGGTCCGGTCGCCGTGTTCGGCGGCGACGACGTCGAACCAGTCGAGCGCCCAGTTGAACTCGCCGAGGCTGGGCCAGGTGAACGATCCGCGGGCGCTGTCGTAGTCGTCGCGGTGGCGCAGCAGGAGGTCACGCGCCGCGCGGAAGGCGGCGCTCGAAGCGACATTACTCACCGGTTAATAATCTCAGGCCCTGGCGATCCGGCAAAGAGCGGACTGGCGAAGGTCATAGTCTTCTGAGAAGCTAACCGGACAACGCTTACAACTAGGCATGGCACACTGCGACTATGGACAGCTGGGACGATCGCTACGGATCTGCGCCCGCCCGCGCGGCGGCGCGCCACGTGTCGCACGCGGTCGCGGAGCGGGAGCGCGGCAAGCAGCGGCTGAACGCCGTGACGGCCACGGTGGGCTTCGCCAGCGTGATCGCGGCCGGCGCGGTGGCCGCGGTGCTGCCGGGCTCGACGCACACGACGGGGACAACCTCGGGCAGTTCGTCGGTGAGCACGGGCACGGGCGGTTCGTCGTCCACTGGCGGCACGTCAAGCACCGGCTCGAACTCAGCGTCCTCGAACGCTTCGAACAGCTCGAACTCCGCGAACAACCCGTCCAGCTCTTCGAACAACTCCGCTGGCTCCTCGAGCAGTTCCGGCAACAACCTGCAGGCGCCGAGCTACGCCCCGGTGCAGTCGAACGGCGGCGGCCAGGCGACCTCCGGCGGTACGTCCGGCTGGTGACCCGGCCATGACCCAGCCCCCCGCCGGGACGGCTCCGCAGCAGGAGCCGACGGCGTTCGCGGCGTGGCGCGCGCTCGGCATGCTTATCCAGCTCGTGGTCACCGACCCCGGACAGCTCGCCGCCGCCCGTGACCTGCTCACCGAGGACCTCACCGAACTCGACCTGACGTGCAGCAGGTTCCGGCCCGACTCGGAGCTCGTCGCGCTCGGGGACGCGGCCCGCGCGGCGACCGGGCCGGTGACCGTGACGGTCAGCCCGCTGCTCGCGGAGGCCATCGCGGTCGCGCTGCACGCGGCCAGCCTGACCGATGGCGACGTGGACCCGACGGTCGGCGGGGTGCTTTCCGCGCTCGGCTACGACCGGGACTTCGCCCAGGTCCCGGCGAACGGTCCGGCGCTGCCCGGCGGAGGCGCCAGGGGCGCCCGGGTCGGGGTCCGGGTGATCCCCGGCTGGCGCTCGGTCCGGCTCGACCTCGCCACCCGCCGGCTGACCGTGCCGGCCGGCATCCAGCTTGACCTGGGTGCGACGGTGAAGGGCTGGGCAGCGGACCGTTCCGCGGCGCGGATCGCGGGGAAGCTCGGCTGCGGGGTGCTCGTGAGCCTGGGCGGCGACACCTCGGTGGCCGGCCAGCCGCCCGAGGGCGGCTGGCGGATCCGTGTCCAGGACCTGACCGGCCTGCCCGACCAGCCGCCGGAGGGGCCGAGCACCGTGGTGGCCATCAGGGACGGCGGCCTCGCCACCTCGTCTACCACCGCCCGCCGCTGGCAGCGCGGCGGCGACGTGCTGCACCACATTCTGGACCCGCGCACGGGAATGCCCGCCGCGCCCGTCTGGCGCACGGTCTCGGTCGCCGCCGCGAGCTGCGCCGACGCCAACACGGCAGCGACGGCGGCGATCATCAGGGGCCGTCAGGCTCCCGCCTGGCTGGCCGGCCTGAACCTGCCGGCCCGCCTGGTCGAGCCCGACGGCACCGTGCACACCGTCGCGGGCTGGCCTCCGGACCCGGAGTAATTGCCTTTCTTACTCCTCTTACTCCTCGAGCAGCCAGTCCAGTGCCGCGGCGGCCGTCCACGACTGGTTGAGGCTGCCGAGGGGAGCGCCGGTCATCGGCTGGTAGTACTCGGCGTACGTCTCGTCGCCAAGCTGCTCGAGCGAGGTCGCCCGCAGCCGCGCGGCGACCGCGTTCTGACCGGACCGGTGCAGTGCCCAGGTGAGCAGCCAGGTGAACACCGGCCATACCGGCCCGCGCCAGTAGCACTCCGGGTTGAACGCCAGGGAGCACGGTGACGTCGACGGGGGCAGCGGCCACTTCAGGTCCGGATGGCCTGCCCACCGCGGCCCGGTCAGCAGCGAGACCAGACGGTCCCGCATGTAGCGCGGCATGCCTCCGGCGATCAGCGGGGCGAAGCCGGCGATCGTCTCCGTCCTGAGCCACTCACCGGTCCGGAGGTCAACGTCGGCGGCCAGGCCCGACGCCTCGTCGACGTGGCAGAAAACAGCCGCCCGGGCCTGGGCGGCGTAGTCCTTGAGCTCGGCTGCGTCGTCGGGTTTTCGCAGCCGGGTGGCGAGCCCGGCGAGGATGTCGGACGCGGCCGCGTAGATGGCGGTGAACAGCACGTCGCCGACCTGAAAGCTGCCGGACTCGCGCATCAGCCCGGCGTCGTACCCGGCCTGCTTGGCCTCCTCGACCAGCCACAGGTACCGGTCGTATTCACCGTCGGTCGGCCGCTGCGCGGCGCTCGCCACGTGCGCCTTGTCGCGGCGGATGTAGGCGGGCAGATCCGGGCCGACCGAGACGTTGGCGTAGGGGATGTCCCACCGGGGCGAGTTGTCCGTGCCGCTCTCCCAGCCGTGGAACAAGGTCAGCAACCCGGTCGACTTGTCCGCCCGGTCGCGGGCCAGAAACCGGTGCCAGGCGAGGAGCTTCGGGTACAAATGCGCCGCCCAGCCCTGGGTGATCTCGTTCTCGCGGCCGCCGGCTGCCGCGGCGACCGCGAGGATCCTGTCGACCGCGATCGCGTGCACCGGCGGGTCGGTGATGCCGCTCGTCGCGGGAGACGCCGGGGCGTCCTCGTTGCACTGGGCGCACTGCCACTGCGCCGGGCCGGGGCAGTACCCGTCCGCGGAGGGGTCGAAGACGATGTGCGGCACCATCCCGTTGCGCCACTGGCCGGCGAAGAGCGAATCGAGTTCGAGGCGGGCGCGGGGCAGGTCGACGGTTGCGAGGCCGATCGCGTTGAACGCGGCGTCCCAGCTCCACTGGTGCGGGTAGAGGGATGGCGCGGCCTTGGTGATGAGGCCGTTGCTGTTATCGCGCAAAATATAGGCCGCGCGGGCGGCGAGCATGAGTGAGCCAGACATTTATGTTACAACCAAGTTTCCAAACATGACGGTTATGTTAACTACCGGGACAGCATGGATCTTCCGACAGCACACGCGTGCCCCCGCCGCGTTACCAAACTGGAAGTTACCCGCACCAGGCGGCCCGCGCCATGGGAGCAAAGGTCCCGGAGGCACACCATTGGTGAGGCCGGGGGATAGCAGCCGTTGCGGTCGGTCAGCCAGTTCAGAGCCAGCTCATACCCAGTGTCTATGCTGCCCTGTGTTTTATGACCCATGCTTAGAGACGTGAGCGGAATCAACTCTTCTACCGCGCTGTGGTACACGAGCCGCGCCACCGGCGTGGTGGCGCTGCTGCTGATGACCGCGGTGGTGCTCCTCGGCCTGCTGGTGACCAGGCAGGGCCGGCTGCCCGGCCTGCCACGGTTCGCCGTCACGGGGCTGCACAGGAACCTGTCGCTGATCGCCGTCGTGTTCGTGGCGCTGCACGTGCTGACCGCGGTCGCGGACAGCTACGTGCATATCCCGCTCACCGCCGCGGTCATCCCGCTGGCTTCGCCGTACGAGCGGCTGTGGCTGGGCCTGGGCGCGGTCAGCCTGGATCTCACGATCGCGGTGGTCGTGACCAGCCTGCTGCGCAGGCACCTGAGCCGCCGGCTGTGGCGCGGCGTGCACCTGCTCGCGTACGCGAGCTGGCCGGTCGCCTGGCTGCACAGCATCACCTCCAGCCCCGATTTGCGGCACGGCGCGCTGTTCCTGCTGGCGGTGGCCTGCGCTCTCGTGGTGGTCCTCGCGGTGCTCTGGCGGCTGGCCGCGGCCAGCCGCGACGTGCCCCGCGCCGAGCGAGTCGGGCACCTGATGTCCGCGCTGCACCATCCCATGTCCGCGCTGCACCACCATCGGGCGCCAAACGCGCCGCAGAGCCGGGCACCGGAGAGGGCCAGCCGTCTATGACCACGGCCACCCACGGGGCGCCCGCCGAAGACACCGCTACCAGCCTGCCGCGGCTGCTGCCGCGGAGCGGCCAGCACCCGGAGGACTGGCACGCGCACATGGCGCGGCATGGCCGGCTGCCGTACCGCGACCGCCCCGGCGACCTGATCCTCGACCTGAGCGCGGCCGGCCTCACCGGACGCGGCGGTGCCGCGTTCCCCGCGCACCGCAAGCTGTCGGCCGTCCTCGACGCCGCGGATAAGCGGCGCCGGCCCCCGGTCGTCATCGCGAACGGGGCGGAAAGCGAGCCGGCCAGCGACAAGGACGCCACGCTGCTGTGGCTCGCCCCGCACCTGGTGCTCGACGGCCTCCAGCTGGCGGCCGAGGCGGTCGGCGCGGAGGCGGCCATCCTGTACACGCACACCGACCGGCGCAACGACGTGGGCAGGCGGCTCGGGCAGGCCATCGCGGAGCGCGTCGCCGTCGGCGCCGACCGGGTACCGGTGCAGCTCGCGGAGGCCCCGCCGCGATTCCTGTCCGGGCAGGAGACCGCGCTGGTCAGCCACCTGGCCGGCGGTCCCGCGATCCCGACCTTCATGCCGCCACGGATCACCGAGCGCGGGCTGGCCGGCGCCCCGACCCTCGTGCAGAACGCCGAGACCCTGGCCCACATGGCGCTCATCGCGCGACACGGGCCGCGGTGGTTCCGCCAGGTGGGCACCACGGCCGAGCCCGGCTCCATGCTGTGCACGATCCGCCGCGCCGACGGCACGCCGCGGGTCGCGGAGGTCCCCCTCGGCATGCCGCTGCGGAGCCTGATCGGGGATCTGGGACCCGACCGTGCGGTGCTGATCGGCGGCTATCACGGCACCTGGGTGCCGGCCGCGGACGCGATGCGGCTCACGCTCGACAACGCCTCGCTCGCCGCGGTTGGCGCGCGGGTCGGCGCCGGGATCCTGATCACCCCGCCGCCGGACCGGTGCGCGCTGACCGAGACGGCGGCGGCCGTTCGCTATCTCGCTCTCGAATCCGCCGGTCAGTGCGGGCCCTGCCTGAACGGGCTGCCGCGGATCGCCGCCGCCCTCACCGAGATCGCGGTCGGCAGGCAGCGCCGCCAGACGCAGGCGGACCTGGAGCGGTGGGCCGGGCTGGTCACCGGGCGCGGCGCGTGCCACCACCCGGACGGCACGGCGCGGTTCGTGCGCAGCGCGCTGATCACGTTCGCCGCGGAGATCGAGCTGCACCGGCGGGGCCGGTGCAGCGGCACGAGCAGGAAGGCGTTCCTGCCGATCCCGCGTGATTCCGCACGCACGGAAGAGGACTGGATGTGAGCGAGAAACTGCTGGTGAACCCGATCGAGTGCGCGGGTCACGGGGCGTGCGCCGAGCTGCTGCCCGAGATGATCGCCATGGACGAATGGGGCTACCCGATCGTCGACGGACGTCCCATCCCGCCGGCGCTCGAGCGCGACGCCCGCGCCGCGGTGAGCGCGTGCCCCACGCTGGCGCTGCGCCTGCTGCGCTCCTAACCGGCTCCGCCGTCTCCGCTAGGGCCGCTCCCCGCTGGGAGCGGCCCTTCGCTATGCCATGCTTGACGGCTCCAACTGAGTGCGCCTATCTTATGAGAGTAACTTTCATTTAAGGGAGACAACCGAAAGGCGGTGACTCTCATGACTGACTCGTCCCGCCGCTGGTGGGCGATGGCGGCGATCTCGGTGAGCGTGCTGGTCGTGAGCCTCGACCTGACCGTGCTCAGCCTGGCGCTGCCAACCATCGCCGCGACGATGCACGCCTCAACCGGCGACCTGCAGTGGATCACCGACGCCTACGCCCTGGTGATCGCCGCGCTCATCCTCCCCGCCGGGCTGCTCGGCGACCGGTACGGCCGGAAGAAGGTGCTGCTCGCCGCGCTCGTGGTGTTCGTCGCCAGTTCGGTGTGGTGCGCCTACTCGGTCAGCGTGGGTGAGCTGATCGCCGCGCGGGCCGTGCTCGGTATCGGCGCCGCCGCTGTCTTCCCGATGGCGATCTCGGTGCTCCCGGTGATGTTCGCCGAGGAGGAACGGCAGAAGGCGATCGCCGTGATGGCCGCGGCCCTCTTCCTCAGCTACCCGATCGGCCCGATCGTCGGCGGCTTCCTGCTCGACCACTTCTGGTGGGGTTCGGTCTTCCTGATCAACGTGCCGATCGTGGCGATCGCGCTCGTCGCCGTGACGTTCCTGCTGCCCGAGTCGCGGGCCGCGAAGCGGCCAAGCCTGGACTTCCCCGGCATCGTGATCTCGAGCGCCGGCCTTACCGCCCTCACGTACGGGTTCATCAGGGCGGGCCAGAGCGGCTGGACCGACAGCCTCGCACTGGCCACGATTTTCGCGGGCGTGGCGGTCCTCGCCAGCTTCGTCTGGTGGGAGCGGCTCGCTGCCCGGGGGAGCGGCAGCCAGGCCCTTGTCGACCTGTCGCTGTTCCGGGTGGCCAGCTTCCGGTGGGGCACCCTGCTGATGACGTTCGTGTCGTTCGCCATGTTCGGCCTGTTCTTCACCGCGCCGCAGTACTTCCAGGACGTCCGCGGCGCGACACCGCTCGGCAGCGGGGTGCGGCTGCTGCCGCTGATCGGCGGCATGCTCGTCGGCATGATCGCGGGCAGCAGGCTCACCGGCGCGACCAAGCGGCCCGACGGCAGCCGTGGCGAGCCGCGGGTCAGCGCCAAGCTCGCCGCCACGGCCGGCTTCCTGGTGATGGCCGCCGGGCTGGCGATCGGCGCCTGCACCAGCCTCGGCTCATCGATGGGCTTCGCGGCCCTGTGGGTCTCGGTGACCGGCCTCGGGCTCGGGATCGCGATGCCGGCCGCGATGAACGCCGCGGTCGGCCCGCTGACGGCGGAGCGCAGCGCGTCAGGCGGGGCGCTGATGTCCGCGGTGCGCCAGGTCGGCGCCACCATCGGTGTCGCGGTGCTCGGCACGCTGATCAGCAACGGTTACGCGAGCCGGCTTTCGCTCGGCACGCTGCCCGCGGCGGCGGCCGGAGCGGTGCGGTCGGGTGTCGCCGGCGGTGTCGCGGTGGCGCAGCGGCTGGGATCCACCGCGCTGCTCGACGAGGTGCGCAGCGCGTTCATCCACGGCATGGACATCATGCTCTGGACGTGCGCGGGGATCGCGGTCGCCAGCGCCCTGCTCGCGCTCGCCTTCCTGCCCCGCCGCTCCGGGCCGGCCACCGAGCCTGGTGACTCCCCGGCGCCACGCGAGGCACAATTGAGGACGTGACCGACGTGGACCTGCCGCAGCAGACGAGCCTGCGGGAGCGGAAGAAGGCCAGGACGCGTGCTGCCATCAGGGAGCACGCGCTCCGGCTTTTCCGCGAGCAGGGTTATCAGGCGACCACCGTCGAGCAGATCGCGGCGGCCGCCGAGGTTTCCCCGTCCACGTTCTTCCGCTACTTCCCCACCAAGGAAGACGTCGTGCTCCGCGACGACTTCGACGACCGGATGTTCGAGGCTTTCGACCGCCAGCCGCCATCGCTCACCCCGATCGCCGCCCTGCGGGCCGCCATGCGCGAGACGATCGCGACGTTCACGCCAGCCGAGTGGGCCGAGTTCCAGGAGATGTCCACCATCGGCATGTCCGTCCCGGAGGTCAGGGCCCGCATCGTGGACGAGATGTCCCGGATGATCGAGACGGCGACGGACGCCGTGGCCAAGCGGACCGGCCGCTCGCCCGAGGAGCTGGCGGTCCGCGTCTACGCGGGCGCGGTCATCGGCGCCATCATGGCGGTCATGGGCCCGGAGGCCTACTCCGAGGGCACCGTGGACGTGGAGGCCTTCAACCGCATCGAGGACGCCCTGGCCGTCCTGGAGTCGGGCCTCCCCGAGCTGTGACCCCGCTCTCCGGGACACCATGGCCCCCACCGCGTCCCCGCGGGAATGTTGAATGTTCATGCATCGTTGGGGCTGTTGCGTGCCCGGGAAGCCGGGTATGAGTGAACAGGCCGAACGCTAGGAGGGGCCACCATGCCAGCCGTCACCGTCGAGAACCTGCTTGTCCTGCCGCGCGTCACCCAGCCGGGCCCGGCGGACGAGCGCCCGATCGTGAAGGTCACCACGGCACCGTCCGGCTACGAGGGCGAAGGCTTCCCGGTGCGGCGCGCCTTCGCCGGGGTCGACCTCAAGCAACTCGACCCGTTCGTGCACATGGACCAGATGGGCGAGGTCGACTACGCCCCGGGTGAGCCCAAGGGCACGCCGTGGCACCCGCACCGCGGCTTCGAGACCGTCACCTACATGATCGACGGCGTCTTCAGGCACCAGGACTCCAACGGCGGCGGCGGCCTGATCACCAACGGCGACACGCAGTGGATGACCGCCGGCGGCGGCATCCTGCACATCGAGGAGCC
>Ga0187807_1000544_pt1 | contig 11919 bp, 10 predicted proteins | sample NC_wetland_sal_i_4_FD_132432 | JGI IMG/M metagenome (GOLD analysis project Ga0187807, IMG submission 132432) | Wetland sediment microbial communities from Neuse River Estuary, North Carolina, USA - ASW_2 | ecosystem: Environmental > Aquatic > Freshwater > Wetlands > Sediment | place: USA: North...
AATTTAGTATAATTTAAACGAAAAAAAATGGATGGTTGACAGGAGGGTAGGAAATCTTGGAAGTTATCATTGCAGGGTACGAACCTAAAACTGTTTTTGAACTGGAACAGATGGTTTCGAATCTGGGACATGAAGTTATTGCCAGTGCTTTCACTGGGGATTCAGCCATTAAAATTACCAGGAAACTAAAACCTGATCTGGTGCTTGTGGATCTGAACCTGCAAGGGGAAATGAAGGGAGTGGATGCTGGAAAAAAAATTACAGAAGATATGAATGTTCCAGTCATATACATAACAGTGTTTACAAAGAACTGTTTAACCAAATCATTACAACTCCCTGACGATGCTGTTACAGTGTCCAAACCAATAAAACAGGACCATCTGAAGTTCGCTATTTCAAATATTATGAGTAAAAAATAATGGATAAGTTCGAATTGTTACATTCTTTCTTTGTAGTTTATTTCTGTGAATTTGAATGAATATCTTGTGCCATTATCAGTTTCTATCTTTATTTCAGAATCTAACTGTTCACCTAAACTTCTGATAAGCTGCATACCCAAGCTTTCGTTGGTATTTAGTTTGTCCTGGGAAAATCCCACACCATCATCTTGTAAAACAAGGCTGAAGTGTCCATTTACCCTGGAAAATTCCAGGCATATGTTTCCATCTCCCTCTGGAAATGCATATTTAATGGAGTTGGTTAAAATTTCAGTTATCAAGAGTCCAACAGGTACTGCTGTGTCGATTGATAGTGATATGTCCATAATATCCATTTTTATTTTTATATCAGTTTTTTCCAGTCCATATGAGATTTTCAACTGTGTTACCAGGTTTTCAATGTAGCCTTTGAAGTTGATGTTCGAGAGATCGTTGGACCTGTAAAGACCTTCATGAACCATGCTTATGGATCTTACCCTGTTTTCACTCTCCCTTAAAACCTCCAGGGATACTTCATCATCAACGTATCTGGACTGTAGATTCATTAAACTGCTTATTATCTGGAGGTTGTTCTTGACGCGGTGGTGTATCTCACGCACAAGAAGTTCCTTCTCCCTCATGGTACTGTTGAGCTTGGTTATGTCCATGTACGATATTAAAACATCTTCTGTCAGGGGTATAGTTGTGACTGTCAGCATAACATCCTTGGCATCTCCATTTCTGTCTATGAACCTTGCATTATAGGATCTTGGAGGTTCGTTTTTCATGTTTCGTTGGTTGCTGTACTTCTTCATCATCACAAGATCTGGACCTGAAAAGAAGTCCATCCAGTACATTTCCGATTCAATTTCAAACCTTGAATAGTTTGAAAGGTGTTCAAACTCAGTGTTCACCATTGAAAATTTCCCATCACTTCCATGTATGGTCATTGCAGTTCCAGTGTTGTTGAAAACATTCTTGTACTTCAAACGACTGGCTGAAATGGTGTTTCTTGAGGTTTCCATGGATTCAAGCATTTGATTGATGTTGATTGTGAGGTCTGAGAGTTCGTCGTCCCCATCAACAGCAAGTCTTTTTCTTGGATCGTTCCCCATTGTTATGGTTTTAACCCTTTCACCCAGGTTTTTGAGTCTTGAAAGCACCATTCTGTCCAGGTAAAACAACACAACAATGGCTAGGAGAGTGGCTGACAATAAAAAACCTGCCATTAAATAGGCGAATGTTTGATATGCATTGTTCAGAACTGAATGTGGTTCATCAACTTCTGTATCAAAAACTGCCTCCCCTTGTTTGTTTCTAAGTAGTGAAATTCCCTGAAGAGTATCCTTGTAATTATTTATCCATAATGGTGAATTTTCTGAAAAATTAGAATCCACACCACCGTAGAATGGAAGTTCATTTGTAGTTAAAGGTGTGAACTTGAAACTGCTGTTTTGATTTCCAAGCACCTTCAATATCTCAGCTGTATTGAGTGGAGTGCCCATTATTAATGTACTGTCTCCCTTGGAAGTTTTAATCTTGGTTGAGGCTATTAAAAAATATGTTTGATTGTCCAGAACCAGTATTCCATTGGGGTTGTAAATTTGAGATGAGCTGTTTGTAAGCTCAGTCTCATTTGAAATGTAAGTCTGTAAAAATTCTGGAATGGGACTGAAGCTCCCGTTGGTCTGTGTGTAATATTTAGCATAAATGAGGTTGTTATTTGGATCTAAAACCATAACCATCTGAATGTTGGTGTTTGAAATTAACTGACCAATTGTTGTGTCATTAAAACTCTGATTTGCGTTTTCTCCGGCCAGTTTGTATGTGGTTGAATTAAGTTCTGATAATTCCTTATTTATCTGTTCATTGAAAATTCCAGCGTCATTTAAAGCTATGCTCTCCTCTATATCAGACAGGTTATTAATAAACAGGAAGTTTGAAATTATGAGTAACACCAATGTAAGACATATAATTGTTAAACTAACAATTAACAGTGTTTTAGCTCTTAAATTCATAAGTTAACCCGTAAATATATCTTCAAACTTTTTAACCAACCCATAAATCCATAAAAAAACTTAAATTCCCAATCATCTCCAAATATCCCTGATTTAAAATCAAGGAGTCCTTTCAAGTCTTGAGGTATGGATTAACAGATTTTAATGATTATTCCCAAATTTTATCCTAATAATTTAGCACTAGTGAAACCTGAACGTACTTTATCCTCCTGATGGACCTATTCCCATACCTGTGTTAGAATAGCCAGATTGTGAATCATATTCAACATTATTTATTATGTTCTGTCCTTCCGTGCTCATGCTGAAATCTATGAACTTCTTGATCTCTCCAGTTGCACTGCCCTTAACAAGGAAAAGCATTGATCTTGTGAGTGGGTAGGTTCCATTTTCCACATTTTGTTCATTTAAAGTTACGTTGTTGATTTTCAGGATTTTGACCCCAGGATTTATGGCGTTGTTTGAAACGTATCCTATGGTTCCGGATGAAACAGCTACTGTTTGTAGAACACCATAGGTTGAAGTTACCACCATGACGTTGTTTGTGTAGTTAGCACCACCCATCACATACACCTCAAAGTCATACCTGGTACCAGAACCCATTTCCCTGATTACAGGGGTGATTTTTATGTTGTTTCCACCAATTTCCTCCCAGTTGGTTGTTTTGCCAGTATATATATCCTTCAATTCATCCATTGTGATGCTGTTTAAAGGGTTTAGAGGGTTCACTATGACTGCCACAGGATCCTTACCAATATTGTACGATCTGAGGCCCTTGGATTCTGTGTCAGTTAAATTTTTTGAGGACATTCCAATGTTCACTTTTCCTGCCTTAACATTGTTTATACCAGCCTCTGAATCTCCACCTTGTACATCTATATGGACGTTGTGATTCTTTTCCATGTAAGCCTTGGCCAAGGCTGTTGCCACTGGATACATTGATGTTGATCCTTCAATTGTGATATCGGTGGTTTCATTGTAATTCGTTACTGCTGTGTAGGCAATTATTATAATTATCAGGGCTGCTATAACCGTTATAGTCAAATAGTTGTTTTTTAATTTCATTGTATTGGTTTCCGGTGCTTTTTTTTTAAGTTTTGGGATTCTGCCTTTTGTTGAATTTGAAACTATCCTTAAGCTTGGGCAGGGTCAGGCTGTATCTTTTGATGTATCCTTCCAGGTCAAAGGTCGAAATTAACAGTACAACACTCAAGACAGCTCCAAAGAGAAAGATACTTTCGAATCCGTTCATGAAATCTGTTGCCTGGGATCCTGTGAGAACCAGTTTTCCACTCAGGGCTGTTTGTGATATGGCTGTGCTTATTATAAGACCTGCAAAGGCATTTCCAAGTACTGATCCCAGGTTTTTTGTTAGAGTCATCATTGCAGAGACCTGTGTTTTGTACTCTGCAGGTATGACAGACAGGAGCATCTTGTTGTTTGGGGACTGGTAGAATCCGTATCCAAGTCCCAGTACTATGAATGCAAATATGATAAAGTACCAGTTGGCTGTGGTCTGGAAACTGTGGATCATGATGGTGGCAATTAAACATCCAACACCCGCTGTTATGGCCAGTGGTTTCACACCGATTTTATCAGCCAATCCCCCTGCTAATAAAGAGATTATCATGGCCGAGAACCATACCACACTTATGAGCGTTCCAGATATGTTTACAGGAACTCCCACAACTTTCTGAAGATAAAATGGGAGTATAAAAAGTGCCATGTAGAGGATGATGTAATTTAAAAGCAGCCCTGTGATGTAGGCTGAAAATGTGATGCTTCGAAACACCGTGAATCTGAAGAGTGGTTCTTCGTGTTTGGCTTCAACCCAGACAAACAATCCACCGAATATCATTGCAAGTATCAGGAGTACAGCGTCGTAGATGTTGAATCCAAATTTCTGTGCCATGATGAGGGTTATGGTGATGGTGAAAAGTGCAGCAGCCTGGAGAATAGCTCCTTTACAGTCCAGTATCTTGGTGAAGATTTCTCTGGCATTTAAATGAGGGTACTTCTTTTTGTACTTCTCCCTTAAATTTAGAAGGTCACTGTCATGGTCTGCCTCTTGTTTTTGTGCTGTAAAGAGGTAGACAATAACACTTAAAATTCCAAATGGAATTACAGCCAGGAATATGTATTGCCAGCCCAGGTAGGCTGCTATGTAGCCACCCACGAGCGGGCCTACTGCGTAACCTCCTGAGAGTGCTATTAGTAAGAACCCCAATGCAAATCCCAGTCTACTCTTGGGAAATGTTTTGTCGAGAATTGCGTAGTACACAGATGCCATGAATCCTGCTGCAAATCCCTGAAGAGCTCTGAGTAATATTAAAGTACCTGTAGAATCTGAATAAAAACATAAAAGGGATGTTCCTACCCACAGGATCGTACCTGCTATGAAAAATTTCTTTCTACTCCACAGTCCACCGATCCTACCCAAAAATATCACTGATATAGTCAATGTTAAAAGGTAGATGTTGGATATCCAGGTTGCAGTCATGACATCTGCATGGTAGAATTCAGTTATCGTTGGTAAGGTGATGTTCACCATACCTATATAAAAATTGAACATGAAGTTAACGAGGCATATGGCTAATAAAATAAACCATAACTGCATGGAACTCGTTTCAGATATTAATGGCTTGAATAAATTTTTATTCAGTTTAATTCCAATTTTTCACACCTGTCCATTTTTTTCTCTCGATTCATGCTTATGAAGAGAACCAATAAATATATTTTTCTTTTTGTGAACTTTTATTCACAATTAGTGTTTTTTTATTGGATTTTGCATGTTTAATGAAAAGTACATTTAGACACAAAAACAAATTCCAAGAATCACATCAAATGTCAAAGCAGAATGTGATGAATGCTAAATATCTCTTGATTTAAACAAGAAACAAACAGAATTGAGTTAATAAATTATTTAAAAAAAGATTTGAAAAAATAAAGGGTCAGTGTGTTTAGATTAATAGTTACTGGGTGTTCTCATCCGATATACTTTTGATCCTTCGTGCATAGAGGTTTGAAAGTGGTGAAGCTGAAAATCCATGTGCAAACACGCTTATAAGAACCGTTACAAAAACAACAGAAACAAATGTAGTGTCACCAGGGAAAACATTCAGCTCTGATATGGCAAGGAGTGCTAGTACGATTGATGCAAGTCCTCTCGGTCCAAACCAACCAATAAACAGGATAGAATCTAGGCTCTGTTTGGTACCAATGAGTGAAACTGCAACAGGTATCATCCTTATCGCTGTTAGACTTAAAACTGCGTAGACTATTATCTGCCATGTAATGTGTGGAAGTATGGGCAGTATTACTATACCCAAAAGGAAAAACACAGCCAAATTTAGGAGTTGTCCTTCTGCTTCTGAGAAATCCATGAGCATATCTCCAGCATCCTTCACAACGTAGCCAAGTGAAAGACCTCCTATGAATGCTGCTATAAATCCACTTCCCCCAATTTCATCAGCAACGAAAAATGTCATGAGCGCCAGACAGAGGTAGGCTATCCTCTGATATTCTGGTGTGATCCAGTTTTTTTCTCTGGCCTTGAGAACAATTTTACCTCCTACAATTCCTATTAACAAACCTGCAATTGCTCCGAAGATTATCTGTTCTATTGCAACTTCTACAAAGTATCCCATGGGCCTGAAAACTTCTGATGCCAATCCTATGGCAATGAAGACCAGGAGAAATGGTACTGCTCCACCATCATTCAATCCACTTTCAATCTCGATGGTTCGCCTTATTCTTTCAGGCACCCTAAGGTTCTGGACAACTATCTGGCCCAGGGCAGCGTCTGTGGGTGCAAGAGCCGCTCCTATGATACCACCAACCCACCATGGTATGGATGGGAAGATGAATATTGCCACCACAACTCCAAAAATTATGGTCAGAGGAAGTCCTATTACCAAAAGTCTTGTGCTGAGACTATTTTTAAGGGCTTTAAGTCCCACTCTAGAAGCATCTGTAAAGAGAACCAGAACCAGGGCAATTTCTGCAATTAAAAATATGATGGTAGAATATGGTGGTTTGCTAACATCGATATATCCAGTTACGGCCCACCCCACAGCCATTCCTGCCAGTATGAAGATCATCTGAAAACTCACAGGCAACCTTCCGATTACTGCAGAGAAGACCGACACAATTAGCAGTATTATAAAGAAGAAAAGTAACTCTACCATGATGATCCCTCATTTAGATTATGTTTTTTACTCCCAATTGGTGTTATCCAAGATTTACTTGTTTCATGCTTTAAAGAGATTCAACCTCTTCTCCCTTGAGTATAAATCCTCGTGTGGTTGAGAATGCCACAAGTGCTGAGATTATAACTGGGAGGGCGTCCTGTGGAGATACTCCTATGATTATTATTCCTATAGCTGCAAGAGCTAGGGGAATTGGTACAACAGCTGCCGGAACTGCAACTATCATGCATCCTAGTGCCAGACCCAATGGCACCACAGGGAAGATGAGATGTATCAGGGCACCCATGCAAGAACCAGTGAATAACAAGGGAAATATTGGTCCTCCTATAAATCCAAATCTAAGGGCTCCTGTTAAGGCAGCCATCTTTGCTATGGCAAATATTAAGAGGAGAACTGCACCTATTTCTGCTGCCTGCTGGGTTACAAGATACATTGAAGTGGTTCCAAGCCCCAAAATAACTGGCAGTGCAAAAACCAGCAATCCAAGGAGCAGACCCCCAACTGTACTCCTGATGACGGGTTTTGTGTCCAGGGGTTTTACGAGCCTGTCAAAGATCTTTGTGAAGACAACAAACAAAAGTGCAATGGGAACAGCTACAATACCCAGAACTATGCTTGCTCCAAGATGCCAGAGCTCAAGATGATACTCTGGAGGAGACAAGAGCCCTAGTAACGAGGAGTAGTTAAATCCCTGTGCAGAGTAGAATATACTAAAACCTATTACAGCAGCTAGTCCCGCAATTAAAAGCGTGCCGTAGTACAGAACTGATTGTCTGTGCTTGGTTTCAAGGAGTATAAGTAACATTGCAAGTGGTGAAGTAAAGAGACCCGACCATGCCCCAGAAACACTGCTCAGGTAGTTGGTCTTGGAGATATCAGGGTCCAGGTTTCGTTTCTTTGATATCCAGCTTGAAAGACCCCCAGCTAACATTCCAGTGGATACTTCAGGACCCAAACTGAAGCCCCCTATTACGGAAAGGAGTGATGCTAAAACAGATGAAGGCATGGGCTTGGGGTCAAGGTAGCCCTTGTCAAAGGATCCAAAAACATCCATCTCCCTGGCTGGAGTGTAACGGTGTATTAAACCAATTATAAAACCAACTCCTGTCATTAGCAGGACTATCCACCATGGACCTGAAAATGGTGTCCAGTTTTGGGTGATATGGGGAACGAAGAAACTCTGACCAAGATTCATCAAAATAACAAAGATTAAAGCAGAAATACCACCTATAAAACCTAATAACAGTCCCCAACCCATTTTTTTCCAGTAAGCCTTCGATCTAAGGTTAAAATTATCTGTAATAACTATCCTCCCCCTACCTTTATCACAATAAAAACCTCTTTTCTGACTATACAACTCAGGTTAAAGTCATAATATATTTGATTTTATAGAGATAAAAATTTAGCTGTTTAAGTAGCAAAAACCAACTCACACAGATCATTAACAATACCAACAACACCAATGGAACAGTTAACAACACCAACCACAACACAAAACTATAAAAACAGGACTATCAATGGCACCGCTCATAACTGGTTTATTAATGGTAATAAGGAGAATAGCTGTTAGGAATTAATGGTTATTTAAACCATACCACTATTTTTTTAGTTCAATGGATATCTTGTAGAAAAATTAATTTGTAATGGGATTATCTGTATTAATCCATCATTTTCCATAGGTTTGTAAATTACCAGGGTTTAATTAGATGATTATTAATTTTAGGTTATCTTTTATGTTTGAAAACGTAGTAGGTGTTTCTTCCCTGGCCCACTGCTTTAATAACACCGTAATCCAGGAGTTTCTGAATGTATTTAAATACTCCATGGTGTGATATTCCAAACATCCCCTGTATATCTTGACTACTTATCCTTTTATGATTCCTTAAAAACTGGAATATCCTGATCTCCCTCGGAGAAATTGGGAGCTGATTCAAGTCGTGGGTGATACATTTTTCTTTGTAGACATCGAGTACATATTCCCTAGTCCTTAATATGGAAACTAATACTGCATCTGCAAAATATTCAAGCCATTTTGTCAGATCTACAGTTTCAGTACTTTCAACCACAGCCTCCTTGTACGATACCAGATTTTCATGAAATTCTTCATCTAGTTGGTAGTAACTCTTGCAATTGAATTGTTTCAGTTTAAAAACCATGTACATCATGACACGGGCTGTCTTTCCATTACCTTTGTGAAATGGCAGCTTGGTTAAAATAGCATGATGGATTATGGCTGCAGTTAAAACAGGGTGCAGTTGAGTTTCATTCCTAAGCCATGCTAAAACCTCCTGCATAATTCTCTTGAGTTCTGGATTTTTGTATTTTCCAGACAATTCAGGATTTTTCAAGGTTCCTATTGTAAGATTCCTGTTTATTTCTCCAAGGGTGTCTTCATTCAATCCTACTTCATAGTAGTTATCAAGTTTTTCCATTACATTGAAGTAGTTCAAAACTTCCTGTCGAATCCCATCAATTACTTGTACATTTTCACCATTGAAGAGTTGATTTGCCTGTTTAAGTGTGAGTGGATTTCCTGCTATGGATGTCGAGTGATATGTCGATTTAACCATTGCATTATCTTTAAAAAGTAGATCATACGACTTAAACAGGTTCGTATTAGTAATAACTGCATCTGCCGCAGATATTTGTGATAAAGCATCTACGAGTTTGTGGGTGTAGTTAAATTTTGGCTCAAACATGGATCATTTCCCTCCAATTAACAATTTTTATCACATAGTTTTCTGACAATATATTGTATGATCTTTTCTAAATATAATAATACGCATTGAGTTACCAATCTTTAACCAAGAACATTCCCATGTACTTTAAACAAGTGGTTGTAGGGGGATCCAAACCTAAAACTCATTACTTAAACCCTGAAAACAGGAAACTACACCATAATACCAGAAATCGTTGCAACACCATAACAAACACTACACAGAATAGATCAGCTAACAACTCAACCATTCCAGATTACAATCACAAAGTTTATATATTTAAAGTTTTACATGTTAAAGTTAGAATGATCAATAATATGTACATATTAGTTGAATAGGAGGTTTTGATGAATATGGTAAAAAACATTGGTAACTGTTTGAATCGAATATTCTTGTTGTTATTAACGTGTGGATTATTTATTGCAATGACAGGTGCTTCAAATCTCGCCTATGCTGCCGATTGCAATTCAAATAATGGGGTAAAGATCGATGGTTACTACGAATGTGAACATCCCTTTATTAAGGAGCTCGCAACCAATATAACCCAAAATGTAACTAAAAATAGTACTGATACACGATACAACACTGTTAAGGCAATTTTTAAGTGGATGCACAGTCATGTTAAATATGAAAAGCCCATGTACTACGATTCTAAACACTACGCAATTCAAACTGCAATTTTAGGCAAGGGAAACTGTTGTGATCAGGCAAGATTATTTATAGCACTTTGTAGGGCTGCTGGAATACCACATAACGCTACAAAATTTGAATATTCTGGAGCTGTGCAGTTTGTTGGAGGAAATGTCTTCGGCCATGTTTGGCCAGTGGTGATCCTTGAAAACGGGACAAAACTTGTTTGTGATACATCATCAAGAAGCAGTAAACTTGGTGCTCCAACCTGGAAAAATAAAGGTTCAACATCGGAAACCTATGAATTGAAAATCTAGATGAAACCTTTCAGAAATTTTTACCTTTCAATTTCTATTTTTAAAATATATTGTAGTCAAAAAAGTAGTCAAAAGAAATCTGTCAGATCTTTTCTGCGTAGACCAGCCTCTCAATATTGGTAGTTTTAAGATTCCTGTTGTTGGGTTTGATGTACTCATCGTTGATATCGTCTGCCTCAACATCCTCAATCAGCTTCCATCCATACTCCTCAAGGAAGGCACTGCAGTCTTGGGTGAAGATTCCGAACTTCCATGTCTCGGGGAACACATATTTTTGGTAGAGCTTCTTCATTCCATACATCTCAACACCCTCTATAAATTCCCTTAAAACATAGGTGAAAACTATTTTGCTTCCTGCTTTGGCGTTGGAAAGAAATGTGAACATTTTTTTAACATTTTCTTCGTCCAGATACTGTGTTACTCCTTCCAATATGAAGAAAGTTGGTATTTCATTGGTATAGCCTTGGTTTTTAAGTGTCTGGCCAATATTATCATGATCAAAATCAATTGCCACGAGTTTAATATTTGAAGGTACTTCTCCTAAGCTGGTTTCAATTCTTTGTGTCTTTGTTTCCATTACACCCTTTTGATCAAGCTCCCAGACATGTGTGTTAGATATTGATGGTAGTGTGTAGGCCATTGTGTCGTATCCAGCACCTAAATTCACAATTTGCCCAATTTCAGACCCCATATTGTTAATTTTGTCTTTGATGTAAAGTTTTCGAAGCATTAACCCGCTCCACAAACCCGGTGTGCTTGTTTCACTGGTGCTTATAATCCAGTGCCTCACAAATTTTATGCTAAACAGATTTACCATTAATCTGTAACTTAAAGGTAAAATAGAATAGGCCAATTTATCTGTTATTATTCTCTGTTCCTTTGGGAACGATTGTTCAACAGCTATGGTAAATGTCGGTCCCATGGCTGTTTTAGCCGCTTCTTTTGTCATACTAAATAACCATCCTAATGTTTTTAATTGAGTTAAATTCTAATTATATATCTGGAATTATTAGTCATACAATTTACTAGTGGTTCTTATTCTTGTTAAATTAGACTTCCTAATATTTTTTTTTATTATCCTGATTTTTTTATCATACTGCTGGAGTTTAACAAAAATATTTAATTGAGATCTATCAAATACAAATTTGTAGGTTGATTAACTTAATTTAATCTTGTTCAATTAGGTAAGGTGGGATTATTATAAGAACTAAAAGATTTAATGATAGTTTATTTTGTTTAATTTGTATTGGATTATTTTTAATGATTTTTAGTTGTGCTGGAACAGCTAGTGCCACAGGAACTTCGACTATCTATGTGAACCCCCATGGTAACGATTCCTGGAATGGTCTCTCTGCCACCTACAACAGCACAAGTCATAACGGTCCTAAGGCCACACTTAAAAATGCAACAGCTGCTGTTGCAAATATGGGAAAAATCGAAGTTGCCTCGGGAACTTACAAAGAAAATGGAATTTACATCGATAAAAATATCATAATCCATGGGCAGGCCAACGCCATGGTAGATGGGTTTAATACTGACAGGATATTCACCATAAATCAAGGTGCAAGCCTAACCATCATAAATATGATACTAGTCAATGGAAAAAACATTAATGG
>Ga0187807_1000545_pt1 | contig 11916 bp, 11 predicted proteins | sample NC_wetland_sal_i_4_FD_132432 | JGI IMG/M metagenome (GOLD analysis project Ga0187807, IMG submission 132432) | Wetland sediment microbial communities from Neuse River Estuary, North Carolina, USA - ASW_2 | ecosystem: Environmental > Aquatic > Freshwater > Wetlands > Sediment | place: USA: North...
GGCCAGCTCGCGGTGGCCGACGCCGTGCTCGCGGAGGTCCGCCAGAAGGCCCTGCCCGAGCCGAACATCGACTTCGCGATCGCCACCCTGGCCCGCGTGGCGGGCATGATCAGGGGCGCCGGGGAGGCGATATTCGCGGTGGCCAGGACGGCGGGCTGGATCGCCCACGCCCTCGAGGCCTACGCCGGGCCCGGACCGCTGCGCCCTCGCGCCGTCTACACCGGCAAGCCCGCGGCCGACGGCGCGTGATGCCGACTCGAGCAGTCACTCGCCGGTGGCGCCGTCGATCTGCTCGCGCAGCAGGTCGGCGTGGCCCAGGTGCCGCGCGTACTCCTCGATCATGTGCAGGTAGATGAGCCGCAGCGACATGAGCTCGTTGCTGTGGACGAAGGTGTCGTCCAGGGAGGCGTGGGCCACGGCCGCGTCGGCCAGCTTGAATTCCTCGGTCAGCCGGGCGTAGTCGGCGGCCGCCCGGGCCGGGTCGACGCGCTCGAAATCGGCCGTCTTGTCGCCGCCGAACAGGTCGTCCACGGGCTCGCCCGCGAACCGCTGGCGGAACCACGTCCGCTCCACCTTGGTCATGTGCCGCACGAGCCCGAGTAGCGACAGGTCCGACGGCGGCACGGTCCGGCCGGCCATCTGCTCGCCGGTCAGGCCGGCGCATTTGTAGAGCAGCGTCGCACGGTGCCAGTCGAGAAACGCCTGCAGCATCGGGCGCTCGGGGCCAGCCAGCGGTCCCTGCGGCCGCTCCACGTCCGGGGCTTTCCATGTCACGGCGCCCATCATTCCACGTCCGGCGAGGTGGGTCGGCCGACGGGCGGCTACCCGCGGAGGGCGGGACGCTCGGGCGGGCGGGTGGCGATCTCTACCGTGCCCTTGTAGGCGATGCCGCGCACCTGGATCACCGGGGCGTCCGCCGGCAGGCGGTAGCCGGGGTCCTCCTCGTCCGCCAGGCCCTGGGTGACGCCGAAGCCGGTCATCTCGACGCGCACGCTCGGCGGCACCAGGATCGTCACCCGGGACTTGTAGGCCACCGCCACGAACGTGGTGACCGGGCTGCTGAGCTCGGCTGACCGCAGGTCGAGCCAGCCGCCGCCCTTGTAGACGACGGTCGTATAGCGTTCCGGCACCCGCCAGCGCCCGGCCCGCCTGACCGAGCTCTTCAGCGCGATGGCGAAACGGCCGGGACCGCGGCCGGGAACCGCGGCGGCGTTGCCGGGCGCCGCCGTCGCCGCGGGCAGGTCGGCGAGCAAGGCGTCCAGTTCCGCATGCGTGCGGGCGGTGAGGGCGGCCCTGGTCCGCTCGTCGAATTCGGTGTCGTCTAGGCGGCCTTCGGCGAACGCGTCCTGCACGCGCTGCACCACGGCGTCCCGCTCCCGGTCCGAAGCCCGCGTCGCCGCACCAGGTCCCGCTGCGGCAGGCGAGCTTCCCCCAGCCGCGTCCTGCCCCCGCGCCGCGTCCTGCCCCCGCGCCGCGTCCTGCCCCCGCGCCGCGTCCTGCCCCCGCGCCGCGTCCTGCCCCCGCGCCGCGTCCTGCCCCTCTGGCACCTCTTGCACCTCTGGCATCCCAGAGTCCCCGTCGGTCGCCTCCATGAGATTCCTTCCAGCCCGACTAAGCGATCGAGATGTATCGTAACTCGGCTCGCCGGGTAATGCGCAGCTTGGACTGCTGATGCGGAAGTTCTTCCCAGTCTGTCATGAATTGTCCGGTCAGGCCGTATCGGTCGGCCAGCGCCACCAGGGTCTCGGTCCGGTAGTAGAAGTCCTCGCGCAGCACCTGGTGCTCGGCACCCTCCGTCCGGTCGAAGGTGAAGTCGAAGAAACCGTCCCGCTTCATGACCCGCCCGACGTGCGCCAGGCACTCCTCGATGACCTCGATCGGGGAGTGCGAGAACACGCTGTGCGCGTGCACCACGTCGAAGTACCCGGCGGGCAGGAAAGCCAGCTTCAGGTCCTGGACCAGGGTCAGGTGCGGCAGCTTGTCCTGCAGGCCGACCTCGGCCAGGGTGCGCTGCGCGGCCAGCAGGATGTCGGGGGAGATGTCGATCCCGTAGTAGTCGCCCGCGTCCAGATGGTCGATGAACAGGCGGCCTGCCCGCAGGTTCCCGCAGCCGATCTCGAGCATCCGCATGCCTGGCTTGAGGCCGTGCGAGACGAGATAGTCGAACTGCATCTGGCCGATCTTGAGCCAGGACTCGTGCGTGTGGCTGCCGACCGCGCCCTCGTCGCTGCGGGCCGCGTCCGACTTCATCACCGCGCGGTAGTAGCTCACGTGGTCGCGGTTCTTCAGCCGCAGCGCCGCGTCGCGGGCCAGGCGGCGGCCGTGCGGCACGATGCGTTCGGGGTGACGGAGAGCGTAACGGATCATGAACGTCAGCCGTGAACGGTCGTTCGGGTGCATGCCCCCTAGTGAAGCAGAATCCGCAGCGCCCCGGACGCCTGCCACGCGGGTCCGGCTATCGCCTCCTGGCGGTCGCCGGCCGGCATGAAAGCGGCACCGTGCCCCAAGGAGTGGGTAGGTTGCCACATTCATGCGTTTCTGGGCCTGCGGGAGCGCCACAGTTATGCGGCTTCTGCCGGATTGTCGGGGTCTGGGGCGGGACTTGGGTTCGACGACCTGTAATCGGATGCCGCCGTCGGCGCCTCCCTGGCACCACACGCCACCTTGCTTACGCGCCCGTTATCGTGTGCATTTACCCCCCGATTGAGGCTGTTGCGTCGCTCTTCTGCCGTGCGCGTCAAGCCCTGATCACGCCGCGCGTGGCCCTGGCCCCCGGGCTTAGCAGCAACCACGATGGAGCATCGTTGCTGCTGGGATAGCAACGATGCTCCATCGTGGCGGTTATCGCTGTGGGCGGAGCGGCGGATCCGGGTTGCGGGGCGGGCGTACGGGGCGCATGGGGCATGTGGGAAAGCCGTGGCGGACGTCGGCCGGGCGCGCGGGTCTGCGGGCGATTTCTCTCCTCCAGGTCAGCTTAAATTGAGTCTATAATGCTCAAGTTTCTTGAGCACAACCTATGGTGTGATCTGCACCCGGGTGGCACGATCCGGTGGCATGAGGCGTGAGTGGCTGCGACGCAGAAAGTGGGGGGCAGGGGAGGTGGGTGGGGTGCTGGCGGAGCGGAACTTCCGCCGGTTCTACTCCGGCTACGTGACGTCCCGGCTCGGCTCGTTTATGTCCACGGTGGCGATCGCCTGGGCGGTGCTGGACAGCGGAGAGAGCGCGACCGGCCTGGGATTGGTGTTCGCGGCCAGTGTCGTACCCCAGGTGCTCGTGCTGCCCGCCGCCGGCGCGGTCGCCGACCGGCTCGGCCGGCGCCGGGTAATGCTCGCCGCGGACGTGCTCCGCTGCGGCGCGCAGGGCTCGCTCGCGGCGGCGCTGTTCGCGGGCCGGCCCGCGCTGTGGCTGTTCGTCCTGCTGGCCTGGCTCGAGGGCACCGGGGAGGCGTTCTTCATGCCGGCCCTCGACGCGCTGACCGTGGAGATCTCGCCCCGGGACCAGCTCGGCAACGCCAACGCGCTGTACGGGCTGGCCACCTCGGCCACCAGGATCGCCGGGCCCGCGTTGGGCGGGCTGCTTGTCGCCGTGGCCGGCCCGGCCGTGGTGGTGGCCGTGGACGCGGCGTCCTACGCCGTGAGCGTGCTCGCGCTCAGCCTGCTCCGCGTGCCGGGCGGGAACCCTGCGCCGCGCCGGAGCCTGCTGCGTGACATGGCTGAGGGCTGGACGGAATTCCGGTCACGGACCTGGCTGTGGGTGATCACCGTGCAGTTCGCCTTCTTCAACCTGATCACCTGGGCGCCCTGGATGCTGCTCGGGCCGGTCATGGGCCGCGCCTACCTGGGCGGCGCAGCGGTCTGGGGCCTGATCATGGCCGTGCAGGGCGCGGGCGCGATCGTGGCCGGGGTCCTCGCGCTCGGCCGCCGTCCCCGGCGGCCGATAGTGGTCGCGACCATCGGCACGTTCTGCTACGCGCTGCCCGACATCCCGATGGCCCTGCACGCGTCGGCTCCGTGGGTGGCCGCCGCCGCGTTCTCCTGCGGCGCGGGCTCGGCCACCTTCGCCACCTTCTTCGGCACCGCCATGCAGCAGCAGGTGCCGCCGGACATGCTGGCCCGGGTCAGCTCGCTCACCCTCTTCCCCGCCTACGGCATCGGCGTGATCGGGTACGCGATCGACGGGCCGCTGGCCGCCGCGGTCGGGCCGTCGGCGGTCTTCGGCGTGGGCGCCGTCTACGGCTTGCTGAGCAGTGCGGCCGTGCTGGCGCTGCGGTCGGTCCGCTCCGTTCGCTGGCACGATCAGGAGGACGAGCCTGTCCCTGCCGAGGCAAGCCGCGGTTAGTGTTTTCTCACTGCCCCGCGGAGAGCGGCGAACGCGGCCAGCCGGGCCGCCACGGTGATCACGACCGCCACCGGCAGGACCTGGGCCAAGTCGGCCGCGGGGGTGAACGCGACCAGGCCGAATGCCACCGCCACCCCGCCCAGCGCCAGGGCCAGCGCCGCCGCGACCCGCGGGGTACGCAGCGTCCGGCGCACCAGCAGGCGTGCCTCTCGGGGCAGCCGCAGCACCATCCAGGCGAAGCAGATCGCGGTGACCATCGCCACCGTGCCGAGGGCGATCACGAACGGCAGCCGGTCCACGTGGGTGACCGCGGGAATCCAGATCAGGATCAGCGCGATCAGCGTGAACATGTAGATCGTTCGCGACACCGTGCGCAGCAGCACCACGTCGATGTTCCTGCTGTAGATGCGCTCGTCCGGGGTGGCCCGGGCGGCGCTGATGAAATGCCTGATCGCTCCCGCCGTGTCGTGCCGCCTGAGCCTGATCCGGCCAAGCTCGTTCATCGCGCCGCTGTGCCCGGGATCGAGCGCCAGGGCCCGTTCCTGGTGCTCGCGGGCGCCGGCCAGGTCACTGCGGGCCAGGCTCACCTTGCCGGAGAGGAAGTGCACATCCGGCTCGTTCGGGGCCAGGCCGCGGGCCCGGGTCGCCGCCTCGGTGGCGATGTCCAGCCGCTGGGCGGCCAGCGCGGCCTGCGCCACGCACACGTGCGTCTGCCAGTAGCCGGGCGCCAGGCGACACGCCTCGTACGCCGCCCGCAGCGCATCCGCGTAGTTACCCAGGTGGACCAGGGCGTTGCTGGCCAGCCGGTGCGGCCATTCGTCGGCCGGATCGAGCGCCGCCGCCCGCCTGGCGGCGCTGACCGCCTCGGTGTAGCGGTCCGCGCCTAGGTGCGCGCGGGCCATCAGGCACCACGCCCGGCTGCTCTCCGGTTCGGCCGAGACCACGCGGGCCAGCAGCTCGGACGCCTCGTCGAAGCGCCTGACGTCGAGCATCGCCGATGCCCGCGCCAGCTCTTGCCTGAGCTCGATCACGCCCGTGCCCTCATAACGCTGCTGTCATAACTGGGCGTTCAAATCAGGCGGCGCTTACGCAGGTAGGCGGCCAGGTCGTCGTAGGTCCCGCCCTCGTTGGCGAACAGCGCCACGTTGCGGGCCACGTCGAACCACGCGCCGAGGGACGGCTTGACCTCGGCGATGGCCGCCTCGAGGTCTGGCGTGCCGATCATCCGCGGCTCGCCTCGGCGGACCGAATCCATCAGCGCCCGCTCGGCGGCCGTCTCGCAGATGTGCGCGATGTCGGCACCGGAGTACCCGTCGGTCGACCTGGCCAGCTTGGCCAGGTCGATGCCCGCGACCGGGCGGTCCTTCAGGTGGTACCGGAACACCCCCTCGCGCGCGGCCGCGTCGGGCGGCAGGACCAGCAAAGTCCGGTCGAACCGGCCGGGCCTGCGCAGCGCGCTGTCCACGTCCCACGGGTGGTTGGTGGCCGCCAGCAGGAAGACGCCCTCGTTGTTGCCCGAGACGTCGTCCAGTTCCAGGAGAAGCTGGTTGACCGCGCTGCGCATCGGGGTGTGCCGCAGCTGTGAGCGTTTCTGCCCGATCGCGTCCACCTCGTCAAGGAACAGCACGCACGGCGCGTTCCGCCGGGCGACCTCGAACAGCTCGTGGATATTCCGCTCGCTCTGCCCGACGAACATGTCGATGATGTCGGCGAAGGACACCGCGATGAAACTGGCGCCGAGCTCGCCCGCCACCGCGCGGGCGATGAACGTCTTGCCGCAGCCCGGCGGCCCGTAGAGCAGCAGGCCGCCGCGCAGCGACTTGCCGTAAAGCCGGCGCAGGTCCGGGTTGCGCATCGGGGCCAGGAAGGCTGCCTCCAGCCGCTGCTTCACCTCGGTCATGCCCGCCACGTCGGCGAGCGTGAGGCCGGCTTGCTCGGCGTCGTACGCGTCCGCCTCGTCGATGCCCGCCGAGGCCGAATCCGCCGCGTCTCCGTCGCCGACGAACATCGCAGGCAGCACGTCGCGCAGCTCGTCTTCGGCCTGCGACCAGTCATAGTGCGAGGTCTTGCCCGCCTCGCCCGGATGTGACCCGGGGTCGGCGTCCGGCTGGGTGGCGCCGAGCGGCGGCGGGGCGGGCACCCCGGGTCGTTCGGGCGAAATAACCGGGGGATCAGCCGGCGGCTGGCCCGCGGCCGCGGCCGGCTCAGGCCCGGAGCCCTGCAGCATGCTGAGCGCCTTCGCGTTGCCCGGGTCGCGCTGCAGGACCGCGCCGATCTGCCTGACCGCCTCGTCCCGCTGCCCGGCCTGCAGCAGCATCGTCGCCAGGTGCAGGCGGAGCGGCACGTCATCGGGCATCGCCTCGACCGCCTTGCGCAGGCTGTCCAGCACGGTGAATTCGGGTTCCATGCATCCGTCCGGTCCGTACGAAGTCGTTTCGCGCTCGTTGGCTTGCTACCTGTCGCTCCCCTTACAGGGTATTCGCCAGCCCGCCCTCAGGCCCACAGCTCGGTCACGCCGAACCCCAGGCGGCCCAGCAGCCTGCGGAGCAGCGGCAGCGAGACGCCGAGCACGTTGCCGTGATCGCCGTCGATGCCGTCCACGAACCAGCCGCCGCGGCCATCCAGGGTGAAGGCCCCGGCCACCGCGAGCGGCTCGCCGGAGGCCACGTAGGCGGCGATCTCTTGCGCGGACGGCGTGCCGAACCGCACCGTGGTCGCGGCCACCTCCGCGGCCTGATCGCCGGTGGCCGCGTTGATCACGCAGTGCCCGGTGACCAGGGTCCCGGTCCGGCCCGACATCTCACGCCACCGGGCCACCGCCTCGGCGACCGAGGCGGGCTTGCCCAGCGCCCGCCCGTCCAGGTCGAGCAGCGAGTCACAGCCGATGACCAGCCCGTCCGGCAGGCCGGACGCGACCTCGGCTGCCTTGGCCTGGGCGAGCAACCCGGCCAGCTCGGCGGGCGTGCCGGCCGAGAACGCGGCCTCGTCCACGCCGCTGGCCATGACCTTGGGCTCGAGCCCGGCCGCCCGCAGCACCGCGAGCCTGGCCGGCGAGCCCGACGCGAGGACGATCTCCGTCACGCCCCCGACCCTACCGGCCGGCGCGTCCTGGCCACCGGCCCCGGTAGGGTGCAGACGTGATGGAGACGACCACGCTGGGCCGCGGCGGGCCGGTAGTGTCCCGGGCCGGGCTCGGCCTGATGAGCATGTCGGGCATCTACGGCCAGGCCGACGACCACGAGAGCATCGCCACGATCCGCGCTGCCCTTGACGCCGGGATCACGCTGCTCGACACCGGCGACTTCTACGGCATGGGCCACAACGAGCTGCTGCTCCGCGACGCGCTCCGCGGGATCCCCCGGGACAGCGTGTTCATACAGGTGAAGTTCGGCGGCCAGCGAGACCCGTCCGGCGCGTTCATCGGGCACGATGCCAGCCCGGTCGCGGTGAAGAACTCACTGGCCTACACCCTGACCAGGCTCGGCACCGACTACGTCGACCTCTACCAGCCCGCCCGGCTCGACCCGCGGGTGCCGATCGAGGACACGGTCGGGGCGATCGCGGAAATGATCCAGGCCGGGTACGTCCGCCACATCGGCCTGTCCGAGGTGGGCGCGCAGACCATCCGCCGGGCACACGCCGTCCATCCGATTGCCGCCCTGCAGATCGAGTATTCGCTGATGAGCCGGGGCATCGAGGCGAAGATCCTGCCCACCGTGCGGGAGCTGGGCATCAGCGTGACGGCCTACGGCATCTTGTCGCGTGGCCTGCTGAGCAGCGCCACCGCGAGGCTGGCCCCGGGCGACCCGCGGACCCGCTTCCCCCGGTTTGCCGGCGAGAACCACGTGCGGAACCTGGAGTTGCTCGCCACGCTCGAGACGATCGCCGAGGACCTGGGGGTGACCGCCGCCCAGCTGGCGATCGCCTGGGTGGCCTCCCGCGGCGAGGACATCATCCCGCTGATCGGGACCAAGCGCCGGGAGCGGCTGGCCGAGGCGCTGAAGGGGCTCGACCTGACGCTGAGCGCGGACGAGCTGGCCGCGGTCGAGGCCGCCGTGCCCGCCGGGGCGGTCGCGGGGGACCGGTACGAGGCGGCCCAGGTGGCCACGCTGGACAGCGAGCGCTGAGCCCGCCCCAGGCAGCGGGCATCAGGGCAAGGTACTCGGCGGCCAGGTCACGTAGGCGGGCGCGGGGTTAGACCGGAAGCTCACCGGAGGCCAGCGGCTCGACCGGCGACTCTGGGTACAGCACCCGGTGCAGGCCCGCCGCCACGGCGCCGCCGACCAGCGGCGCGACGATGAACAGCCATACCTGGCTCAGGGCGGTCCCGCCGACGATGAGGGCGGGACCGAGGCTGCGAGCCGGGTTCACCGACGTGCCCGTGATCGGGATTCCGATGAGATGGACCACCGTGAGGGAAAGGCCGATGACTATGCCCGCGGTTGCGGCATTCGCGGTCTTGCTGGTGGCGGTGAGCACGGCGAAGACGAAAAGGGCGGTCATAACCACCTCGACCAGGAAGGCGCCGCCCGCGTTGATGTGGATATGGCTCGCGGCGCCCCAGCCATTCGTGCCCAGGCCCGTCCTTGACCTGCTGTAGAGAGGTGAGGCACTGAACGTACCCCACAGCAGCAAGGCCCCGAGTATGGCACCCACGAACTCAGCGACCCAGTACATGACGGCCTCGGCGAAAGGGATCCGGCCGGAAAGCCAGACGCCGATGGTGACGGCAGGATTGATGTGGCATCCGGAGATGGGCCCGAGCACATAGGCGAGGACCAGCAGCACGAGGCCGAACGCGAGAGCCGTGGCGACGACCCCGGCGGCAAAACTGAGCCCTGCGGTGCCAAATCCGAACGACAGGGTGGCAACGCCGACCCCGAAATAGACCAACAACCCCGTCCCAAGTAGCTCGGCCGCCATCTTCCGGACCATGACACCCCCAGGTCTTTTCCGGGAAGAAACCTCTAGCCCGCCACCTTTAAACGCTTTCGCCTGTGCTGTCAAGGAAGGTCAGCCTTGGCTGACCATGCGGCCTAGGCGCCGCGCTTCGCTTAGTGCCGGTAGTCGCCGGCCAGGTCGCGGAGCCGGGCGTGGGCGCCATCCATCGGGGCGCCGGGAGCCAGAAAGCGCTTGGCCATCTTGGCGATCGAGGTGTAGTTGGTGTCGCACACGTTGGCCAGCGGCGACTCCACTGCCTGGGTGACCAGCTGATACGCGTCCAGCGGGTCGAGCCCGCACAGTTCGGCGACCCAGCTGACCATGTCGTGCTGGGCGATGCGGAACGCGTCCTCCAGCGGGCGCGCCGAGCCGGCCGACATGATGTGGGTGTCCGACTCGAGCCGCGGCCACGGGCAGGGCACGCCCTTGATCAGGTCCACCACCAGGACGGTGTTCATCGCGCACTCCACCGCGACCCCGCAGGTCTCGCCCTCGCCCTGCCGGGCGTGCCCGTCGCCCAGGGAGAGCAGCGCGCCGGAAACGTTGACGCCGAGGTAGCAGGTGATCCCGGCGCGCATCTCGGGCGTGTCCATGTTCCCGCCGAACGCGTCCGGCACCAGCGCGCTGCGCACCTCGAGGTTCGCGGGCGCCACCCCGACCGTGCCGTGCATCGGCTCCATCGGCAGGTCCACCTCGAACGAGCTCCGTCGCGCGCTGAACCGGCAGGTCCGCGCGGCCGCGTCCAGCTGCCACAGCCAGACCACCTCGGGCAGCGGGTCCTGCAGCAGCGCGGTCAGGTGCGTCCCGGTCAGCGCGCCGAACAAGGGCACGGTCGTGGACGCCGCCCACGACCTGGCCGGCTCGATGGACACGAAGTGCACGGCCACGGTGTCGCCCGGCTCGGCGCCCTCGATGTAGAAAGGCCCGGTCTGCGGGTTCAGGAAGGGGAACTCGCAGACCTGGGAGACCAGGTCCTGCTCACCGCGGACCCGCCCGGCGAAGCAGTCCTCGGTGTACACCTCGAGCACGGCCGGCGTCCGGATCCGCATCACCGGGGCGGCACCGCCGAACGTCCAGGCGTACTGCCCGGGCTCCGGCCGGAACGAGACGACGGCCAGGTCACTCATCAGCTGGTCCTGAGGTCGGGTTGCTCGGTGGCCGCCATGGCGTCATGATCGCATGAACAACGTTCTTAGCCCACACCGTTGCGGCTGAGCCCGGAGGGGTCGGGTTCGGCCTGCGGCAGCGAGACGCTGCCGGTCACGTCCGCGGCCAGCCGGACCCGGTCCCCGTCGACCAGCCGGACCTCCGCGCCGGGCAGTACCCGGTCGTCGTTGACGTAGGTCCCGTTGGTCGAGCCCTCGTCCCTGATCGTGGCGTGCCCCGCGTCGTCCACCTGGACCGTGGCGTGCCGCCGCGACACGTTGTCGAACCGGGCGAAGGCCGCGGCCACGAGCGACTCGGCCGGATCCCGGCCGAGCAGGACCGACGTTCCGGCCGGGATGTCCACGTTGCCGGTGGGGAAGGTGATCCGCATGACGACCGGCGAGATGCGACGGCGCCGTCCGGTCGGCAGCGGATCCCCGCAGGTGGGGCAGACCACGTCGGCCGCGTCGGCGACAGCGGTGCCGCAGTTCGGGCAGAAGGCCGCGGGGTCGGACCCGGCCGCGATGAACCGCTGCGAGATGGTCGGCGTCAGCACGTCGTCATCGGGTCCGGGGATGTGCGGCAGATTAGCGCCGCACCTGAAGCAGATCAGATCCTCCGGCTGGACCTTGACGCCGCAATCGGGGCAGCTCAGGCTGGCCATGTTCTCGCTCTCATGTTTGGGTATCGGCCCCCGTTAGACTACCGCCGGGGCGGGAGATTCGCAGCGGCTGTGCGAAGGTGTCTGTATGGTCAGTTACCAGCTCGCGCCGGAGCAGCAGGAGCTGCGGGACTCCGTCGCCCAGTTCGCCCGCGAGGTCGTCGCGCCGGTCATCGGCGGCTACTACGAGCGCGGTGAGTTCCCTTACGACATCGTGGCCAAGATGGGCAAGCTCGGCCTGTTCGGGCTGCCGTTCGCCGAGGAGTACGGCGGCATGGGAGGCGACTATTTCGCCCTCTGCCTGGCCCTGGAGGAACTAGCCCGGGTGGATTCCTCGGTCGCGATCACCCTGGAGGCCGGGGTGTCGCTCGGCGCGATGCCTATCTACCGGTTCGGCACCCCCGAGCAGCGCCGCCGGTGGCTGCCCGACCTGTGCGCGGGCGAGCGGCTGGCCGCGTTCGGCCTGACCGAGCCCGGCGGCGGGTCCGACATCCCCGGCGGCATGCGCACGACCGCCCGACTGGAGGATGGGGAGTGGGTGGTGAACGGCACCAAGTCGTTCATCACCAACTCGGGCACCTCGATCACCTCGATGGTGACGGTCCTGGCCATCACCGGCCGCGACGACCGCGGCCGCAAGGAAATCTCCTCGGTCATCGTCCCGGCCGGAACCCCCGGGTTCGTGCCCGGGCCCGAGTACTCCAAGGTCGGCTGGTGCGCTTCCGATACCAGGGAGCTGTCCTTCGACGATTGCCGGGTCCCGGCGGAGAACCTGCTCGGCGAGCGCGGCCGGGGCTACGCCCAGTTCCTGCAGATCCTGGACGAGGGCC
>Ga0187807_1000548_pt1 | contig 11890 bp, 10 predicted proteins | sample NC_wetland_sal_i_4_FD_132432 | JGI IMG/M metagenome (GOLD analysis project Ga0187807, IMG submission 132432) | Wetland sediment microbial communities from Neuse River Estuary, North Carolina, USA - ASW_2 | ecosystem: Environmental > Aquatic > Freshwater > Wetlands > Sediment | place: USA: North...
CGACACCCTCACCCACCCGCACATGGGCGAGATGATGTGGTTCCTGCGGATCAACAGCTGGCACCACAGCCTCGCCGTCGCCCGCTGCCCGCACCCGTCGCTGCACCACGCCTCGTTCGAGCTGCGCGGCATCGACGAATACATGCGCGGCACCGGCAGGCTGCTCCGCGCAGGGGTGGAGAAGATCTGGGGACCGGGACGGCACCTGGCAGGCAACAACACCTTCAGCTACTTCCTCGACCCGCACGGAAACACCGTCGAGTACACCACCGAGCTCGAGCAGGTCGACGAGGACACCTGGCACCCGCACCTGTACGACTTCACCCAGCCGGACGTCGCGGACCAGTGGGGCACCGCCAACCAGATGAGCGAGTTCGTCGCCACCAAGTCGTTCAACGACCCCGACCGCGGCATGTTCACCGCACCGCCGGTCTGACGGAGGTCTCATGCGCTTCGCCACCTTCACGCAGCCCTCGGGCATCGCCGCAGCGGCGGGCATCCCTCTCGCGCGGGCCGGTGTGGTCAGCGACGCGGGAATACACCCACTGCCACCGAACGAGGGCGTGCTTGACCTGGTCCGAGCCGGGCTGCCCGCCGCCTTGGCGGCCGGCCGGCGCGCGCTCGGCGAGCCAGCCGTGCCGCTGGACGCGGTCCGGCTGCTGCCGCCGCTCGCCCCGCCCACGATCCGCGACTTCGTCGCCTTCGAGGAGCACGTGGCGGGCATCGCCGGAGAGGTGGTGCCGGAGTGGTACCAGGCGCCGACGTTCTATTTCACCAATCCGTACGCGCTGATCGGGGCGGCCGACGACGTGCCGGTCCCGCCCGGGTGCGAACTGCTCGACTTCGAACTCGAGGTCGCTGCCGTGGTCGGGCGGGACGGAAGCTCGCTGTCGCCGGAGCAGGCGCGCGAGCACATCTTCGGATACACCGTGCTCAATGACTGGTCGGCCCGGGACCTGCAGCGACGCGAGATGAAGGTGATGCTCGGCCCGGCCAAAGGCAAGGATTCCGCCACCACACTCGGCCCCTGGCTGGTCACCGCGGACGAGCTTGAGCCGTACCGCGACACCGACGGGTTCCTCGCCCTTGACCTGCGCGCGTTCGTCAACGGCGAGCTGGTCGGGCAGGACCTGCTGTCCAACATGGGCTGGCCGTTCGAGGAGCTCATCGCTTACGCCTCGCGAGGCACCGAGGTCCGGGCCGGCGACGTACTCGGCTCAGGTACCTGTGGTAACGGCGGCTGCCTGGCCGAGTTGTGGGGCCGGAGGGGGCGCATCGACCCGCCGCCACTACGCCCGGGTGACGTGGTCGAGCTGACGGTCGAGGGAATCGGCACGGTGCGCAACCGCGTGGTCGCGGGGCTCGCGCTGCCGCCGGTGCGCGAAGCACGCACCCGTTCGGTACCTCGGGTGAGGAAGCGCGGATGAGCGGCGGCTACCGCATCCGCGCGGCGGTGACCAGCGGTATGAAAGGGAGCGGCAACGGTGTTCGAGTACTTTCCCGGTAATTACGTGTGGAACCTGGCGGTAGTAGCCGCACTGAACAGCGGCGGGCTGATCGACGAGGTCGACCGGGCCTGCGGGCCGATCCGCGAGGCGGCGGCGCGCGGTGAGGACGCAGGTACCGCGGACTTCCTCGCAGCCTGGACGGACCTCACCGACCAGCTCGAAGAGCGGGCTGAGGCCGCGCTAGCAGCCGGGCACGGAAGAACCTCGGGCGACCTGTACTTCCGGGCTACCAACTACCTGTGCAACGCCGAGCGGATGCAGAGCGCCTCATCGCCTGGCCGCGTCCAGGTGTACCGGCGGGTCCTGGGACTCGCGCAGCGGGCCATGGAGCACCGCGACCCGCTTGTGACGCGGGTGGCGGTGCCTTATGAGGGCACCACCCTGCCCGGCTACTTCAGCCAGGCGCCAGGCGCCGCCGCGGGCCCGGTCCCGGTGATGATCCTGTGGAACGGGCTCGACTCCACCAAGGAGCACATGTACATCTCCTCGCACTGGGCCGAGCTAGCCGCCCGGGGCATCTCCTGCCTGATGATCGACTGCCCGGGCTCCGGGGAGGCGCTGCGGCTGCAGGGTCTCATCGCCCGGGTCGATACCGAGGCGTGGGCGGCGGCCTGCGTCGACTACCTGCTGACGCGTCCCGACGTGGACGCAGCGCGGATCGGGCTGGCTGGCTGGTCGCTCGGCGGCTACTTCGCGCCGCGGGCTGCCGCATTTGAGAAGCGGCTGGCACTCGTAGTGGCGTGGGGAGCAAACCACAACTGGGGCGCCGTGCAGCGGCGGCGGCTGGAGCGCGAGGGCGAACGGCCGGTACCGCACTACTGGGAACACGTGCTGTGGGTGTGGGGCCAGCCGGATCTCGACACCTTCATCAAGTTCGCCGACCAGGTCCACCTAGACGGCGTCGTGTCGCACATCAGTGTGCCGTTCCTGATCTGCCATGGGGAGAACGACCGGCAGATCCCGCTGGAGTACGCGCACCGCTCCTATGACCAGGCGACGGCCAGTCCTCGCCGGGAACTGCGGATCTTCACGGCGGCCGAGGGCGGGGCCGAGCACATCGGCCTCGACCATCTGCCGTACGTCAGTGCGTACGTCGCGGACTGGGTCAGCGACGTGTTCCGCTCCCTGCCAGAAGCCGCCCCCAGCGCAACCGAATGCCGCCCGGAGGAACCCGCGTGAATACTGTCCCTCCCAGGCGCGGACGCGTTGCCGTCGTCGGCGCCGGGCCGGCTGGCATGGCTACCGCCTTGTCGGTGCACCAGGCCGGCCATGACGTGACCTTGCTTGAGCGCTACCCGCAGGCGCGCCCCGCAGGCAACATCCTCAACTTGTGGCCGCCGCCGGTCAGGGCGCTCGGGCTGCTCGGAGTCGACATCGAAGACCTCGGAGCGCCGTGCTACAGCGAGTTCCGCTCCGTCTCCGGCCGCGTCAGGGTGCGCGTCAACCTGTCCGAGGACGTTCTGGCCAAGTACGGCGGCGGCTTCATCGGCCTGCTCCGCCCGGATCTGTACGAGCGGATGCTGGCCGCACTGCCGCCCGGGGTGCTCCGCGTCAACAGAGACGTTCAGCGCATCGAGCAGGACGAAGCGGGCGTCCAGCTGCACATGGCCGATGGCGAGGTCATCACCGCAGACGTCCTGGTCGGCGCCGACGGCATCGACTCGCTCGTGCGGCGGACCCTGTGGGGCGACACTCCAAAACGCGAACACAACCTGCACATTTTCGGGGGATTCACCCTCGACGGGAGCGCCATCGAAGGCGCCGGACAGGGTCTGGCGGTCCTCCATCACAGCCGCACTGTCCAGGGCAGCTGGACCGCGATTCGCAGCAAGGGCCGCGATGGCTTCCAGTGGTGGGTGCTCAGCGCCTACGACGCTGCCCGGCCGTTCACTGATGACCTGCACGCGGCCGCCACCGCCATGGGCGCGGAATTCCCCGCACCGCTGCCGCAGCTCATCGCCGCCACGCACTCAGCGAACGTGCAGCGCTGGGTGCTGCGCGACCGCAAGCCACTCAAGCAGTGGTCCAAAGGCCGCGCAACCATTGTCGGCGATGCCGCCCATCCCACCTCCCCGTACGCCGCGTACGGCGCCGGGATGGCGACCGAAGACGGTTACTTCCTCGGCCGGCAGCTCGCCGGCGTCGACCTATCGGACTATGCGGCCGTCCGCGCTGCCCTGGACGCGTTCGAGACGCCGCGCAAGCCGCACACAGCCCGCCAGGTCCAGCAAGCGTTCATTCTCGGCAAGGTCTTCCATCACGCGCCCGCGCCGCTACGCGTGATGCGTGATGCCATCCTCGACCGGACGCCACTCCTGCAGAAAGTGGTCGGCGAGTCCTCACCCGGGGAGATTATCGCCCAGCTCGCCGCTATCGACGAGGCGGAAAACAGGTTCACGGCATTGCGCGCGGCGACCTAGACGTGGAGCTGTCCCTCCTGGCATCGTCTCGGGCCGCACCGCGCCGTCGGGCCTGACGAGCCGAACAGCGGTTGACTATCGGATGTGCCTGTCCGCTCTGGTCACCGCATACCCGCCACAGCGTCGAGCGCGAACTCGCTGGTCAGGAGCGGTGCGTATTGGCTTTTTGATGCAGTCGGTCCTCGGACACCCAAACGGCACGCAGGCTCGTGGAGCGCAGGAACGGCCGCGGCGGACGCGGGGCAGCCGAGCACCTGATAGGCGCGCTGCGCGGCATGTACAAATTCGCTGTCGCAGACGGCATCCTGGCCGAGGACGAGAACCCCGCCGCCCAGGTTCCCAAGCCACGCAGGCTGCTCAGCACGCGCAGGGCACCGCCCGACAGCCGGCTGGCGGAAATCTCCCGGTTCGCCGCGTCCGCCGGCAACGACCCGGCCCTCGACGCGCTGCTGCTGCGCCTGCACACCGAGACCGCATGCCGGCGTGGCGGTGCCCTCGCGCTAACACCAGGAGACCTGGACCCAGAGCAATACCTGATCCGGCTGCGCGAAAAAGGCGGCACGATGCGCTGGCAGCCGGTCTCGCCCACGCTCATGACACACCTGATCGCCCACGCCGCCAGCCGCGGAGGACTGGACTCGGGCCAGCGACTGCCGCGAAACGCGAACGGACGGCAGATCACCGCCCGGCGATACGACTACCTGTGGCAGCGCCTCGGCCAGCATCTCCCCTGGGTAGCAGCACAGCAGATCAGCACGCACTGGATCCGCCACACCGTACTAACGTGGGTCGAGCGGAACTTCGACTTCGCCGTAGCCCAGGCCTACGCCGGACACGAAGACCACGGCCGCAGCGCAAGAACCATGGCAACCTACATCCGCGCCGGGCTCCCCGAGGTCGCCACTGCGCTCAGCGCGCTCACCGGGGAGTCACATCCGCTTGCCTTCACATCAGACCGCGAGTCTCCGCCGTTAATGCGTGCCCGGGACATGCGGGGTGGATCAGCGCGGCGGCCGGGGACGCCCTGTTGCTAACGAGTTTATGACCTACTAAGTTTAGCATTTATGCAAGTAGGTGCGCGGTGCCGCGCCACCGGTCCGGCCGGGCCCGTGGCTTCTGGCGCACCCGGTCAGACAGCGAGAGGCGTGGTAGTCGTCCGTGAACCCCCACACTGATATGTCCCCGGTGGCGCTTACCGTCATGGCCGTGGTCGTCGTCGTCCTGGTCGTGGGATGGCTGGGTATGGTCTTCTTGGCGGCGCGCCCGCCCCGCGGCGGGGGCGGGCGGCAGGGAAGGTGACGATGCCGCCCCGGAGCCGGGTGCCGTCACCGTCCCGCGGGGGCGCGCCTGCCGCGCCGCACGCGCGCCGGTCAGCGCAGCGGTCTGCTGATGACGGCACGGAGGAGCAGGTGCCTCACGCGCCGGCCGGCCCGGGTGAGCGCCCGGGGATGGCGTCACGGGCCCGGGCCGGCTTCGCGCCGCGGCTCCTGGCAGGGAGCTTTTCTCCTGGCCTGTTGCTAGCATTACTAATTGCTGAGCCTGACATGAGGACCGGGGGCGGCAGGCGCAGGAGGCGGTGCCCGGCGCAGGCGACCCGGCCGGGCGCCGGGCTAGGGAGGCTGCTGGATGACTACGCCGCTGTACCAGCTGAAGGCGGAGTTCTTCAAGACGCTGGGCCACCCGGCCCGGATACGGGTGCTGGAGCTGCTCAGCGAGCGCGACTACGCGGTGGCCGAGATGCTGCCCGAGGTGGGTATCGAGCCCGCGCACCTGTCCCAGCAGCTCGCGGTGCTGCGCCGCGCGAACCTGGTCACGGCCCGCAAGGAGGGTTCAAGCGTGTATTACTCGCTGACCAGCCCCCATGTGGCCGAGCTGCTGGCGGTGGCGCGGCTGATCCTCACCGGTGTCCTGTCCGGACAGGCCGAGCTGCTCGACGACCTGCGCGCCTCGGCGGGCTGACCCGGATCAGCCCGGCGGCAAGAGCCGCAGCAGCTCGAGCACGAGACTGATGCGGGAACCGAGCTTCAGTCCGCCAAGCCACGGCGCGGCCGCCTCGTTGGCCAGCGGGTTCCTGGCGCCGGCGCCGCGACCGAGAACCTGTTGAAGAACGCGGCCCTGGATCAGCACCGCCGCCAGATCGACTGCCTCGGCCAGCCGGCCGGCCTCCGCTGCGCTGAACCGCGGCCCGCCGAGGCGGATGAGCAGGTCGGCGGTATCCGGCTCGTGGCTTCCCAGCAGGCTCTGGAACTGCAGGCCGCAGGCGAGGTCCTGCACCCACGGCGCCGCCAGCGGCAGCAGGGGCCGGTCGGCGAGCACCGCTCCGGCAACGGCCGGTCCCAGGACGGCAAGCAGCGCGTCGTTGCAGATCCCGGCGATCGCGTCGCTGGTCAGGTCGTCGACAGGCCCGAGCGCGGCGGTAAGCGTCTCGTCGAGCAACTCGCCGGCGTTGAGCGGCGCGGCCACCGGCTGCGCCTGGTCACCAGCTGGCATGCCCGTTTCCTCCTTCTATTGCCCGCCGTGTCATGCTTGCTGCCGCCCCGCGCGGGAAGGCAACTGCTGACATGGTAACTTTACGATTTATGCAACTCTTGCCGCTGCTGCGGTCGCTGTTCTCGCGCCCGGTGACCGAGCGACTTCCCCGCCCGCCGGGCCCGCGCGGCGGGGCAGGGTTTGGTGGCTCGGTGCAGCTCCGGCATGTGGACGCGGGGTCCTGCAACGGGTGCGAGCTGGAGATCGCCTCGGCTTTCGGCCCGGTGTATGACGCCGGGCGGTTCGGTGCGCGCCTGGTCGCGTCACCGCGCCATGCCGACGGCGTCCTGGTGACCGGGGTGGTGACGCGGAACATGGCCGTGCCGCTGGGGAAGACCCTGGACGCGGTCCCCGAGCCGCGGGTGATCGTGGCGTGCGGTGACTGCGCGCTGGGCCGCGGCCCGTTCGGCGGCGGGTACGGGGTGGCCAGCAGCCAGGGGCCACTCGCCGCGCCTGACGTGGCCATCCCCGGCTGTCCGCCGGGCCCGGCGGCCATCACCCAGGCGCTGCGCACGCTGACCGGCCGGTGAGCGCCGCGCTTCTGCTCGGGCTCGGGCTCGGGGTTGCGGCGGCTGCGTCCGGCGGCGCGCTGCCCGCGCGGTCGCGTGTGCCCGTCGCTGCTGTTCTTACCGTGGCGGCCTGCGTCGCGGCGCTGGTCGCGGCGGCGCGGGTGCTCGCTTCGGGGTCGGCGATTACGGTGAATTCGGCGCAGGTGCTGCCGCTGACGGGGGTCACGCTGGTCCTTGACCCGCTCGGCGCGGTGTTCGTGATCACGACCGCGGTCGTCGGGGTGGCGGCCAGCTGGTACAACGTGGGCTATTCCGGCCATTCTGGGCACGGGGGCGGCAGGGGGCGGGCTGGCACCGCGCTGCTGCCGCTGTTCGTCACGAGCCTGCTGGCCGTGCCGTCCGCGGGAAGCGTCGCGACGTTCCTGGCCGCCTGGGAGCTGATGGCGCTGTCCTCCCTGTTTCTGCTGCTCACCGGGCACCACCGGGCCGAGGCCAGGGACGCGGCTCAGTGGTACGCGGTGATGACGCATGCCGGCGCGGCCGCGATCCTGCTCGCGTTCGTGCTACTCGGCGCGCATGCCGCCGGAGCCCAGTCCTTCGACGGCTTCGGCTCCTTCGCCGCGATCCGCGCCGGTGCCAGCGGCATCCCGTCCGGGATCCGCTCGCTGGCGTTCGTCCTGGCGCTGGCCGGCTTCGCGTCGAAGGCCGGCGCGGTCCCGCTGCACGTGTGGCTGCCGCGCGCCCATCCCGAGGCGCCGAGCCCGGTGTCCGCGCTGATGTCAGGTGCCATGGTGAACCTCGGCGTCTACGGCATCGTGCGGACCGGTGATGACCTGCTCGGCGGCGGGCAGCTGTGGTGGTGGCTTGTGGTGGCGGGCCTCGGCGCCGTCTCGGCTCTGTTCGGCGCGCTGCACGCCGCAGCGAGCCCGGACCTCAAGCGGCTGCTCGCGTATTCCACAGTCGACAACGTGGGGCTCGTGCTGATCGGGGTCGGCGCCTCGGGCGCCCTCGCCGTCAGGGGGCACCGCGTGCTCGCAGCGCTTGCCCTGATCGCGGCGCTGTTCCAGCTGGTCAGCCACTCGGCGTTCAAGGGCTGCCTGTTCCTGGCCGCCGGGTCGGTCCAGCAGGCAGCCGGCACCCGGGACCTGGACAGCCTCGGCGGGCTGCTGCGCCGCCTCCCGGCGACGGCCGCCCTGTTCGGGATCGGCGCGCTGTCGGTCTGCGCGCTGCCGCCATTCAGCGGCTTCGCGAGCGAGTGGCTGCTGCTGCAGGGCTTCCTGCGCGGCTTTTCCGCGCACAGCGCAGTGATCGCGACCGCGCTGCTCGCCGGGGTCGCGGCGCTGGCGCTGACCGGGGGGCTGACCGCCGCGGCGTTCGTGAAGGCGTTCGGCATCGGCTTCCTCGGCCAGCCCCGGACGCCCGCAGCCGCGTCCGCAGGCGAGGCTGGCGTGTCGATGGTGGGGGGTACGGCGTTGCTTGCCGTGCCGTGCCTGGTGCTCGGGCTTATTCCGGGTATTGCGGTTCCGCTGCTGGCCAAGGCGGCGGGGACGGCCTTGTCCGGTTCTCCGGCCGGTGCAGGTGGCGGGCGGTTGGCGGGCCCGTTGCGGGCGGAGGCCGGCCTGGCGATCGCCGGAACCACCGACGTGATCGAGCCGGCGCTGCTGGCCGCGGCGCTCGCCGCCGGCATCGCTCTCGCCTGGGCGGTCATCCGACTCCGCGGTCGCGCCCGCGGTCGCGCCCCTGCAGGCGGCCGGGCCGGCGCCGGCGCGCGCCGGGCGGAGGCGTGGGGCTGCGGCCGGGAAGTGCAGACGCCGCGGATGCAGTACACGGCCACGTCATTCGCCGAGCCGCTGCAGCGGGTTTTCGAGGACGTGCTGCGCCCCGACCGCGACCTCGACGTCAGCCACCTCGCCGAGTCGCGCTACTTCGAGGACGCCCTCCGCTACCACAACCGGATCGACGACGCCGTGGAGCGCGGGGTCTACCGGCCGCTGACCGTCGCGGCCGGACGCTGGGGCGAGTTCGCGCGGCGCGCGCAGAACGGGAGCATGCACCGGTACCTCGGTTACGGGTTCGCCGCCCTTGTCATCTTGCTGGTGGTGCTCGCGTGAGCGCCGTCTCGCCGCTGGTCTCGGCGGGCGTGTCGGTCATCCAGCTGGGCGCGGCGGTCACCGGCGGTCCGCTGCTCTACGGGCTCATGGCGAAGGTCCGGGCCAGGGCGGAGGGCCGCGCCGGCGCTCCCGTCCGCCAGCCCCTACTCGACCTGTGGAAGCTCGCGGGCAAGGAACGCATCCACGCCGAGCACTCAAGCGCGGTGCTCCCGCTGGCCCCGCTGGTCGTCATCGCCACCGCGGCGACCGCCGCCGCCATCGCGCCGCTCATCTCGACCGGGCCCGCGCTCGGCCGGACCTGCGACGCGTTCGTCATTGTGTTCCTGCTGCTGCTCGGGTCGGTGGCGGTCGCGCTGGCCGGCCTGGACACGGGCACCGCGTTCGGCGGGATGGGGGCGAGCCGGGCGATGACGATCGGGGCGCTCGCTGAGCCCGCGCTGCTCGTCGCGGTCCTCGCCCTGTCCATCCAGGCCGGGACCTCGAACCTGCCCGGGATCGTCTCGTCTACCCTCGCCCACCCCGCGTGGGCGGTGACGCCGGAGCGGCTGCTCGCCCTGGTCGCGCTGGTCATCGTGGTGTTCGCGGAAACCGGCCGGATCCCGGTCGACAACCCGTCCACGCACCTTGAGCTGACCATGATCCACGAGGCGATGATTCTCGAGTACGCGGGTCCTGAGCTCGGGCTCGTCACGCTGGGCGAAACGATGCGCCTCGGCCTGCTGCTGTCGCTGCTGGCGAACCTGTTCTTCCCGTGGGGAATCGCCACCACGGCGAGCCCGCTGGGCCTCCTGCTCGGGCTCGCCGCGCTGGCGGGGAAGACGGCCGCGATCGCGGTGGCAATCTCGATCGTCGAGGTTTCGACGGCGAAGCTGCGGCTGTTCCGCGTGCCGGAGATCCTCTCAGCCGGGTTCGTGCTCGCCGTGCTCGCGGTCATCACAGGGCTGGTGATGCCATGACTGCCTCTGGGGCATACTCCGGGCCGCTCGGGCTGGCCGCCGGGGCCGTGCTCGCCTGCGCCGTGGTGACGCTGTGGCGCCGGGACCTGCGCGCGGTCGTCTCGGTCCTCGCCCTCCAGGGGATCGCCCTTGGCGTCACCGCGGTAGTGCTCGCCGCCCACTCCCGCGACGTCGGCCTGGGCGTCACCGCCGTCCTCGTGCTCGCCGCCAAGGGGCTCGTCATCCCCGCCCTGCTCCGGCAGGTAGTACGCCGCGACCCGGGCAGCAGGGAGACCTCCCCCATGGTCAACGTGCCGGCCTCCCTCATCGCGGCCGCGGTGCTGATCGCCGTCGCCTACCTGGCCAGCGGGAAGGTCACCACGCTGGCCCCGGGCACCGCCGCCGCCCTCGCGCCGCTCGGCGTGGCCACCGTCCTGATCGGTTTCTTCTCGCTCGCGACACGGCGCAAGGCGGTTTCCGCGATCACCGGGCTGCTGCTGGTCGACAACGGGGTCGCACTCGCCACGTTCCTGCTCACCGCCGGCCTGCCGCTGCTGGTGGAGTTCGGGGCGTCGCTGGACGTCCTGCTCGTCGTCGTCGTGCTGCGGGTCCTCGCGACGACGATGCGTGCCCGCTTCGGCCCGTTCGACCTCGACCAGCTCAGGGAGCTGCACGACTGATGCTGATCTACGCCATCCTCGCCGTGCCGGTGTTGGCCGGCCTGGCCGCCGCCGCTTTGCGGCGGCGCTGGTCCTGGGCCGGCTGGACGGCGGCCGCCGCCAACGGGGCCGTGCTGATCCTCGGCGTCGCGCTCGCCGTCCAGGCCACCCGCCATCAGCCGCCGACCGCGGCCGGCGGCGTGCTGCGTGCCGACGCGCTGTCCGCCTTCATGGTCGTGGTCATCGGCGCGATCGCCGTCCTCGCGTCCTGCCAGTCGGTCCGCTACCTCAGCGCAGAAACCGAGCGAAGCGCCGCGACCGCCCGCCACGCCGCGCTCTACCTGGTCCTCGTCCAGGCGTTCGTGAGCTGCATGCTGCTCGCGGTGCTGGCCGCGAACCTGGGCGTGATGTGGGTGGCGGTGGAAGCCACCACGATCACCACGACATTCCTGGTCGGCCACCGCGGGACCGACGGGGCGCTGGAGGCGTCGTGGAAGTACGTGGTGATCTGCTCGGTGGGTATCGCGCTCGCGTTCCTTGGCACAGCGCTGTTTTATTTCGCGGCCCAGCATGCCGCGCCGGCTGGCGGCCACACCGCCGGGTCGCTGGACTGGACCTCGCTGATGGCCGCCGCGCACCGCCTGGACCCGGGGGTGGTCCGGCTGGCGATGGGGCTGGTTGTCCTCGGCTACGGAACCAAGACCGGGCTCGCCCCGCTGCACAGCTGGCTGCCCGACGCGCACAGCCAGGCCCCCGCCCCGGTCTCCGCGCTGATGTCCGGGGTGCTGCTCACCGTCGCCTTCTACGCGATGCTGCGCTTCAAGGCGATCGCCGACGGCACGCTGGGCCCGGGGTACCCGAGGCTCCTGCTCGTGGTCGTCGGCCTGGCCTCGCTCACGGTCGCGGCGTCGCTGCTGCTGTCCCAGCGGGACTACAAGCGCATGCTCGCCTACCACAGCATCGAGCACATGGGCCTGATCGCGCTCGGCGCAGCGGCGGGAAGTCCGCTGGCCATCGCGGCGGTCCTGCTGCACATCCTTGGCCACGGGCTCGCCAAGGGCGTGCTCTTCCTGGCCTCAGGGGAGATCCTCCGCACCGAGGGCACCAGCGAGATCGCCCGGGTTCCCGCCCTGCTGTCCCGCAGGCCGGTGCTCGGCGGCATCTTCGGCTTCGGCCTGGTAGCCCTGCTTGGCCTGCCGCCGTTCAGCCTGTTCGCCAG
>Ga0187807_1000549_pt1 | contig 11882 bp, 14 predicted proteins | sample NC_wetland_sal_i_4_FD_132432 | JGI IMG/M metagenome (GOLD analysis project Ga0187807, IMG submission 132432) | Wetland sediment microbial communities from Neuse River Estuary, North Carolina, USA - ASW_2 | ecosystem: Environmental > Aquatic > Freshwater > Wetlands > Sediment | place: USA: North...
CACCCCGCCCGCCATACCAGCCGACACCCGGCCCATCACCTACCAGCTCACCCCGCGACCCGGCATTTAACCCCAGACGCACAGCCGTCGCCGGAGATCTGAGTCCTCGGTTTCCGGCAGACCACCAGAACTGACCCTCGAGATCTCGCTCGAACCGGGCTCCTGGCCCGCGGACAAGCGAATGCTTCCCGGCTGGCTCTTGGCGGATTGCCTCTCGGGGTCAGCCACGGACATCCACGGCTCCGGAGCGGGAATTTTCAGCGGTATCCTCGTAGGCCTTACAGTCCGATCCCGTGTGAAGTCTGTCAGATCTTCGAATTCATATGCCGATATGTTTGCATCTAGTGGAACACGATAGATCCACGTCATGCTGGCCGCAAAACCCGGCTGCAAGTTATCGTTACACTCCGGGTTTCCTGGAATGCGGTACAGCTTGCCAATCGAGTCGAATCGCCGCCCTCGTTCGTCGATCAAGTTATTTGCAATCGGGTACCCGCAGGTCAAATCGATACTCACCATCGAATCGTTTAGCACTCGCGTTCTCACGGTGACAAACTTCGCGCCATCGCCCGCGGCGACCTCTTCGTACGGCTCATCGCGTAGGCTGCGACCAGACTTAACCAAACGCACAGCAAAAGAGCAATCAGTGCCGATCAATGTTATGACAATACCCAAGTGGCGGAAGGTATTGCCGACTTCAGTGTTTGTGACGTGGAGATTATTGGTTCCGGGCTCCGAGGAGCCAGGATTCGCCAATGCACGTACGGTCACTCTGTAGCCAGGCTCACCCGGTTCCTCACGGTATTCGATCTGCTTGATCTGGTCATCGTAACGATAGAGCCAGACAGCCGCAAGATCCCCCAGATGATCGATCGCGGACCGATAAGACTTGCTGGGCTTGTCCTCGAGGACGTCTGCGATACCACCGATAATGTTGGCGGCATCTCCCGTAGGCGAGCGGACTATCACCGTAAGAGCAACGCTACTGCCTTGCTCTAGGGGGACGAACGCCTGCTCTTGGCATGCACGCTTCGCTGCCTCAAGAAGAGTCCGAATCCTCTCCGCTTGCCCATGCTTTGCACTGAAGACCGAAATCGCTTCACCCTTCAACGGCGGGTTCCCCGGCACATCAAACGAGATCTGATTCATGGCTCGATCCTGGCTTGCGTCCCTGGTCCGGCATCGCTGATCTCCCCTCCTGCCCAGACCGGTATCACCGTGGTACGAGGGCGTCGGGTGCCGACAGAGGGCTATGGATGTGCCCAGGCATCCCCGCACTCCCGCTCCGATCATCTGCCGGGATGGTACCTCTACGTGTCAGGTCGGACCAACGGTTCTTCGAGCAGCTCCGCCACTAACTTACTGTAGGTATTCTTGACGGTCCTTGAACCGCTCCCGGAGATCTTGCCAACGCAGCATTTAGGAGAATTGCTGAGCAACCGGAGTAGAAGCGGCCATACTGTCGGCTGGATGCCGGTGTCGCGCGGGCGACGACCGCCGTCCAGTGACTCCCGCTTCACCCGGTCGATCTGGACGGCGCATCGTCCCCTACGAGAACCGGAAGCCCATGACCACCTGGCAGACAACCTTCTGGGATCTTCGTTACTACCTCGCGTACCTCCCTCTCGGTCTGCTTGGTCTGATTCGCTGGACATGCTGGCTGATACGCCGTATCCCGGCAGTGCTGTACCGTCCTGCTACCGCGGACTTCCGGTTGCCGCTCAGCGTGGTGGTCCCGGTGTACCAGGAAGACCCGGTGATCTTCGCGCAGGCCATCGAATCATGGCTGGCGAACGAGGTCGACGCGATCGTCCTGGTGATCGACTCGACGGACGTCGTCTGCCAGGCTGTGGCGCGACGCTACCCGGTCACCGTCATCGTCACTGAGGTGCCGGGCAAGCGAGATGCCCTCCGGAAGGGCTGGGAGGCTTGCCGCACTGACCTCGTTGCGCTTGTCGATTCCGACACCATCTGGGCGAACGACGTCGCAGCCGAGGTGTGCAGGCCGTTCGCCGACCCTCGCGTGGGCGGAGTCGGGACGCGTCAGAATGTCTACAACCCGCGCGGCTTTCTTCAGCGTGTCAACGACATGTACCTCGACTACCGCTATTTCGACGACAACGCGGCGCAGACCGTTATGGGCAGGGCCGTGTCGTGCCTGTCCGGTCGCACCGCGGTCTACCGCAGGAAACTGCTGCTCGAGGTCTCCCACGACTTCATGACCGAGACGTTCCTCGGGGTCCCGTGCATGTCCGGTGATGACAAACGGCTTACGACGCTTATCCTTGAGCGCGGTCACCTGACCTACATGCAACGCACGGCCCGGGTGTGGTCCACCTTCCCGGGAACCGTGCCGCTCTTTTTCCGGCAGCGGTTGCGGTGGGCACGTAATACCTGGAGGTCAGACTTGCGTGCCTTGTCGCACCGATGGGTGTGGCATTACCCCTTTCTCGCTTACACCATGATGGACAAGGCCGTCAGCAGCTTTACGCTGCTGGTTTCACCGATCTTCATGACGATCGCGATCATCGAGCGGAACTGGTTCTTCGTCTCCTGCCTGGCGGTGTGGTGGTGGGTCAGCCGGTCCATGAAGATCCTTCCGCATCTGGTCCGCCGGCCTTCGTCGTTCTTCTTCGTCCCGGGATTCGTCTTCATCTCGTTCATGATGGCCTTGGTCAAGATCTCTGCTCTGCTCACGATCCGGGAGCAGCGCTGGCTGACCCGTCAGGTCCAAGTCCAGGATGGCGTCGTGGTTCGCACCGGGCAGGCGCGATCAGGGTTGTCGGCATGACGGCGCGCATCCGCGGGCCCCTGCGGGCCATGGCCGTGGTTGCGGCGGTTTGCGCGGGCGGGTTCGTGCTCGCCTGGCCGGCCGCGGCGGCTGCCACTGCCGCGGAAGCCGCCGGCACGGCCAACCTCGCCGCTACGGCCGCGGTCGCCGGGCTGCCTGCCGCCAGTCCGAGCCCGAGCCCCAAATCGGACCAGCCCAGCGGCTCGCCGACCACGGCCGTCCAGCGCGCCCAGGAGAACTTCGCGACGGCGGCCAGCCTGGACCAGGTGATCTGGGCGCAGATCGGCCAGCCTGACCGGCTGATCATCATCCGTGCGAGGTCGGTTGACGTGACCCAGGATGGCATCCTGCTCACCCATATCCCCCGGGCCGGGGGCATCGTGACGATCCCGTGGCTGGCGGGGGTGCTCGGCAGCGCGTGGATCTCGATGCCGAACCCCGACACCGCGGTGCTCTCCGCCGCGCTCCTGCTCAGCTCGGGGACCAGAATGCAGATCGGGCCGGACGTGCGGCGGTTGCTACTGGTGGGCGGAACGGCCCGGGCTTCGGCGTCCTGGATCAGTTGCGAGCAGGCCAGCCTCACGATCAGCGGAGTCGCACTCAGCTCGCTGCGAGCTGCTAACGAGGCTGGCGGGCAGCCTGTCCCGGCGTCGTGGGCAGGCCGCCCGTACATCTACGCGGCGGCCGGCGCGCGGCTCGACGTGTCCGGAAGTACCGTAAGCGATCTAGGCGCGCCGCAGGCGCCGCCGCCGGCCGGAGCTCCGGGGTCAGCCACCCGGACCCGATCGCTCTCGGCACCCGGAGGGGTCGCAGTGGCCGGAGTCACTTGGGGTAAAGGCAGCACCGGTTCGGCGGTCAACGTACGGTTCGAGGGCAACCAGGTGGGCCTGGTGCTGGACGGATCTGTGGGAGTCCGGCTCAGCAACGTGACCGTCGAGAACTCGGTCCACGACGGCCTGTTGCTGCGGGGGGACCGCGGGACGAGCCTGACCGAGGTGATCAGCCGGAGTAACGGTGGCAACGGGATCATCATCAGCGGCGCGGGCCCACGACACCTGTCTGGCCTGATCGCCGCCGCCAATGCCGCCGCGGGGGTGTCAGCGGTCACGCAGACCGGCCTGGTGCTGACCGGCGTGCGGGCGGCCGCGGACATGGGCGGCGGGGTGCGGCTGGTCGGCTGCGTGCGCTGCGCAGTGAACGGCCTAGTGGCTGTTGGCGACCAAACGACGGCACTGACGATTTCACGCGCCAGCGATGACGTGAGCGTGACCGGGGCCAACTTGAACGGCGGCCAGATCGGCATCTCCATCACGGCGGGGACAAGGGCCGTGACGCTCCGCGGTGCCGTCGTGACTGGCTTTAACCGGCTGGGCGTAGGGGTTGCCGGGACCGACGTGAGTGTCCTCTGGTCACAGATCAGTGGATCCCCGGTTGCAGTGCGCGTCTACGGCCCGGCGGCCCGGATTCAGCTCTCCGGTGTGACCGTTCGCGGCGGCCGGGATGGGGTAATCGTCACGCACACTGCCGACTCGGTGTCCTTGTCCGATGTCACGGTCACCGGTGTCGCACACAACGGAGTGACATCCGCGTCGGCGGCTCTGCGCATGTCGGGCGGGCACATCTATGGCGGCCACGTCGGGATCGCTCTGCTGGCCCCGGCCGCCATCGTCGGTGTCGATATCGACCGCGTCGTCATCGGGGTCCATGTTCGGACGGCAGGGGTGGTCGATGCGTCGCGCATCAATGTGGTGGCCGGGAGATATGGAATCAAAGCCGATGCCGGAGCGCGCGTTGACCTCTCGGACTCCGTGATACGGGCGCCCATCGTCGTGGCGGGAGCCGGATACATCAGCCGGGACAGTCTGACCGTGCTCAGTCTTCCACCAATCCCCTGGCTTGGTTTCACCGCGATCACAGCCGTGCTTTTGGCGATTATCCTGCAAACCATCCACCAGCTGCGGCGCGGAAGTACCCGAGCGCCGCGGCTCCCCCGACATGCCAGGCGAAGGTATGCTGGGGGTTTCGACCAAGACAAGGACTCTCATAGCGCGCTAAACGTTATAAATTAGAATCCCTTTGCATCATCTGCTATCGATGCCCCTTCGATGAAGGTGTTATGCCTCGGACACACTCGGTGATCGTGCTGCTGAGCCTCGCCGTGCTTATTGCAGGCGGCGTGTACCTCATATCGGATCCGGGAGGCGTCCACCCCATGCCAATGCATGTACCGATGAAAGACCATGACCCGTCCCCGAGTTCCGGCCCGCCCTCGAGTTCCGGCCCGTCCCCGAGTTCTGGCCCGTCGCCGAGCCCCGGCCCGTCGCCGAGCCCCGGCACGGTCTTGAACCTGAACGACTGGAAGTTGCAGCTGCCAGTGGCAGCGAACCAGCCGGGCCAGGTCGAGGAAGTGACGTGGCCGGCGCTGCGCACCTACTCGAGCTGGTATTTCCAGCTCAACGGCGCCGGTAACGGCGTAGTTTTCCGGGCCACAGCGGGTGGCGCGACTACGCCGGGCACGGTGTTCGCCCGTACCGAGCTTCGCCAGATGACTGACGGCGGCACCCGTCAGGCTGCCTGGTCCAGCGTTGGTTCGACTTGGAGTATGACGATTCGGGAGGCCATCACCCACCTGACGCCGGTTCATCCGGCCATCGTGGCGGGCCAGATACACGGCATGGGCACTCACTACGTCGCGCTCGTGAGGCTGGACGGGCATCTCCTGTGGGTAAAGACCGATACCGGACCCGGGGGTACGCTCGATGAAAACTACCAGCTCGGTACAATTTTTACCATTAAGTTCGTCGCGAGCGGTGACGTAATCCGTGTCTACTACAACGACGCACTCAAGGTTGAGCTGCATGAGCAGTGTAATGGCTGTTATTTCAAGGCCGGCGCGTACCTGCAGTCCAATACGAACAGGGATGCCCCCGATTCCTACGGTGAGGTAATCATCTACGATCTGGCGGTCAGCGGTAGTTCAAGCTACATTTTTTTAGCTGCCGTTGTTCGACAGACCTGGCGGCCGACGAGGTCAAGAAAGTGACATAGCGGCGCTGTGCGATTGGCGTTGCTGGTCGGCGCCGCGCCGTCCTGGTCCTCGTTGTCATCGAGCCTTCTACCGGTGACCCCCTTTCCCTGCCCTGCCCAGACCCTCTCCCGAACCCGATCGCTGCCCAACCTGACAGCAGACGGGTTCTGTCGAGGGTAGGCGCAGCCGTAACGTGCCCTCCACCGGACATGCGGTCAGGTGCTGAGCACCCGGGCATAGTCACCTCCTCTCGCTTGCCTGCCGGATCGCCTCGGCCGCCTCGTCCGTGCTCAGCCCGTGGAAATGCAGGTGCAGCTCGTTCCGCGGCGGCTCAATAGCTGGCCGCTCGGGGCCCTCCAGGCGCGGTGGCGCCGCGGGCGGCAGCTGGCGCACGGGCGGCGCGGTCACCGGCAGCGCACGTCGGCCCTGGCGTGCCCGGACCACGAGGTAGGCCACGCAGGCGGCGATGGCCAGGCCGATGACGGCGCCCGCCACGACCAGGGCGGTGACGAGGGCATGGTCGGCCGCCTTCGCGGCGCCGGACCCGCCAGGAGACCGATACGGAGCGTGATCGGCGCGGCGGTCACGATGCGTGAGCCTTCCGGCGGGTACGCCAGAGCGTGACGCGCTGTGACAGGCGCGGGCGCTGGGCGGCGGCCTGCGCCTTGGTGCCCGTGTACCCGTGCTCGGCGGCCAGCTTGAACACCCAGTCCGTGCCCGTGTACCCGAACCGCGCGGCCACGTCGGCCAGGCCCATGCCCGCGTTCAGCAGCGAGGCGGCGTCGGCGCCGACCTCGGCCACGCACACCACGCAGCGGCGTCCCTGTGTCTTGACCGTGCCGCCGCACCGCGCGGCGTTCCGGCACGGGAACGACTCGGGCACCACCGCGGTACCCGCGGCCACCATGTCGGCGTGGTTCTCGCCCTTGGTGCCCCACCGCACGCCCTCAGGCCACCAGTTGAACGCGGGCCCCCGGTCGGAGTGGCACGCCTCCATGCCGGGCGGGCACGGCCGGTCGAACGTCGTGAGGACGATCCTGTGGCCGCTGAGCGTGTGGACGCGGTTGTGGGCCGGGTCGGTGCTGTCACAGCGGATGTTGACCAGGACATAGCCGTCGTCGGTGCGGCGGGTGGCGAGCACCTTCCCGCGCAGCTGGCGGTTGCCCTGCTTGCGGTCGACAGATCGATACCGGCCTTTGTCGCTGGCCTCGTAGCCGCTGAACGTGCAGCCGTCGAGCGGCGCGACCGGGCGCCACGTCTCCGGTCGTTCGTCACTGGAAGTAGTCATGACACGCTCCTTAGCGTCGTGGCGAGGTCGGCGAGGTAGTAGAGGTTGGCCGCGCCGTCGCGGCCCGCGGGCTCGAGCTCGCGGCGCTGGACGGCCTTGCGGGCGGCGGCCAGCGACGGGTACAGGCCCTCGGCGGCGGCCTCGCGCAGCGTGAGCGTGCCGGGCGGGCGGCCGGGCGGCTGTCCTAGGACAAACGGCAGGTCAGAGGCCACATGAGGTGATGAATCGAGTGGGACATGCGGGACATGGCCGATGCCGGGCATGTCCGGCGGGCACGGTGTCACGGTGCCCGAGACGGCCAGCTCGCGGCACTGCTCCATGTCCATCAGCGGCACCTGTGCCTCGCGCACGGTGCCCGATGCGATGATCTGGACGCGGCCCGGGACGTCGCTCGGCGGCGGCATCGGGAGGTCGGTCTGCATCTTCCATGAGTTCGCTGTGTAACGGGCGAGCATGCGGACGCCGATGTTCTCGCGGACGTCGCCGCCGCCGAGCGTGGCCGCGGTGAGCATCTGGCCGATGACGATCAGGTGCATCCGCACGGCACGGCCTGCGAACGACAGGGCGGCCAGGCCGTCGAGCGCGGGCGACCGCTTCGGGTCCTCCTTGTCCCTGATGCTGGCCCAGTACTGCTTGAGCCTGGGCGTGGCGAGGTTCAGCTCCTCGGCGATGATCCACAGCGTCGGGCCGACGTCGCCGAGGATGTCACCCCTGGCGTTGACGTGCCGGTCGGCGACCTCCGTGCGGCGCTGCAGCTCGACGCCGAGCCACACCATGGCGTTGTGCAGGGCCTCGGTGGTCCGGGCGTAGGCCACGTTCGGGAGCTGGCCGTACTCGGCGGCCATGTCCTTGAACGTCCAGGGATGGCTGAACCACTTGGCGTCGAGGATGAGCGCGCACGCGCCGCGCATCAGCTCCTGCACCAGCCAGAACGCGGCAGCGTTGCTCTTGCCCGCACCTGTCCCCATGGCCTCGCCGAAGTGGGGCGAGTCCAGCTTGGTTGATACGAACACCTCGGCGGACTTCTTGCCGATCCCGCACATGAGATCGGCCGCCGCTGCGCCGCTGATGGCCTGCTCGACGTCGGCCCACTTCACGCGGGACGGCGGCGGCTGGCTGCGGGTGAACGTGACCACGGGCCGCTTGCCGTGCAGGGCCGACCAGTCGGCGTCGGGCGCCTCGATGGCCAGCTTGGCGGTGACCGCCCGGGTGATCTCCTCCTTGTCGCGGTCGCTGGCGGTGAACTCCACCGGCAGGCCGACGACGACCCTGCTGCGGTCGGCGTCGACCGCCAGCCGGGCCGGCGCCGCGCCGAGTACGGGAATGAGCGCGCGGTGCAGCGGGCGGACCCACTTGCGGTGATGCCGCCAGCGGCGGGTGCGCAGGTACGCCCGCCACCCGCCGCAGGCAGCACCGGCCGCCGCCGCGGCAGCCAGCAGCGCCGCGGTGACCAGGAACGCGGTCACCAGCCCGTAAGCGGCCGCCAGGACGGCCAGCGTCGACCCCGTGCGGATACCCGCCCGGTGCAGCCTGGGCAGGTGATGCCAGAGCACGGCGTGCCCGGTCGGGTGCAGCACCGGCCGGTCACCGCGCGAGGGCATGGTCCACGTGGCGTTGGTCCGGTGCTGCCCGTCCAGCGCGTGCCCGCTGAACCACCGCCACAGCAGCGTCCCGGCCCTGCGCCTGCCCTTGCTCACGAGTCCTCCTTGGTGTCACGCGGTGACATGCGCGGCTGCTGGCCAGGGCCGTTGCCCTGCGCACCGGATGCGGGATCAGATGGGGCGTGGCCGTTCGCCGATGCGGTGACGGCCTGGCGTACTTTCGCCGCCTGCGCCCGGATCAGCCCGAACCGTTCCATCAGCTGGTTCTGGCTCAGCGGGTTCCCGGCCGCGAGCGTGGCCCGCAGCGAGGCCAGCGCCGCGGTTTCGGCGTCGGCCGGGACAGGCGCCGGGACCGTGCCGGGCGCGGCCTGGTGGTGGCGCTCGACGACCCGCTTGAGCACGCCCAGGCCGACCGCCAGCGCCGCCGCAGCGGCCAGCGGCGGCACGGCCGCGGTCACCCGTGCGGCTGGCTCATGGCTGGCGACGTGGCCGACGTTCCCGGCCACCGACACGGCCAGCCCGGCCAGCGTGACGGCCCACGCGGCGGCCCTCGAGCGCGGCGCCCAGCGGTCGGCGAGGGCGACGAACAGCGCCAGCTCGCCGACTGCGATGAATACGTCGACCTGCAGCGGCCACACGGCGGCCCAGATGCCGGGCACGCCGTGCCCGCGGGCCCACATGAACAGGCCGCGGTAGGACTCGGCGAACGAGACGAGCGACGCAGCGGCCACCAGCACGGCGATGGTCACCAGCGCGGCCAGCCGCGGCGTGCGCAGGATGCCGGTCACCACAGCGCTCCCTGGTCGCGCTCGGCCTGCGCCTGGCGCTCGGCCTCCTGCTCGGCCTCGGCGTTGACCTGCCGGGCGTAGGCGAGCGCCTCGCGCAGCGCCTCGAGGTACTCAGGTGATGCCGTCGCGGCTGCCTGCCCTGGCTGGTAGGTGTCCCAGATGCGGGAGCGCAGGGCGGCGGGCAGCCGGAACCAGTGCGCCCGGCACATCAGGTACGCGGGCCGGGTGCGCTTGCCGCAGCCGGGCCACGCGCACGGGTCAGGGCGCGCCGGCTCGCCGCGGTGGCGCCCGGTCACGGCAGCCACCCGGTCAGCGCCCACAGCAGCAGGCAGGCAAGCGCCACCACCAGGATGGCCGCCCGCGCGTACTGGTCATCGGTCATGACTGCCTCGCCTCCGGGAGCTGCGCGCGCAGGACGGCGATAAACCGCCGCACGTCGGCGTGGGTGAGGATGAGGGAACAGGGGACGGTGCGGGCGAGCTGGTCACCGAGCACCCACATCTGGATCAGCTCCGGATGCCGGGCCATGGCCCCCAGCTCGAGCAAGCCGCGCTGGCTCGGGGGGATCAGGTGGATGATCTGCTCGGGGTGGAACGTGATCCTGCCGGGCGTACCGGGGCCGCTCATGGCTGGCCTCCGTCCGCGATGCGCTCGATTGCCTCCAGGGCGTACTGCCGGTCGTCGTGCTCCCAGTCGAACCGGGCCAGCAGGGCGCGGATCTCGGCGAGGCGCCGGGAGTCCTCGGCCACGTCGCCGAGCCCGGCCTCGCATGCGCGGGTAATCAGGCCAGCGATCACCGCGCACATCGCGTCTTCGTAACCGGCGAGCCACTCGATGATCCGGTCGTCATACCGGCCCATGCGCACGCCTGCGGCTTCGCACGCGCGGCCGAGCAGCTGGCGGTTCTGGGCAGCGGACAAGACGGTCGGGCCTTCGTCTGGCCCGCAGGACATCAGCGCATGAGCCGCGATCCGGGCCTCGTGCTCGGTCTCATACGGGCCGTTCATGACGCACCGCCCGGGACGTCCCAGATAACCGCGGCGGCGGTGAACACCCCGGCGGCATCGGTGATCGCGAGGAACTCCGCGGCGCTGACCAGGCCGCGGCGGTAGGCCCGGCCGAACCGGGCGACGTGGTAGCCGCGCACCGGGCGCATGGGCGTGCCCGGGGTGACCGGCACGGACACCGGGGCCGTGGTGAACGCGCACTCCTCGCCGGGCTCAGCCCAGCAGTAGCCGCAGGTGGCATAGCGGGCGCGCTCGCATATCTCGTGCAGGGTGGGCGCCGTTTCCGCAGGCGCGGCGGGTTGCGGGATAGTTGGGGACATGGCGGTGATCTCCGATCAGATCGCTGTGCCTGGCCCGTCACGGCGTCTTCTCCGTTCGCCGTGGCGGGCCGCTTTGTCACCGGAGTGACACAGACGTGGCCGGACCTGCTGGACATGCCAGGAAGACCCGGACGTCTTGGGCGCCCGGGCCTGCAGGAATGTGAATCGGCTGGACTCAGCCGGACGTGCTAGATGGGCTGCGCTTCACTACGGATCAGAAGGTTGGGGGTTCGAGTCCCTCCGAGCGCGCCCAGCTCACAGGCCCCTTCCGATCATGGAAGGGGCTCTTTTGCTAACGCGGTTGCTAACAGCGCGGTCTTAGGTGGTGACCGCTACGGCGCGGGCGAAGATATCGGCAGCCTCGGTGAGCTGGTCGCTGATGACGTGCGCGTACACCCGCAGCGTGATCGAGGGATCGGCATGGCCGAGCCGGGCGGCGACCACATGCACCGGCACGCCAGCCAGCAGCAGGGTCGTGGCGTGGACGTGCCTCAGATCATGCAGCCGGGCGTGAGGTAGCGGCTCGCTTTGCTGGTCGTTGTGGGTGTTGGTGAGAGTGGTCATGAGCGATGACACCGTATCGGGGTGGATCGGCTCGCCCCAGGCGGTGGAGAACACGTAGTCGTCGGTGCCACGCCACTCGGGACCTACTCTCAGCCGCTCCTCGGCCTGGCGCTTGCGGTGATCTCGAAGTACCTGCACGGTTTCGGCGTCGATGCTGACGGTGCGGGACCGGCCGCTCTTGGTCGTTCCCTCGATGCGCTGCCCCCCGATGACGGCGGCCGAGCCCGTGATGCGGATCTCGCTCAGGTCCAGGTCGATGTCCCGCCAGCGGAGGTTGAGCAGTTCGCCGCGACGGGCGCCGGTGTATACGGCGAGGCGGTAGAAGGCGAATAGCCGGTGTTGCCTGGCGGTGTTGAGGAACGCCCGGAGCTGGGCGGGCGTCCATACTCCCCCGGTTCGGAGCGGGCCTTGCGAGGTCGTTTTGCCCGTTCGACCGGATTGGACAGCAGGATCTGGTCAACGACCACGGCGTCACGGAACGCCTTGCGCAGTACC
>Ga0187807_1000550_pt1 | contig 11830 bp, 11 predicted proteins | sample NC_wetland_sal_i_4_FD_132432 | JGI IMG/M metagenome (GOLD analysis project Ga0187807, IMG submission 132432) | Wetland sediment microbial communities from Neuse River Estuary, North Carolina, USA - ASW_2 | ecosystem: Environmental > Aquatic > Freshwater > Wetlands > Sediment | place: USA: North...
GACCGCCGTAAAAAATTGCACCGAGAGATAACAGACAATCTTTCGTCCGAACGAGCGGAGGTTGCTGCCACCGCCATACCGGCTCTGTCGCTGATCGAGAAGATGTCGGTCGAGCGTTCTCCGGTCACCGTCTTCGCCCCGCGCAGCTCCGCGGCCCGCGCCTACCGGTCCCTGTGGACCGAAATCCGCTCCCGCGGCGACTAGATCTGAGGCTAACGCTCGAATTCCTCCCGCGCACGCTCTACTAGGCGGCCAGCCCAGCGCAAAGCGTCGCGGCCCTTACTGGCTGCCACGATCATTACGCCGTAGTGGGCGGCGTCTTTGAGATCCAGGAGTCGTGCCAGGCTGGCCGCGAGCTCCGCCCCGTCCGGAGTAGCGGTTCGGAGAAGAGTGGTGGCGTCGCGGTGATTCTCCCCGCGATGTCGTTTGCCCAGTCGCAGGCAGCAGAGGGCATCCGAGGCGGCAATGCCTGCCAGGGCCGCAAGGCCGGCGGCCACGTTGAGGTATTCGTCCCTGGTCGGCTCGCCGAGTACCAGTTCCGCTACCTCCAGATAGGCCTGCGCGGTACGTAGTCGTGTGGCTGCGTCCGCCCGGGTGCAGCGGGATGCTCGGGGCCGACTGGCCGCGCCGCTGACGTTGGCGCCCTCCTGGCGTGGCCTCATCGTCGCGCGCCTGTGATCTCGACGGCGTCTCGGGTGATCTCTTCGAAAAGGGTGGTGCCTCGCCGACGGTGGTCAGCCCATTGGAAGGTGGAAAGCTCGAGAGGCTGCAGCGGGTTTCCGGTCCAGTCGTGCAAGCTATCTCGCAGTTCGTCGACTTGCCGCCGCCATCTCGTCACCTGCCGGTCCGTCAGCCTGACGGCCATGAACTCGGCCGCGAAACCTGCCACAGCATCCTCCATGGCGCCGGAGCGGCGACGAGTATCGTTCTCGCCGGGCAGTGGCGGATGCACAAGCAGCACGTCGACATCGCTATCGGTGTCGCCATCGCCGCGCGCCGCCGAACCGAAGACGCATGCGTACACGGGCTTTGGATTCCAGGAGGAGACCGTTTCTCGCAGGCGCCTCCATAGTTCGAGCCGCAAGCCCGCCAGGAGTACCGCGACCGGTGCAGCGACGTGCTCGCGGTTGAGTTGGTGGACACGGTTCCTGCCCATCTCGGTGGCCTGCACGATGCCCTGCTCGACCAGACGGGCCAGGCTCTTGCGAACGCCGATCTCGGATCCGCGAGCAGCCTGGGCTGCGATTTCGGCAACCGTAAGCGGCTTGCCCGCGCGTGCGAGCACCGCCAGGACTGGTCCATCCAGTGTTGCGGTCACGGCTCGCGTCGGGTCAGAAAAATCCATTATCTAAAAGTATACGCTCCTCTCCAAAAGTATAGATTGCTCTCCAATCAGATAGCCGCCTAGGCGCGACGACCCGGCCGAAGGGCGGCGAGGATCGTCCTGAGGAGCCTTAGCGTGTGATAGCCGACCACGAGGGCGATGACTAGGGCGACGGCAGGGTCCAGCCAGTAAGCGCCGCCGACCGCGAGGATGATCGCGCCGCTGACCGCGACGCCCGCCGCCGCGGCGGCGTCGGCAGCCGTGTCGAGGAGCACGGCCTTCACGTTCAGTTCGTCACCGTCCGCGTGAGCCGCGCCGCCGTCGTTCGCCTCCCCACGCGCACTCGCCTCATCCTCGGCGGCGTCGCCGCCGAGGATGAGCGCGCCGGCCAGCATGGCCACGGCCGCGACGGCGCTGACGATCAGGACGGGCAGGCCCTCGACGCGGTGTACTCCCGCCGCCAGGTGCTGGATGGCGGCCGCGGCAATCGCGATGTTCAGGATCAGCAGCCAGCCCGCGTTGACCAGCGCGGCGATCGTCGTCGCCCGCGGGTAGCCCTGCGGGCGCGCGGCGGTGGGAGGCCGCCTGGCCAGCCAGATCGCCAGCAGCGACACCCCGATCGCCGCGGCGTCCGCGAGGTAGTCCGCGCCCGCCGCGAACACGGCGAGCGAGTCCGCGGCCAGGCCGGTCACCACGAGGGCTGCCACAAGCGCGAGGTTGAGGAGCAGGACGGCGGTCAGCCGTCGCTCACGGGACACGCGACGATGATAGAAGTCCCAGGCGGCGAGGTCAGTCCGCGGCGCGGGATGAATGTCGCATTCAGCTGCCTATTGCCAGCTGTATGGGACATTCATCTGCCTGATCGCCCCTGCTGTACCAGGCCGGGTGGATGGCGCGGAAGGCGAGATCGGCGGTCAGGCCCCCTTCGGGGCGCGCGGTGATGCCGAGCGCGGCGCCGTGCGCGACGGCGATCGCCTGCACGATCGACAGGCCGAGGCCGATGCCGTCGTCAGGGCCCGAGCCCGCCGTCCTGGTCCGCGGTGCCCGGCGCGCACCGCCCCGCCGGAATAGTCCCGCTGGTAGTCGTTCCCGCTATCGAACCGCCGGAGCCTGGCGATCCGCTCAGGGGATGCTGGCAGGGTCCTGAATGGCGGTCGCCGGGCCGTTGCACGGCCGGTAACTCGTTGGAACACGGGGCGGGCCAGGCTGTAGCATCCCTGCGACTATGGAGGTCGCCGCAGCATGAGCTTGTCCGTAGAGTCGGTCGTCGCCGCGAGCAACGCGTGGTCGTGGGTCCCTGACAACGCCACCACCGCCGAAACCGACGAGTACCTGCTCGTCCGCTTCCCCGACTACTTCGACCATCAGCTCGAGCTCACCAGGTTCAGCCCGGCCGGTTCGGTCGCGGGCGGCGTGGCGGCGGTGCTTGGCCGCGCCCGCCAGTTCGGGCTCCCCGAGCTGTACTGGATGGTGAAGCTGGACAGCCCGCCCGGCGTCGCGGAACTCCTCGGCGACGGCGCGACGGTGGCGGAGACACTGGACGTGCTGGCCCTGGACCTGCGCGGCGGGGCGCCGGCGCTGCGGCCTCCGGCGCGGGCGGTGGAGGTGCGCTGGGCGACCGACGTGGCGACCGCCAGGGACGGGTCGCAGATGGGTGCCGCCGTGTTCGGCGGGTCCATGCCGCCGGAGGAGCGCCTCGAGGAGAACGCCAGGCGGGACGGCGCCGCCGTCCCCGCGGGAGAAGGCGGCATGGTCGTCGCCTATGCCGGCGGTGCACCCGTGGGCTCGGGCGGAGTGAGCATAGTTGACGGCGTCGCGCGGCTGTGGGGCGGCGCGGTCGCGGAGTCCGCGCGCGGACAGGGTGTCTACCGGGCGATCCTGGCCGCCCGGCTGGCGTACGGCGTCGCGCACGGCGCGTCGATGGCCCTGGTCAAGGGCCGCGTGGAGACGTCCGGGCCGATCTTGCGCCGGGCCGGGTTCACGGTGTACGGCCAGGAGCTGATCTACCGCGTGCCGCTGGCCTGACCGCCTGACTCTGACTGCGTCTTACTCCGTCCGGCCGCCGGTCGTGTCACCGCCGTGCAACCGGCGGGTGCGTACAACGGCGGCATGTTCTTCTTGGGCCTTGGCTTCGCCGGGGGCCGCGATCATCAACGCGATCGCGCCGGACCTGTCGGCCACCCTCACCCAGCCCACGGGCGAGCACATCGTCACCCCCGCTGGCGTGCAGGACCCGACCGTGAGCCATACGGTCTCCGTTCCGATGTCCGCGACGGTCAGCGCCGCCGCGATCGTCGCCGCGATCGTGCTCGCGCTGGCCGGCGGGCCGCTGGCCGGGTCGTTCGGCAGCTGGCGGATGTCGCGGCTGCGTCCCGCGGACGCGCTATCCCGCGGCCGCCTGGCCTTCAAGACCTGACCGTCGGCGCGTGTGCTAATCCCGCGGCTTCCGCGGCGGCACCGAGCCCGAGCAGCAGCCCGCCGGCCGCGACGGCGGGTGAGCTGGTCAGGAAGAGGATCACGCCGTCCGCGGCGGCGTTGACCGTCTCAAGTTCGGTGCCGCCGTCCAGCGTGCTCACCGTCCCGAGCACCTGCCCCCGCGTAACCCGTTGGCCGGGCCCCACGGCGGGCTGCCACCAGCCTTCGGTCGCGGTGCGCGGCCAGATGAACCTGTCCAGGTACACCGGCGCCTGCGGCGCCGGCCCCTCCGGCCCCTCCGGCGGCCCCTCTGGGGGCGGCAGCATCTCCAGGTGGCGCAGCACCCCGTCCAGGCCGGCGATGTGCAGCGCGACCGCGGCCTCCTCGACGAGGCCACATCCGCCGGCCTCGGCGATGATCGCGGGGATGCCCTCCGCGGCCGCCGCGGCGCTGGACGAGCCGGCCACCGTCTGACCCGGTCCGGGTGCCTGCCTGAGCACGTAGCCGAGCCCGTAGGCGGTGGCCAGCGCGCGGGCGTCCGACTCGGCGGGCCCGCCGTCGTACATGCCGAACGGCTCGAGCGCCTCGACGAGGTCACCCGCGTGCATGTCGACGAGCGCGTCGCGACCGGCGATCACCTGCCGGAACACCGCGTCGGCGAGCCGTTCGGCCAGCGTGCCGCGCGCATCGCCGGGAAAGCAGCGGTTGAGGTTCTTGCCGTCTTCGGGGACGACGAACGCGCTGCGGGCGCGGAACGCCGGCAGGTTCACCACGGGCACCACCGTCACCGTGCCGCGCAGCGGCCGTCCGGCCAGGCCTGGGACCCAGCGGCGCACGGCGGCCATCGAGGCGTACTCGCAGCCGTGCACGCCCGCGATCACGCTCAGCCGCGGGCCGGGTGCCGTGCCGCTGACCTCGATGACGGGCGTCTGCTGGCCGGCGAAGTCGGCCGTGTACCGCCGGATCTCTGTCACGACGCCTGACTGTCCGCCTTGGCCGGGCCCGGCGTCGCGTACCTGGCCACCGAGAACCCGAAGAGCACCGGGATGTCGACCGCGAAGACCACCAGCATCAGCGTCAGCACCGCCAGCGTGGAGCCGGTGACGTGGTCGTAGACGAAGGTGAACTCGAGGATCCCGTACATCACCGCGTAGGCGAGCAGCGTCCACTTGGCCACTTGGAAGAACAACGGCCAGGCGAAGTCGCGCAGCCGGGCGAGCAGCACCACGTCAAGGAGCACCAGCACGGCGGCCGCCGCGAGCAGCGCGACTAGCACGGGCAGCGGCGCGGGGTGCGGCAGCCGTGAGGCGAGCGTGATCCCGCCGATGACGATCAGCGCCATTGCGGCGACCGCGATCTCCGCGACCGGCGGCAGCTTCCCCGCCCTGTTGGCAGAAACCAGCCGGCTCACCATGACGCCAGCCTCGTCATGATCACCAGCGTCGCTATCTGCATCACGCCGGTGATGCCGGCGGTGTAGACGAACCGGCGCATCAGCTTGGCGATCACCTCACCGTCCGGCTCCGGCTTGCGCATCTCGAACAGGACGGCGATGTTCGCCGGCTCGAGTACGCCGATGGCGATGACCGCCATCACGCCGACGACGATGAACGAGGCGGTCAGCCACCAGTGTTTGGGGTAGCCGATCTCCAGGTTGCCGACCAGCCTGGCGAGCTGCCAGCCGGAGGCCAGCGTCATCGTCACGAGCGTCGGCATGATGATCAGCATCTTCGGCATGAACCGGGCGGAGAACTCCGCGCGGGCCGCGACCGGCATCTTCGCCAGGATCGGCCCGATGACGAGTCCGAGGAACAGGTCGAGCGCGGTCCACATGCCGCCGCCGACTACGTGGTAGAACTCCAGCGGCCACAACTTGTTGCTGGCGATCGTCGCCACCAGGCCCGCGAGCACGACGGCGACGATCGGCAGGCCCCGTACCGGGACGATCTGGATCTTCGGCCTGCTCGGCGCGGTTACCAGAAGATCAGCCATATCCCGCCTGCCCCTCGTATGCGGTCCCATCCCCTTTCCGGAGATTCGCAGCCCTCCGCCGGTACGTCAAGGTGGCGGCTGACCCGGCCGCCGTCGCGGCGGGCCCCGGTCGCGGCGGGGCCCCGGCCGCGCCGCATGAATGGGACATTCATACGCCTATAGCCGCCTGAATGGGACATTCATGCGGTTGGGGCCGAGCCGTGTACCGGGGTGAACGCCGGAGTGGCCGGCCCCCGCGTCGGGGCCGGCCACTCCGGCGTCAAGCCGCGTTACTCAGTGATCGCGGTCGAACGTGCCCGGCGTGAACGACACGCCGCGCACCACCTGGTCGTACGCCGCCGCAACCACGGTCTGGAACGACTCCCAGGCAGGGAGGCTGGTGGCGCCGAGCTGGTCGGTGATGGACACCAGCTGGTTCGGGTCCGCGCCCTGGTCGCCGCCGCCGCTGACGGTGGAGGTGACCGCCCAGATGGTGACCGTGCCGTCCCGGTTGACCCGGCCGGTGAGGTTGCGCAGGCCGTCGGTGGCCGGCGCCCACGGCAGCCCGGTCGCCGCGTTGATCCCGGTCGGGTAACCGCGAACGGTGTACGGCGTGCCGAGATTCAGGCCGTTCTGCAGGGTGTAGGCGAGCTCCCACTGGCCGTCGGCGGCGTTGTACACCCACTTCTGCAGGCCCGCCGTGGTGGACGCGGCGGCCGCGGTGTACGAGCCGTTCGCGTAGGTGTTGTCGCCCGCGCCCTCGTCGGCCACGTACAGCGTGTCAGGATTCGCGAACCAGATCCCGAACGGGTAGTCGCTGGCGTCTGTCGCCTTCTTCGCCAGCGCGGTCGGGAACCCCTTGAGGATGCACATGTTGCTCGGCAGGCCGTTCGCCTGCAGGGTGGACAGGTCGTAGGACAGCCCGGTGGTCGGCAGCGGCGCTCCGGGGACCGGCAGGCCCACTCCGTCCGGGCACGCGGTACCCGTGGTGTCGAGGAAGTACACGGTGTCGACGCCGTTGCCGCCGCTGCCCTTGGTGTAGTACAGCACGTTGTCGTAGATCGTCAGGCCGCGGAAGTTGTCGTCCTTGCCGATCTTGTCGGCCTTCTGGCCAAGCTCGGTGATGTTGAAGCTGCCGACCGGGGTGGGCGTGCCCGGGGTCTGGTCCGCCTCCTGCTGGTCCGACGGGGTGATGATCTGCGCGCCTGCGCCGAGGATGACGCCGTTCGGCTGCGGGTTGCTGCCGTTGCCCGCGTTGCCCGCCGTGTAGATGTAGTACTTGCCGTCGATCTTCGCCTCGATCGCGGCCCGGCCGTTGTTGCCGCTATAGGCGTTGGTCTCGGTGAACGTGAACTTCCCGTCCTCCGATAGCTGCGCCACCGCGCGGTAGTACGCGCCGGGAACGGGGTTGGTCGGGTCGATCACGCCCGGGGTGTTCGCGTTGGAGACGTCGACCGTGTCCTTGGGTGCCACGTAGTCGATGAACGTGACGTACTTGCCATCGGTGGACAGGTTGAGCGCGCCCTCCGACTTGGACGAGAAGCTGGTGTTCAGCTCGCTCGTCGGCACCGGGATGACGTCCTGCGTGTGTCCCCACGGGGTGATCTCCCGCAGGAAGAGCCTGGAGGTGACGCCGAAGCTGCCGTCCACGGCGTCGTTGTTGAACACGTACGGGTAGTCGCCGTTCGCGACCGCGATCCCGCATCCGGTGGTGCACCCCGGCGGCAGCACGGTAACCCCGGCGACGATGTTCGGGTCGTTGCTGTAATAGCTCTCGCTGACGAGCAGGTCGCCAGGTATCAGGTCGTGGTGGTGGTCTCGATCGGCCACCCGCGCGGTGCTGGCGCTGGCCGCCGTGGTGGCGGCGAGCACGCCCGCGGCGCTCAGTACGGTCAGGAACGCGGCGATGCCGGTTCTTGGTCGCATGATCCCTCCCTTTAATCAGGACATCCCGGCACATCGAATCGGCACCATCAGTCGTGCGCACGTCGCCTGGGAGAACGGGAGGTTTCATTTGCGTGACTTATTACTTCTGCTGAATATCCAGCCTAATTCGCCGCGGCCCGGCCCGCGGGGACATCCCGCGGCCGGTGTGGCGGGGACACCGCGTGGCAGGCCCATGCCGGGCCGCCGCACCGCGACGGCACCGCGGCCCGCGGCGGCGACCGTGCGACCCGTCCGTCGCGGTCGCGACGACCGGGCCGCGCGAAGCGAACCGCCCGTAAACCCCGCATTCCAGGCGTTTTTCGCACACCGTGGCCGAGTAGCCGCCCGGTTCCGGGGTAGCTGGTTACGGCGCAGGGACGGCTTGGCCCGGCAGCCACTTGCGGCACTCGAGTTAACACGATGGAAATGTGATTTTACAACTACTTTAAGCCTGGCTGGGTAGGTTTGCAGCTCCGCCGTTGCGCACGGCTGAAACTAAACGGAGCAGGATGTCGTTATATGAACATGACAGTCTGGGAATGGTTTGAGCAGCGCTCGTTCCATCACTGGGACTTTCATAGTCTCGGGGTATCGAGCGACGGGGCGGCGGGCCGACCCTCCACCACCCTGATTTTCCCGGCCCGCAACGTCGCCGGCACCATCGGCACCATCCTCACCGTGGTCGGGGATCTGCAGGCAAGGACCGGTCTGCCCGACCAGGTCATCGTCATCGACGCCGACTCGCCGGACGGCACGGCTGACATCGCGCGGGCACACGGCGCCGAGGTCTACTCAGAGAACCAGCTCATGCCAGGCTACGGCCCCGCTCAGGGCAAGGGCGACGCGATGTGGCGGAGCCTGTCCGTGGCGCGGGGGGACATCATCATGTTCGCCGATGCCGACACCACCGACTTCCGCGCCCACTTCGTCTACGGAACCCTCGGGCCGCTGCTCACGGACCCGGCGATCCAGTTCTGCAAGGCCGCGTACCGGCGGCCGTTCACGCAGGGCGAGAAGTCCGTCCCCGACGGCGGCGGCCGGGTTACCGAGCTGATGGCCAAGCCGCTGATCAACCTCTTCTACCCCGAGCTCGCCGGGTTCGTTCAGCCGCTGGCTGGCGAGTTCGCTGGCCGGCGTGACCTGCTCAGCGCGGTGCCGTTCTTCACCGGTTACGGGGTGGAGATCGGCATGATGATCGACGTGTTCACCGAGGTGGGCCTGGAGGGGATGGCGCAGGTCGACCTCGGGACCCGGCAGAATCGCCACCAGCCGCTGGCCAGCCTCACCCGGATGAGCTCGGTAGTGCTGCGCACGGTGGCCATGCGGGAGGGCCTGGCGTTGCGTGAGCTCGACGGGGTCGAGCCCGGCCTGTGGGAGCTTCGCCAGCCGGAAACCTACCTGCACGCGGTCGCCACCGAGGACGGCCTGCGCCTTGACGAGCACCTCAACGAGCTGATCGAGCGCCCGCCGCTGGCCCGGCTGACCGGCGACACCGCCATCACCATGAGCGCGTAGCCGTCTGACGCCCCGGCGATTGTGGACGGCGGGCATTGCCGCCACCATAGGTCTGTGCCGCCCCATGAATGACATGCGGGCGAAAACTCGCATGATGTGACCAGGAGCCGGCTGGGTTCGGCCAACAAGAGGGGGCGCCATGGAGTTCGACCACATTGTCGTGGGTGCGGGGTCGGCCGGCTGCGTGATCACCCGGCGCCTGATCGACGCCGGGCGCCGGGTGGCGCTGATCGAGGCGGGTGGCCATGACGACAACCCGGCGATCCACGAGCCGAGCCTGGCCTGGCAGCTGTGGAACAGCGAGCAGGACTACGCCTACACCACCGAGCCGCAGGAGCACTCGCTCAAGACGAGCGTCTTCTGGCCGCGCGGCAAGGTGCTCGGCGGGTCGAGCGCGCTGAACGGCATGATCTACGTGCGGGGTGCCCGCCAGGACTTCGACAACTGGGCGTACAACGGCGCCGTCGGCTGGACGTTCGACGAGGTCCTGCCGTTCTTCAGGCGCTCGGAGGACTTCGAGGGCGGCCCGTCGCACTACCACGGAAGCGGCGGCCTGCTGCCGGTCACCAGCAACCACCACCCGAACCCGGTCAGCCTCGCCTTCCTCGACGCGTGCGCCGAGTACGGCATCGCGCTGAACGACGACTGCAACGGCGAGCGCATCCTCGGCGCCGGGCTCAGCCACCACACGATCAAGAACGGCCGCCGCGTCACCACCTGGAACGCGTTCGTGCTCCCGGTGATCGACAGCCCGCTGCTCACCGTGATTACCGACACCCAGGTCAGCCGCCTGCTGTCCGATGACTCCGGCCGGGTGTGCGGTGTACAGCTGTCCCGCCCGGGCCGCGAATTTATATCCCGAACGAATGGTGCCGGCTCTCCGGCGGACCCCGCTGCCGCCGAGTGGCCGGCCACCGAGGTGCGCTGCTCCGGGGACGTGATCGTGACCTGCGGCGTCATCGGCTCCCCGCAGTTGCTGATGCTCAGCGGCATCGGCCGAGCCGACGACCTGCGCGCGCTCGGCATCGCCGTCACCGCCGATCTGCCGGGCGTGGGGGCGAACCTGCACGATCACCTGCTCGCGCCGTTGCTCTGGGAGTCCGCGCGCAAGGTCCCGCCCGCCAGGGCGAACAATCTGGAGGCGCAGTTCTTCGCGACCAGCGATTCCGCGATGACGGTGCCCGATCTGCAGCCGCTCATGTCGCATTTCCCGATGCCTGTGCCGGACTATCCGGTGCCCGATTACGGCGACGGGTACGCGATCGTCGCGGGCATCATCCGCCCGCTGAGCAGGGGCCGGCTGTGGCTGCGCTCCGCGGACCTGGCGCAGGCGCCGGCCCTCGATCCGCACTACCTCGAGGAGCCCGCCGACGTGAAGGCCCTGGTCACCGCCACGCGCATGTCGCGGGAGATCGGCGCGGGCGCCGCGCTCAAGGACTGGCGGGCGCGGGAAATCGCACCCGGCCCCGACGTGCGCACCGACGCGGAGATCGCCGAGTACGCGATGCGCACCCTGCTGAGCTACCACCACCAGGTCGGCACCTGCAAGATGGGCATCGACTCGATGGCGGTCACCACCCCGGACCTGCGGGTGCACGGCGCTGACGGGCTGCGCGTCGCCGACGCCTCGGTCATGCCGGCGGTAACCTCCGGCAACACCAACGCCGCCACCATCATGATCGGCGAACGCTGCGCCGACTTCCTGCTCCGCTAGCCCCGCTCGCTCTGCTTGCCCCGCTCGCCTCCGGACGCTGTAGCCCGCCCTCTTCCCTCGTCGCGATGAAGCTCCGCTTCATCGCTCCTCGGTCATCCGGCGGCGCGCCCTTTGGCTCGCGGGAGGGCGCCGCGTTATCACGAGGGGCGGAACGGGCCGGCTTTGGCCGCGGGTAGTGGCGGGGGAGTCAGGAACGCGGGTGGCGCGTCCAGGTCGAGGGCGCCCAGCGGCGAGATGGCCGCGGCGTCCCGGCGGGTCAGCGGCGGCAGGTTCCACTTCTCCTCGATGAGCTTGAGCACCGAGGTGTGGTCGAGCACGTCGCTGAGCACGAAGTCCGGCCGCGCGTAGGGCGACACGATCACCGCGGGGACCCGGAACCCGTAGCGGTCGTATGTCGCGGGGCCCGCGTCCGCGTTCTTGAGGTTCGCCAGCGACTTGCGCAGCAGTGGCGTCAGGGCCACGCGCAGCAACGACGGCAGTGACAGCTGCCAGTTGTGCGCTGGCACGTCGTCCGGCGGCACCGCCTCCGGCGGCGGCACGTGGTCGTAGTACCCGCCGTGCTCGTCGTAGATCCACAGCAGCATCGTCGACTCCCACGCCGGGCCGTGCGTCACCGCGTTGACCACCGCGGCGGCGAACGACTCGCCGAGGCTGATGTCCTGCGGGTTCTCCTCCGAGTAAGCGCCGAAGTCCGGGTCCACGATCGACACGGCGGGCAGCGCGCCCGCGGCCGCGTCGGCGAAGAACTGCTGCGTGGTGCGCAGGTGCCGGACGCAGCGGGCGAATCCCAGCGGGTACAGGTCGGCGGTGAACGACTTGTTGCCCCGGGCGGCGTTGAGCACGCCGGGCAGCCAGCGTCCGAGTTGCGCGACCCGCCGCAGCGCGATCAGCCCTGGCGTGCCGAGCGCGCGCTTGATCAGGACTTTCGCCGGCCGCACGTTGTGATAGTTCACCCACGAGATGCC
>Ga0187807_1000551_pt1 | contig 11824 bp, 11 predicted proteins | sample NC_wetland_sal_i_4_FD_132432 | JGI IMG/M metagenome (GOLD analysis project Ga0187807, IMG submission 132432) | Wetland sediment microbial communities from Neuse River Estuary, North Carolina, USA - ASW_2 | ecosystem: Environmental > Aquatic > Freshwater > Wetlands > Sediment | place: USA: North...
GCCGGGGGCTCGGTGGTGATGATCCCGAACTCCTTCATGTCGTTTTCGATCTGGCCGATCGACGCGGCGTTGAAGGTGGTGCTGAAGTTGGTGGACAGGACCTGCTTCTCCGCGACCGCCATGGACAGGTTCAGGCCCTTGGCGAGGGTCTGCTTCACCACTGACTGGTGGGTCGCCGTGTAGGCGACCGACTCGTTCATCGCCGCGCGGAACTCCGACACCACTGTCGGGTTCGCGCTGATGTAGGAACTCATCGCGTCGAGACAGGTGAGGGTGCCGTTGGGGAACAAGACCTGGTTCGGGTGGGTGAGGATGGTCGCGCCCTCGGCGAGCGCGGTCTGGGTGAACGGCGCGACGATCACCGCGGCCTGCACCCGGCCCTGGGCGAGCGCGGCCGGCATCTGCGGGAACGGCATCGCGATCTGGTGCACGCTGCTGGGGCTGATGCCGGCCTGCTTGGCCAGGACCATGACCGACAGCGAGTTCAGCGAGGTGAGCTGGACCTCGCCGACGTTCTTGCCGGCCAGGTCCTTGATGCTCGTGATCCCCGAGCCCTTGGCGGCGACGAGGACCGTGGTGTCGTCCGCCGGGTTGGTCGGCTCGTTCCCGTCCACGGTGGACACGCACTTGACCCCGACGCCCTTGGAGGCGAGGTTGATCAGCACCGGGGTGGTGACGAACCCGAACTGTTCGGTCCCGCTGGCCATGGACGCCTCGACGGCGACCGGGCTCGCCTGGGCCACGAAGGAGACGTTCAGGCCGTGCTGGCGGAAGATGCCGCTGTCCTGGGCGTAGAACAGCGAGGCGTCGTCGGAGTAGGGCACGTAGCCGAGGGTGACGTTGGTGACGCTCGCGGCGCCGGCCGCGCTGCTGCTGGCGCTGGCGCCGCTGGCCGTGCTGCTGGTAGCCGGGCTGCTGCTTGATGAGCTTGGCGAACCGCTGCTGCAGGCCGCGGTCGCCGCCGTCAGCGCGAGCAGGGCGGCGCCTGCCGCGTAACGCGTGCTTTTCCGTGCGGTTCTCATTCGTTCGCTCCATTGCCGTGAGATCGCGTGCCCTTATTGTGGGCCGGCGTGGCGGGCAGCGGAATGGATTAGGGCATCGACGTTGCCTATGGTGCGAATTAACGCTGTTTATTCCGAATGGAAATGTGTGACTTCGTTCAGCGATCGGCGCCAGCTCCTGGGCCCGCGGGTTGTTGACGCTCCCCGGTTCGCGAGAAAGGGTAGGCGGCGAGGGGGCAGTGGACCGGGGCGATCGACGCCACGTGGAGGTGCGCCGTGCTGTCAGCGGAAGACAACGAGATCCTCACCCGGGTCGGCCCGGGGACGCCGATGGGCGAGGTGTTCCGGCGGTACTGGATCCCGGCCTGCCTGAGCGAGGAGATTCCGGAATCAGACGGCGCGCCGGTGCGGGTGCGGCTGCTCGGGGAGGACCTGGTCGCCTTCAGGGACACGTCCGGTCGGGTGGGGCTCATCGATGAGCAGTGCCCGCACCGCGGCGCGTCGCTGTTCTACGGCCGCAACGAGGAATGCGGGCTGCGGTGCACCTACCACGGCTGGAAGTTCGACGTGACCGGCCAGTGCACCGACCAGCGAAGCGAGCTGAAGCCCTTCGCGGACAGGATCAAGATCACGTCGTACCCGACCCGCGAGTCTGGCGGCATCATCTGGACGTACATGGGACCGGCCGAGACGATGACCCCGTTCCGTGACTTCGGCACCGAGTCACTGCCGCCCGAACTGGTCAGCGCGAACAAGGAGACCGTCTACTGCAACTTCGTGCAGTCGATGGACGGCGACCTCGACACCGCGCACATCTCCAACCTGCACCAGTTCGACGCGATCGACGACATCCCCGACGACGGCACCGACCAGCCGGGGTACCCGTCGGGGTACATGTCGATGAGGTTCTGGCGGCACGACCCGCGCTCGCTGATCGAGGTGGACGACACCTGGCACGGGTTCCGCTACGCGGGCATCAGGGTCACGCCGAACGGGCACAAGCACGCGCGGATCACCGCGTGGATCTATCCGTCGTGCTCGATCATCGCGGCGATCCCGTTCTCCACCCGGCTGATCTTCGTGGTGCCGGCCGACGACACGCTGACGCACCGGTACAACTTCACCACGCAGCCGGTGCGCAACCCGCGGGGTTACGGCGGGCCGCTGTTCACCACCTACGAGAAGTACCCGTTCGAGCGCATCCCGTTCCACGGCCTCGTGCCGCGGAAGTACACCAGGGAGAACGACTACGGGATCGACCGGGTGGCGCAGAAGGGCGTCTCCTACAGCGGCATCCCGGAGTTCCGGTCGCATGACTGCATGGCCACCGAGACCGCCGGGCCCATCTACGACCGGACTCGGGAGCACCTGGGCAGCACCGACGTGGCGCTGATCCGGATGCACAGGCAACTGCTGCGCGTGGCCAAGGGCCTGGCCGAGCACGGCGGGCAGCCGCCGGCGCTGGGCGGTGACGGGGACTTCCGCGCCATCCGCGGCGCGGAGAAGATACTCGCCGACGGCGAGGACTGGCGCGTGCTCGGCACCGACGAGGACCCGGTGGTTCAGGAAGCGCTTGCCGCGCGCCCGCGCTAACGGTGATGAGATCCTTAAGTCCGACGCGGTGGTCGACCTTAGGGGATCTCATGGATACGGAGACACAGCAGTCCACGGGGTCCGGCTCGACGCGGACTCCGGCGTGCCGTACCCGGTTTCAGCGACCACACGGGGTTCGCGGTCTCCTGCTCGATCATGGTCATCGGCGTGATCGGCTTGTACTTCCTGTTCAGGCGCCTCGACTGGCTTTAGCGGGGGGCAGCCGGAACCGGCCCGACCTGGGCCGCCAGCCGGGCGGCGGGTCCTCGCCGGCCCGCCCGTCCACGGCCTCGCGGAGCAGGTCGGCGTGGCCGGTATGCCGGCCGTACTCCTCGATCAGGTCGCACAGGAGGCGGCGCAGGCTGGCGTGGCTGCCGTCGGGCGCGGTCACGTGCACGAGCTGGCCGGGCCCGCCGCGGGCCAGGGCTTCCGCGAGCCGCGCCCGGGACCGCTCGACGGCGTCATCCCAGAGCGCGTAGAGCGTCTCGGGGGAATCGGCGGCGGCCGTCCTGAACTCCCAGTCGGGATCGCTGTCGAAGTCGACACCCGCCCACGGCGGGCCCAGCGGCTCCCCGGCCAGCTTGCCCGGGAAGTAGTAGTCCTCCACGAGGGCCAGGTGCTTGAGCAGCCCGCCGATGGTGAGGGCAGAGGCGCCGATCCGGTGACTGAGCCCGGCAGTGTCGAGGTCGTCGGCCTTCCACCGGAAGGTCGCGCGCAGCCGCTCGATGGCGCCGGTGAGCTGCTCGGCCTCGGTCCCGGCGAACGGAGGCTCCCAGGGAGTGTCATTACTGGTCATAGGCGTGACCCTATGGGCGTTCCCGGACGCTCCGCGTCCGGGATTCCATGATCACGAAAGTTCCGCATCGTATAAGTGCACAAACTCTTCGTGATCATGGACAGCGAGCCTCGCGGGCAGATGGCCGGGGCCAGATGTGGCCCCTGATGCGAAGGTGGCGCGGGACCGGTGCTCGTCAGCGCCACGCGGCGCGCCAGAAAGCGCTAGACGCTGCTGCGGAGGCGCTGCAGGGCCTCGGCGAGGATGGCTTCGCCGTCGGCGTCGGTGCGGCGCTCCTTCACGTAGGCCAGGTGCGTCTTGTACGGCTCGACGCGCGGCGGGGCCGGCGGGTTGGCCTCGTCCTGGCCCGCCGGGAAGCCGCACCGGGGGCACTCCACTGCTCCGGGATGGCGGCGTCGGTCGCGAAGCTGGGCCGGGTCTCGTGGCCGTTCGAGCACCAGAACGACACCCAGACCCGGGGCGCGGCCTCGCCGCGCTCCGCTTCGCCCATCGGGCCGGCGCCTACCCTGCTTCCACGTATCGCGCTGCCGCTGCTCACAGATCACCCCTTGTCGTGGGAGTCATGCACGTACATGCCATCTACCACCAGATGCTCCGGCACCGGCCGGAGATACACGCGGCCCTCAGTGGTTGAGGAGCCAGCCTAGGGCAACGATGCAAACGAACCAGATAACACCGAAGAAAATGGTGATGCGGTCCAGGTTCCGCTCCACCACCGACGACGAGCCGAGCGTCGATGACACGCCGCCGCCGAACAGGTCAGAGAGACCGCCGCCCTTCCCCTTGTGCAGGAGAACCAGCATCACGAGCACGGAGCTCGTGATGATCAGGATGATCGAAAGTGCGATCTCCACGGGGTCTATCTCCTTGCCAAGCTGTCACGGTACCGGCAAATCGACGCGAACTGACCGGCGTCCAGGCTGGCGCCGCCGACGAGGGCTCCGTCTACGTCCTGCTGCGCCATGATAGGCCCGATGTTGTCGTCTTTCACGGACCCGCCATACAGGATACGCGCGCCGGCGCCGGCTTCGGCGCCATGCGTGGCCGAAATCCATTCCCTGATGGCGGCGGACATCTCCTGCGCGTCGCCGGGAGACGCGACCTCACCGGTGCCGATGGCCCAGATCGGCTCGTAGGCGACGACCATGGCGCCGACCGTTTCGGCCGGGACCTTCGCCAGCGATCCGCGCAGTTGCTCGAGCACGTGCGACACGTGGTCTCCCGCCTGCCGCACCTCCAGCGGCTCCCCCACGCACAGGATCGGCGTGATCGACGCCACGAGCGCGGCGCGGACCTTGGCGTTGACCAGCGCGTCGTCCTCGTGGTGGTACTTGCGCCGCTCGGAGTGCCCGCACAGCACGTAGGAACAGCCGAGCTTGGCGAGCATCGGCCCGGACACGTCCCCCGTGTAGGCGCCGTGGTCGAACGGCGACAGGTCCTGCGCGCCGTACCGGATCTTGAGCTTGTCGCCGCCGATCAGCGTCTGCACCGACCGCAGGGCGGTGAACGGCGGCAGCACGACCACCTCGACGTACTGGTAGTCATTCGGCCGCAGCGTGAACGCCAGCTTCTGGACGAGCGCGATCGCCTCGAGGTGATTGCAGTTCATCTTCCAGTTGCCGGCGATCAGCGGCAGCTTCCCGGGCTCGCTCATGACCCTAGGGCCACCAGACCCGGAAGGGTCTTGCCCTCGAGGTACTCCAGGGACGCCCCGCCGCCCGTCGAGATGTGCCCGAACGCGTCCGCGGCGAGCCCGAACGACCGCACCGCCGCCGCCGAGTCGCCGCCGCCGATCACGGTCAGCCCGTCGACCTTGGTCAGTTCCTCGGCGATCGCGCGGGTGCCCGCCGCGAACGCGGGGAACTCAAAGACACCCAGCGGCCCGTTCCAGAACACGGTCCTCGCGTCGATCAGCTTGGCCGCGAACAGCGCGCGGGTGTCCGGCCCGATGTCCACGCCCTCCCGGTCGGCCGGGATCGCGTCCGCCGGAACGACGACCGACTGCGCGTCCGGGGCGAAGTGCGTCGCGGCCACGATGTCGGTCGGCAGCACGATCTCGACCCCGCGCCGCTCCGCCTCGAGGAGCACCCCGCGCACCGACTCGATCTGGTCGGCCTCGAGCAGGGAATTCCCGACCTCGTAGCCGAGCGCCGCGAGGAACGTGTACGCCATCCCGCCGCCGATCAGCAGCCGGTCGGCCAGGCCGAGCAGGTTCCCGATCACGCCGAGCTTGTCCGACACCTTGGACCCGCCGAGGATCACGACGTACGGCCGGGCCGGCTTCTCGGTCAGCCGGCGCAGCACGGCCACCTCGGCGACGATGAGATCGCCCGCCGCGTGCGGCAGCAGCTGAGGCAGGTCGTAGACCGACGCCTGCTTCCGGTGCACCACGCCGAACCCGTCGCCCACGTACACGTCGCCGAGCGTGGCCATCTGGGCAGCGAGACGGGCCCGTTCGGAATCATCCTTGGAAGTCTCCGCCGGCTCGAAGCGGACGTTCTCGAGCAGCGCCACGTCCCCGTCGGCCAGCCCGGCGACGGTGGCCTTCGCCGACTCGCCCACCAGGTCGGCCGAGAACGCGACCGGCTTGCCGAGGAGTTCGCCGAGCCGTTCCGCGACGACCCGCAGCGAGGGGCCGCCGGCCGCGCGCTCGGCGAAGTCCGCGCCCTTCGGGCGGCCGAGGTGGGCGAGGATGGCGACGCGGGCGCCGCGGTCGGACAGCTTGCGGATGACCGGCAGGCTGGCGCGGATCCGCAGGTCGTCGGTGATCGCGCCGCTGCCCTTCAAGTCGAGCGGCACGTTCAGGTCGCACCGCAGCAGGACCCGGCGCCCGGCGACCTCGATGTCGTCGATGGTGTGCATGGTTGTATCGCCAGCTTTCTCGCTATCCCAGGCGGCCCGCTATCCGAGTCGCCGAGCGACCAGCCCGGTCAGGTCGGCGAGTCGGCAGGAGTAGCCCCACTCGTTGTCGTACCAGCCGAAGACTTTCACCTGGTTGCCGTACGCCATCGTGATCGACGCGTCGAACGTGCAGGAGGCCGGGGAGCCGACGATGTCGGAGGACACGATCGGGTCCTCGGTGTAGTACAGGATGCCGTTCAGCGGGCCGTCCGCCGCGGCCTTGTACGCGGCGTTCACCTCGTCCTTGGTCACGTCGCGCTCCAGGTCGACCACCAGGTCCGTGATCGACCCGTCCGGCACGGGGACGCGCAGCGAGTAGCCGTCCAGCTTGCCCTTGAGTTCCGGCAGCACGAGCGCGGTCGCCTTGGCGGCGCCGGTGGTGGTGGGCACGATGTTCAGCGCGGCGGCCCGCGCCCGGCGCAGGTCCTTGTGCGGCCCGTCCTGGAGCATCTGGTCCTGGGTGTAGGCGTGCACCGTGGTCATCAGGCCCTTGACGATGCCGAAGTTCTCCTGGAGCACTTTCGCCATCGGCGCCACGCAGTTGGTGGTGCAGGAGGCGTTGGAGATGATGTCGTGGCTCGCGGGGTCGTACCTGTCATCGTTGACCCCCATCACGATCGTGATGTCCTCGTCCTTGGCGGGCGCGGAGATGATCACCTTCTTGGCGCCGCCCGCGATGTGCGCCTTCGCCGCGGGGCCCGTGGTGAAGCGGCCCGTCGACTCGATGACCACGTCGACTCCCAGGTCCCCCCAGGGGAGCTGGGCCGGGTCGCGCTCGGCGAGGATCTTTATCGACTTATCGCCGACGCGGATGGTGTCACCCTCGACCGAGACCGGCTCCTTGAGATTGCCCATCACGGTGTCGTACTTGAGCAGGTGCGCCATCGTGGCGACGTCACCGAGGTCGTTCGCGGCGACGATCTCGATGCCGCGGTCGATCCCGGTTGTGTATACCGCCTTCCAGAAATTGCGCCCGATCCGCCCGAACCCGTTGATCCCAACTCGTGTGGTCACAGCACCCAGTCTCCGTTCCGATCTCCGCTCGTGACAAGAGTCCAACGTCCCCGGCCTCATGTCACTCCACGTGTCACTCCACCGGGAGATTATCGGACACCGGCACACCGGGCGCGGACCCCGGGGGTCGCCCGGGGTCGCGTCCGGTCCAGCGGCGAGCCGGCCTGTCCTGGCCCCTGTGCCGGGCAGGCATTTGCATGCCTATGGTCTAGACCTTACTCAGAGAGCGGCCTCTGGATCAACTTTCAGAACGGGCCCGGGTCTCCCGCCCGCGATCGCCATGACTCGGCGGCGCGGCGGCTTCGTCGTACGCTGGTGGCCGGGGAATGCTGGCGAAAGGCGGTACTGTGTCCGGGCGGACGGCACGGCGGCGGGTGCTTCGGGTGACGCTCCCGCACGACGGGACAGATGGCGGGTCGGCGGCGCGCGCGGACCTGCTCGCGGCCGAGGAACCGCTCGGCATCCGGGTCGACGGCGCCGCGCTGACCATGACCATGCGCACCCCCGGGGACGACGTCGAGCTCGCGGCGGGGTTCCTGGTGAGCGAGGCCGTGGTGCGCTCCCGCGAGGAGATCGCCGAGATCAAGCTCTGCGACGGTGTGACATGCGGGCACGGCGATCATTCCGAAGCCGAGCTGGGGAACATCGCCGATGTCCGGCTGGCCCCGGGGGTGGCGGTGACGCCGGGCGCGCGGCGGAACTTCATGACCACGTCGGCGTGCGGCGTCTGCGGCAAGACCTCGATCGAGGACATCTGCGTGCTGCCGCGGGCGCCGCTGTCGTCGGACGCGACGCGGTTCTCGCCGTCGGTTCTGGCGTCGCTGCCCGACCGGCTGCGCGAGGCGCAGAAGGTGTTCTCGTCCACCGGGGGGCTGCACGCCGCCGGGCTGTTCGACGCGTCCGGTGCGCTGCTCGCGGTGCGCGAGGACGTGGGCAGGCACAACGCCGTCGACAAGATCGTCGGCTGGGCGCTGCTGAACGACAAGCTCCCGCTGAGCGGGTGCGCGCTGCTGGTGAGCGGGCGGGCCTCGTTCGAGCTCGTGCAGAAGGCGGTGCTCGCCGGCATCCCGCTGCTCGCCGCGGTGTCCGCGCCGTCGTCGCTCGCCGCGGACCTGGCCGCGGAGGCCGGGCTGACACTGGTCGGCTTCCTGCGCGGGCCGTCGATGAACGTCTACGCCGGGGCGGAGCGGCTGTCGCTATGAGCCGCCTCCCGGTATGCGCCGGTTCCCGAGTATGAGCGGCCCTGGCGCGGGCAATAGTTCTGAGGTGAGCCCCAGTTCCGGACCCGGGGTGGGCGGCCCGTCCGGCGCGGGTGACCGGCCGGGCCCCGCGGCGGCGTACGCCTTGTGGACGGACGCGCTGGCGCGCGCCGGATGGCGGGCCGGGCTGGCCGGGCTGGCTGTCGAACACGTGCCGGCGGCCGATGGCCTGGGCCGTGTGACGGCCGGGGACGTGCACGCGCGCTGGCCGTCGCCCCGGTCGGACTGCGCCGCGATGGACGGCATCGCCGTCGCCGCGGCCGCGCTGCGCGCCGCCGCCGCGGGTCGCGCTGACCGTGTGCGTCTGCCGAGCTCGGCGTTCGACTGGGTCGACACCGGGGACCCGATGCCCGCGGGCGCCGACACCGTGATCGAGCGCGAACGGCTGCTGCCGCACGACGACGGAAGCGTCTTCGTGACAGGTATTGCCAGCCCCGCGCCCGGACGGAACGTCCGGGCGGCCGGCGAGGACTTCGCCACGGGCCAGCTGCTCGTCCCGGCCGGGCGGCGGCTGCGCCCGGGCGACCTGGCCGCCGCCGCTACCGGAGGGCACGCCATCCTGGCAGTGGCCCGCCAGCCCGTCGTCGCGATCATCCCGACCGGGGATGAGATCAGGTCCGTCGGGACGCCGCTGCGGCGGGGCGAGATCGCCGACACCAACTCGCTCATGCTGGCCGCGCGCAGCCGGCAGGCCGGCGCCCGTCCGAAGGTCAGCGAGATCCAGCCGGACGATCCCGACGCGCTCGCCGCCGAGATCAGGGGCGTCGCGACGGACGCCGACCTCGTGCTCGTGCTCGCCGGGTCGAGCCGTGGCCGCGGCGACCACACCGCGGCGGTGCTCGCCCAGGTCGGGGGCGTCGCGGTGGCCGGCGCGGCGGTCCGGCCCGGCCACCCGGTGCTGCTCGGCCACGCCAAGCCGGGTGAGGTCGCGGGCCGCCAGGCCGCCGGGACCGTTCCGGTCATCGGGGTGCCCGGCTATCCGCTGGCGGCGGCGGTGATCTTCGAACTGTTCGCGCTCCCGGTGCTGGCCAGCCTCCAGGGCTGGCAGCGCGCCGACGACACCCGCCGGGCGGTGCTCGACCGCGACTGGGACTCGCCGCCCGGCGTCGAGGAATGGGTGCCGGTCACCCTGGCTCCGGCCGCGGGCGGCCTCGCGGCGACCCCGGCCAGGCGGGGCGCGGGATCGATCAGCCAGCTAGCCCGCGCCGACGCCTGGTGGCCGATCCCTGTCGGCCAGGGTCACTTTCCGGCCGGCACCCTGGTCGAGGTCCGCCCGCTATCAGCTGACTGAGTTCTCCGACGGTTCCGCGCCGGGCGCGCTGGGCGCGCTGGGCGCGCCTCTTGCTGTTATCAGCTGGCGGCAGGGGCGGCCCACCGCATCTTGCTGTTATCAGAGCACTTTCGACTCCGAGCCGCCCGGTGCTCGTCACAGCAGCCTCTACTGTTCACTTTGTACCCGGCGTGACAATTTTCTGGGGCATCTCGGCCCCGATTTTGGTCACCCAGGGTACAAAGTGGCGGCCAGGGTACAAAGACAGCTGTCTAGTTAACTGGCGGACGCCGGTCCGGCTGGGCGGAGGGCACTGCGGGCACGGGCGGCGAAGACGGCCGCCAGCGCCAGGGCCACCACGGCGCCGCTCAGGAACACGCCGGGGCCGGCCGGGGCGCCGAACGGGCCGCCGGTGAACGTGCACACGACCAGGGCGAGTCCGCCGGCCAGGAACACCGCCGCGGCGGCCAGCGGGAAGAGACTGGCGGGCAGCACCCGCGTGTTCGCGCGGCGCCAGTACAGCAGGGCGAGCAGGTAGCAGCCCAGCAGGATCAGCCCGCCGAGGCCGCCGCCGATGACCCGCAGCGACACCGCGTCGCTGCTCGCCTCGAGCATCGCCGCCTGCCCGCAGGTCCGTGCGCCGGGCCACAGGGCGAGCCAGTGCTGGCACTGGGCTTGGGTGAACCGGGCGCCGGGCGCGGGCGTTCCGCCGACGAAGCTCCGGCCGAACAGGTGGTTCATGGCCAGCGCGACGAACCCGCTGCCGGCGATGGCGAACATCCCGGTCCAGCCGAGCCTCAGCGCCACCAGCACCAGGTCCGCGGCCACCTGCCTGGGGCGGAGATTGTGGGCGCGCACCACGGCCCGCACCGACCCGAACGCCGAGATCGCGGCCTCCTGGGCTGCCCGTTCGCTCATCCCGATCGCCACGCCCGCCGCGACCGATTCCCGCAGATGATCCTCCGCCTCGGCGAGCACCAGGTCCGCGTCCGGCGTCCGCAGCCTCGCCCGCAGCTCGCGCAGGTACTCCGCGACCAGGTCCTGGCGGCCGGTCACGCCGACCATCCCAGGACCGCCTGCACCCCGCCCGCGAAGCGCTTCCACTCGGTCCGCTCGGCGGCGAGCGCGGCCTCGCCCTTGCTGGTCAGCGCGTACACCCGCCGCTTCCGTCCGTCCACGTCCGCCCACGTGCTCGCCAGCAGCCCGGCGGCCTCGAGCCGGTGCAGCGCCGGGTACACGGTGCCCTCCGGCAGGTCGAACGTCCCCTCGCTCCGCGCCCGCAGCGCCGTGATGATCGCGTACCCGTGGGCCGGTCCCGCCGCGAGCACGGACAGCAGCAGCATGTCCAGGTGCCCCTTCAACCGCTCTCTGTTCATGCTAAGAAAACCTATGCCTAGTAAGACTAGGTGTCAACAAACTCTGGGCCGGCTCCTACCGCTGGCTGGCGAGCTCCGTCTCCAGTTCGCCGAGCACGCGGTAGCAGCCGAGGACGCCGGCGATGCTCGAGTTCGGCTCGCGGCCCTCGTTGATTGCCGCGACGAACTCGCGGTCCTGCAACTCGATGCCGTTGGTGGAGACGTCGACCTTCGAGACGTCGATCGGGTCTTCGTACCCGGTCACCAGGTCGTCGTAGCGGGCGATGTAGGTCCCGTTGTCGCAGATGTACCGGAAAAAGCTGCCGAGCGGGCCGTCGTTGTTGAAGCTCAGCGACAGCGTGCAGATCTTCCCGGACGGGGTGCGCAGCTGGATGGACATGTCCATCGCGATGCCGAGCTCGGGGTGGACCGGGCCCTGCACCGCGTGGTGCAGCTGGCTCTGCTCGCCGGTCTGATACTGGAACAAGTCGACCGTGTGCGCGGCGTGATGCCAGAGCAGGTGATCGGTCCAGCTGCGGGGCTGCCCGGCCGCGTTCATGTTCGTCCGGCGGAAGAAGTAGGTCTGCACGTCCATCTGCTGGATGGACAGCTCGCCGGCCTGGATGCGGCGGCGC
>Ga0187807_1000552_pt1 | contig 11816 bp, 14 predicted proteins | sample NC_wetland_sal_i_4_FD_132432 | JGI IMG/M metagenome (GOLD analysis project Ga0187807, IMG submission 132432) | Wetland sediment microbial communities from Neuse River Estuary, North Carolina, USA - ASW_2 | ecosystem: Environmental > Aquatic > Freshwater > Wetlands > Sediment | place: USA: North...
CAGCGACGCGCTATTCGCGCAGATCGCAGACTTCCTCGCCGCCGGGCGTCAGGCGCCAGCCGTCGGGCGCCCGCCTGCCGCCGGGCAGTAACCCGGCGACCCGGCCGACGTCGCGCAGCACAAGCGCCCCGGCCGGGACTATCGCCCGCCCGCCGTACGCCACCGGCGCCCGGATCGCGGCACGGCTCACACGCGCACCGCATGCCGTTCGGACTCAGACAATGCGGCTGTGAGTGCGGCGGCGAGCTCGTCACGAGACGGCCCGTCGGAGTACGGCGGGCGCCATCCGGAGCGCAAAACGGCCCGCGCATTGTCCTGAACATTATCCAGAACGGAGGGTGGCGCCTGCATCGCCTCAAAGGCGCCCGCGGCGGGCCAGATACTCGGGTCGACCTGGGCGGCCGCGCAGATCACGTCCGAGGAAATCCGCGCTTCGACATCGATGTCAGCGCCGCCAAGGCGGCGCAGCAACGTGGCGTCCCAGTACACGTGGTCCTCGTACCACGGCCTGATGGCGTCCGTACACCAGGCGTCGAACCGCTCGGCGACCTCCCGGAGGTCGCCGCCGCCTTCGGCCAGCAGGCGCAGCAGCGCGTCCGCCTGCCGCAGGCCGAGCGTGATGCCCCGGCCCGCCACCGGATTGGTCGTGCAGACCGCGTCACCGGCGAAGAAGACCCCGGCGGCCGGCACGCGGCCGGCGTCGTCGAGCTGGCCCCGGTAGCTGTTGGTGAGCCCGGCGCCGGCCATCACGCCGGTGACGGGCTCGAACCGGCCGGCGTCGACCCAGGGCGCGAGCCGCGGGATCAGCGGCGCGACCGCGTCGAAGATGCCGGCGTGCCGCAGCAGTCCGAGCGTGTCGTCGGCGGACGGCCGCACGACCAGAACCGAATGCGTCCGGTCGTCCTGCGGGAAGACGATGGCCAGGTAGCCGCGGTACGTGGCGCCCATCGGCAGCCAGCTTGACGGCGGCTGCGCCCCGGCGCGCGCCCGGTACATCCGCGCGATGTAGGAGAAGCCGCAGTTGCCACCCTCGGCGGGCCGGCGCGTGTCGCCGGCGAGCCGGCCGGCCCGCCCGGCGGCGACGATGACGAGGTCCGCGTCGACGGCGCGTCCGTCCACGACGACCCCGGTCACCCGGCCGCCGCCGGGGACCAGGCGGTCGGCGTGCCCGGTCCGCAGCGCGAGCCGCGGCTCGCGCGCGGCGGCGGCCCAGATCGCCCGCTCGAACGTGGACCGCCGGCACTGCAGCGTGGTCAGCTGCGCCGCCATCTCGGCCGGGAACCCGTCCGGCCGGTGCTCGACGGCGCCCGCGGCCAGGATCGCCTGCCACACGTCGGGCAGCGTCTGGCGCATCAGCTGGCCCACCGTCGGCCGGAAGAAGTGCGGGAGGAGGAACTGCATCACCCCGCGCCGCGGCCAGGGCCCCGACGCGGGCGGTCCCGGGTCCCGGTCGACGAGAGTCACCTCGTCTCCCCGCCTGGCCAGCGCCATGGCGCAGAACATCCCGGCCGGCCCGCCACCGACGACTATCACTCGCATCGCTGCCTCCCCGCTGGTATCGTCGATTGAAGTAACCGTCGATAACTTCATTACACTGATAGTCACCCTAAATGAGCCAGCCTGTCAAGAAGCCATACACCTCCGAGTTGCGGGCGGCGCAGGCACGCGCCACCCGCCGTGCCATCGTCGACGCCGCGGCCAGGCTGTTCACCGAGCACGGCTACGGCGCCACCACCATCGACGCCATCGCCGAGGCGGCGGGGGTGAGCAGGAAGACAGTCTTCGCTTCGGTGGGCGGCAAGGCGCAGGCGCTCAAGCTCGCCATCGACTGGGCCATCGTCGGCGACGACGAGCCGGTGCCGCTGCTCGAACGGCCGCAGATCAGGGCGGGCATGGCCGACCCGGACGCGCGGCATCTGCTGGCCGGCTACGCCCGCAGCTCCCGCGAGATCGGCGCGCGGATCGCCCCGCTCGTCGCGGTCGCCGAGGCGGCCGCGGGCACCGACGCCGAGATCCGCGCGATGTCCCAGGACGGCCACGCCCAGCGGCTGCGCGGCATGCGCGCGCTCGCCGGGCTCATCGCCGACCGGGGGGCGCTCAGGCCGGGGCTGACGGTGGACGAGGCCGCGGATATCTTGTGGCTGCTCGGCGGCCCCGCGGTCTACCACCGGTTCGTCATCGACCAGGGCTGGCCGGCCGACCGCTTCGAGAGCTGGCTCGCTGGTGCGCTCGTGAGCCTGCTGGTGGACCCGGCCTACCAGCCCGCCTGACCCCGCCGCCGCCGGCCGCCCGCTCCACACGACCGTCCGCTCCACACGACCGCCTGCCCTGCTCGCTGATAACAGCAAGAAGCGCCTCGGCGCCGTCGGCCCGCCAACCGCATGAATGTCCCATTCATGCGGTTATAGGCGTATGAATGTCCCATTCATGCGCGCGGCCGCGTGGCGCCGACGGCGTGACACCGCGCCGCCGCTCGCTCTACCTCTGATAACAGCAAGAAGCGTCGGGCGCTACGTCATTTGTCGCGGTCAAGTCGGCCCTGATGCCGGATGCGGCGCGTTCGTTTGCTGGCTCTACTGGTTTCATGGGAGCTCAGAGTCTTGACGCCGCGATCCGACAGGCCGGGTCCGCTGTCCGGTTGCTGCGCGATTCGGCCGTGCGCCCGCACACCTTCCCGGTAGCGCCCGAGTTCACGAACTGGCGCTCCGAGCAGCGGGCGTGGCGTACCACCTGCGCGCTGTTCGACCAGTCGCACCACATGACCGATCTGTTCCTGCGCGGCAAGGACGCGCTCACGCTGCTGTCCCGCTTCGGCGTCAACACGTTCGCGAACTTCGCCCCCGGCCGGGCCAAGCAGTACGTCGCGGTGAACTCCGGCGGTTACTTCATCGGTGACGCCATCCTCTTCTACCTCGAGGACGAACTCTTCGACGTCGTCGGTCACCCGACCGTGATCAACTGGCTGCAGTACAACGCGCAAGCCGGCGGATACGACGTCGAGGCCGACCGGGACGACAACTCCGCCGACCGCCCGTCGGGCCCGCCCCGGCTCTACCGATACGAGCTGCAGGGACCGACCGCGCGGCCACTCGTGGAGAAGCTCACCGGCGAGCCGCTGCCTGACGTGAAGTTCTTCCACATGGCGCGGTTCACGATCGCCGGGCACCGCGTCCGGGCGCTGCGGCACGGCATGGCGGGCCAGCCGGGGTTCGAGCTGTTCGGCCCGTGGACGGACGGCGGCGACGTGCTCAACGCGATCCTGCGCACCGGCGAGGAGTTCGGCCTTCCCGGAACCGGAGCCCACGTCGCCACCTGCTCTGCCGGGCCGTCATCGTCCGCCGCGATCAGCCCGAACGGGGCGGGGGCTCCAACCAGATCAGGCACGGCACGGCGGCACAGCGCCGCCGCGGCCTGGTTGAGCTGGACGAAGCGCCCGTCGGAGTCCACCACGGCCAGCCCGTCGGGGCCGCTGACCGCGACGTCCGCCCACGCCGTGCCCATGACCAGGACCTCCTCAGCGTCGTCTACCTGAGAAGGTAGCGCCTAGCGGAAGCTGTCGTGCTGCAGAGCCTTCACCAGGACAAGGCACGGGTGTTCCGGCCATAGGCCGGTGATCTCTTCCAGCGGACGAAACCCCATCGCCGCATAGAACCGCCGGGTCTTGTCGTAGCCGGCATCCGCCCGTGCCGGGCCGAGTGTCTTTACCTGAAGGAACTCCACCCCATCGTTGATGAGGTCAGTTTCCAGGGCCCGAACCAGGGCGCGCCCGGCGCCGCGCCGGTGCATCCTCGGGTCCACCGCCATCAGGTAGATTTCCGCCGACCACGGGAAGTGGCGGACCGGGAGCAGTACCCCTGCTGGCTGCCGGCGGCTGTCCCCGGCCGGCGGCTCCGCGCCGGGCCATGCCAGATAGGCGGGCAGCTCTCGGGCCTTGCTGACATACTCGGCGTTCGACGAGTCAATCCCGAACCATTGCGGCAGCAACCGCAGCAGCCGCTGAACACTAGCCGGAGCATGTTCGCCAGAGGTCACCCGCCATGACACCCGAGCATTGGCATTGCCCGCCTCTGGAGCCATCACACCACGGTAGCTGACGCTTGAGGTCTGCCATCAGGAAAAGTCAGGCGTCGATCGGGAGGCGGAGGACGACCGAGCCGGCGGTGGCGAAGTACAGCGTGATCGCCAGCGTCCCGCCGGCCGGCGGGGCAGTGACCGGCTGTACGGTCAGGGTCGCGTCGGCGGGCTGGTATGGGCCGCTGAATTGCCCGGGGACCATTAGCGGCCCATAGTGCATCCACCGCTGCACCACGGCGGCCGGCGGCACGGCACCGCCGCACGAGGCAAGGTCATCGGGCACGTCGGTGAGGCTGATCACCTGGTGATAGACCCCGACCGGGGCGCCGTCGGCCGCGATCGCGGCGTCGAGCTGATCCGGGCGCGGCCCGGCGGTGCTGACCTGCAAGCTCGCGGTCAGCGTGCCGGAGGGCCCGGGGGAGAGCGCGGTGGCGCTGACGGTGATGGGGCCGAGCCTGGCGATCGCGTCGGCGTCCCGCGGAGCCCGGGCCATCCCGGTCAGGCCCGCGACCACGAGCGCCAGCCCGGCCAGGGTCCATCCCGCGCGGTTCACCGGGTGATCCCGGTATGGCCGAGGGAGTACCGGCCCGGCTGCGGCCACACGCACAGCCCGTGCGGCTGCGGGCCCACCGGGATCTCGGCGAGCAGACGGCCGGTGCGGGTGGAGATAGCGTAGACGACCGCGTCGTAGCGCCCGGACACCCACAGCACCTTGCCGTCCGGCGACAGCCCGCCCATGTCCGGGCTGCCGCCGCCGGGGATCCACCAGGTGGCGACGACCTTCTGGGTCGCGAAGTCGATGACGGAGATCGAGCCGTTGCCGCGGTTGGTCACGTACATGTAGCGGGCGTCGCGGCTGGGGTACAGGCCGTGCGCGTCCGGGCCGGTGGGGATGAACTTGACCGGCCGGAACGTCGCGGCGTCGATCAGCCACACTCCGGCGTGGTTCTTGTCGGCGACGTAGAAGGTGCGCCCGGTGGGGTCGAGCTTGATGTCCTGCGGCGCCGAGCCCGGCAGGTCCAGGTAGCCGGTCACCCGCAGCGTGTGCAGGTCGACCCGGACGAGGCGGCCGGCGAACTCGCAGGTGGCGATCAGGTATGCGCCGTTGGCGGCGAAGTCGATGTGATCCACGCCCGCGCAGTCGACCGTGACCCGGTGCTCGAGCCTGAACGTGTGCGGGTCGCGGAAGTCCAGGTGCTGGCGCGCCTCGGCCACCACGATGGCGTATCGCCCGTCGGGCGTGAAGTACATGTTGTACGGGTCGTCGACGGCGATGTCCGGGCCGGCCGGCTTGCCGGTGCGAGGGTTGATCGGGGTGAGGCTGTTGCCCAGGTCGTTGGTCGCGTAGAGGGTCCGCATGTCGTAGCCGGGCACCACGTGCTGCGGGTTGAGCCCGGTCTGGTAGGTGTCGATCACCCGGTAGGTGGCCGGGTCGATGACGGTCACCGTGGAACCGCCGCTGTTCGGCACGTAGATCCGGTACGGCACCCCGCGTACCGCCGGGCTGAGCATGTCCGGTCCCGCGGCGGCGTAGATGTCCGCCGGGTCCGTCACCGGCGGCATGCCGGGCAGCGGTTCGGACAGGTCCGCGATCGGGCTGTCCACCTGCCATCTGGCGGTCGCGTGCGACGCGGGCGCCGCCGTATGCGCGGCGGGTGCCGTCGCCGGGCGCGACGCCAACCCGTCCTGCGCTGGGTGGCCGGAATCAGTGCGCAGCCGGGCGGCCACCGCCATGCCCGCGACCGCGATCACCGCGATGAGGACAAGGCAGCCGAACCAGATCAGCCGTCTGCCCCAGCGGTCAGCCGGCCTGTCAGCCTTGCGCATGCCGAATCCTCTCCGCGCCGCCAGCCTCGGCATCTCTGGCGGCGCTACCCCCGTTCGCTCCTCATACCCCGTTCCCCGGCTTTATCGCCGGGCGAGTTCGCGATGATCGGACTAACAGCAAGAAGCCGGATAGCGGAGTCGTCGGGCTGAGCTGGGCAGCGCTTCGGCCACCCATAACGGGGCAGAACGGACGCCGAAGCCGGTCAGCCGCGCGCGGGGCTGGCGGCGAGGTCTTGGGTGTGCGCCTCCCAGGCGGCGGCGAGGCGTTCGACGGCGAGTTCGAGCGTGCCAGGCTGCTCGGCGAAGGAGAGCCGGACGAAGTTCCGGTGCCGGCCGTCGGCGCAGGCAGGACCGCCAGCCATGACGGAAACGCCGTGCCTGGCCGCGGCGAGGGTGAAGGCGTCGGCGGTATCCAGCGGAAGCTCGGCCCACAGCGATAGTCCGGCGTGCGGCGAGCGGGTGCGCCAGGCCGGCAGCTGAGCGGCGATCAAGGCAGTGAGCTGGTCGCGCCGCTGGGTCAGCGCGGCGCGGTGCGCGCCGAGCCAGCCGGGGTCGATGGCGGCGAGCAGCCGTGCGGCCAGCGCCTGGCTGATCACCGCCGTGCCCAGGTTGAGCGCGGCTTTGCGCGCGATGAGGGCCTGCCGCAGCGGATCGCGGGCGCGGATCCACCCCACGCGCAGGCCGCCCCACAGCACCTTGGAGGCCGAGCCGACCGCGATGACGCGGGGGCTCAGCGCGGCCAGCGGCGGTGGTGGATTCTGCCCGGGTTCGCCGAGCACCAGGTCGGCGAGCGTCAGGTCTTCGACTATGGTGACCCGCCCGGCGTCGGCGACCGCGGCGATCGCCTGGCGGCGGAGCAGCGGCATGACCGTCCCCGTCGGGTTGTGGCCGGTGGGCATCACGAAGGCGACGCCGCCGGGCATCCGCCCGGCGCGCTCGATGGCGTTCGGGTCCTCGCCAGCCGAGTCCGCGGGCACGGTGACGATCTCCGCGCCGGTGCCGGCCAGCGCGCCCGCGAGCCCCGGGTAGCTGGGACAGGCGGCCAGCACCCGCGCCGGCGGCGCGAGGTGGCCGAGCAGCCAGAGCGCCTCCTGCGCGCCGCCGGTGATGACGAGCTCATCCGGGTGGGTGGGAAGCTGCTGGCACAGGGTGAGATGCCGGGCGACCTCGTCGCGCAGCGCGGGCAGGCCGGCCGGGTCGAGACCGTGGCCGTCGAGGGTTTGCCACGCGGCGTTCGGGTCGATCCGGGGGAGATGGCTGAGGTCGCCGGGCGCGGACACGGACAGGTCGATGGACTGGCGGTCTTCGGCGACGCGGCGCAGCAGCATGGTGGCGACGGTGCTGGCGGCCGGCCTGGCCGCCCAGGACGGGCGGCCGGCCACATAGCTGCCGGAGCCTTGGCGGCGGACCAGCACGCCGACGGCGACGAGGTGGTCGAAGCAGGCGACTACCGTGCCGCGCGAGACACCGGTGGCGGCGGCGAGCGTCCGCTCGGCGGGCACCCGGGTGCCCTGCCGCAGCGTGCGCTGGTCGATCGCCTCGAACAGCGCGGCGGCGAGCCTGGCGTACCGCGGGCCCGGGCGCTGCCGCCAGTCGCGGAAGACGACCTCGGCCCACCAGGACAAGTCCCGATCCTGGTCCATTTCTCAATATTGGCACTGTCTTCTTCCTGGCGGTGTGCGGCAGTGTGGGATTCATGGAACCGACTCAGACCCTGGCCCGCCGCTTCTGGGCCGCGATCGAGCCCATTCACGCGACCGTGTACTTCGCGCCCGAGCCCGCCGAGGCGGCGAAGAAGGCCGGGCTGCGCGGCTTCTGGATGAGCTATTTCGCCAGCCGGGTCGCCCCGCTAGGCCCGGTGCCCGCCGAGGCCGTCGGCGCCATGGCCTACGGGTTCGCCCCGGCCATGGTGGCGCGCGCCATTCCCGACGCCTGGCGGTTCGCGTCGCCGTCCGCGGTGCTCGAGGCCCGGCTCACCAGCGCGCCGGAGGCACTGCGGCACCACCTCGACCCCGGCCTGCTGACGGGCGCCGCCGAACTCGCGGACCTGCTGTGGGAGGCGGTGGCCGGCTGCCGGTTCGACGGCAGGCCGCTGGCGGCCGCGTGGTCCGCGGTCCCGCGGCCGTCTGACCCGGTGGCCGCGGTGTGGCTGGCGGCGACCATCGTGCGCGAGCACCGCGGCGACGGGCACGTGCTCGCCGGGGTGGCCTCGGGCCTGCGCGGGATCGACGCCTCGGTGACGTTCGCCGCGACCGGAGCCATCACGCGCGCCATGATCCAGCCGACCCGGGGCTGGGGTGACGAGGACTGGGAGCAGTCGGTGCGCCGCCTGCAGGCACGGGGCCTGCTCGACTCCGGCGGTCGGCTCACCAAGAGCGGCGGCGCGCTGCGCCGGGACGTCGAGGACCTGACCGACCGGCTCGCTGCCGGCCCGGTCGAGCGGCTCGGGTCGACCGGCGTGGAACGCGCCATCGAGCTGGCGACGCCGATCAGCCGCCACCTCATCGACAGCGGGCTTTTCCCGGTGCCGAACCCGATCGGCGCGCCGCGGCCATGACCGCGGTCACGCTGGCTGCAGGGCAGTCGGCCGTCGCGGTGCTGCCTGCCCGGGGCGCTAGGCCCGCGCTCGTCGTGCGCCGAGCGGTGGCCGGCGATCGCGTGGCGCTCGCGGAGATGTTCGCGCGCTGCTCCAGCCAGACCCGGTACCGGCGGTTTCACGGGCACGTCAACGCGTTCCCGCGACGCTACCTGGACGAAGCCCTGACCGGCGGCCCGGTCCACTTTGCCCTCGTCGCGTGCACGCACTCCGGCCGGGTGGTCGCGCTGGCGAGCTGCCGCACCGAGACGGCCGGCGCCGCGGAGCTGGGGATCCTGGTCGAGGACGCGTACCAGCGGCTCGGGATCGGCGCGGCGCTGCTGCGCGAGATCGCCGGCCACGCCGGCCGGACCGGGCTGAGCACGCTCAAGGCGCAGGTGCTCGGCGATCAGTCGTGGATCGTGCGGGTGCTCGGCGAGCACGGTCGCTGCGAGTCGGCGATCGCCCACGGGGTGATCGACGCGACGCTGCGCCTGGCCAGATGACTGCGCTCAGCATGACTGGGCTCAGCTGACCGTGCTCAGATGACCCTGGCGGCGATCTGCCGCCGCCGCGGCCCGCGGGGCCGGCCCGCTGCGCGGCTTCGCTGGTCATGGGTCATTCCTTCCGTGAGAAGACGTTGACGAGGGTGCCCTCGGGATCCTTGAAGATCATGGAGCGGCTGCCCCAGGGCTGGGTCGCCGGCGGCATGACCCAGTCGACGCCGAGCGCCGCGATCCGCTCGTACTCGGCGTCCGCGTCGCCGACCTGGAAGTCGAGAATCACCTCGGTCTTGTGTTCCGGCGCGGCGTGCCGTGACCCGCGCCGCGCGGGATACTCGGTGAAGCGCCGTCTGGAGAAGCCGACAGACATCGGGCCGGCCGGGACTTCCACGTAGTACTCGTTGAGCGCCACGTCGGCTCGCAGCAGCCTGGCGTAGAACGCGGCGAGACCCGCCACGTCCTCGGTCACCAGGCGGGCCTGGACCAGCCTCATCGCGCCGCACTCTCCGCGATGTCCAGCTCGGTCGCCGCGTAGTTGAGGAAGTATGAAGTGAACACCGTCAGCCCGAGGTAGGCGAATGCCTCGGCGAGCTGCTCGTCGGTCCAGCCGCTCGCGAGGGCCTTGCGCCAAGTCGGGTCGCTCACTCGCCCGTGGTCCGCCGCGGCCTCCCGCACTAGGTGAGTCATCGCGTCGGTCTTGGCGTCGCCCACGTCCTTGCCCGCGCGCAGCGCCGCCACGGCGTCCTGGCTCCAGCCGGAACGCAGCGCCAGCATGGAGATCACGGCCTGCGCGTACTCGCTTTCGTCGGCGCTGGACGCCGCGAGCATCAACGCCGAACGAAGCGCCGGATCCAGGGTTCCGAGTTGCGCTGTCGCCCTCCGGATCGAAACATAGGCAGTCAGAACGGCCGGGGCGTGGGCCATCTGGGCATGCAAGTTCAGTGGCCGCCCGGTCGGCGAGAACTGGATCATCTCCTGTAGCAGCGCACGCGACCCCTCGGGGGCGTCCGCGACGCTGTGGCTGGGTATCCGGGTCATGACTTCTCCTTTGCCGGTCGCTGGCGTCGGTCACCGGCAAAGGACGGCGCAGGAAGCGTGAGTGTGACAAACCCGCCGCGCCGTCACAGTCCGGCGGCCTGCCTCGTCCTTACAGGCAGCAGGGACCGACGCGGAAGGACCTGACATGGGCAGGGAAGACAACGGCGCGAAGATCGCTGCGGCATACCGGGATCATCGCCCGTACCTGATCGATCTGGCGTTCCGGATGCTCGGCGACATCGGCGCGGCCGAAGATACCGTGCAGGACGCTTTTGCCCGCCTGTTGGCGGCGGATGTGGGGGAGATCGAGGACGAGCGGGGCTGGCTGATCGTAGTGACCAGCCGCCTGTGCCTGGACCGGATCAGGTCTGCCCGCGCACGCAGGGAGAGCACGCACGACTCCGCCGAGATCGAGTTCGTCGCCCCGCCCGCCCCTGGACTTGCCGACCCGGCCGACCGCGTGACGCTCGACGACGGAGTCAGCCTCGCCCTGCTGGTGCTCCTGCAGCGGCTCAGCCCGGCCGAGCGCGTGGTCTTCGTGCTGCACGACGTCTTCCAGCTGCCGTTCCCGGCGATCGCCGACACCGTCGGCCGGACGGCGCAGGCCTGTCGTCAGCTAGCCACCCGGGCGAGGCAGAAGATCGCCGAGAGCCAGCGCAGCGCCCGGTTCGACATCGCTTCCGCCGAGCACCGCCTGGTCACCGAGAAGTTCATCGCGGCCTGCGCCAACGGCGACCTGGACGGCCTGCTGGCCGTGCTGGCCCCCGACGCGTGGGGCGACATCGACTTCGGGCCGGCCGGTCCGGTCCGCGGCGTGGTGCGCGGCGCCACCAAGGTCGCCCGCAACCTGCTTCGCTTCTGGGGCCCGGACGCGACGCTGGTATCGCAGCCGATCGCGGGCCAGCCGGCGCTGCTCGGCTTCCGGGGTGCCGAACTATCCGGCGTCCTCGTGTTCACCATGCGCGGTGAGGCCATCCAGGCGGTGCACGTCATCGCCGACCCGCGCAAGCTCGCCGCCCTCGGCCTGCAACTGTCCGCACGAGCCTGAGCACCTCCAGAACGGAGCAGACAATGAGCGCGAATTCCCATCCCGCGCATGCCTCGGCGGGCACGCTCGCACCGGTCGCACCGTCGCTTCTGGTGCGGGTCGCGATGCGCCCGATGACCCGGGTACTCAACCCGCTGATCGCCAGGCTGGCCGGCCGCAGGCACTTTCCGATGGCCGCGCAGATCCGGCACACCGGCCGCCGGTCCGGCCGCTCCTATGTGACCTCCGTGGGCGCGCGGGTCAGCGGCGATGTGGCGGTCGTCCCGCTCACGTTCGGCAACCAGTCCGACTGGTCGAAAAACGTGCGGGCCGCCGGCGGCTGCTCGATCAGGGTGAACGGCAGGGACTACCACGCCACGGAGCCGGAGTTCCTGGACCGGCAGGCCGCCGGCCCGCTGCTGGCGGCGGCGTTCAGCCCGGTCGTGCGTGCCAGCTTCCGGCTGCTCGGCATCAGCCAGTACCTGCGCCTGCGTGTAGTGCCCGCGGGCGACGCCGGAGCTGCTCGGCGATAATTGATCCGGCCGGCATAGAAAGGGCGGTGGACATGTCCCTGGTGACCTCTTTCACCGAGCTGTTCTCCGTCGAGCACCCGATCGTCTCCGCGCCGATGGGCGGCGCCGCGGGCGGCGCGCGCTGGCCGCCGCGGTGTCCAACGGCGGCGGTCTGGGACTCGTCGGCGGCGGGCTCGGCGATCCCGGCTGGCTCGATCGCGAGCTCGCCATCGTCGCCGAGCGGACCGGTCGGCCGTGGG
>Ga0187807_1000553_pt1:0-5000 | contig 11808 bp, 4 predicted proteins | sample NC_wetland_sal_i_4_FD_132432 | JGI IMG/M metagenome (GOLD analysis project Ga0187807, IMG submission 132432) | Wetland sediment microbial communities from Neuse River Estuary, North Carolina, USA - ASW_2 | ecosystem: Environmental > Aquatic > Freshwater > Wetlands > Sediment | place: USA...
ATTCTTAATAAAAGTAAAAGTCAAGATAATTGGTTTTTAGGAAATTATACATTAAATCCATATGCTGGATGTTCAATTGCTTGTATTTACTGCTACACAAAGGGGAGTAAATACGGTGGTGATCATGGTCCGAATATTGCTGCTAAAATCAATTCAGTTCCTCTCTTAAAAAGACAATTAAAAAACGCAATAAAGAGGGGTGAGCGGGGTTTTATAATTTTAGGATCGGCAGCAGATCCTTACCCTCCTGAAGAAGAGGAAATGAAAATAACCCGGGAAATTTTGAGGGTTATAAAACGTTATCATTTCCCTGTTCACATTCTGACCAAATCATCTATGATACTTCGGGATAAGGATATTTTGACTGATATTGCAGATGAGGCTTTGTTACCCGTGGAGTATGAAGGTAAACTTAATAATGGACTCATTATATCCTTTTCTTTTTCAACTGTTTGGGATGATATCGGAAGATTGCTTGAACCTGAAGCATCAATCCCATCAAAACGATTGGATACCATAAGAAAACTCAGGGATTCCGGTTTCAATACTGGAATAATCAACATGCCGGTCCTACCATTTATTTCAGATTCCAAACAGGATATTGAAGCTATGGTATTAAAGGCCAAGGAACATGGTGCGAATTATGTCTTATTTTCTGGTTTAACTCTGTACGGTGATGGACCTCAAGATTGCAGAACTCTTTACTACAAATTTTTAGAACAGCATTATCCAGATCTCATACCTCACTATGATCAATTATTTGAGAATTCATTAGCACCTTCTAAGAAATACAGTTTTGAGCTCTCAAAAAGATTTTCAGAAATATCAACACAACATGAAATTAGAAACAGTATACTATAAGTGGGATTTGTTAAATTGTCCTTTAATTCATTTGAAACTTCAAAACTGGACAAGTTTATTGGAATTTATTTTTTTCATGGAAGATGATTCTAAACAGTGTGCCGGAATGACTCACATACTCTAAATTTGCATCGATCTGATCTGACAAACTGGTTATCAGACTCAATCCTAAAGAACCTGTGGATTTATAATCCATATCCTTTGGAAGACCTTTACCATTATCTTTAACTTCTAAAATGTAATTGGGGTCTTGTTTTTTGAAGATAACATCGATGTTTCCATTTTGTCCCGGTGAAAATGCATGTTTTAGGCTGTTGGTTACTAGTTCATTTAAGATGAGTCCTAATGGTATAGAGGTATCAATATCCAAGTTCAATCTATCAGTTTCAATATTCATTCTAATAAGATTCCTGTCCATTACATATGTGTTGTACAGATCTGTTGCTAGTGTTTTAACATAATCTCCAAAGTCTATATTTTTAAGATCTGTGGATTGGTATAAACGTTCATGGATAAGGGCCATTGATCTGGCACGGTTTTGACTTTCCATGAATATTGTTTTGGAGTTTTCGTCTTTAATGTACGTTGATTGTAGGTTTAACAAACTGGATATTATCATTAGATTATTTTTTACCCTGTGATGAATCTCTTTTAAAAGCATTTCTTTCTCTTTAATGGATTTTTGAAGCTTTTGTTCTGTGATTTTACGATCAGTCACATCCCGGATAATGGATGTTGTGTAAGGATCATTTTTGGAACCCCAAGTTGCCACAGATATTTCAAATGGGAATTCTGCACCGTTCTTTTTAAGCCCTATACTTTCAAAGGTTTTTCCATTTAACTCATGGGTTCCTGTGGAATTGAAGTTTTGTAGTTTGTTTTCAAAATCCTTTTTATATCTATCTGGCATTAGCATGGTGACGTTTTGTCCTTTAATTTCGTCTAGGTCGTATCCGAAAATTCTTTTCAAACTAGAGTTAAAAAGAACGATACCACCATGTTTATCAGTTGTTATTATTCCATCTACAGCTGAATCAGCAACGGAACGAAATTTTTCTTCGCTTTTACTGAGTTCTTTATCTTTTTTGTTAATAACATCACTTAAAACAGCAACCACAATACCTATGGATATGAAAATTATTGAACGATACACATCTTCATAAATTGAATAATTTAAATTTGGAGAAATGAAGTAACTCAACAACAGCATCGATGAAAGAAATATGGGTACAATAATTCCTTTTTTTTGCCACCATAGTGCTGCCAGTATTATTGGAAAATAGAAGAAGTGTGTGAAGATAACTCCCTCGCCAATAACAACATGGAAGTAATAAGTTAACAACACAGAGATGATTAGCAAAATAGATATGGAGCTAAGTTTGTATAGCTCATTGTTTGGGTATCGTGTCACGATCTTCACCAACAAATTAATTTATTTTTTTAAAATTTCCTTGCAGGATTCAAATAAATTATTGCTGCCACAATCAAGATGCATAGGAGTGCTATATAAACTTTGTACATTTAATCACGTAATTAATTTTCTTACTCATGTTCAATTTAGTTTTTAAGCATTCCTTCCTTTTCGGAAACTGTTAAATAATCAACAATTTCTTTAGGGAGTCCAGTTTTAAGGATCTTTCCCCCACGCATTATGGATGCTCGATCGCACACATCTAACACGAATTCCATATCATGGCTTATGATTATGAATGTTTGATTCATTTCATCCCTTGCACTTATGATTGAATCTGTCACTTGGATTCTCGTAATGGGATCCATGGTACCTGTGGGTTCATCTAAAATTATTATTTTAGGTTCTTTTATGAGTACCTGAGCTAAAGCAACCCTGTGACGTTCTCCTCCACTGAGTTCATCCGGATATTTAGTTAAAATTTTAGATGCATCTTCATCATCAAAACCCACAGCTTTAAGTACATAAACTGCCTTCATTTTAGCAAATTCTGCAGGTAATTCCAGACTTATGGCATCTGAAAGGTTTCCCAGGACATTTTGATGAGGATATAAACTGTATTCCTGATGAAGTATTCCTAGGTAGGGTGTTACACGACCTCTTGCATGGGGTCCCTTTTTGGTCATATCGATCCAGTTTTCACCGAGTTTGACATCTATTTGTCCACTGCTTGGATCAGTTAAACCATAGAGTATCCTGGATAGTGTTGTTTTTCCAGCACCTGATAATCCCACGACTCCATAAATTTCTGCTTCGTTAACAGTTAGATCAACACCATCAACAGCCTTTACAACACCCCTTTCAATTGAGTAGTAGTGTTTCTTAACATCCTTCATTTCAACAATGGGTTCACCAACTTTGAACTCAACCTTCTTCTCAGGAAGTGGTACTTTATCCATAAAACTTTTAATCACAGTTTCGGGATTTCCCTCTTCAATTATTTCTCCCTTATCCAACCATATGGCATAATTAGAAAGTTGTTGCATTACTTCTGGCCAGTGTGATGTTATAACCATGGTTATACCCTTTGCTTTAATACCATCTATGATTGCATGGTGTATCTGTTCAGCAGTTTTGGGATCGAGAGTTCCGGTAGGTTCATCTGCAAGGAACAACATTGGTTCTTTCGCCATTTGTCTTGCTAATACTACTCGCTGTTTTTCGCCACCACTCAAATCTCTTGCTATATGAGTGATTCTGTGTGTCATCTGGGCCTGTTCAATGAGTTCTATTGCCATTTGTATGGTTTCTTCCTCATCATGTCCCGTGATAGATTTCATGACATTGTCAATCACAGTATCATCTTCGTACAGTGCAAAAGTTCTCTGCAACATAATGGCTATTCTTCTTTTCACAGCTGCAAAATCCTGTCTGTCTGAATTCCAGAAGTCTATAGACTTTGGTTCGAAGGTTTCCCCACAAGAACATTCTTTTCCGTTGAAGGAGGGAGGTTCTACCCTTGAACATTTGGGACAGAAGGCTACGTTGTAAATGATTGTTCCCTTATCAGGTTTGTATTCCTTCATTCCTCTTAACATGTTTAGAAGGGCTGATTTTCCGCAACCGCTCCTACCAAGTATTCCTAAAACAGTTCCTTCATCTACAGTTATGTTGATGTTGTTTAGCACATTTGTTCCGTCAAATGTTTTTGTGACATTCTTAATTTCTATAAAAGACATTTACTCACCGATTTTAGTAAATTTAAGGTTAATTTAATATTTAATCGTCAGATCCACAAAGTGGTGTTTCACATACAGGACATTTAGTATTTCTACATGGCACGGCCCGTGTCTTGGGATGTTCATAACCACAGTTAGGGCACTTACATACCTTTGGTGGGCCTGCTCCTAATCCTTTTCCACCAAATGATCTTCTCTCAAGGATATCAGGATAGGCTTTGATCTTCATATCTGCTTCATCTGTCGTCATTATGTCTTCAGATTGACATTCTAGACATTTATCATATTCTTTTTCTGCACTCAGCCACTCAAATCCACAATCATTGCATTTGTATTGTTTCTTGTCGGTTATAAAATCATCCCCCACAATTATTATAGGATTACCCTCAATCAGTGCTTTGGAAATTTTTTTCCGAGCTGATGAAAGGATTCGATGGAAGGTGGGTTGAGAAATTTCCATGATACTTGCAGCCTTAACTTGCTTTATATCATGATAATCCCTCAACCTAATGGCTTCAAATTCATCTAATGAAATTTGAATTGGTTCTAAACTTTCTAAATTTTCAGTTTCTGGTTTGAAGCACCGTATTTCAGGATTCTTTGAGATCTTTCTAAACACTTGAGGCCTGACCATGAATGAATATATATTCATAACTAATATATAAATTCAATTGTAAAACTAGCAAATTTTATAATAAATCAAAACTGTAAGAACAAGGGGTTTACCTTCCATTCACATAGAACAGTTTGAAATAATGCATAAAAATTTAAAGACATTTTTAAAGACATTTTTTTTTGGATTCAATTTAGAGTAATATAAATTCATAATTTTTATTCATGTCGTTAAAAAATAAAAGAAAAAAATGGAGAGTTTAGAAGTTTTCTATAACTTCTCCGAGTAATTTTATGGATTTCTCTTTGTCTGGTCCTATTGGTGAACCTGCGACGTACTGAGTTACACCCATTTCTCCAAGAGCTTCGATCTTTGG
>Ga0187807_1000554_pt1 | contig 11798 bp, 11 predicted proteins | sample NC_wetland_sal_i_4_FD_132432 | JGI IMG/M metagenome (GOLD analysis project Ga0187807, IMG submission 132432) | Wetland sediment microbial communities from Neuse River Estuary, North Carolina, USA - ASW_2 | ecosystem: Environmental > Aquatic > Freshwater > Wetlands > Sediment | place: USA: North...
CCGGGCGGGCGGTGGTCGCGACCAGGTCACCGGTTTTCCTGCGGCCCTCACGGGAGCCCACCCAGGCGCCGAGGCCGGCCGCGAACGCGCTGAAGTCGAACAGCATGTGGTTGGTGACCTCAGCGGCGCGGACATTCCACATGGGCGGGTCGCCCGCGGCCGTTCTGTATACATCGAAGAAGTACAGTGCGGCGATCAGCGGGATCGCCCACGGGACCACGCTGCGGCGGATCTCCAGCCTGAGCACCCGAGCCGGGCGCCCCCGGCGCCCCTGGCGGGCCACCGAGGTGACGGCGGTCATGACGCGCTCCTGGCGGCCGCGAGAACAGCGCTGTAGCCGCGCTCGAGCGGAGCGTCCCCGACGCCGTGGTCCACGCCGCGGGCGGTCAGCTCCTCGGGCGTGCCGCGGAACGCGATCTTGCCCTCGGACATCAGCGCCACCTCCGTACATGCCGCGCCGACGTCCTCCACTAGGTGGGTAGACACGATGACGGTGGCGGTCTGGCCGAAGTAACGCATCAGCGCGCGGAACGCGACCCGCTGCTCGGGATCGAGGCCCGCGGTCGGCTCGTCGAAGAGCAGCAGTTGCGGCTCGTTCACGATCGCCTGCGCGATGCCGACCCGGCGCAGCATGCCGCCGGACAGCGTGCGCAGCTTCGCCTTCGCCTTGGCGCCGAGTTCGACCCGTTCGATGGCGGTCGCCACGGCCTTCGGCACGATGTGCGGCGGCATCTCCTTGAGCAGCGCGAAATACTCGACGAATTCGACCACGGTGAACGAGGGATAGTAGCCGAGGTTCTGCGGGAGGTAGCCGAGCCGTCTCCTTATTTCCCTGCGCTGGGCGGGCCTAGCCGGGTCCCTTTCCAGGAGCCGCAGGTCCCCCGACGACGGCGGCAGGATCGTGGCGAGCATGCGGAGCAGCGAGGTCTTGCCAGCGCCGTTCGGGCCGAGCAGGCCGAGGACCCCGGGACCTGCGTCGAGAGTCACACCGTCGACCGCGATGGTGCGGCCGAACTTTCTGGTGAGGTCGGACAGTTCGATGTTCACTGGGGGCCCCTTTGCGGACGGGTGGCGTAGATGACGGCCGCGGCGCAGCAGACCGCAACCGCGAGATACGGGAGGTATAGGTTCGCGTCGGTAATCGCCGCGGTCAGCTGGACACCCGGCGCGCTGCCGGGGGCCCCGCTGGGTGCGCTGGCCAAGCCGCGCGCGAGGACGAGGATGATCCAGGCGGCCACGCCCGCCCCGGCGCCGGCGCTCGCGGACCTGGCGGCGACCGCGACCGCCAGGGCCAGCGCGCAGATCGCGGTCATCGGGAGCAGCCAGGCGAACGTCAGCGTCACGGTGCCCGCCGACGCGGCGGTGCCTATCGTCGCTGCGCTCGCCACCAGGCCGAGCAGGGCGTTCGCCGCGAACACGACGACCGCGCGGGTTAGCAGCACCATCCGGTCGGAGACCGCCATGCTGCAGGACAGCTCCCAGGCGGGGTCGATGCCTGGGCCGTAGGCGTAGGCGATGCCGACCGCCGCGAGCGACGGGGCGATCAGCCAGACGAGCGGCTGGCCCGCGGCCACCTGCGCGAGCGCGCCCGCGCCAAGGACGACGACGGTCGCGATCAGCCAGGGGAGCAGCAGCGACGGCGTGGTGAGCAGCGCGCGGGCCAGGCCTGGGGACTTGAGCAGCCGCGCCGCGGTCCGCTCGACCCGGCCCGGCTGCCGGCGCCAGACCTCGGCGGCCACGTTGGCCCAGACGCGATCCAGGTCGACGTCGTCCGGTGTGCTCATGGCGCACCTCCTTGCGCAGTATGGGTACCGAGCGCGGCCCGCAGCAGGCGGCGCGCCCGGTGTGCCCGGCTCTTCACGGTGCCCTCGGGGACGCCCATCAGCTCCGCCACCTCCGATACCGGCCGGTCCTCGACGTAGAGCAGGCGCCAGACCTCGCGTTCGGGGCCACCGGGCGGGCCGAGCGCCGCGGCCGCGGCGGCGTCCAGGTCAGCCCTGGTCAGGGCGGCCTCGACGGGATCCGCGGCTGCGGCGCTCGCGGCGCTTGTGTCGAGCGACGCGGCGGCCGGGCCGCGTCTCCTGAGAAGCAGGGCCGCCTGATTCCGGGCGATCACCCACAGCCAGGCTTGCGGGGTACCTTGCGGCCGGTACGTCCGCGCGCCCTTCCATACCGCGAGGAACGTCTCCTGCAGCACGTCCTCGACGTCCGACGGCGGCAGCACCGCGCGCAGCCGGGCGGCCAGCCACGGCGCGTGCCGGGTGAACAGCTCCCGGAGCGCCAGGTCGGCACCGTCGCCGCAAGCCTGGCCGGCCCGGCCAGCCCGGCCGCTGGCTATGCGCTCGATCAGCTCGTCGTCGTCCATCACCTCATCTATTGCACCTGGTTCGGCCGCGGTTCACGACAGTTCGCCACAATGGATCGATGCAGGTCCCTGACGATCTCGAGACGCCCGCAGTGGTGGTCGACGCGCGCGGGCTCGAGCGCAACCTGGCCCGGATGGCGACGGCGGCCGACGTGGCCGGCGTCGCGCTGCGGCCGCACGCGAAGACGCACAAGTGCCTCGAGATCGCCCGGCGGCAGCTGGCCGCCGGCGCCATCGGGCTGACCGTCGCGACGCTCGCGGAGGCCGAACTGTTCGCGGCCGACGGCTGCCCGAGCGTCTTCATCGCCTACCCGCTATGGGCCGGCTCGGGTGCTCGCGGCGCGCGGCTCGCGGCGCTGCGCGACCAGACCGACCTGCGCGTTGGCGTGGACAGCGCCGCGGCGGCCGCGGCGCTCGCGACCGCCGCTCCCGGCCTGAAGGTTCTCCTCGAGGTCGACTCGGGCCAGCACCGGTCCGGCATCGCCGCCGCCCAGGTGGCCGCGCTGGCCGCCGACTGCCTCGAGCTTGGCCTGGACGTCGTCGGGGCGTTCACCCACCCGGGCCACGCCTACACCCTGCCGGCCGACGTGCCGCGGGCCGCCGACGATGAGCGAGCCGCGCTCGCGGCGGCGGGCGCGGCGCTGGCCGGGCTGATCGGCGCCGAGCCGGTGCTGAGCGGCGGCTCGACCCCCACCGCGGCGGCCGGACTCGCGGCACCGCTGGACGAGGTGCGGCCCGGCACGTACGTGTTCGGCGACCGGCAGCAGCTGCACCTGTCCGGGCTGTCCGAAGACGACATCGCCCTCGTCGTCGCCGCCCGCGTCGTCTCAGTCCCGCGGCCGGGCGAGGCGGTGCTCGACGCCGGCTCCAAGGCGCTGTCCAGCGACCGGCCATCCTGGCTGCCAGGCCACGGCCTGATCCTGGACGCGCCGGAGGCGACGATCGCCATCTTGAGCGAGGAGCACGCGGTGGTGCGCGGCCTGTCGACGCGACTGCGGGTGGGCGACCTGGTCCGCGTCGTGCCCAACCACGTCTGCAGTGTCGTCAACCTGACCAGCGAACTGGTCGTCGTCTACGACGGCGCGGTGACCGACCGCTGGCCCGTCCGCGCGCGCCGCTAGTTGCCGTACTGGAGCGTTTCCGGCCGCTCGATCATCAGCCCGTGCGCGGGCTGGTCGGCGACCGGCCGGTGCCGCATCCCCTTGGGCACCACGAAGATATCCCCCGCGATGAGCACCACGGGCTCACGCCCTTCCATCTCGACACGGAACGACCCGTCCCAGCACAGGAACAACTCGTCCTCCGCATGCTGGTGCCAGGCGAACTCCCCCTCGAAACGGGCCACGCGCACCACGGTGTCGTTCGCCACGGCCAGGTCACGCGGCTGCCACGGCCCGGGAAGGTGGGCGATCACGCCGACGACCGAGACAGGGGGTGCGGGCTCGCCGCTCATGCCGCCTCCTTTGATACCGAACGAATGGTGGCTTCTCCTCGCAGCCAACTTATCCCGGCTGCCGCGTGTTGCCCTGCCTGAACTTCTCCGGCGGCTCGATCATCAGCCCGTAGGCCGGCTGCTCGGCTACGGAACGGTGCCGGATCCCCTTGGGCACCACGAAGACGTCCCCCTGATTCAGGACCACCGGGTCGCGGCCTTCAATCTCGACGCGGAAAGACCCGTCCCAGCACAGGAACAGTTCGTCTTCGTCGTGCTGATGCCAGGCGAACTTGCCCTCGAACCGCACGACACGGAGCACGGTGCCGTTCGCGGTCACCAGGTCACGTGGCTGCCAGGGCCCGGGAAGCTGCGCGATCACGCTGGCAACCGAAACCGGAGGTGCGAGTTCAGTGCTCATACCGCCTCCTTAGTGGCGTCCCTGCAGGTAAGGGTTCCCACTTTCGCCCCAACCGCTACCGCGGCGTGGCACGGGACGAGGCGCTTGGTCGCTTTGTTCCGGATTTATGGCGCGATGCGAAGTGCGGGTGCACCACCGGCCCGGATTCGGTTACCCCGCCACTGGTGGCCAGCAGCAGTTCGGCGCCGTCGGCGCCGGAATGGAGTGTGGACGCTGTCCGGTACCGGTACGCGACGCCCACGGGCTTGCGCCCTCCGGCTCAGCGGAATGTAACGTTTAGCAATTATGGGGGAACGAGCGCGGAGCGTCGAGGAGATCATTCTCGAAAAGCTCAATAACGACAAAGTGCCTGATCAGGTCGCAAGTCTGGTCATCAGCGCAATGCGCGGCGAGGAACTCGAAAAGGCGGCACAAAAGGAGCAGCCGCCCTGCCCGCCGTGTGACGGCGAGCCCAGGCTCGCCTACCTCAAGGGGGTCACCGTCCAGGGCTTCCGCGGGATCGGCCCGAAGGTCACGCTCCCGCTGCAACCAGGCCCCGGCCTCACGCTCATCACCGGCCGGAACGGTTCGGGCAAGTCGAGCTTCGCCGAGGCCGCCGAACTCGCGCTGACCGGCGAGAACAGGCGCTGGGCCGACCGGGCCGCGGTCTGGAAGGAGGGCTGGCGCAATCTGCACGAGCCCGAGCCGGCCGACATCGAGGTCGACCTGACCGAGGACGGCCAGCACGGCTCGACGACCGTCACCATGCGGTGGGCGGCGGACGCGGAGCTCGGCGAGGCGGACGTGTCCGTCCAGGCCGACGCCGGCGGCCCGCACCGGCTCGCCGACAAGGGCTGGTCGAAGCCGCTGGAGCTGTATCGCCCGTTCCTTTCTTACTCCGAACTCGGCGCTCTGGTCAGCGGCCAGCCGTCGAAGATGCACGACGCGCTGCAAGCGATTCTCGGGCTAGATCTTTTGATTGATACTGAACGAGCGCTGAGCGACTCCCGCAAGTCCGCGGATTCCGTCAGCAAGGCGGCCAGGCAGCAGCTGCCCGCCCTGCTCGAGAAGCTGGCCAAGCACCCGGATTCGCGAGCCCGCGCGGCGGAAAAGGCGCTGAGCGGGAGGGTACCCGACCTGGACGCGCTCGCCGCGCTGGCCGCCGGCGGCGAGGACGCCGCCGGCGGGCGTAGCCGCCTGCTGCAGATGGTCGCCACCATCACGATGCCGGACAAGGACGAGGTGGCCGCTGCCTTCGAGCGCGTGGAGGCGGCGCGCGAAGCGGTGGTGGCCACCGCGGGGACCAAGGCCGCGGACGCGCGGCGGCTCGCGTCTTTGCTGTCCGCCGTGCTCGAGCACCGGCGCGAGCACGTCGACGAGCCGTGCCCGGTGTGCGGGGGCCGCGTGCTCGACAACGCGTGGGCCGAAGGGGCGGAGGCGTCGATCGAGGACCTGAACACGAAGGCCGCGTCGGTTGACAAGGCGCTCCAAGAGCAGACGGCGGCGCTGCACGCGCTCTCCCAGCTCATTCCGGCCAAGCCGGCCGTGCTCTCCGCCGATCTCGGCGAGGAAGCCGACCCGGCCGAGGCCAGCGAGGCGTGGGACCGGCTGGTCCTGCCGACCCTATCGGCCGAGGCGTACGAGACCGTGGTCGCCCCGATAGTCGCGCTGCGGGACCGCGCCGCCACGGTGCTCAAGCGGCGGGCCGAGGCCTGGCAGCCGATCGCGAACGACCTCGCTGCGTGGGCGAAGCAGGCAAGGGACAGTCAGCAGGCGGCCGTCCTGCTCGCCGACCTGAAGAAGGCGCTCGAGTGGCTGCGCAAGGTCGGCAAGGAGGTGCGGAACGAGCGGCTCGCGCCGTTCGCGTCAACCTCGGCCCAGGTCTGGGAGATGCTGCGCCAGGAGAGCAACGTCGAACTCGGCCCGATCACCCTGGAGGGCTCGGGCCCGCAGCGCAAGGTCGCGCTGAACGTCACGGTGGACGGCGTCGAGGGCGCCGCTCTCGGCGTGATGAGCCAGGGCGAACTGCACGCCCTCGGCCTGGCGCTGTTCCTGCCGCGGGCCACAGCCGCCGAGTCTCCGTTCGGATTCCTGGTTATCGATGACCCGGTGCAGTCGATGGACCCGGCGAAGGTGGACGGGCTCGCCCGGGTGCTCTCGCACGTCGCGCTGACGCGTCAGGTCGTGGTGTTCACCCACGACGACCGGCTCTCGTCCTCGCTTCGGCAGCTGCAGCTTCCGTCGACGATATGGGCGGTGACGCGGCGGGAACGTTCGGTGGTCGCGCTGAAGAAGACCGACGACCCGGTCAAGCGCTACCTGGACGACGCGCGCGCCATGGCGCGGACGCGGCAGCTTCCCTCGGCGGTCCGGGCGGTGGCGGTCGCCGGACTGTGCCGCGGCGCGCTCGAGGCGGCGTGCTTCGAGGTCATCAGGTCCCGGCAGCTCGCGGCCGGCGTGCCGCACGCCGAGGTGGAGCGGGCGCTGGAGTCGGCGCACACGCTGCACCACGTGATGGCGCTGGCTTTGTTCGGGTCGACCGACCATGGCATCGAGGTCGTCGGCAAGGTACGCGAGCTTGGCGGTCAGCCGTGCGTCAACGCGTTCTCTTACGCCAAGCGCGGCGTGCACGAAGGGGTGAACGGCGATCTGAAGCGGTTCGTGGAGGACACGGAGAAGCTCGCGAAGGCGCTGCGGCGATGAGCGGCCCTTCGTATCCGGTTCCCGCGGCCGGGTCCGGGGCCCCGCCGGTCTCGCCTGAGGAACTGCTTGACTGGGCCGACCGGCTGCTCACCTCGCCCGTCGAGGGGCTCGGCAACTTGTGGCCGCGCGCCTGCGCGCTGGTGATCCGGCTCGCGCTCGAGCAGAGCCTGGACCGGTACTGGACCCGCGTGCTGCCCGAGGCGGCGGAGTGCGGGATGCGCCAGCAGCTGCTGCTGCTTCCGTTGTACGCGGGCTCGGATGCCGCCGCCGACGCCGGGCTGGACGCCGCGTCGCTGGCGCGAGAGGCGTGGCGGGGGCTGGCGCGCGCGGCGCACCATCACGTGTACGAACTCGCGCCGACGGCCGAGGAGCTGCGCAGATGGCACACGGCGGTGAGCCGGCTGACCGTGCTGCTCGCGGCGGAACCCAATCAGGTGATGGGCTCTCGGTAAATCACAGAAGCCCGAAAACATCCCACAGTACCCGGTAGTATCGATTCGCACCTATCGCAACATGCCGGACACCTGCTGTGGCATCCCGCAGGCCGGCAGAATCCGACTGGCCATGAGTGGGGTGGCGTTCATAACAACGAACGACCTGGGGCAGACCGATGCCGCGCTAGTGCTGCGGTTCAAGCAGGCCCAGACTGAGCGCGAACGCACGGCGGTGTTCGCCGACGTGATCCGCCACCATGGCGAAGCGGTGCTCGGCTGCTGCGCGCAGCGGCTATGGCCCGACGCTGATGCGGCGGTCGCCGCCGCGGGCGATGTTCTCATCGCCGCCCGCCTGGCAATGGCTGACTCCGCGAAGTTGGCGCGCCCGGACCGGCTGCGGGACTGGCTGCTCGGCATCGCGGTCTACGACGGGCTGCCCGCCAGGATCGATGACATCGACTGGGAAGCGGTGCAAGCCCACGACGCCTGCGACACTCCCGGAACGCGGGACTCGCTGGCGGGACGGCCTTCGCTGCGGCCCTGGCTGGAGCAGATCGTGGCCACGCTGCCTGAAGCCCGGCAGCGGCTGTACGACCTGTTCGTGGCGAGGGGCCTGAACAGCCGGATCGCCGCGCGCGAACTAGGCACCAACGTTGCCGGGGTCCGGCGGCTGCGGGGCGAGAACCGGCAGGCGATACTGCGCGCTTTCGAGATCACCGCGCTCGCGGCGGAAGCAGCCCTGGACCCGCTGGGTGGCGAGGCTCCGGAATGCGGTGAACTGCGGCAGATACTGGCTGACGCTCCGCGTGACGGCGACGCGCAGGAGGGCGTTCGGCGTCACGCGGTGGTGTTGCCTGCTGCCCTGCGGTTGACCGTGACACGCCACGTGAGCCTGTGCGGCGCCTGCCAGGACCGGCGTGACGACTGCATGGCGCGGTGGGCACCGGAGCTGCTGCCGATCCTGGCCGGCACCGAACTGAACGACCAGGTCATGGAGGTCCTGCACCCGACGCCGGAGTCCGCGCAGTCCCACGCCGGCGCAGGGGCGCACCGCCGGCCCCGCGCCACACCCGCTGCCCATAAAGGCGCCGCCTCCGTTCGCGGCGCCTGGGCCGTCGTCGCTCGCCCCGCCGCCGCGGCGGCGGGGACCGGGGTGCTCGCGGCACTGCTATTGCTCGGGTTCGTGTGGCCAGGGTTTCTTCACGGCGCTGCGGCCTTCGTGCCGCGCAGTTCCGCCACCTCGTCGTCGCAGGACCCGGGTAGCGGGGGCCTGAACGGCGGCGGTGCCCCGCAGATGATCGGCACCTACGCCGGAGTCCCCGGCCACGACCACGGACGACCGGTGCCGCGTGGAACGGCGGGCCTGTTGGGCACCCTGCCCGCGCAGCCTAGCGGGAGCTGGTTCACCGCGCCTTCGTCGCCGTCCGCCTCGGCGACGCCGCCCTTGGTGTACACGGTTCAGCCTTCCACGTCGCCCACGTCGGCCACGTCGTCTCCGGCTCAGCCGACTTCCGGACCGACGCCGACTAGCTCACCTGCGCCGTCCCCGTCCCCATCTGCTACTCAGCCGACCCCTGTTCCCTCAACCTCGGCTACGAGCCCGGCTCCCTCCACGCCGCCGCCTACCACGGCGCCTCCTACCACGGCACCGCCGTCCACGCCGCCGCCTTCTACATCGGCACCGTCGCCCTCGGCATCGGCATCGGCATCGGCATCGGCCACGGCGTCGCCGTCATCCCCGGCGCCGTCCACGCCGGCCCCGAGCTAGCCGCGGCCAGCGCCGCCGTGCGGCACGCGGCGTCACCCCGTGAGTCAGGGAGTTTCGGATTCCCGGCGGATGCGGTCGGCGATCGTGGTCGCCTCTTCCTCGCTGATCGGGTAGAGCTGGTTGTCCTGGTTCCCCTGCTCATAGAAATAGAGCATCGGCGTGCGCCCCCAGCGGAGGTCGCGACCGAACGCCTCGTCCCGCTGGCCCTTGTCGTGGCTGGTCCGCCGGATCACCCCGGCGGGCTCGCCGCTGGTGCTGCGGTCATCGACAATCGCGTAGTACGTAATATGTTCAGCCATCGCGCTCCTCCGGTGAGTAGTCTTCGATCTCGGTCGCGCCAGGCGGAATCGGGATCATGGCGGACGCCATGACTGGAATGTCTGGAGTCCTTCGGCCTCATCTAGGCAGTCGACCCCGCCCCTCATCGCGACGGACGAATCGGATCGCTCCCAGCACGAACTGTAGCCGACCCGCCAGGCCATCGCCGCCCGGTCATCTCCCGCGCGCGAATTCCTCGATGGGCATCTGGAGACGCCACCGCACGTTCGGGATAAATAAAAAGTATTGCTGAGGTGAGCGCTTGATCGCGGTGCGCGCCAGTTCCGGACCCCGCCCGGAGGGCTGATGGTCCCGGGATGCAAGGAACGCAGCCCCTGCCTATCCGTGACGCAACGGAACAGGCTTAATGGGTAGACAGACACAGAAGGAGCAGCGATGACCGGACACGAGCATCGGATCGTGGTAGGCGTCGACGGGTCGGACTCCTCGAAGGCGGCACTGCGGTGGGCCATCCGCCAGGCGAAGCTGACCGGGAGTTCGGTGGACGCGGTGGCCGCGTGGCACTACCCGACCGCTTATGGCTGGGCGCCCGCAACCCTCGAGGCGACCGACTTCGAAACAGACGCGAAGAACATCCTCACCCAGGCGCTGGCCGAGGTGAGCGGCCTGGAGCCGGACGTCCCTGTCCGTCCGCTGGTGGCCGAGGGGCACGCGGCCGAGGTGCTGCTCCACCAGGCCAAGGGAGCGGACCTGCTCGTCGTGGGCAGCCGGGGCCATGGCGGGTTCACCTCCGCACTCCTCGGATCGGTCAGCATGTACTGCGCGCTGCACGCGCACTGCCCGGTCCTGATACTGCGGGACGGACGCGAGGGCCGCCAGGGAGAGGACGGAAAGGAAGGCTAGTGACCAGCACCGTCGTCAACGGGAAGGCGTGCGAGATCGGCGGCCATACCGGGAGCCTGCTGGCGTACCTGCGCAGCTTCGGCCTGACCGGTGCCAAGCCGGGCTGCGGCGAAGGTGCGTGCGGAGCGTGCACCGTCCTGCTGGACGGCACCCCGGTGCTGGCTTGCCGGACGCCGGCGGGCGAGGCGGCCGGACGTTCGGTCGAGACGATCGAAGGGCTGGCGGGTCCGGACCTGCACCCTGTGCAGCAGGCCCTCGCCGCAGAGCGGGCCGCGCAATGCGGGTACTGCACCCCTGGCATGGCGCTGCGTGCGGCCGCCCTGCTGGCGGCCAACCCCGACCCTAGCGATCAGGAGATCGCCGAGGCGCTGGATCCGAGCCTGTGCCGGTGCGGCTGCCACCCGCGGATCACGCGGGCCGTGCACCAGGCAGCAGCGGCGCTTCGCGGCGCGGACTCCCCGCAGGTCCAGCCTGCCGCGCCGCGCCCCGGGTTCGCTCGGCCGGCCAAGCCCTGGGACCTTACCGAACCAGGGAAGCGGGACTGGTTCGGCACGCTCGGCGACGGTCTTGCCGTGGTGTGGTCCCCGCCCGCGGCCGGCACCGCCCAGGGTTTCGGCCGCCCCGTCGCGGCCTGGCTGCACATCTCCCCGTCCGGCGTAGTGACCGCGTTCACCGGCAAGGTCGATATCGGCCAGGACAACCAGACCGCGCTCCGCTTGCTCGTCGCCGAGGAGCTCGGCATCCCGCTGGACCGCGTGCGACTGGTCCAGGGAGACACCGACCTGTGCCCGTGGGACGCCGGCACGTTCGGCAGCCGGTCGATGCCGGACGCGGGGGAGGCGCTGCGCCGCGCGGCAGCAGGCGCCCGGCAAATCCTGATTCGCCGGGCGGCGACCAACTGGGAAGTCGACCCGGGCACTCTCTCCATGGTGAACGGCATCATCGCAGGCGGGCCGGACGGGGCGAGCGTTGCCTACGAGGCTCTGGTGACCGCGCTGCGCCGGGTCGAAGTGCTGACCGCCGAGCCGCCTGTCACCTCACCGCGGCAGTGGCGCACCGCCGGGCGGCACGGGCACGCGGCGTCGCGCGCCGACGCGGTGACTGGCGCCAGGAAGTTCGTTTCCGACCTGGAACTGCCCGGCATGCTGCACGGCGCCGTGCTCCGCCCGCCCGTGCCCGGCTCGACGTTGCGCGCCGCGGACACCAGCCACGCGGCGGCTCTGCCCCAGGTCACGGTCGTGCGGGACGGCGACTTCATCGGGTTGACCGCCCCCGACCAGGCAACGGCGCGACGCGCCATCGCGGCCATCGTCGCCGACTGGGACCTGCCGCCGCACGGCCCGACCGGCCTGCGGGAAACAGCCGCCTTCCTCCGGGAGCACCCCGTGGACGGCGAGGGCTGGCAGCACGCCATGACGGACACGGCCGGAGACCCGGACGCCGCTCTCAGGACAGCCGTCACCACGCTCGAAGCGACCTACATCACGCCGTACATCGCCCACGTTCCGCTGGAG
>Ga0187807_1000556_pt1 | contig 11788 bp, 10 predicted proteins | sample NC_wetland_sal_i_4_FD_132432 | JGI IMG/M metagenome (GOLD analysis project Ga0187807, IMG submission 132432) | Wetland sediment microbial communities from Neuse River Estuary, North Carolina, USA - ASW_2 | ecosystem: Environmental > Aquatic > Freshwater > Wetlands > Sediment | place: USA: North...
GTCTGCCCGGGGCGCCGGGGTGTAGCGCAGCTTGGCAGCGCGCTTCGTTCGGGACGAAGAGGCCGCCGGTTCAAATCCGGCCACCCCGACCAGCTGAACGGGCATGACAGGTCACGGACCTTGTAGGAACACGCCCAGGGCCCCTAGCCTGGCTCTCAGGGAGTCTAGGAGCCATCGGTACGCTGCTGACTGCCGCTATCGGGGAGAGGGGGGCAAGATGTCTGAGCACGTGGTGAACGACCTCGACAAGCTCAAGGGAATCGGTCCCAAGTACAAAGAGATGCTCAAGAGCATCGGCGTCGACTCGATCAAGGAGCTGCGTCACCGCGACCCAGCGCACTTGAAGCAGATGATCGAAGAACGGCATGGACCGGTTGTGGGCCTGTCCGAGCATGAGACGCAAACCTGGATCGACGAAGCAAAGGCGTACCAGGAGTAGCTCGCCCAGTGCCGCCATGCCCGGACCGCCGGCCGGCGGGAGGTGGCATCGGTAGACGACTGGCGCTCGGGCCTGCGCGAGCTGCTCGCCGCACTTGGCGACACGCTGGCAGCCCACGGCGGCTCGGGTCTGCTGGGGCAGCAGGGATGTGGATGCCGCGTGCCCCGGAGTGCCGAACTCCGCTATTCGCCGTCGCCGAAGTTCCGGCGCAGCGTCTCGCCGTTCGGGGTTCCGCCCAGGGCGGCCGAGATCCTGTCCCACGACCAGTCGGCGGCGCGGGCTTCGCGCACGGCGACCCGGATCGCGTTCTGGGCCACGCGGCGGGCGTCCATCGCGCTCTTCATGAGTTCTTCGATCGTCGTAGTCATGCCTCATATCGTGCCACAAAATGTGGCACATGTCGAGCATTCATCCACAAGGTCAAGAACTGGTAAAGGACGTACTCCGGAGTTAACGATCATGCGTCCCCTTTAGTAGGGAAATGGCGCACGGGGCAGACACCTGAGCGAACCCGCATCCAGAAGGTCCAGAAGGGAGGTAGGCACAGCGGTGGGGCACTCGCTTGGCATCCAGTACGCAGGCGTTTCGGTGATGCTCGGTATAGGATTTCTTACTCTCTGGCTCCTGCTCGCAGGTCACAGCATCAAGGATCTCTCGGCTCGGGCGATGCTCAGCCTGGGCGGCCACCTCCGCACCCGTCCCGATCCGTGGCTCGAGCGAACACTGCGCGCCGCCTTCACCGAGTTCGATCGCGAGCTCGCCCTGATCATGGAGGACCGGCGGGCAGCCGGCGACCGGAACGACCGCCGCTAGGCCTCATCGCCCCGACCACTGAACACCGCGTGTCGTTCAACATATAGCAACCGCTCGGATACTCACAGAGTGTATCTTCCGAAGTACCGCGCACAACATCAGCCACTGTCGCGGTGGGCTACCGCCCGCGACGCGACGAGTCGCCAGGAACGGAAGGACCCGCCCATGAGGCTGACCGTGATCGGGTGCGGGCACCTCGGCGCTACCCATGCCGCGTGCATGGCCGAGATCGGCCATGACGTGCTGGGCGTCGACATCGACCAGGACAAAGTGGGACTGCTCAACACGGGCCGCGCCTGGTTCGCCGAGCCCGGGCTCGACGACATGCTCGCCCGCCAGACGCAAGCCGGGCGGTTGCGCTTCACCACGAGCTTCGCGGAAGCGGCCAGGTTCGGAACCGTCCACTTCCTCGGCGTGGGGACCCCTGGCCTGCCCGGCGACGAAGGGTACGACCTGTCGCAAGTGTTCGGCGCGGCGGCCGCGCTCGCCCCGCACCTGACTGGCCCCGCCCTCGTCATCGGCAAATCCACGGTCCCGCCGGGCACCGCCAGCCGCCTCGCCAGGGAACTCAACAGCACCGCGCCGGCGTCAGGCGCGGTCGAGGTCGCGTGGAACCCGGAGTTCCTCCGCGAGGGGCACGCGGTGGCCGACACGCTCCGCCCCGACCGCATCGTCGCCGGGGTGCCAAGCCTCGCTGCCGAGACGACGACGCGCGAGATCTACCGGCCGCTCACCGAGGCGGGCGTGCCGCTGATCGTCACCGACCCGGTGACCGCGGAACTCGTCAAGGGCGCGGCCAACGCGTTCCTCGCCACCAAGGTGTCGTTCATCAACGCGATGGCCGACATCTGCGCTGCTACCGGCGCGGACGTGGCCACGCTTGCCGATGCCCTTGGCCTGGACTCCCGCATCGGGCGCGCGTTCCTCACCGCGGGTCTCGGCTACGGCGGCGGGTGCCTGCCGAAGGACGTCCGCGGGCTCCGCGCGTTCGCCACCACCACGGGCGCCCGGGGCAGCGGTGCCGCCGCCCTGCTCACGGTGATCGACGAGATCAACTCCGCCCGCCGGCAGCGGGTCGTGGACCTCGCCAGGACCCTGCTTGGCGACCCGGCCGGGAAGCGGATCACGCTGTGGGGCGCCGCGTTCAAGCCCGGCACCGACGACGTGCGCGACTCGCCCGGACTTGACGTCGGCGACCGACTCTCCCGCCTCGGCGCGGACGTGGTGGTATACGACCCGCAGGCCACGGGGAACGCCCTGGTGGAGTTCCCGCACCTCGGCTTCGCCGACACCGCGGTGGCGGCCGCGCGCGAGGCGGACGCCGTGCTCGTGGTCACCGCCTGGCCGGAATTCGCGGCGATCGACCCGGCGGCGGTCACCGCCGCGGTCCGCGACCGCCTGCTCATCGACGCATGCCAGGGCATCGACCCGATGCGGTGGCGGGCCGGGGGCTGGACGGTGGCCGCCCCCTTCCCCACCCAAGACAATCATCCCGAACGTAAGCGGCTTACTCCCGAGACCCCCGCTTCTCACCAGGGCTGAGTCATCATCGTCCACACTCGTCCGTAGTCAATGGCCCATCTACCGCGTTTGCCGGGCGACGCGGCCGGACGGGGCGTTAGCCCGCGGTGATGGACTTCGGGCCGGTGACGCGGCCGCCGAGCAGACCCGTGCGGAGCGTGGGAGCCGGGATTGGCAGCGGAGCGGCGCTCGCGCCGCTCTTGCCGCGCTTCTTCGGGTCGGCGGCGAGCCGCAGCGCCAGCGCGGGGCACATCTCCACGGCCTGCTGCGCGTCCTTTTCCAGCCAGGGCGGCACCGGGATGGGCATGACGACGGGGAACCCCGTCTTGTCCAGGTGGATGAGCTCTGGCACCAGGTGCGCGCACAAGCCGTGCCCTTCGCAGCGCACCCAGTCGACGATGAGCTGCTTGGCGTCCGCCGTCTCGGGGCCTTCGGGAAGCGGCAGCACGCCGCGGACCGGGCGGCCGCAGGAGGAATGGAAGACGTGCGCCGCGAGGTCCTCGGTAAAGACCTCGAGCGCGGACAGCACGAATCGGGTGGTGCCGTCCGGGTGGGAGCAGGCGCCGCGGCCGTTGACCGAGGCCGCCGAGCGCCTGGCCACGTCGAGCGCCTCGATCCCGCCCGATCCGTCGACGATCGCCGCGAGCGCGCGCGCGATCGACGGGAGTCCGAGCTTGCACGGACCGCACTGCCCGGCCGACTCCCCGGCCAGGTAGTTCGCGATCCGGGAGACTTCGCCGAGCGGGCAGGTGCCGTCGCCGAGCGGCAGCACGATCCCCGACCCGAACGTGCCGCCCGCGGCGGCCAGCCCCTCCCGGCCGACTGGGACCTGGTAAGCGGCTTCGGCGTCCAGCCACATGCCGTGGTATCCGCCGACAAGCACGCCATCGCCGGCGGGCGCCTGGCAGATGTCAAGGACCGCGCCGAGCGGAATGCCCGTGGGACACTCCACGACAGCCGCGTGCTTCGCGGATCCGCTGACGCTGAGCAGCACCGTGCCCGGTTCCTCGGGCACGCCGACCGAGGCGAACCTGGTCGGGCCAAGCAGCGCGAGCACCGACACCTGCGCGAACGTCGACGCGTTGGACAGCAGGGTCGGCAGGTCGTCCACGCCCTGCTCGGCGGCCAGCGTCTTGCGGCCGGGCGGCACCGGCTTCTTGCCGTTGATGCCGCGAACGAGCGCGCCCGACTCACCGGAGATGAAGCGCTCCGGCTGCTGGACGACCCGGACCATCTTCCGCAGCCCGGGCTCGGCCGCGATCGCCGCCTCGATCGACCGGTTGGCCAGTTCGTTACTGGTCACGCCGACGATGATCTCCTCGGCCTCAATGGCCTCGGCGACCAGCGCCGCACCGCTCAGGATCAGGTACGGAGACCTGATCATGAGCATCTTGTCCTTGAAGGAGCCGGGCTCGCCCTCGGTCGCGTTGACCACGACGATGGACGGCTGCCCGGTCTTCTTGGACGCGTCGATGACCGCCTTCAGCTTGCGCGCGAACGGGAAGGCCGCGCCGCCCTGGCCGCGCAGGTCCACCTGGGACGCCGCCGAGATCAGCTCGTCGGCCGACATCCGCGGCAGCGGGCCGAAGACATCGGTGTGCGCCTCGAGGTCAAGCCGCGTCATCCGGTCCAGGCCGGCCGTCATCCGGGCAGCCCCGATCCGCATGATCGTCGGCACGTCGAGTTCTGTCGGCGAACTCGGGTTCATCGAAGGTCGTCACCACCACGGTACGGGTCACGGGCACCCCGGTAGCCGGGCATGCCAGGTCCTGGCTCCCGATACCTGAGGCCGGGATCGGGCTCGGGCGCGCCACCATCCCACGGCGGCAGGCCGTAGTTCCAGTCGACGGAGCTACCGTCACGCCCTGCGCCCCGGCGCGCCGTGCCGCGCGGTCCCTGCCCGCGGCCGGTGCGGCCGTCAGGCTGGTCCGCGGCCCGCCGGCGGCCGCGTGCCGGGGCCCCGTCCCGGCGGCCCGACGGCGCGGCAGCGCCCGGCCAGGTCTCGGCAGCGGCGTGCGGCACCGGCCCGGAGTCGGCGCGCGGCATCGGGCCGCCCGCGGCCCGCGGGATCGGCCCGGTAGCGCCTCGCGACCCACGCCCGGTCCCGGCGCGCGGCGCCGGCCCGGTGTCATGCCGCGGCGCGGCGCCACCCCAGGAGCCATTGGCCTCCGCGGGGTTCCCCGCCCGTGGCACAGGTCCCGTATTCGCCCGCGGTAGCGGGCCGGTCGCGGCCCGGGGCATGGGTCGCGTGGCTGGCCGTGGCTGCGGGCCGGTCGCGGCCCGGGGCATGGGGCCGGTTCCCGGCCCGGTCGCGGGCCCTGAAACACGCGGCATCGGTCCGCTGGCCGCACGCGGCTGCGGACCGGTGTCACGCCGCGGCGCGGTGCCGCGGCCCCGGACACCACCAGCCGGCGCGCGATAGCCCGCCTGCGGCATGGGGCCGGAATCCGCCCGCGGTATCGGCCCAGTCGCCGCCCGGGGCATGAGTCCGGAATCCGCCCGCGGCATCGGCCCGGTGGCTGCCCGCGGCAGCGGTCCGGTCGTCGCCTGCGGCATCGGCCCTGTCGTTGCCCGCGGCTGCGGGCCCGTGGCCGCCCGTGGCAGCTGCCCCATCGGCGCCCGTGGCATCGGGCCAGTCGCCGGACGCGGCATGGGCCCGGTCCCGGCGCGCGGCTGCGGTCCGGTGGCCGCCCGTGGCATCGGCCCGCTCGCAGCGCGGGGCATCGGCCCGGCGGTGTCGCTGCGCGGTGCGCCCAGGTAACGCGGCGGTCCCTCGTATCCCGGCTCGTAGAACGGCTGCCGGCCGTCGTTCTCGCCTGGTCCCGGGGGGAGCTCGGCGATGGATGCCCGCCGACCCGTGGTCGCCCGCGCGTTCCAGTCGCCGACCGGCGCGGTCAGCATCGGCTGCGGGCCCGACTGGGCGGCGAGCGCCGTCTGCGAGGCAGCGCGAACCATGTTGAGCTGCGCGAACATGGACGCGGCGCGCATCGGGGCGGAGCCAGATGTGGCCGACTCCGGCACCGGCGGCGCGCTCAGGTTCTCCTTGGGGCGCAGCGAATTGGCCAGGATCCGCACCGCCAGCGCGACGGCGACGAACGCGACGACGAACCCGTAGCTCCAGTCCACGTAGGGCTTGCCAGGCCGGCCGCCGAGCAGGCCGTGCCAGACGCCGAAGACGAACGCGACGTACGACGTGTAGTGGATCGCCCGCCAGCGCCAGGCATTGCCGTTCGCGGTGAACCGCTTCCGCAGGATGCCCGTTACCACGATTAGCAGGATGAGATCGGAGGCGATCGTCCCCAGCCCGATGTAGAAGGTGCGGAACGGTGACAGGAACGGCACGAACGCGTCGAGCACGTGCGAGCGCTGGGCGAGGATCTCGGTGACGATGTGGACGATCAGGAACGTCACGGCCCCGAAGGAGGCAGCGCGGTGCGCCGACTGGACGAAGACCCGGTGCCCTGGGTTGAGGATCATGCGGTCCGTCGCCACCAGGCCGAGCGCGACCGAGGTGCACAGCGCGATCAGCGCGAAGACGCCCGCGTAGTAGAGCATGAAGTGCTGGGTAGCCGCGTCGATGACATGACCGGTGCTGGTCAGCGCCAGGAACGCGAGGATGACGACAGTGCCGCCGACCGCGACGCCGTAGATCTTCGTCGCGTGCTCGGCGACTATCCCGTCAGAGGACGGGCGAGCGCTCTCACGGCCGCGGGGACGGCTGCGAGTCGTTGCCACGGGGTTACCTCCTCGACAGTCGCTACATGCATTCTGCGTAGTGCGTAACTCCGGTGCGCGCCCCACCGCGTCCGTTATCCGCCACTCAGGCGGTCCGACTCTATCAGTCCGGATAAACGTTAGGACACAAAACGATATATATCCAGGATCTTAACTGGATGTGTTCGATTTCTGTGCGCGACCAGCAACGCACTCCGCGCAAGGACCCCCGCGGAGCATCTAGTCCCTTTATACCGCCACCGGCATAGCGATGCCTGTGAAATTGCGAATGAGAATATAACGACCCGGAATCAGACATCGATCACGAAACCGGTCGGGAGAACTCGGCGGCGACCAGTTCGGCGATCTGAGCGGTGTTGAGCGCGGCGCCCTTGCGCAGGTTGTCACCGCAGACGAAGAAGTCGATCGCGCTCGGGTCGTCGAGGGACTCCCGGACCCGGCCAACCCATGTCGGGTCGGTGCCCACCACGTCGGCCGGCGTCGGGAACTCGCCGCGCTCCGGGTCGTCGCAGAGCACGACACCGGGCGCGGCCCCCAGCGCGTCCCACGCGGCCTCCCGGCCGACATGGCGTGAGAAGCGGGCGTGCACCGCGACCGAGTGGGTCGTCACGACCGGAACCCGGACGCAGGTCGCGTTGACCCGCAGCGAGGGCAGGCCCAGGATCTTGCGCGACTCGTTGCGGATCTTGAGTTCCTCCGAGGTCCACCCCTCGTCGCGCAGCGAGCCGGCCCACGGCACCACGTTCAGCGCCAGCGGCGCGGGGAACGGGCCGAGGTCGCCGACGGTGCCGCGCAGGTCGCCGGCCCGCTGGCCGAGCGTCCTGGTGCCGGCGACCTTGTCCATCTGCCCGTAAAGCGTGTCGATGCCGGCCTGCCCCGCGCCCGACGCCGCCTGGTAGGAGGCGACGATGAGCTCTTCGAGGCCGAACGCCCGGTGCAGCGCGCCCACTGCCACGATCAGCGACAGCGTGGTGCAGTTCGGGTTCGCGATGATCCCCTTGGGCCGCCGGGACGTGTCCGAGGGGTTGACCTCCGGCACCACGAGCGGCACGTCGGGGTCCATCCGGAACGCGCCCGAGTTGTCCACGCAGACGGCCCCGCGAGCGGCCGCCACCGGCACCCAGGCTGCCGACACCTCGTCGGGCACGTCGAACATGGCCACGTCAACCCCGTCGAAGGCGTCCTCCGACAGCGCGATGACCTCGGTCTCCGCGCCGCGCACCTTCAGCCGCCGCCCGGCGGACCGCTGCGAGGCGATCAGCCGGATCTCCCCCCAGACGTCCTGCCGGGTGGAGAGCAGGTCGAGCATGACGGTGCCGACCGCGCCGGTCGCGCCGACAACGGCCAGCGTGGGGCGAGGGCTCATCGGCCGGTCCCCCCGTACACCACGGCCTCGACCTCGTCGGCCTCAAGGTCGAACGCCTTGTGCGTCGCCTTCACCGCGGTGTCCACGTCGTTCTGGCTCACCACGACGGAGATGCGGATCTCCGAGGTGGAGATCATCTGGATGTTCACGCCCGCCTCGGCGAGCGCGGCGAAGAACTTGGCGCTGATCCCCGGGTGGGACCGCATGCCCGCGCCGATCAGCGAGACCTTCCCGATCCGGTCGTCGTACAGGACTTCCTGGAAGCCGACCTTCTCCTGGGCCGCGCGCAGCAGTTCGAGCGCGTTCTGCCCGTCAGTGTCCGGCAGCGTGAACGAGATGTCGGTGCGGCCGGTCGCGATCGCGGACACGTTCTGCACGATCATGTCGATGTTGATGCCGGCCGCGGCCACGATGCCGAAAATCCGTGCCGCCTCGCCGACCTTGTCCGGCACGCCGACCACGGTGATCTTCGCCTCGCTCACGTCGTGCGCGACCCCGGAGATTATGGCCTGCTCCATCCCGGCTTCCTCCGACTCCTCCGATGCGTGCCCCATGACCCAGGTGCCTGTCTTGTCGCTGAACGATGACCGGACGTGGATCGGCACCCCGTACCGCCGCGCGTACTCCACGCACCGGGGCACCAGCACCTTCGAACCGCACGCGGCCATCTCGAGCATTTCCTCATAGCTGATCCGCGGCAGCCGGCGCGCGGTCCGCACGATCCGCGGGTCGGCGGTGAACACGCCGTCCACGTCGGTGTAGATCTCGCATACGTCCGCGCGCAGCGCGGCCGCGAGCGCGACCGCCGTGGTGTCCGTGCCGCCGCGGCCGAGCGTGGTGACGTCCTTGGTCGTCTGGGACACTCCCTGGAAGCCGGCCACGATCGGGATCGCGCCCTCGGCGAGCGCGCTGGAGATCCGGCCCGGCGTGACGTCGATGATCCGCGCCCGGCCGTGCACCGCGTCGGTGATCACGCCGGCCTGCGACCCGGTGAACGACCGCGCCTCCATGCCCAGGCTGGCGATCGCCATGGCGAGCAGCGCCATCGAGATCCGCTCGCCGGCGGTCAGCAGCATGTCGAGCTCGCGCAACGGCGGTGCCGGGCTGACCTCGTTAGCCAGGTCGATCAGCTCGTCGGTGGAGTCCCCCATCGCGGACACGGCCACGACCACCTGGTCGCCGACCTTGCGCGTGGCCACGATGCGCCGCGCTACGCGTTTGATGCCCTCGGCGTCGGCTACTGAGGAACCACCGTATTTCTGCACGACAAGGGCCACATGGCCAGAGTGTAGCTGGCACCTGGGGCCAACGCCCAATCTAATTAGTCACACGTCGAGCAGCCGGCGCCCCTCGAAGGCACGGCCGAGCGTCACCTCGTCCGCGTACTCGAGGTCCCCGCCGACCGGCAGCCCGCTCGCGGGCCGGGTCACCCGCAGCCCCAGCGGCTTGACCAGCCTGGCGAGATAGGTCGCGGTGGCCTCGCCCTCGAGGTTCGGGTCGGTCGCCAGGATCAGCTCGGTGACGGTCCCGTCCGCCAGCCTGGCCATCAGCTCGCGGATCCGCAGGTCATCGGGCCCGACTCCGTCGATCGGGCTGATCGCGCCGCCGAGCACGTGGTACCTGCCGCGGAACTCGCGGATCTTCTCCACGGCCGCGACGTCCTTGGGCTCCTCGACGACACAGATCACCGACGGGTCTCGCCGGGTGTCGAGGCAGATCCTGCACTCCTCGGCCTCGGCGACGTTGCCGCAGGTCTTGCAGAACCGGACCCGCTCGGTCACCTCGATCAGCGCCGCCGCCAGCCGCCTGACGTCCTCCGGATCGGCGGCGAGCAGGTGAAAGGCGATGCGCTGCGCGCCCTTCGGCCCGACTCCGGGCAGCCGCCCGAGCTCGTCGATGAGGTGCTGGATGACGCCCTCGTACATGCCCCGCCGTCAGCTTTCGTCTTCGTCGTCTTCGTCTTCGTCGTCTTCTTCGTCGTCGTACTCGTCTTCGTCTTCGTCTTCGTAGTCGTCGTCTTCGTCGTCGTAGTCGACGGCCTGCGGGCCGGCCCCGGGCAGGCCGAGGCCGGACAGATCCAGCCCGGGCACGCCGCCGCTGATCGCGCCGAGCTGCCGCTGCTGGAGGTCCGCCGCGGCGCTCGCGGCGTCCCGTACCGCGGCGAGCACGAGGTCGGCGATGGTCGCCGCGGTCTCCGCCGGATCCGCCGGGTCGATCACGCTTGGGTCGATGGTCAGGTCGAGCAGCTCGCCGGCGCCGCTCACGACCGCCCTGACCGCACCACCGCCCGCTGTTCCGGTCACCTCGCTGTCGGCGAGCGCCTGCTGCGCGCTCGCCAGCTGCGCCTGCATCTGCTGCGCAGCCGCGAAAATCTGCTGCATGTCAAAGCCGCCAGGTTCCATACCGAGAGCCTACTTCCGCGCTCGCTGCTTCTAGTCCTCGTACTCGGCGATGATCTGGGCGCCCAGCTCCCGCTGCACTAGCGCCATCCCGGTCAGTTCGGTCGTCGCGGGCCCGGCCATGTCCTCGTCGTCCGGATCAAACTCCTCGTCTGGTGGTGGGGGAAGATCCGACATTCCGAACGGACCCGTTCCCCCGCCCCCTCGGCCCATGCCACCCGACGGCGGGGCGGGCGCCTGCGGCGGCTCCGCCGGGTACGCCAGGGACGGCCCGTCCGCGGGCGAATCCGCCGGGCCGGCCGGCGTGCTGCCGGGCCGCGCCGCCGGCGCTGGCTGGCCGGCCTCCGGCGCGGGCGCCGGAGGCGGCGGGGGCGGTGGCGAAGCCGGCCCGGGCCCCTGGCGGCGCCGCTCCCCCGGCGGCGGGTCGCCGCCGGCGACCGCCCGGACCACGACGTTCACCCCGAACCGCGCCTGCAGCACCTGCTTGAGCAGGTCCTCGTACCCGCTGCTCTGAAAGCCCTTCACGTCCCCCTGCCGCGGGAACCTGAGGGTGAGCACGCCCTCGTCGAGGGAAACGACGCTAGCGTTGCTGAGCAGCATCCAGGCGACCCGCCGCTTGGCCTTGAGCGCCTCGAGCACGCCGTCCCACCCCTGCCGGAGCGTCTCCGCCGTCGCCGTCCCGCGGGGCGCGGAGGGTGCGGCAGCGGCGGCCGGGGCCGCCGCTGCCGCCACGCCCGCGGGCTGCGCCGCCTGGGAATGCGATGGCTCCGCAGGCGGCTGGGCCGGGCCCGGTTCTGGAGCGGGCTGGACCTGGGGAGGCTCCGCGCTGGCGGGCCTGCTCCCATCGGGAGATGCGGGAGGTGCCGGAGTCAGCCGCGTACGTTCGGGAGAAGACTGAGTCAGCGCACCTGTCTCGAGGCGCTCGAGCCTGGCCAGGATCGACCGCTCGCCGGTCGCCGCCGCAGGGAGGAGCACCTGCGCGCACATCAGCTCGAGCAGCAGCCGGGGCGAGGTGGCGCCGCGCATCTGGTCGAGGCCGGCGCTGATGATCTCGGCCGCGCGGGTCAGCGCCGCCAGCCCGGAGCGGCTGGCCTGCGCGGTCAGCGCGTCCGCGCGGTCCGGCGGCACGTCGAGCAGGCCGGTCGCGATCGCGTCGGGGACCGAGGCGAGCACGATCAGGTCGCGGAACCTGTCCAGCATGTCGGTGGCGAACCGGCGCGGCTCGTGCCCGCCCTCGATGACCCGGTTCACGGCACGGAACACCGCCGCGCCGTCCCCGTCGGCGAATGCGTCCACGATCTCGTCGAGCAGGCTGGCGTCGGTGAAGCCGAGCAGCGCGACAGCGCGGTCGTACTTGATTCCGCTGTCGTCCGAGCCCGCGAGCAGCTGGTCGAGGATGGACAGCGTGTCTCGCGCGGAGCCGGCCCCGGCCCGCACCACCAGCGGCAGCACGGCCGGGTCGAACGGGACGCCCTCGGAGTTGAGGATCTCCTCGACGAGCTCGCGCATCACCGA
>Ga0187807_1000557_pt1 | contig 11782 bp, 7 predicted proteins | sample NC_wetland_sal_i_4_FD_132432 | JGI IMG/M metagenome (GOLD analysis project Ga0187807, IMG submission 132432) | Wetland sediment microbial communities from Neuse River Estuary, North Carolina, USA - ASW_2 | ecosystem: Environmental > Aquatic > Freshwater > Wetlands > Sediment | place: USA: North...
GGCCCTGGCCGTGGTGATGATTGTGCTCACGACGGCGCTCAGCTGAGGTCAGCGGGCCCGCATTCGCCGGGCGGATGGATCCATGGAGGCGACGAGGGCATGGCGGATTACCTGCCTGCGGTGCTGATCGTAGTGGCGCTCGCGTTGTACCTGCTCGGCGAGCGGCACACCGCCACCCGTCCCGCCCGTCCCCGCAGCCCGCGCCCCCGTCAGCGCTCGCTCGCCTTCTACGCCGGGCTGCTCACCATCGCGATCGCGCTCTCCCCGCCGGTGGACGCGCTCGCGGACAAGCTGTTCTGGGTGCAGATGATCCAGCGCCTGCTACTGCTCACGGCCGCTGCGCCGCTGATCGCGGTCGGCCGGCCATGGATCTCGCTCTGGCGGCCGTTCCCGCCCCGGGTGCGGCGCCCGGTCGCCAGGGCCGTCATCCGGTCGCCATCCTGCGCACCGATCCGCGGGCTCTTCCGTGCGCTCGCCCGGCCTCCCGGCGCGTGGATCGCGTTCAGCATCAACCTCGTGTTCTGGCACCTGCCCGGCCCGAACGACCTGACGCTACGTAACGGCTACGTGCATATCCTCGCGTGCAGCAGCTTCCTGCTGTTCGGGATCTTCTTCTGGATCCAGGTGACCGGCTCCTCCCGCGCCACGTCCACGCCCCCGTACTCGCGCCGCATCGGCTACGTGGCGTCCGCCATGCTGACCAACGTGGGGCTGGCGATCTTCCTCGCGTTCGCCCAGCACCCGCTCTACGCCCCCTATGCCGAACTAGCGCACCGGCCGGGCGGCATTACGGCGCTGGCCGACCAGCAGATCGGCGCCGGCGTGATGTGGGCCGCGGGTGACCTGCCGTTCGCGATCGCCCTCGCCTTGCTGGTACAACACTGGCTGGCGGCGCATGAGGCCACGACGCCCCGCCTTGACCAGCTGGTCGCGGGCGCGCTCGATCGCGGGTGGCCAGCAAGCGCAGGCCAGCCGCCGGCACCGCTGGCACAGGCGGCCGCACTGCCGATTGAAACCACCCCGGCAACCGGGCCGACGACCGGCGGGCATGCCGGGCGGCGGGAAGGCCCACCGTGACCACCCCGCCACAGGGCCAGCCGACCGCAAGAGAGCGCGAGCCCTGACGGCCGAGGGCGCGTCCAATGGTCCCTTTGTTTCATGGCCGGCGAGGCAGGTGGGCATCATCTGCCCCATCCGGCTTTGAGCTCGCCGAAGAGGCCGGCGGACGGGAATGCGTCCTGCCGCTCGGGTAGCCGAGAAGATCTGCTCCTCCGGGACCTGCGGGGGCACCCTGGTACCACAGGTGGCTGATCTGCTCCCACTGGCGCCTTTCCTCACCGTAAGACCGCGGCCTCTTCAGTCCTGTCGCGTCCAACAGCAGGCCGCGGTGCACATCGAAGGCCGCGCGGACCAGTTGCGCGTAGGGACGGGCGGTTTGCACCGCGCCTATGTAGGTGAGCCACATGATCAGGACGCCGCCGCCGAAGCACGCCACGGCGGCGTACCAGGGCAGCAGGATGGCGGAAACGATGGTGCCGCACACCGCGAATACCGATGCCAGGGCGCCCATGACCGACATGAGGTCAAGCGGCGTCTTCGCGGCCGCTATCGCGGCGACGAACGGGTCGGGGAGCACGACGTAGAGCCGGGGCCAGACGACGACGGCGTTGATCTCGTAGCGTTCCAGCGCGTGGTCCTCGGCGGCGCGCAGGATGTTCCCCAGCCGCGTAGGCAGGACGCGGTCGTTCACCAGCGGGTAGTCGAAGTAACGACGAGCGAACACCTCGGGATCATCCATCGCCGCCTGACGCTCCCGGTGCCTGGCTTGCCGCCGCCGGTAAAGCCACGACAGCCATGAAGGCCAGTACCCTTCGCCGGCCCTGATGAACACCGGGATCAGGGCGGCGACGAGATACGCGGAGAGGGTGACCCAGGCTAGGGCCAGCGCGGCGAGCGTCACCTGGAACTGCGCCGGCTGCCGCAGCCACCATCCGGTGGCAGGTGACCAGCCGACTCCGGTGACGATCAGCGCGCCGAGGCCGCCCCAGCACAACAGCGAGGGCAGCCAGGCGGTGAGGACGAGGCGCCGGTCGAGCAGCCCCAGCAGGCCGCCGGTCAGTGACGTCAGCATGCGGTCAGTCCCACGTGATCGTGAGCGGGTGGCCTTGCGTGCAGCGGGTCTGGCCGACGGCGAAGTACGAGACGACGTTCACGGTCCCGCAGGTGGTGCAGGTGAGCCGCAGCGGCGTGACCGGCGGGACTCCATGGAGTTGCTGGTCGCCCAGCAAGCCGGACCGGAAGGGGGCGTGCTCCACGAGGTAATCACTGACGGTATCCGCAGTGAGTATCCCGGCGCAGCGGGAGTCCCGCACCACCAGCAGGCCAGGAACGCCGTTGTTGAGGAGCCCCACGATGTCGTCGGCGAGCGCCCGGCGCATCGGCTCGCTCGCGTCGATCGGGACGATGGGCGCGCGGCCGTCTTGAGTGAGCAGCAGCAGCGGGCGGTCCTCGTCGTCGGACAGCACCCCGAACTCGAGCCCGGACCTGGCCAGCTCGGCGGCGCCCTCGGCGCCGCCCGCGCTGAGCCGTAGGTAGGCGGTGTCGGCGTAATCTTCGACCAGGTCGGAGTCGCTCATCGTTTCTCCCGTCGGATCATCCGGGATCCCCGATCAGTATGAAGGGAGCCCAGTGCTCCGCACCGCTGAACGGGCGGCGCGAGTAGTCGGGATCGCGCTGCCGCCGCGCGGCGAGCCGGACGCGCTCGCGCAACTGTGCGGCCTGGCTGGTCTCCGCTTCGGTCAGGTCGGCGTCATGCGACAGGACGCCGCTGATGCCTGTCTTGGCGGCGTCCAGGTCGCCGGCCATGAACCGGAGGCTGGCTTCGGCCAGGCCGATCGCCGCCTCCGCGCGCGGGTCGCCTGGCCGAAGCCGGCGGGCGCGCGCCAGGTGATCGAGGACATCGGTCACGGTGGCCTGACGCAGCCGCAGTTGCGCGTCGTGCAGCGCGGCCGGCTTGCTGGCACCGTCGAGTACTCGCTGGTAGAACTCGAGCATCAGCATGGAGGACGACAACTGGTCCACCGGCCACAGGCTCGCGATCACCGCCACCGACCCGGCGTACAGCGCGGACCTGACCAGGCCGAGAAGCTCGTCACCGGCCAGACGTTCACTGATCCCGGTGTCACAGGCGCCCATGGACACGAGCCCGCCGTCGAGCCGCAGGCCGAGCAGGTGCCGCGCCGTGAGCGGGCCGTCCGCCAGCTGGAGCCCTGAGTCGAGGCCGGCCGACTGATCGCTGAATCCGTGCACGGCGAAATGCGCGACCGCCGGGGCCCCGGCTTCGGCGAGGCTGCCTGCCAGCGCTTCGAGCGTCGCGGCATGGCCCGTGAAGCATCGGACGCTCAGCTGATGCTCCGTCAGCAGGTCGCTCAGGGCAAGGGCCCCCGCACGCGCCAGGGGCAGCGGACTGTCTTGGGCGGTATCGGCAAGGATCAGCGCATCACCGGTGGCCGCGTCTCGTCTGACGAGGCAATGGCGCAGCACGCCAGCGCTGGGGACATAGCTGACGATATTGCGCTCGCCGAGCGGCTGCCCGTCGATGCCGACGGCGTGCAGCGGGAGACTGTGCAACGTGTCGTGCGGGCAGAGCAGGACACGGTCCCCGGGCGCGGCCCAGGCCGATAGCGGCGCGACCAGCGGTGCCAGGAGTTCTTCGGTCCGCCGCCAGGACGGGTCGGCGGGATCGGCGGCAGCGGCGCGCAGTTCTGCCAGGTCCACCTGGACGGGTACCGGTTCCGGCTCCCTGCCCGGCGTCACCCCGACGACCGCGGTCACGGTGTCCCGCAGGTAGTAGTGGACGAATACGAGCCCTCGTCCGGGGTCGCCGGCCGCGACGCGATCCAGCAGATGCCGCATGTCCGGCCAGGAAGGGGCGTGCGGGACGGCAGCCCCGTCGAGCCGACGCAGCAACTCCTGGCCCTTCGCTCTTTCTATCCACTCCACGCAGCCGCGCGGATCGTCGGCGGCCGTCAAGGTGACCAGCCGGTCGATGTCCTCCAGCCGGTCCGCGCCGAAGTAGGTGAGGGCTTCGTCTTCCCGTGTCAGCAGCTCCCGCGACTGCTGCATGACGTCGGCGGCCCGCGCATAATGTGACCGGGCACCGGCTTCGTCGCCGGACTTGAAGCAAAGGTCACCCCAGTGCAGTTCGACATCGTGGACTTCCAGCGGGTCGGCCAGCTCAGCCGCCAGCTGATCGGCCTCGGCCAGGAACTCCCCCGCCTCGCCGAAGCGCCCGTCGTCCCGCGCGATCGCCGCGAGGTCCACGAGGGAGTCCACCACACGGCGCCGGTAGCCCCCCGCGCGGAACAAGGCGACCGCGGGTTCGTGCAGTTCCCGCGCACGCGCCGGATTCCCCCGGGCGATCTCGATCGACGCAAGTGCGGCACGGCAGTCTGCCGCACCGCGCGAGTCGCTGGACCTCTGGTACAGCTCGAGCGCCTCGTCGAGCCACCAGGCCGCTTCGTCCCACTCGCCCCTGGCGTCGTGCAGATTCGCCAGGTTGTACAGGGCCGTCGCCTCGTTACCCTGATCTGCCAGCTTCCGGTACAGCGCGAGAGCTTCAAGGTAGTGGTCCTGCGCGGCGCCTGGACGCCCCAGTTTCTCCTCCGTGAGTCCCAGCGCGGTCAGCGCGTGTGCCGTGACCGCCTCGAGCCCGCGCTCCCTGGCCCGCTCCAGCGCCTCGGTCAGCTGGTCATATGCCTCGCTGAGCCGGCCCGCGTCCTTGAGCGCTATCCCGAGATCTACCTGCGCGCTCGTGGCGCCGTCGGTGTCGTGGCGAGTCCGCGCGTGGCTGATCGCCTGCTGATGGCAGGCCACCCCGGCTTCGGCATTACCCAGTTCGACCTCGACGCCGCCGAGCGTCTTGAGCACGGCACCGAGGTACTCGCCGCCCGCAGGCGCCGAACTGAGCAGGTCGCGCGCCCGGAGCAGGACCTCCCTGGCCCGCACGCCATCCCCGGCCTGATCCAGCGCGAGGCCGAGATTGTGCGATATCACCCCGAGCATGACGGTCTCGCCGGCCCGTTCGGCCTCCGCTGCCGCCTGATCGTAAAGACGGATGGCGTCCCCGACGCGTCGGTCGTCCCATGCCCGCTCGGCGGACTTCGCTATCCGGCGCCAGCGCGCCATGCCCACCCCCAGCCGCGTGCCACGCGCCGTCACGATCGCGCTGCCTCGGCGCGCACTCCGCCTGCGACCTCATTATCCTCTGGATAACGATCCCGTGTTCCCGCGCTGATGTTTAAGGCAGCTTCTGCAGCCCGGCGGCGGTGAGCAGGTAGCCGGGGGCAGCGGTCGCCGGGTCGGCCCGTACCAGGTCCACCAGGGCGGACCCGGCCATCTCGGGGGTCCACAGCTCCCCCATCTGCTTCAGGTATGCCTCCTCGGTCTGGCCGCCGCGGGCCGCGTACGCCCGGACCCCCCGCCGACCCACGTCTCCGAACGCGGTCATCCTGGGCAGCACTGCGGTGACGGTAATGTCCAGCCCGGCCCGGCGCGACTCATCCTGGGCGTATCCCGCGATGAACCGCTGGGTGGCCTTGGACCCGGCGTACCCTCCGCTGGCCGGCGATCCGTTGATGGCCGCTCCGCTGCTCACCACGACTACCCGGCTGCCGGGCGGCAGCGGCTTCAGCAGTGCCTCACGCAGCCAGCTGAACGCGATCTTGACGTCGGTATTCCAGTTGACGGAGAACGTCTCCCACGTCTGGTACTGGAGCGGACGCGTGACGGGATTGGCGCCGGCGACCAGGATGAGAATCTCCTCACCCCAGGTGCCTTCGCCGGCTTCGGCTTCCCCGCCGTCCTGGATGAATTACCGGCTGCTGACCATGGCCAGCTCGGTCAGCAGGTCCTTCACCCGTGCCCGGTAATGCGCGACATTGGCGAGCTTGATGGTCTCGTAGCCGCGAACGAGGTCGGGCAGCCGGGCGATCTCGACGGCACGCTGATGGGTCTCGGCGCTCAGCTGACCGACGAGATCATCGATGGTGGCGGTGTACTCCTCGATCAGCTCTCGTTCGACCCGGCGCACCCGGGTATAGCCGAACGGATCGAGCCTCGTGCCGCGCAGGATCTTGCCCGCCCGCAAGAACCGGAACGCCGGGCGGAACCATGGCCCGAGTTTGAGCTTGCGCCGCATTCCCAGTGCCCGCAGTACCGGCGGGTGGAGCCGGTAGGACACGCGGGCGCCCTCGCCGAACTCGGCGCGCACGACCGCCTCCGCCTGCGGATCGGTGAGCAGGCGCGCGACCTCGTACTCGTCCTTGTACGCCATCAGCTTGTAACCGAACTCCGCGACGGCCTCGGATAGCGCGCTCTCTCCCAGGACCGAACGGTCCTCGGCTTCGCGCACCCGGGCGACGAGATCGGCATACCGGCGGGCGTAGCCGACGTTCTGGTACTCGATCAGGTCAGGTATCCGGGCCGTGACGATCCGGTGCAGTTCCGAGCCTGGCGTTACGCCGACGGACTCGATGAGCCTCTGCTCCGGTTCGGCCGGCACGCGAACTGGCGCCACCGCGCTCGAGGCCGCGGCCGCCTGCGCGAACGCGGCCGGGTCCGCCACGCTCTGCCGACCGCGCCTGAACGCCTGCAGGTTCGGCTCGACCTGGACGCCGTTCAGCTCGATCGCCTGCTCGATCGCAGGCGCCGGCAGCGGCAGTGCCCCGGTCTGGAACGCGACCCCGGCGAGCAGCATGTTCGCGAACTGGTCGGTGCCGAACAGGGTGACCGACAACGCCCGGGCATCGATGAAGACGGAATCCGCGCCCCGGGTGGCGCGCCGGATCCGGTCCGCGGTCGCATCGACATCAGGGAACGGCACCGTAGTGTCCGTCACCATCTTGCCCGTCGGCACCTTCGTGGTCGACACCACCGCGATCGTGGTCTCCGGGTCAGCCACGGCCAGGTTCTTGGCGTCCGCCGCCACCAGCAGATCACAGCCCAGGTAGAGGTCACACTCCCCGGCCGTGGCCTTGTTGCTCTGCTCGATCTCGCCGACGCTGATCTTGATGTCGGAGATGACCGCGCCTCCCTTCTGGGCGAGTCCGGTCTGATCGAGGGAACGAACACCGCGGCCCGCGATCCGGCCCGCCACGCTCAAGACCTGCGACAAGGTCACGACGCCGGTACCGCCCACGCCGGTGATGCGGGTGGTGTGCGGCGCTGCGGAGAGGTCGAACCTGAGCGGTGGGTCGGGGATGGCATCCGGCGCCAAGGCGGGCATCGTCGCCCGGCCGGCTCGTGGCTTGGCTCCCGGAATCACGGTCAGGAACGACGGGCAGTCGCCCTTCAGGCATGAATAATCCTTGTTGCAGGACGACTGGTCGATGGCCGTCTTGCGGCCGAATTCGGTGTCGATGGGCTGAACGGACAAGCAGTTTGACTTCTCGCCGCAGTCGCCGCAGCCCTCGCAGACCCGCTGATTGATCATGACCCGTTCGGCTGGATCGGCGGCCAGCCGGCGCTTCCGCTTGCGGCGTAGCTCGGTCGCGCACTCCTGGTCGTGAATGAGAACGGTGACACCCTCGACCTGGCTGAGCACTTCCTGGGCCTCGACCACCCGGTCGCGATGCCAGACCTCTACCCCAGGCGCGAGGTCAGCGCGCCGGTAGCGCTGGGGCTCGGCGGTGGTGATGACGATGCGCCGGACCCCTTCGGCGGTCAGCATCTTGGTCAGGGCGGGGATCGGCATCGCCCCCACCGCCTGCTGGCCGCCGGTCATGGCCACCGCCGAGTTGTACAACAGCTTGTAGGTGACGTTGACGCCGCTGGCGACCGCCGCGCGGACCGCGAGGCTGCCGGAATGATGGAAGGTGCCATCGCCGATGTTCTGCAGCAGGTGGCGCCGGGTGCGCATGAAGGGGGCCATGCCGATCCACTGGGCTCCCTCGCCGCCCATCTGGCTCAGCCCGACGACGTCGCCGACCGCGTCGGGCTCCATCAGCAGGACCAGGGCGTGGCAGCCGATCCCGCCGCCCACCAGCGAGCCCTCGGGAGCTTTCGTCGAGCTGTTGTGGGGGCACCCCGAACAGAAGTACGGCGTGCGCGCGACCAGGGGCAGCGGCGCGGCCGGCCGATGCCGGGCCTGCCTGCGCTGCCAGGCCGTGACCGTGGTGAACTCGCCGAACGTGCCGAGCCTGGCGGCCAGTCCGGCCGCGATCAGGTCGGCATCCAGCTCCCCGTCGACCGGGAACAGCGTCGTTCCCTCCGGATCGGTCTTGCCCGAGATCGCGGGAGGGTTCTTCACCCCGTACAGGATCGCCTTGAGGGCGGACTCGATGAAGGGCCGCTTCTCCTCCACGACGATGATCTCGGCCAAGCCATCCGCGAACTCCTCGATCTCCGAGGCGATCAGCGGGTGGATCATCGCGAGCCGCAGGAGCCGGATCCCGCGGGCGCGCAGTTCGGCCTCATCGAGGCCGAGGATGCGCAAGGCCTGGCGCATGTCGAGGTACGTCCTCCCGGCCGCGACGATGCCGATGCGGGCCGTGCCGCCGAAGGTCTGGATGCGGTTGAGCCGGTTGGCCAGCGCGTAGGCGCGCGCCGTGGCTAGCCGAACACCTTCCCGGCTCCGCTCCATCTCGGACAGGGCCGGCTGGAGCATCCGGGCCGTCGGGCGGTGCTCCCACTCCTCGCCCTTCACCATCACGGGGGGCAGCTGCGGATCGACGGGGCCGATCTCCACGGTCCCTGAGCCGTCAGCGACGGCCGTGGCGATCTTCAGCGCGACCCAGAGGCCGGACCGGCGCGACATCATCACGGCATGGAACCCCAGGTCGAGCACGTCCTGGGGATCAGCGGGGTACAGCACGGGCATCCCGAGATCGGCGAGCAGGAACTCCGATGCGCCGGGCACCGTCGACGATTTCGCTCCGGGATCGTCCCCGACGAACGCGACCGCGCCCCCCTTGGGGTGCGTCCCCATGAGGTTGGCGTGCCTAAGGGCATCGGTCGCGCGATCCAGCCCAGGTGATTTGCCATACCAGAACCCGGTGACGCCCTCCACCCGGGCGTCAGCCAGGCCGACTGCCAGTTGCGTGCCCTGGACCGCGGTCGCGGCGAGTTCCTCGTTGACCGCCGGCTGGAAGACAAGGTCGTAGGTGGCGAGCAGCTTGGCGTGACGGGTCAGCTCGAGGTCATAGCCGCCGAGCGGTGATCCCTCGTAGCCGGAAATGAAGACCGCCGTCTTCAGGCCCCGGGTGCGGTCCGAGCGCAGGACGTTCATCGGCAGCCGCGCCAGGGCCTGCACCCCGGTCATCTGCACGCGGCCGGACTCCGCGGTGTAGCGATCCTCGAGTCGGATTTTCACATCGTGCTCCGCCAACGCCTTCTCCCGGCTCGCCTGTCTGTCAACTTTCACCAGCCTACGCATACGGGAATGAAGGCCTCATTCAGTCGGTGTTCACGCCCCGAATACCTGGGGGGCGCACGCCCCTCGTAATCGGCAGCAGCAGGGATGGCCTCGATCCGAGCCTTACTCGAACGTTGACTACTGCGGGAACCACGCACGTTAGGTGCGTTCCTGGCGGTTGAAGCCGGTAGCAACCCTGACTTTCTCTGACCTTCGAAGAGCCGGGACCAGCATAAACGCCGAATCGGAGCCACGCCCCGCGCAAGGGCGCGCCGGAAATCGCGGCGTGACGTCAGCGGTTCCCGCCCGGCTCAGCCCGACCACTATGCTGGCAGCCTGGAGGCGGCGATACGCTATGCGGACAGCGGGGGTCGGCGCCCGAGGTATGCAGGTCAATGGGGGCGAATGGAGCCACGGGATTATGACAAGCGACGGTCAGCGCCCGACGTTCGACACTAGCGTGGCGCATGTCGCGCGGGTCTATGACTACTGGCTGGGCGGGAAAGACAATTTCGCCGCCGACCGGGCAGCGGGCGAGCAGGCGATCAAGGCTTTCCCCAACATCGTCTTGTCCGCGCGTGCTAACCGGGCGTTCCTGGCGCGGGCGGTGCGTTTCCTGGCCGGAGAAGCGGGTATCCGCCAGTTCCTGGATATCGGAACTGGTATTCCCACCGCGAACAATACCCACGAGGTCGCCCAGTCGGTGGCACAGGAGACCCGGGTCGTCTATGTGGACAATGACCCGGTGGTGCTCAGCCATGCCCGCGCGCTGCTGACCAGCGACCCGGCAGGTGCCACCGCCTATATCGAGGCTGACCTGCGCGATCCGCAGAAGATCCTGGCCGGCGCGGCACAGAAGCTGGATTTCGGCCGCCCGGTCGCGCTGATGCTGATGGCGATCTTGCAGCACCTCGGCGATGAAGACGACCCGTACAGGATTGTGGCGACGCTGCTGGACGCCCTGCCGCCGGGTAGTTACCTGGCACTGTCACACCCGGCCAAAGACATCGACGCCGCGTCGATGGCCAAAATGGCCGACAGCCTTAACCAGATGATGGCCGAGAAGGTTACCTTCCGCGACCGGCTCGCGGTGTCCAGGTTCTTCGACGGGCTGGAACTGGCAGAGCCGGGGATGGTGCAGGCGTCGAAATGGCGGCCCGCCAGCGAGTTGGAGGCGGCCAGCCCGGCGGCCCTGTGGGTCGGCGTGGCGCGCAAGAGGTGAAGGGAACAGCCAGAGGTTACCTCTCCTTACCAACCCCGGGCTGGTCAGTCGGTGCCGGATTCCATCGCGGCGTGATCGAGCAGCTCGTCGCCGGGGATCTCGCCGCGGGAGGCGATTGCCTCGGCGCCGCCCTCGGGCAGCGCGCCGATCAGCGCGGCCGGGGCCGCCTGGGCGGTGCCGGTCAGCGCCGGGTGGGGGCTGCCGAGGATGCCGAGCCCGGCGTACTGCTCGAGCTTGGCGCGCGAGTCGGCGATGTCGAGGTTGCGCATGGTCAGCTGGCCGATGCGGTCGGCCGGGCCGAACGCCGAGTCCTCGGTCCGTTCCATGGACAGCTTGTCCGGGTGGTAGCTGAAGGCCGGCCCGGTGGTGTCCAGGATGGAGTAGTCCTCGCCGCGGCGCAGCCGCAGGGTCACCTCGCCGCTGACGGCTGTCCCGACCCAGCGCTGGAGCGACTCGCGCAGCATCAGCGCCTGCGGGTCCAGCCAGCGGCCCTCGTAGAGCAGCCGGCCGAGCCGCCGCCCCTCGTTGTGGTAGCTGGCCACGGTGTCCTCGTTGTGGATCGCGTTGACCAGCCGCTCGTACGCCGCGTGCAGCAGGGCCATGCCCGGGGCCTCGTAGATGCCCCGGCTCTTGGCCTCGATGACCCGGTTCTCGATCTGGTCGGACATGCCCAGGCCGTGCCGACCGCCGATGGCGTTGGCCTCCAGCACCAGGTCGACGGCGGAGGTGAACTCCTTGCCGTTGATGGTCACCGGCCGTCCCTGCGCGAAGCCGATGGTGACGTCCTCGGGGGGTATCTCCAGGACGGTGTCCCAGAACGGCACGCCCATGATCGGGTCGACGATCTCGATGCCGGCGTCGAGGTGCTCGAGCACCTTGGCCTCGTGGGTCGCGCCCCAGATGTTGGCGTCGGTGGAGTAGGCCTTCTCCGCGCTGTCCCGGTAAGGCAGGCCGCGGGCGGCCAGCCACTCGGACATCTCCTTGCGGCCGCCGAGTTCGCTGACGAAGCAGGCGTCCAGCCAGGGCTTGTAGATCCGCAAGGAGGGGTTGGCCAGCAGGCCGTAACGGTAGAACCGCTCGATGTCGTTGCCCTTGTAGGTGGAGCCGTCCCCCCAGATCCGCACGTCGTCCTCGAGCATCGCGCGCAC